>Ga0126312_10000224_pt1 | contig 30125 bp, 25 predicted proteins | sample Plot104A_FD_92537 | JGI IMG/M metagenome (GOLD analysis project Ga0126312, IMG submission 92537) | Serpentine soil microbial communities from UC McLaughlin Reserve, CA, USA - Plot104A | ecosystem: Environmental > Terrestrial > Soil > Grasslands | place: USA: UC McLaughlin Reserve, Lake County... | reverse complement strand
TTCGTGATCGCGGTGATGGTCAGCAATACGCCCTGGAACCGCTCGAAGAAGGCCAAGGCGAGGCTCTACAGGCGTTACCCGGACGACCTTCGGCCCGGGCGGACGGCCGCTTTGGGAGCCCATCTCGGCACGGCGGTCGAGTTCGGCGTGCCGCTGGTGCTGATCCTCTCGAAGGGCGGGACGATCGGCACGCTCGCCGTGATCGCGATGATCCTGTTCCACGTCCACATCACCTCGACGTTCGCGCTCGGCGTTCCGCAGGAGTGGAACCTGTTCATGATCTGGGGGATCCTCTTCCTGTTCGGGCACTACGGGGACGTTCCGCTCTCGAACCTCGACAATCCGCTGCTGATCGCCCTCCTGATAGTGATCGGCGTCGTGATCCCGGTACTTGGCAACCTCTATCCCGAGAAGATCTCGTTCCTCCCCGGAATGCGCTACTACGCGGGCAACTGGGGGACGAGCACCTGGCTGTTCCGCAAGGCCTCGGGCGCGGAGGAGAGGCTCGACGAGCGCATCTACAAGCCCGCCAAGATCACCGTGGAGCAGCTTGGCAAGGTCTACGGGCGCGAGATGGCCGATTTCTTCATGGAGAAGGTCCTCGCCTTCCGTGCGCTGCACAGCCACGGACGCGCCCTGAACGCGCTGGCGGCTCGGGCCGTGGAGGACATCGACGACTACCGCATCCGCGACGGCGAGGTCATCTCCGGTGTGGTCAACGGCTGGAACTTCGGCGACGGGCATTTCCACAACAAGCAGCTTCTCGACGTCGTTCAGGAGAAGTGCCGCTACGAGGAGGGCGAGCTGCGGGTCGTCGTGCTCGAGGGCCAGCCCGCGCACGTCCAGCGCCAGCACTACTGGATCTACGACGCTGCCAACGGCCTGATCGAGGAGGGCTGGGTCGACGTGGCCGAGATGTGCGAGCGCGGACCCTGGCTCGACGACTCGTTCGAGTTCCCGGTTCAGACCGCGTGAGCGAGGCCGTTGTCGTCGGGTCGGGCCCCAACGGGCTCGCCTGCGCCGCCGCGCTCGCGCGCGAGGGTCTGGCGGTCACCGTCCTCGAGGCCGAGGACACGGTCGGCGGCGGAACGCGCAGCGGCGAGCTCACCGGCGACGGGCTCCTGCACGACCTCTGCTCGGCGGTCCACCCGATGGCGGTCGGCTCGCCGTTCCTTCGCTCCCTCGGCCTGGAGCGGCACGGGCTCGAGTGGCGCTGGCCGGAGGTCGACTGCGCGCACCCGCTCGACGACGGCGATGCCGGAGTGATGCTCCAGTCGATCGACGACACCGCGGCCGGGCTGGGGGAGGACGGCGCGGCATGGCGGCGCGTCTTCGGGGCCCCCGCGCGCGCGCTCGAGCGGCTCATGGACGACATCTTCCGCCCCTTCCTGCACGTGCCGAAGCACCCGCTCGCGCTGCTGAGCTTCGGGCTGCGTGCGGCCGCGCCGGCCACCGTGCTCTCGCGAACCTGGAGGACCGGCAGGGCGCGGGCACTCTTCGGTGGCGTCGCGGCACACGCCTTGACCTCGCTCGCGCAGCCCATGAGCTCGTCGATCGGCGTGGCGCTGATCACTTCCTGTCACGCCTTCGGCTGGCCCGTGGCGCGCGGCGGCTCGCAGTCGATCGCCGACGCGCTCGTATCGGTTCTACGCGAGCACGGCGGCAGCATCGAGACCGGCGTGCGCATCCGCGCGCTGTCGGAGCTGCGCGCCGCGGATGTCGTGGTACTGGACGTGGCACCCGTCCGCGTCGCCGGGCTCGCCCGCTCGCGGCTGCCGGACCGCGTGGCGCGCGCGTATCGCCGCTACAGGCATGGCCCGTCGGCGTTCAAGGTCGACTTCGCGGTCGAGGGTGGAGTCCCCTGGTCGGCCGACGTCTGCCGCCGCGCGGGGACGGTGCACTGCGGCGGGACGTTCGCCGAAATTGCTGCGGCCGAGCGCGAGATGGCCCAGGGGCGGATGCCGGAGCGGCCATTCGTGCTGGTCGCGCAGCAGTACCTGGCGGACCCCGGGCGCTCGTCGGGGGATGTGCACCCGGTCTGGTCGTATGCGCACGTCCCGCACGGCTACGAGGGCGACGCCGAGTCGGCCCTGACAGCCCAGATCGAACGCTTCGCCCCCGGCTTCCGCGAGCGGATCGTGGGAAAGGCCGTGAGGTCGCCCGCCGCCATTGCGGCGGCAAACGAGAACTACGTTGGCGGCGACATCGTCACCGGCGCCAACACGCCGGTGCAGCTCCTCCTGCGGCCGCGCCCGGCTCTCGACCCCTACAGCACGGGCATCCCCGGCGTGTTCATCTGCTCGGCCGCGACACCGCCGGGCGCGGGCGCCCATGGCATGTGCGGCTGGGGCGCGGCGCAGTCCGCGCTCCGCCACCTGGGCCAGAGGGGTGGCGTGCGGCGGGGGACCGGGTGCTCCTAGGCCGCGGCGGCGCGCTCGGTCGCGCTGCCCGGCCGGACGGCGAGCGGTCCCTCGTAAATCTTCCGCTGCGGGTTTTCGCTGTTGGCGCGCCGCACAGCCTCGACGTCGCCGTGGAAGTCACCCTTGCCGGAGGGATCCGTGATCGCCAGCAAGCTCAGCTCGAACGTCGCCAGCGCCACGTGCGGGACCCACTGCTTGAGCCCCTTCTTCCACTGGCCGATGACGAACGGGGTGGCGGCGAGGGCCAAAGCACCGACAGCGTCGAGGGCGAGGTGGGCCTTGAAGGGGATCGCCTTGACGACCCCCAGCGGGTAGTCGGTGAGCGTGCTGTAGCCGGCGTGGATGGCGCCGGCGGCACGGATCTGACTGCCGGCGGGCGTGCCGTCTATGTCGACCCGCTTCGGCAAGAAGGTCAGCAGGGCCGTGCCGACCGTATAGTCGGTGACCCCGTGGAGCGTCGAGTCGATCGGCCTCGGCATCTTCATGGGTTGAGCACCACCTTTACGCAGTCGTCCTGCTTGTGCTTGAACGTCTCGAAACCATCCGGCGCCTGGTCGAGCCCCAGACGATGGGTGATCACGAAGCTCGGATCGATGTCGCCGTTCTTGATGTGCTCGTAGAGCAGTTTCATGTACCGCTGGACGTGCGCCTGTCCGGCGCGGAGCTGCAGCCCCTTGTTCATGAGGGCTCCGGTCGGGAACTTGTCCATCAGCCCGCCGTAGACGCCGATCACGGAGACGATGCCACCGGGCCGGCAGGACAGGATCGCGTCGCGCAGGGCATGGCCGCGGTCGGACTCCATGCGATTCGCCTGCTTGACGCGGTCGATGGCGTGGAGGGCGCCATGGCCGTGCGACGCCTCCATGCCGACGGCATCGATCACGGCGTCGGGCCCGCGGCCGCCGGTCAGCTCCTTCAGCTGCTCCACGATGTCGGGATCGACCGAGAAGTCGATCACGTCGGTGGCTCCGGCCTTGTTGCGGGCCATGGCGAGCCGGTACTCGTACCCGTCGATCGCGATCACCCGCTCGGCCCCCATCATCAGCGCGCTGGCCATTGCGAGCTGCCCCACCGGGCCGGCGCCGAAGACGGCGATCACCTCACCTCCCTCGATGTCGCAGAGGTCCGCGCCGAACCAGCCGGTCGGGAGGATGTCCGAGAGGAACAGCACCTTCTCGTCCGGCAGGTCGTCCTCGATCTTGATCTGGTTGACGTCGGCGTAGGGCACGCGCGCGTACTCGGCCTGACCCCCCGCGTAGCCGCCGGTGAGGTGCGAGTAGCCGAAGATGCCGGCGGTCGCGTGTCCGAAGAGCTTCTCCGCGAGCCCGGAGTTGGGGTTGGTGTTCTCGCACACCGAGTAGAGCTCGTGCTTGCACGACCAGCAGTTGCCGCAGGCGATCGGGAACGGAACCACCACGCGGTCCCCGACCTCGAGGTTGCGGACGCCCGGGCCCTTCTCGACGACCTCGCCCATGAACTCGTGGCCGAGAATGTCGCCTCGCTTCATCGTCGGCACGTAGCCGTCGTAGAGGTGGAGGTCCGACCCGCAGATCGCGGTCGAGGTGATCCGCACGATCGCGTCGTTCTCGTTGAGGATCTTCGGGTCGGGCACGTTCTCGACCTGGACCGTGTTCCGGCCGGACCAAACGTTCGCTCGCATCAGACAGCCGCCTTGTCGGGCTCGGACGGATCCAGCGGATGGGCCGGGCGCTGCTTCAGCTTGCGCTCGGCCAGCTCGCCCTCGGGGACGCTGTCCGAGCGCGCTATCACGCCCGTCTCGACCTCCTGCTTGAAGCGCCGCAGGTCGTCCTTGACCTTGGCGAGCGGCTCGCGGCCGGTGAGCTTCATGAGGGCCTCGCCGAGCTTTCCGCCAGGAGCGCCACGCTCGAGCGTCACGTGGATCTCCGTCCCGCGATCGCCGGGGGCGTCGGCGAAGCGGACCGAAGCGGCAACGCCGTCGAGGTAGCCCGATTCCCGCCAGAGGCGCTCGAGCTCAGCCCGCGGGCAGGCGATCGTGAGTGCTGCCTTGTTGCTCATGGGACCTCCAAGAGAGGACGCGGCCGAATGACGTCCCCGCTGTGCCCGGGGGCGCGGACACCAAACAACCCGTGAGGAGACCCCGCAAGCCGCCCCCGGCTCACCCGGCTTGCGCGGACTAGCCGGCAGGGTCGCCCACCAGGCTCGCCAGGGCCGCGTCCATCGCGGCGTCCCAGGTGCCGGCGATGCGCTCCGCCGCGCGCCGCTCCTCCACGATGATCCGCTCCGCCGCCGACACGGTCTCCGGGTCGTTCGCCCGCTCGGCGACCCGCCGCAGCAGCTCGTACCCGGCGATCTCGAGGTGCTCGAAGGCGTAGGCGAACCCGGCGAGTTTGGCCGGCGTGTCGGGCTGGGCGCCGAAGAAGCCGCCGAGATTGAGACCGCCGAAGCGCATCGCGGCGCTCTGGAACCGCGACGGCTTCGCGTCGTGGGCGCGCAGGCGCTCCTCGACGAGCTGCCGCTGGGCCCGGGTCTCGTCGAGGTGGTCGCGGAAGACCTGGGCCAGCTCCTCGACACCGGCCAGCTTGGGACCGCTCTCCAGCAGCTGGAGGGCCTGCGCCTCGATGGCGTGGGCGTCCGTCAGGTAGGAGACGAGCTCCCCCTGGATTCCGTCGGAGTCCTTGTCGCGTAGCGAGGCGGCGACCGCCGCGTCGAAGTCCTCCGCCAGCCGCTCCGCCATCTGCTTCTCCTGCAGCCCTATCTTCTCCGCGAGCTCCAGCACCGGCTGGTCCTGGGCGCGCCGCGCGGCGCGGGCCAGCAGCTCATAGGCGGCCAGCTCCATGTGCTCGTAGGAGAAGGCGTGCGCAGTCAGCTTGCCGGGCGTGTCGGGATTCAGCTTCGCGAAGGCGACCATCGCATAGCCTCCGACGCGCCCGGCGATGTCCTTGAGCGTCGAGGGGTCCGCGCCACGTAGCTCGAGCTGCTCGCGCACCAGCCGCTCCTGCTCGCGCGTCTCGCCGAGGTGCTGGCGGAAGTCGGCGGCCAGACCCTCGTCGACCGCGATGTCGGGCGCGCGCTCGAGCTGCGCGATTGCCTGCACCTCGATCGAGTGCACGTCGGTCAGGAACTTCGTGAGCTGCTCCTCGATGTTGCGGTCCGGCATGTGGTCGTCCTCCTGAACCTGGGGAGCACTCTCCTTACCCGAGAGAGGACGGAGTTCACCCGGGCCCGCCGTTTAACTAACCATGGGCCGGGAAAGGATTTCTCCGCGTGTACACGGCTGTCGGAGGGTGGCGGGTGGCTAGAAGCGTTCTTCGGGGAATCCTGTCCATCGCGCTGCTCGGGGCGCTCGCGATCGGGGTGAGCTCCTGCGGCGGATCGAAGAAGTCGGCCGCAAAGCCCGCCGATCCGGTCACCTCGGCGCTCCAGGCGCCGGGCACGCGCACGGTCGTGATCCCCAAGCAGCACACCGCCCTGACCATCGTCGTGCCGCCCTGCAGCTCCGCCGAGCTGAAGCAGGACACGACCAAGACGCCGCCCGGGTCGAACCAGATCGTCGTCCCGACCAGCTCGCTCGACCAGACCGTCGCGATCCAGCCCTGCATGCAAGGAGCGAAGAATGCCCAGGGCGCCAACACGGTGCTCCTGGGACCAGGTGGCACCGGCTCGCCCACGACGCAGCAGAGCGGCACCCCGCAGAACCAGCTGATCCTGCCGAAGAACGCGAACCTCACGAAGGTCCTCGTGCCGCCGTGTGTGGTCACCTCGAGCTCGAGCAGCAGCAGCAGCGGCAGCTCGGGCTCCTCGGGCGGCAGCAACACGGTGCTCCCGGCCGCACGCGGGAAGACCACCGTCACCGCGCCGCCCTGCAAGGTCCAGATGACGAGCAGCTCCAGCAGCTAGAGGCGGACCGTGGCGAAAAACAAGGTCCCGTGGATCGTCGGCGGGTGCCTGATCGTGCTCTTCGCCTTGATCGCCCTGGTGGCCGGCGGCGGCAAGAAGAAGAGCAAGGCCGCGGCCCCGCCACCCAATGCCCGCGCCGTGGTCGTGCCGACCACCCAGGCGCGCACCGTGATCGTCGCGCCCTGCGGAGCGCCGGTCAACGACACGGTCACGAACGCGTCCGGGGGAAAGGCCACGCCGGGCGCTACGACGCTCCAGTTCCCGAGCGGACGTGGCGTCCGAACGGTGCTGGTGGCCAACTGCCTCCCAGGGACGGGCGCGACCAACGCCGCCGGCAACCTGCCCTCCGCCGCCGTGGTGCTGGCGGCCAGCGAGCAGCAGACCGAGGGTCAGTCCGGCGACGTCAGCGCCGCGTCGTTCTCCGCGCGGTCGAAGGCGGTGCTTCCCGACGGCTCCAACGAGCGCACGGTGGTCGTGTCACCTTGCGCGAAGAAGACCAGCAAGGGCAAGACCGTGGTCATCACCCCGGCCAAGAGTCATCCGGACGTGGCGCTGGCGCCGTCCTGCTGAAGCGCGGGACGGCGGCCGCGAGCCGCGACGAGGACGCGCCAGCCGCCGATCGCGGCCGCCGCCGCCAGCGGTCCGAAGCCGGGGACGGCTGTGCGCGCGCTGAACTCGACGGTCGCCACCGGCACGACGAGCAGGATCCATGCCATGAGGGCGAACAGCACCGAGGCCGATCGTGCCCTGCCGCTCCCCAGGAGCGGCGCCGCCAGCGAGAGCAGGGCGAGCATCACGAACAGTGGCCCCTGCACGCGGGTCAGGGACTCCCAGCCGCGTAGCGCCGTGATCAGGACCTGGTGGCCGCTGAAGCGGTCCGCGTCCGAGTAGTACTGCTTCGCCACCTTGCGGCCCTCGGACTGGAAGAGCGGGTGGAACAGGACCTGTCTGTGCACCAGGTCGCCGTAGCTCGGGCCGCCGCCGTAGCCACGCAGGCTCTCCGGCGCGACGTACCGGAGCAGCCCCGCCCCGACCTCCTCGGCGTAGTCGAGCGGCTGGTGCAGGACCACCGCGTAGGCGAAGCTCGCAACCGCCGCGGTGCGCTGTGGCGAGGCCGTGTGCGGGTTTCCGTAGGCGCGGATCGCCGGCGAGTAGAACCAGTTGAAGGTGTACTGGCTCGTAAGCGGGCGGGCGGAGCGAGGCGTTTGCTCGCACAGCACCTCGGTACCGCGCGGAGGCGTGAACTGCGAGCAGTCGGCGAAGGGGGCGACGCGGCCGTAGAGGTTCCAGATGCCGTTGCGGCTCAGCCCGGTATGCCCCACGGCCCGCTGCTCGGCCGCGAAGTAGGTCCCCAGGACCGCCGCGACGGCGGCACAGCCGACCGCGGCAACGGCGAGCCGGCGACGGAACGGGCGCCGGCCGGCGGCAAGCAGCCACACGCACAGGACCGGCACGAGCGGCAGGGCCACGACCCGAACGGTGGCGGCCGTCGCCAGCGTCGCACCTGCCAGCAGGGGCCAGACGAGCCCGTGGCCCTCCAGCGCGCGCACGGCCGAGTACAACGTCGCCGCGACCAGGAAGATGAAGAGCGACTCGCTGATCGGGGCGTGCTCCAGGAAGATCCCGTCGCCGCCGAGCGCGAGTATCGCGGCCGGCACCAGGCCGAGCACGCGCGGCACGCCGGTCCTCGCGACGGCCAGGTACAGCAGGACGGCACTGGCCAGGCCGAGCACGTGCTGGACGACCACGACCAGCAGCAGAGTCGGCGACACGCCGTAGAGCAGCTTCAGGAAGATCGGATAGCCCGCCGGGCGCAGCTCGTTGCCGAACAGCTCGCCGTGCGAGACGCCGATGTAGCTGGCGGCGTCCGGCCAACCGAAGAGCGCCGGCTGCCAGCCCAGCAGCAGCAGGAGGCGCAGCAACGCCCCCGCGGCGAGGATCGCCGACAACCCCACGACCTCTCTCTCGAGCCGCTTTCCCCGCAACCTAAGCCGAGGCTTACCCGGCTCTCGGGCCGCTAGTCCGATACGAGCTCGTCCGCCGCCGCCGCGAAGACCTCGGTGTGGCGGTCGACGTCCGCCTCGGTCGTCGCCGGGCACATCAGCGCCATGTTGTGGAAGGGGGTGAGGAGCACGCCGCGATTCATCAGGTAGAGGTGGACGTAGGCGTCGAGCTCCGGATCCGAGGCGGCCGCCGCGTCGCCGCCGGTGCGCGGCGGCTGGGGGGTGAAGCGGTACTCGGCGCGGGCTCCCAGACGCACGATGTGCCACGGCAGCGCCCGCGAGCGCAGGACCTCGTTCACGGCTCGCTCGTGACGCTCGGCGAGGCCGATCATCCGCTCGAACGCCTCATCGCCGAGCACGTGCTCGAGCGTGGCGCGGGCGGCGGCGAGCGACAGCGCGTTGCCGGCGAGCGTCCCGCCCACGCCACCGGTGTCCTCCAGGTCGGCGTCCTGGCTCCCGAGGAGCCGCTCGGCCAGGTCGGCCGTCATCCCGTAGGCGGCCACGGGCACGCCGCCGCCGATCGCCTTGCCGATCGTGAGCATGTCGGGCTCGAGGCGGTCGGCCCGCGTGCAGCCGCCCGGCCCGGCGCTGAAGGTGTGCGTCTCGTCGATCACGAGCAGGGTGCCGCTGGCGCGCGTCAGCTCTCGGAGCGCGTCGTGGAAGCCCGGCTCGGGCAGCACGATGCCGATGTTCGTCAGCGCCGGCTCGGCCAGGACGCACGCCACCTCACCCTGTGTAAGCGCCTTGGCGAGCGCGTCGGGGTCGTTGAACTCGACGACCTCGGTCGTCTCCGTCGGGTCGATCGCCGGGCCGACGTTGCCGGGGCGCGAGCGCGGTCTGCCCCCCTCGAGAACGACGAAGGACTCGTCCACGCTGCCGTGGTAGCAGTAGCTGAAGACCACTACCTTCCGCCGGCCGGTGAGGTGGCGGGCCATGCGCAGCGCCCAGCGATTCGCGTCCGTGGCGGTGAGGGCGAACTGCCAGCGGTCGAGCCCGAAGCGGCGTCGCAGCTGGCCCGCCACGGCCGCGGCGTCCTCGTTCGGCAGCATCGTCGTGAACCCCCGGCGCGCCTGGCGCTCGACCGCCGCGACGGTCGGTCCGGGCGCGTGACCGGCCATCGCGCCGGTGTCGCCCAGGCACAGGTCGACGTACTCGTGACCGTCCACGTCGGTGAGGCGAGCGCCGCTCGCCTCGGTGAAGAAGAGCGGAAAGCCGCCCGCCCACATCGTCATCCAGCTCATCGGCACGCCGCCGACCAGCGAGCCCCGGCCGTCTTCGTACAGGGCCGCCGAGCGCTGGTGCGTGCGCCGAAAGCGGTCCCGCTCGCGAGCGGTCAGCGCCCGCAGCCGCTCGCGGTCCACCGGCTAGTGGCGTGCCAGCCGCAGGAGGCGCCGGAGCGTCCGGCGGTGCGCGATGGTGCGGCGCGAGCTGACCGCGATGTAGCGGACGCGGTGGCGCCTGACGCCGAAGAGCCGGGGGCTCCTGCGGTTGGCGCGGAACAGGGTCCGGCTGACCCGCCGCAGGCGCGGATAGGCGCGCCGGAGCCTGCGCGTGCGCGAGCCCGGATGGACGCGGCGGTTGCCGTGCCGGGGCGCGGTGGTCCTGACGAGCGCGACCCGGCCGCGCCGATTGAAGACCGCGGTGACCTTGCCCTTGCCGCCCTTGACGCACCAGGTGAAGGAGCGCTTCTTCCTTCGCCGCGGCGCGGGCAGCCGCCGCAGCAGCGTCCGCTTGCGTAGGCGGAGGCGGACCCTGCCGATGTTCCGCGGCCCGACGGGCGAGCGTCGGGCGAGGCAGCCGCTGTCGCCTGTGGGCCACACGCTCTTCGCCACTCGAAGCACGTAGAGGCCGCTCGTCCCGTCCGAGTACCAGATCTCCCGCCGGCTCGGAACGAACGCCGGCTTCGACATCGCGAAGTTGCTGCCGTCGTGGCCGTTCTCCATCACGCGGGTCGCCGGAGCGACCCAGTAGGCGATCTCCTTCGGGTGGCGGAGGTCGCTGATGTCGAACACCCGCAGCCCCGAGGAGATGAAGGAGCAGGCAACGACCTGCGGGTTCACGGAGGTCGGGAGGTTGCAGTAGTGAGCCGCGTAGCCCTGAGCCGGATCGATCTGGCCGGGATCGCGGCTGGCCTCGGCGTGCTCCTTGGGCTGATTCACCTGGAGCCGCAGGTTCGAGACCACGTGTGGCCTGCGCTCGTCGCCGATGTCGATGATCCGCGCGCCGCCGACCTCGTTCTTGTCGCCGTTGCTCGTGGTCCCCTGCGTGTACTCGTCGATCTCGAGCGCGTAGCGATGGCCGTTCCTGGTGAAGGGAATCGCGTTCTGCGGGATCGAGGCCGCACGCCAGGTAAGCCGGCTGATCTCCCGCATCTTCGGGTTGGGCGTGCGCGCCTGGATCTGGCTGGTGTCGAGGATCAGCATGTTGCCGCCGGGGTCCGCGATGTAGGCGCGGTTGCCGCTGCCACCGAGCGTCATGCCGTGCGCGGTGATCTGCCCGTGCCAGATCGCGTGCGGATCGCGGGGATTCGTCACGTCGACGGCGGTGATCGACTTCGTGGCGGTGCTGGTGGCGTAGAAGGTCCTGCCGTCCGCCGAGAAGCCGCTCTCGTGGCCGAGGCGGGCGACCAGCTTGGTGGACTGGAGCTTCGGGTGGCGGCAGTCCTGGTGCGCGTCGTAGATGGAGACGAGCCCCGGATACGTCGTCGGGTTGCCGAGCACGGCTGCCAGCAACCCCCGCCTGGTGTTGAGGTTGAGCGACTCGTGCGGCGACATCATCGGCGCCTCCGTCAGCGCGTCGGTCTGCACCGGGTGGGCGGGGTTGGACATGTCGACCACCGCCACGCCGAGCGAGTCGCCCGAAAGCTTGAATGCGTTGACCGGGAAGAGCAGGGCGGTGTCGTAGAAGGCGCAGTCGTGCCCGGCGCTGTCGCGGTAGCGGAGGACCTTGAAGCCGCCGGAGCGACCCTGGTGTCCGATCAGCGCGATGTTGCAGTGGAGCGCCTTCTCGTTCGCGCCCTGCGGCACCCTGCCCTGGACCCCCGGCTCCTCCCGCGAGCCGGGACCGCACTTCGCCTGTGGCGTGGCCAGGAATGGCGGCTCGGAGTTGCGCTGGATGGCGACCCTTGCGGGCGCGTCGCCGCTGCCCTGGCCGAGCGCGAGCAGGTCGTTGAGTGGGCCAGGCAGCGCGCCGGTGGCGCTCAGCGCCGGCAGCGCGAGCGACGCCGCCACGAGCAGAACCATGAGGACCCGGGCCGCCCGCACGCGGGGATCCTATTCAGGCGCTCCCGCCAGCCATGCCGGTACTCGGGTACCCCGGCGTCCTCTCGAGGAAACGGCGTCTCGCGTCGCCGCGGCCGCTCCTCGGCCCCCTGGGTGCACAGCCGCCGCGCGACAAGGAGGATTACCCGATGGCCGACACAGCCCATGTGACCGTACAGGTCCAGAGCCTCCAGGTCTTGCGCGGCGGCCGCCGCGTTCTCCACGGCCTCGACTTCTCGGTCGCCCGGGGCCGGATCACCGGGCTGCTCGGACCGAGCGGCTGCGGCAAGACGACCCTGATGCGGGCCATCGTCGGAGTGCAGATCGTCGAGTCCGGCGATGTCCGCGTGCTCGGCGAGCCGGCCGGGTCCGCAGCGGTGCGAGCGCGCGTCGGCTACGTGATGCAGGCGCCCGCCGTCTACCTGGACCTCTCCGCCCACGAGAACCTTCGCTACTTCACCCGCGTGCTCGGCGCCCCCGACGGCCGGGTGGACGAGATCCTCGACACGATCCAGCTCGCCGCTCACGCGGACCGCCCGGTGCGCAACCTCTCCGGCGGCCAGCGGGCGCGCGTGTCGCTCGGCACCGCCCTGCTCGGCGACCCCGACGTGCTCGTGCTCGACGAGCCCACCGTGGGCCTCGACCCGGTGCTGCGCGAGGACCCCTGGCGCTCGTTCCGCGCGCTGGCCGATCGCGGCACGACCCTGTTCGTGTCGAGCCACGTGATGGACGAGGCCGGCCGCTGCGACGACCTGCTGCTGATGCGCGACGGTCGCTTGCTGGCCGGCCTCACACCCGCCGAGCTGCGCGAGCGCACCGGCGAGGAGGACATGGAGCAGGCCTTCCTGAGGCTGATCGAGCGCGAGGAGGCCACGGTATGAGCGTCCGGGCAACCGCAGCCACGGCGCTCCGGGTACTCACCCAGCTGCGCCGCGACCCGCGAACCGTCGTGCTGCTCCTGCTCGTCCCGGCCCTGCTCGTGACGCTGCTCCGGTACGTCTTCCACGGCCAGCAGGAGACGTTCGACCACCTCGGCGGCCCCCTCATCGGGCTCTTCCCCTTCATCACGATGTTCCTGGTCACCTCGATCACCATGCTCCGCGAGCGCACCGGCGGAACGCTCGAGCGGCTGATGTCGATGCCGGTCGGCAAGCTCGACCTGCTTGCGGGCTACGGCGTGGCGTTCGCAGTGGTGGCGGCCGCCCAGGCGCTGATCACGGCCGGGGTCGCGTTCCTGTCGCTCGACTTCGACGTCGGCGGCTCCGTGGCCGCGGTCGTGGCGCTCGCAATAGGCAACGCGGTGCTCGGGATGTCGCTCGGCCTCTTCATCAGCGCCTTCGCGAGCACCGAGTTCCAGGCCGTGCAGTTCCTGCCGGCGTTCGTCTTCCCGCAGCTGCTCCTCTGCGGCCTGTTCGTGGACCGCGCTCAGATGGCGGGCGCGCTCGAGGCCGTGTCGGATGCCCTGCCGCTGACCTATGCCTTCGACGCCCTCGACCGCGTGTCGACCGGCGGCGACCTCGGCGGACGAGGCTGGCTTGACGTCTTCGTGATCGTCGGGGTGACGCTCCTGGCCCTCGGGCTCGGCGCGCTGACCTTGCGCCGCCGCACCGCGTGAGCTCGCCGGAGCTGGTGGCGCGGTCGATCGAGCTGCCGAGCGGCGAGCTGCGCCTGCTCCAGCCCCGCGAGGCCGCCGAGCTGCCCGACGACGGGCCGGTCGAGTGGGCGCCGGTGGCGCCGTACTGGGCCGTCCTCTGGCGCAGCGGCGTGGCGCTGGCCCGCGAGCTGGACGGGCTGTCGCCGGCCGGGCTGCTCGTGGTCGAGCTCGGCTGCGGGCTCGGCGCGCCGAGCATCGCCGCGGCCCGGGCGGGAGCGAGCGTGCTCGCCACCGACGCCTCCGGCGAAGCCCTCGAGCTGCTCACGCGCAACGCCGCGGCCAACGCCGTGAGCATCGAGACCGCGGTGGTCGACTGGGCCGACCCCGTCGCCGTGCTGGAGCGGGGGCCGTTCGACCTCGTCCTGGCCGCCGACGTCCTCTACGAGCGCACCGCCGCGGCGCAATTGCTGGCCCTCCTTCCCCGGCTCGCTTCGGAGGCCTGGATCGCGGATCCGGGGCGGCCCGCCGCGGAGGCGTTCGTCGAGCAGGCGAGCCGGCGCTGGGACGTCGAAACGCGCGAGCGCGGGCTGGTCAGCCTTCACCGACTGCGGTGCTAGCTACTCCGCCCAGACGGCCGGCTCCCCCACGCGCTCGACGGCGATCTGCCAGCCGGCCCCGGAACCAGATGCCGAAGGGCGCCCGAGCGAATGATCTCCTTCGCACTATCCGGAAGCGTGGAGATGTCGGCCGAGCTCCTCTCATGGCCCGCCGCCTCTGGCGGTCGGGCGGAGTCAGGTTCACAGCGGCATTTCGGGGTACTCACTCAATGGCGATGGTCCGGATTCCGCGGACAACCGGTGTGCTGAGCGGCCTCATGGTGGTCCTCCTTGGAGTGTGGGCAGGGCTCATTCCCTTCGTCGGGCCGTACTTCGACTTCGGGTTCACACCGGACCAGACCTGGCACTACTCGAGCAGTCGCCTCTGGCTGAGCATCCTCCCCGCGGCCGTAGCGGTAGTGGGAGGACTGATGATGATCTTCGCCAGCCGCCGTCCGAGCGGAGCGCTGGGCGCGTGGCTGGGAATCGCGGCCGGCGTCTGGCTGATCGTCGGGCCGAGCCTCAGCCTGCTCTGGCAGACCAGGGCGGGGATTGGGACCCCGCTGGGCGGCATCCACCGGCACGCGATCGAGTGGGTCGGCTGTTTCTACGGCGTGGGCGCGGCGATCGTCGGCTTTGCCGCGTTTGCCGCCGGACGTTTCTGGTCGCGGCCCCACGTCGCCGAGGAGCAGGAGTCCATACCCGCCCAGCGGCGCCGCGCGGCGCCGGCTGCGACGCCGGGCTCGACCGAGCGTCGAAGGACCGCGGACCAGGAGCCGGCTGCCCGGGAACCCGCCGCCGCCGGACCTGGTGCGCCGTCCGCGACCGACCGCCGAAGGGAGCCCGAGGCGGCTGATACGGAGTCCACGACCGCCGGAGCCGCCGAGCCGTCGGCGACCGACGGCCGAAGGGCGGAGCGCGAGCCGGCCGATCGGACGTCCCCCGGCGGGCCGCGGACCGGAGGGCCGGCCGACGCCGACGACCAGGAGCCGGCCGAACGAGGACCCGGTACTCGAGTACGGCTCAGGCGGCGGCAGGGCGGGCTGGTCGGGCGACTGCTCGGACGCCGCTCCGGTTAGGGACCCCACGAGCCGGCGGGGGGACCGCCGGAAGGCTGGATTCCGCCGCCATGCCTGGCCGAAAGGTCCTCGGCGCGCGGACGTCCTCGATCGCCCGGCGAGGCCCGAGCGGCACCGCCCGACGCCGCCGACTGCTTTCCTCCATCGCATGAACTCCAGGCGCTGGGCCGTGCTCGCCGCCATAGGCGCGGGAGTGGCTGCCCTGGTGGTGCTCAATTTCGTCCTCGTCGACGACCCGCCGGCCGGCCGCGCCGCCGAACGCTGCGATCCAGGCGACCTGGGGTGCTACCAGGACCGTTACGACGGGCTCGTCCGCGACTCCGGGGCCGGGCGCGCCCTCGCGGTGTTCAAGGCGGACTACAAGCGCGATCCCGTGGTCCGCGCCAGGTGCCACAGCCTCGTCCACGTCATCGGCCACGCGGCCGGCGAGCGCTACGGGAGCATCGCCTCGGCCTACCGCCGCGGCGACCGCTTCTGTGCGTCGGGCTATTACCACGGCGTCATGGAGGCGATCGTCGAAGGCCCGGCCCGCTCGCGTGCACTCGATCGCCCCGACACCATCTGTGCGGGCCTGCGCCGAGGATCCGTTGACGAGGGCAATTGCGCGCATGGCCTCGGTCACGGCTTCATGGCCGTCGGCGCAAACGACGTCCCGGCCTCGCTGCGGCTCTGCGACCGGCTGAGCGCCGGCTACGAGCGTCGTAACTGCTACGACGGCGTCTTCATGCAGAACGTGATGGCCGAGGACGATCCTCGCCATCCCTCGCGCTATCTCGACCGGGCGCGTCCGCTCCGGCTCTGCTCATTGCTCGCGCCGCGCTACGCCGAAAGCTGCGTCAAGCGCCAGGTCCTCTATGCGCTGGAGGCCACGCGTGGGGACTTCCGCACGATCTTCGACCTGTGCCGGCGGCTCGGCACCGGTGCTCGACAGCCCTGCGATCGCCAGCTTGGAGAAGCGGCGGCGGACCTCAACATCATGAGCCAGCCCGACGTGGGCGGCGGGGCCGGCGCCACCGCCCAGATCTGCGGTCTCGCTCCCGACGCGGGGTCACAGCGGCGCTGCGTGGAGGGCGCGGCCGGCTACTTCGTCTTCCACTACGACCGGACGGCGGAGGCCCGAGTTTTCTGCCGCATCCTCGGATCCCTGCGGAGCGCGTGCCTGGGAGCGATGCGCGAAGCGGAAGGGGGCGGACGAGGCTCGTGAAGGGCTTGCGGACGGGAGCCTGGATCGGCTTCGCCGGACTGTGCGTCCAGCTCGTCGGGATCATCTGGGACACGCTGCTACACCACCACGACCCGACCCTGGCGGAGCGCGAGAGCGTGGTGGGCCTGGCGAACCCCGGGCACCTGCTCATCGCCGCGGGCACGACCGTGACGGCGATCGGCATCGGCCTCAGCCTCTACCACCTGGCGACCGAGCGCTCCACTCCGCGCGCGTCGACCTGGGCCGCGATCGCGGTGGTCGCTCTGGTGACCCTCCTGGTGGGCACGATGACCGTCACGCTGCGCACCGGTGGGGTCTCCGGTCGCCATGACCACGCGGACCCGGACGCGAAGGAGCCTGGGGGAGCCGCTCGCGATCTTCCGCTCGAGCGCTAGCGACCTGGCGGCGGGACTACAGTGACAAGCATGCCTGGCCCCGTGCTCGTCGCCGTCGAGGACGATCCGGAGGCGCTCTGCAACATCGAGCGGGAGCTCCGTGATCGCTACGCCCCGGGCTACCGCGTGGAGTGCCTGCGATCCCCGCACGAGGCGCGCAGCCGGCTCGAGGAGCTCGCGGCGAGCGGCGACGAGGTCGCCATGGTGCTCGCAGGGCACTGGCTCTCGGGAATGACCGGGAGCGAGCTGCTGAACGAGGCCCGGCACCTCCATCCGCACGCCAAGCGCGGGCTCCTGATCGGGTGGGGCGACTGGGGCGACCGCGATACGGGCGAGGCGATCTTCGAGTCCATCGCCGAGGGGCGCATCGACCACTACCTGCAGAGGCCGTCGGGTTCACCCGACGAGAACTTCCATCACGCGGTCTCGAGCCTTCTGCTCGAGTGGACGGAGGCGACCCGCGCCTCGCCGCACGCCATCCGGATCGTCGGCGACTCCTGGTCCGGCCGCGCGTACGAGCTGCGCGACGCGCTCGAGCGCTGCGCGATCCCGCACAACTTCTGCCTGGCCGACTCGGAGAACGGCCGCGCTCTCGTCGCTCAGGCCGGCGACGGCGCCCGGCTCCCGCTGGTCGTCCTTCCCGACGGCAGGGTCCTCATCGATCCAACCAATCCCGAGCTCGCGCTGGCCGCTGGATCGCCGGTCAACCCGGAGCGGATGGACTTCGATCTCCTGATCGTCGGGGCCGGGCCGGCCGGCCTGTCGGCGGCCGTCTACGGCGCCTCGGAGGGGTTCAGCACGCTGGTGGTCGACCAGGGCGGCATCGGCGGCCAGGCGACGTCCAGCTCGCTGATTCGCAACTACCTCGGCTTCCCGCGAGGCGTCACCGGTCGACGGCTCGCTCAGGACGCATACACGCAGGCGTGGATCTTCGGCGCGAAGTTCGCGTTCATGCAGCGGGCGACAGGGCTTCGCCGTGACACCGACGAGCTGCTCGTGCATTTGTCCGACAGCGGCCCTGTCAGCACCCGCGCCGTGCTCCTGGCGACGGGCGCGCACTACCGCCGGCTGGGAGTGCCGGCGCTCGAGGCCTTGAACGGCGCCGGCGTGTTTTATGGGGGCCCCACCACGGAGGCGCCCGCGACGGCGGGCCGCGACGTATACGTGCTCGGCGGCGCCAACTCGGCCGGACAGGCCGCGCTTCACCTCGCCCGCTACGCGGCGCGAGTGACGCTGGTAGCGCGCGCCGCCTCGCTGGAGGCGGGTATGTCCCATTACCTCGTGCGGCAGATCGAGGCCACCGCGAACCTCGAGGTGCGCCTCGGCACGGAGATCGTCGGCGGTGGAGGCGACGGCTGGCTCGAGCAGCTCGTGCTCCGCGACCGCGAGGATGGGACCGAGGAGACCGTCGCCGCCGACGGGCTCTTCCTGATGATCGGCGCGCGCCCCCACACCGACTGGCTGCCGGCGGAGGTGGACAGGGACGAGCGCGGCTTCGTCCTCACCGGCGCGGACCTGGGCGACGGAGACTCCCGGCCGCGCGACCGCCCTCCGGTGCTGCTCGAGACGAGCATGCCGGGCGTGTTCGCGGCGGGCGACGTCCGCCACGGCTCGGTGAAGCGCGTGGCCTCGGCGGTCGGTGAGGGGTCGGCGGCGATTCAGCTCCTCCACCGCCTCTTCGCCGAGCACGGGGTGGAGCCCCGCGGCCGCGCCAAGGAGCCGGCCTCGCTGGCCGGGCGCTAGCTCGTCCGGTCTACTCCGCCCGATCGAGGATCGACCGCAGCGGCCGGGTGTTGACGACGTCCGCGGCCGTCGCCCACCCGCGCCGGGCCGTCGCCACCGACAGCGGCATGTTGCCGAGCCCGCGCTCGGAATGGGCGTCGGTCGAGCAGACGATCCGCACACCGGCCCTCAGCGCCTCGCGGACGTGCTCGCCGCTCAGGTCGAGCCGGTCGGGCAGGCCGTTGACCTCCAGGGCGATCCTCTCCTCCAGCGCGACCTCGAATATGCGCACCAGGTCCAACGCGTTCTCGGGGCGACGGTTGATGTAGCGGCCCTTGGGATGGCTCAGGCAGCGAACGTGGGGGTTGCGCAGCGCCGACTCGACCCGCTTCGTCATCTCCTTTCGCGCCATGCGCTGGCCGCCGTGGACGCTCGCCTGCACCCAGTCCAGCTCTGCCAGCACGTCGTCGGGCAGGTCGAGGCGTCCGTCCGGGAGGATGTCGCACTCGATTCCGCGCAGGACGCGGAACGGCGCCAGCACCTCGTTGGCCGCTGCGATCTCCTCGCCCTGCCTGCGGACGTCGTCGGGGCCGAGCCCGCGCACCGCGCCCACGGCCGGGGTGTGGTCGCAGATCGCCAGGTAGTCGTAGCCGCGCTCGCGGGCGGCGCGTCCCATCTCCTCGACGCTGGCGCGCCCGTCGGACCAGGTCGTGTGCGAGTGGAGGTCGCCGCGGATGTGGCCCGGCTCGAGCAGCGCGGGCGGCTCGCCGCGAAACGGCTGCTCGCGCAGCTCCGGCGGACACCAGGGCAGCCCCAGCGCCTCGTAGACGGCGGCCTCGTCGGGCGCCTCCGGCAGCGGCTCGAGGGCCGCGACGTACGCCGGCGAGCCCGTGGCGCGGACCAGCGCCGTGCCGAACCGGCCGGGCTCCGCGACGACCACCTCCAGCGGCACGCCGTCGACGGTCACCCCGATCGCGCGATGGTCGTCCTGCTCTATGAGCGAGACGATTTGGGGAAGCTCCGCGAAGCGCTCCAGGGCGGCGCCCGCCTCGGCGGCGGCACACACGACCGACAGCAGCTCGCAGGAATCGCGCCAGCGCCGGACGTCGCCGGCGGGGGCGCCATCGAGCGCCGCCGCGATGGCTCCGACGAGCTCCCACGCGCGGTTCAGCAGCAGCCCGCGCCGGGGGCGCGGCTCGCGCTCGCGTGCCAGCGCCTCGAGCAGCTGCGCCTCCCGCTTCGGCCCGATTCCCGGCACGCTCCGCAAGCGGCCCTCGGCGGCGGCCTCGCGAAGCTCGTCGGCCGTGCGGATGTCGAGCGCCCGCGCGATGTCGAGCGAGCGCTTGGCGCTCAGCCCGAGATAGCGGCCGAGACCCACGAGGTCCGGCGCCAGCTCGCGCTCGAGCTCGGTCAGCTCGGCGATCGAGCCGGTCTCGACGAGCTCGCGCAGCCGTGCCTCGATCCCCGGCCCGACGCCGCGAAGCTCGCGCGCGCGGCCGGAGCGGACCACGTCCGCGACCGGGAAGCTCGCGTCGCGAATGGTCTCGGCGGCCCGCCGGTAGGCACGGGCCATGAAGGGGTTCGCCTCGGCAAGCTCCAGCAGCGAGGCAAAGGCCTCGAGGCGGTCGGCGATGTGGCCGTTGTCCACGCCCCTGGACGCTAAAACGCCGGGGCTTCCCGCGTCCCCGGCGTTCAATAACGGGCCCTCCCTGGCCCCGAGCGCTTGTCCTCACCGCATGGTTGCCCGGGCCACCCAAAATGAAACACTGACTTACGTGCGCGGACTGGGCGTGCTTCTCGTCCTCTTCGCGCTGCTCCTCGGCAGCGCGAGCGCCGCGGCGGCGCAGCCTCGCTCGCCCTGGCTGCTCACGGGCGCCAGCTCGGTTCCGGTGACGTACTTGCAGGGCCTCACCTCCGACCCGGGCAAGGCCAACCTCTTCTTCGTAGGAATCTCCGAGGGGCTGTGGCGGACGACGCCGCGGCTGCACCAGAGCGCCGGCGTGCCCAACGTGATCCCCGCCGCCGTGCCGGAGGCGGAGGGCTACAACCACATAGGCGACCCGAGCTGGAACCCCCGCGAGGGCGGCCGGGTGCTGCTGCCGATGGAGTGCTTCGCTCCCGGCGTGGGGAACACCTGCGGCACTGGCGCGTTCGGCGTCGCCGACCCGGCGACCCTCGCCTTTCGCTACTACGTGAAGCTCGATCCCGCCGAAATTCCCAAGGCGATGTGGGCCGAGACTTCGCCCGACGGCTCCCTCGTCTGGACGAGCAGCGGCCACGACCTCCTCGCCTACCGCTCGAGCGACCTCTCGCGCGACAACGCGGGACCCTCCGGCGGGGTGATCCGCGCGGTGCGCCGCCTGTCGGGCGCTGTCCCACCGTCGGGCGCGACCGGCGCGGTCTTCCGCCGCGGCCGGCTGCTCCTCGCGGGCGACGATGGCGGCCCCTTCCAGGTCTGGTCGGTCGATACCGCCACCGGGGCCCGGCGGCTGGAGATTGAGACGAGCCTTTGCGGCGAGTCTGAGGGCCTCGACATCATCCCGACGCTCGGCGGCGAGCTCCACTGGCTGATTGGGCCGTTCGACGCCGGCTGCCAGCTGACGTTCGGGCCGACGAGCGCGCTCCTCCACTATGTGCCGACGCCCGCGCACGCGCGCTACGGGGTCCAGGTGACAGGCGTCCAGGTCGGCGCGATCCCGGGCAACGTGACCGCGACCGTCCGGGCGAGGCGCGCCGGCCAACCGGTCAGGCGGGCCCGGGTGGGCTTCGCGGGCGCAACGGCTCGTACGGACAAGAACGGCGTGGCGACGGTCTCGACGAGGCTGGAGGCTCCCGGACGCTTCCGCGCGCTGGTGCGTAACGGGCAGAACTACGGCACCTCGCCGCTGGTTGCGGTGGGCCTGCCCTCATCGAGCCGACGCCGGGCACTGCCGCGACCCCGCTGGGCACCCGCGATCGCGGTGCGCCGCGGAGAGCCGGTTGCTCAGGTCCGTATGCCGCGACGCTGAACCCGGACCAGGTTCGACGCGGCCGCCGTCGGGTATCCGGGAGCACGTGGCAGACCTGGATCCGGTCGCGCTTGGCAACCTGGCGGACCGCCGGGCCGCACAGCAGATCCGGGGCTGAGTCTCTAGCTGCCCGCGCGAGGAGACCCCGGCTTGCGGTGACGTCGTCCGAGCGGAGTCCCGACCGACGTGCGATGAGGGTGATCACGTGGAATGTGGCACGCCGCTCGTCTCGTCTGGCCGAGCAGTGCGCCGCCCTGGCGGCGCGCGAACCCGACCTGGTTGCGCTCCAAGAGATCACGCCCACGACACTGCCGCTCTGGCGCGCCCTGCTGGAGCGCATAGGGCTTCCGCAAGTCCGCGCGTCGCTGGACGTTCCCACCGCCGCCCGCCGGCCTCGCAGCGGGGTGCTGCTGGCGTCCCGCGCCCCGCTTCGCGACCCGTCGGCGACGCTGCCCGTACCGTGGGCCGAGACAACGCTGGCCGCCATCGCCGCGACCTCGATCGGGCCCCTCGAAGCCCACTGCGTTCACGTTCCCAACGCGGCCAACGGCTGGGTCAAGCCGCGCACCCTCCAGGCGATCCGGAGTGGGCTTCGGGCTGCACCGCCGATGCCGCGCCTGGTCTGCGGCGATCTCAACACGCCCCGGCGCGAGCTCGAGACCGGCGAGGTGCTCTCCTTCGCGAGGGACTCGCGCGGGCGCCTGCGGCCGGAGCGCGGCCGCGACTGGGATGAGGCCGAGCTCGGCGTCGTCCCCGGATTGCGCGACCTCGGCTACCAGGACGCCTATCGCGCTCTCCACGGCTACGGATCGCGGGAGCCGAGCTGGACCTGGCAGCGCATCGCGGGCCACGGCGGCGGTTGGCGCCTCGACCACCTGTTCACGTCGGCCGAGCTGGAGCCGGCGGCTTGCCTCTACCACCACGCCTGGCGCGACGAGGGGCTGAGCGACCACTCGGCGCTGGAGGCCGACGTCGTCCATAGGGAGGAGCGCGGAGTGGGTCCGACGGAGCCGATGGCCCACTGAGCCTCGTACAGAGCAAGCGCCTGCGGGTTCGACTCGTGGCTTAGCTCTGGGCTCTGGACTCGTTCAGCGTCACGGCGGCGCGAACGAGAGTCTTCAACGCCTCCTCGTCTATCTGCTCGCCCTCGTGGAAGTCGATGGCACGCCGTGTGTTCCCTTCAAGGCTGGAGTTGAAGAGGCCCGAAGGATCCTCCAGAGCCGCCCCTTTGGCGAAGGTCATCTTCACGACGTTCTTGTAAGTCTCGCCTGTACAGATCAATCCGTCGTGCGACCAGACCGGAACCCCTCTCCACTTCCACTCCTCGACGACGTCGGGATCGGCCTCCTTGACCAAGGTACGGAGCCGGCTGAGCATCTCGCCCCGCCAGTCGCCTAGCTCCTTGATTCTCGCGTCGATCAGCTGAGAAGGAGACTTGCTCGTCTGCGACCCGCTCTTCTCCATGCCGGTTTCTCCTCCTGGTCCCGAGGCTTTGATGAACGAGCGTAACGCCGTGCCGGAGCGCCTTCAGCCCCCCAGACGGCGCGGATGAGTGGTCAGAACGGGTATTCCGGTGTAGAAGTTTGGGTTCGTGTCTTCGCCCGCCCGCCCCCTCCTTCGCTTGCTCCTGGCCGCGCTCGTCGGCGTGGCCCTGTTCGCCGCCGTGGACGTGAGGCGCGTGGAGGCCGGTCGGTCGACGCAAATCGTGGCGCGGCAGGTCTCCAGCCCGCTTGACGGCAGCCGGAGCTTCCAGCTTCCGATCGACGGCCACCACATCGCCGTGCACTGGCGAGGAGCGCCGCGGGCGCACGTGCGCGTCGCGATGAGCGAGGACGGTCACTCGTTCGGCCCGTGGCAGACGGTCGAGCTCGACGAGATCGGCGAGCAACGCCGAAACGGCGAGACCTACGGCCAGATCATGGAGGCCGCCGGCGTCGAGGCGGTAAAGGTCGGGGCCGACCGCCCGCTGGGGCGTGTGAGCGTGCTGACGATCGCGGACGGGCAGACGTCGGTGCGGAGGCGCTGGGCGTTGCGCGACGACGCATCGGCCTCGGTCCAGCAACCCGGAGTGATCTCGCGCGCCGGCTGGGGCGCGGACGAGTCGCTCCGGTTCAATCCGGACGGCTCGGAGAAGTGGCCCGCCGAGTTCCATCCGGTGCAGAAGCTGATCGTGCACCACACCGCCACCAAGAACGCGGACCCCGATCCGGCGGCCACGATCAGGTCGATCTACTACTACCAGGCAGTCACCCAGGGTTGGGGCGACATCGGCTACAACTTCCTCGTCGACGAGGCCGGCCACGTCTACGAGGGCCGGCACTCGCGCGATTACGCCGCCGGCGAGAATCCGACGGGCGAGAACCTCGCCGGCGAAGGAGTCACCGCAGCACACGCCCAGGGCTTCAACTCCGGCACGGTCGGCATGGCGCTTCTCGGGACGCTGACCGATCGGGATGCCACGGCTCCCGCGCGCGACGCCTTGGAGCGCATGCTCGCCTGGGAAGCGGACCGGCACGCAATCGATCCGCAGGGGGCGTCGCTCTACACAAACCCCGTTAGCGGAACGCAGGCCACGTTCGCGAACATCGCCGGACATCGCGACGTGAACGCCACCGAGTGCCCCGGCAACTTCTTCTACTCGACGCTTCCGTCTCTCCGCCGAGACGTGGCGGCGCGGCTCGGGGGGTCGACCGTAGACACCACTCCGCCCGCGCCGCCGTCCGCGCTCACCGCGACGCCGGGCAAGGGAAGGGTCACGCTGGACTGGGCCGACAACACGGAATCCGACCTGGCGGGCTACCGGGTCTACCGCCGAAACAAGAACGGAACGTGGCCGACGTCCCCGCTCGTCTCGATCACGAGCAGCGCGTTCACCGACACCGGACTCAAGAACGGCACGACCTACACCTATCGAGTGACCGCCTACGACCGGAATGGCAACCAGAGCCAGCCGTCCGGCGCGGTCTCGGCCACACCGCGGCAACGCTGAGACGGTCCGCGCGTCGATCTGCCGGCGACTGCGTGTCGGCGGTCACGCGCCGGCCAAGGCCGTCGTCGTCCTGAGGTCGAGTCTTCGGCCTGCCACCGCTGGAGTAGGGGCCGGCGGGTACCCTCGATGGCCATCGTGAACGCGAGCTCGGCCGAGGCGTTTACCGGCCGCACCGCGTGGGCGCGAAACCTTGCCTCGCCGGTGCGCGACTTCCTGAGCACTGAGACCGGCAGCGCCGTGGTCTTGCTCGGGGCGACCGTGGCCGCGCTCCTGTGGGCGAACTCGCCCTGGTCGGACTCCTACGAGTCGGTCTGGACGACGAAGCTGTCGATCAACCTCGGCGACGCCGGGATATCGCAGGATCTCCGGCACTGGGTCAACAACGGCCTCATGACGTTCTTCTTCCTGGTCATCGGGTTGGAGGCCAAGCGGGAGTTGGACACGGGAGAGCTGCGCGAGCGGCGGCGCGTGGCCATTCCGGTGCTGGCCGCGATCGGCGGGATGGCACTGCCGATCGCGATCTACCTCGCATTCAACGCCGGCGGCCCGGGTGCGCACGGGTTCGGGGCGGCAATGTCGACCGACACCGCCTTTGCCCTCGGACTGCTCGCGCTCGTGGCTCCCCGCGGCACGCGCCTGCGCGTCTTCCTGCTCACACTGGCCGTCGTCGACGACTTGGTCGCGCTGGCGGTGATCGCGACGGTGTACGCAGACCACATCTCCTTCGTCCCACTGGCCGTCGCTGCCGGCCTCTTCTGCATACTCCTGCCGCTGCGCTACGCGCCGATCAGCTGGCGCCGCCAGGCCGTCCTGGTCCTCGGCATCGCCTTCTGGGTGGCGCTCTACGAGTCCGGGATCGAGCCGCTGATCGCCGGGCTCGCGGTGGGGCTCGTGGCGAGCGCGTATCCACCGGCTCGAACCGACCTCGAGCGGGTCACCGAGCAGGCGCGCTCCTTCCGCGAGCAGCCCACAGCGGCGCTCGCTCGCTCGGCGCAGCTGAGCGTCGCCTCGGCCATCTCGCCCAACGAGCGGCTCCAGTACAGGTTCCACCCCTGGTCGAGCTTCGGGATCGTGCCGCTCTTCGCCCTCGCGAACGTGGGAATACATGTGAACGGTGGGCTGCTCGCCGACGCGGTCGGCTCGCCCATAACCCTCGGGATCGTGTTCGGCTACGTAGTCGGCAAGCCGCTCGGCATCCTCGGTGCGACCTGGCTGGCGTCGCGGCAGGCGCTGGGCGGCCTCCGGCGCTCGTTGAGCTGGCCCGTCTTCACCCTCGCCGGCACGGTTGCCGGGGTCGGGTTCACGGTCTCGCTCCTGATCTCGAGCATCGCCTTCGATGGGCAGCGGCTCCAGGAGGCGAAGCTCGGCGTCCTGGCCGCGGCGGTGCTGGCGGCGCTTCTCAGCTGGGTCGTGGCCCGGGTGATAGCGCGAATGCCCGAGCCGGTGCGGGCTCGGCAGGTCGAGGGGACCGTCGGGGAGATTCTCGACCTCTCCGACGAGGTCGATCCCGATCGCGACCACATTCGTGGCTCGAGCGACGCCCCCGTCACCTTGATCGAGTACGGGGACTACGAGTGCCCGTACTGCGGTCGGGCCGAGATCGTCATCCGCGAGCTTCTCGACTCGTTCGGCCACGAGCTCCGCTACGTCTGGCGGCACCTGCCGCTGAATGACGTCCATCCCAACACCCAGATGGCGGCGGAGGCCGCCGAGGCGGCGGCCGCGCAGGGCCAGTTCTGGGAGATGCACGACAAGCTCCTCGACCACCAGGACGAGCTGACTCCGCCCGATCTGGGCCGCTACGCGGAGGAGCTGGGCCTGGACTTGGGGCGATTCTGGGACGAGCTACGGCGTCGAGACCATTCGGAGCGCGTGGCCGAGGACGTCGCCAGCGCCGACGCGAGCGGGGTCGCCGGAACCCCCAGCTTCTTCATCAACGGACGGCGCCACCAGGGCGCCTATGACCTCGCCACCCTCAGGGCCGCCGTGCAGACGGCGGCATGGCGCGCCCGCCTCAGCTCATCCGCCGATAGCGCCATACGCATAGGGGGATGAACACGGCCAGCAGGCCGGCGATCCACGCCGTTGCCTCCCCCAGCGATCCGGGCGTGCCGCCGCTGAGGGCATAGGACCGGGCCACGTCTGCGGTCAAGGTCACGGGACTCGCCTCCGCGAACGTTCGGAGCCAGTCCGGCATCGTCGACACGGGCACGAACACGGAGCTGGCGAACACGACCGGGAAGACCACGACGAAGCCGGCAGCCTGGGCCGCCTCGGCGCCCCGCACCGTCAGCGCGACGAAGGCGAAGATCCAGCTGAGCGCGAACCCGAACGCCGCCACGAAGGCGACCGCGGCCAGCGCGTCCGGCACGCCGGCACGGAAGCGGAAGCCGACGATGTAGCCGACCAGCACCATGAGCCCGATGATCACGATGTTGCGCACCAGGTCCGCCAGGGTGCGGCCGAGCAGCACGGCCGACCGCGCCATCGGCATCGAGCGGAAGCGGTCGACCACGCCGCGCTCCAGGTCCTCGGCCAGCCCGATCGCCGTCTGGGTCGCTCGGAAGGTCACCGACTGGACGAAGATCCCGGGCAGCAGGAAGTCGACGTAGTCGACCCCGTTCGGCAGTGAGGCGCTGACCGCGCCGCCGAAGACGTAGACGAACAGCAGCACGAACATGATCGGCTGAATCGTCGAGAAGACCAGGAGCTGCGGCTGGCGGATGAAGTGACGAAGGTTGCGCCCCGTGACCACCGCCGCATCGGCGGCGGCGGCGCGCAGGGCCTGCGGCGACGGGGCCTGGAGTCGAAGTATCGGCCTGGGCGGCTCGACGGTCGGCTCGGGGACGGCCCGTGGCGGGTGACCGTCCTCGCTCGGCGGCGCGCCCGTGAGCTGCAGGAAGACGTCGTCGAGCGTCGGGCGGCGCAGACCCAGGTCGCTCACCGCGATCCCCGCACGGCGGAGCTCCGCGGCCGCCTCCTCGACCAGCTCAAGCCCGTCGCGCGGTGCGGGCAGGGTCAGGCGGTCCGGGCGCTCGTCCGGCCCGGGCTCGCCACAGCCGACGCGGGCCAGCACCGCCCTCGCCTCGTCCCGCTGTCCAGTATTCGCGAGCTCGACCTCCAGGAGCTTCCCCCCCGCGCGATCCTTCAGCTCGTTGCCCGTGCCCTCCGCGATCACCCGCCCGTGGTCGATGACCGCGATCTCGTCGGCGAGCTCGTCGGCCTCCTCGAGGTACTGCGTGGTGAGCATGAGCGTCGTCCCCTCGCGCCGGAGCTCGCGCGCGATTGACCAGATCTGGTTGCGGCTGCGGGGGTCCAGTCCGGTGGTGGGCTCGTCGAGGAACAGGATCTGCGGCTGCTTGAGCAGGCTCGAGGCGAGATCGAGCCGGCGGCGCATCCCCCCGGAATAGGTCCTCGCGGGGCGGTCGGCCGCGTCCGCGAGGTCGAACCGCTCGAGCAGCTCGGCGGCCCGCCGGCGCGCCTCGTCCCTGGGTAGCTTGAACAGGCGGCCGAACATCTCCAGGTTCTCGCGGCCCGTGAGCAGCTCGTCGACCGCCGCGAATTGTCCCGTCAGCCCGAGCAGCTCACGGGTGGAGTCGGGCTCTCGCATGACGTCTTGGCCGAGCACCTCGGCCCTTCCCGAGTCGGGCGCGAGCAACGTCGCGAGGACGCGAATCAGCGTGGTCTTGCCCGCCCCGTTCGGGCCGAGCAGCGCGAACACCATCCCCTCGGGGATCTCGAGGTCGACCCCCGCAAGGGCCACCGTCGCGCCGAAGCGCTTGGTCAAGCCCTCGACGCGAACAGCGGGCGCGGAGGAACCGGCCTCGGCCATTGCGGCCGACGATACACCCGAGCAGCGCGCGGGCCGGCGCAGACAGCAAGAAACCCGGGATCGGTCATGCCGCTGCCAGCCCCTGCCGCCAGCTTGGGTGCGCCGGCCGCCATCCCAGCTCGCGCTTTGCCTTCGCGTTCGACGCACCGCGGAGCTCGGTCATCATCACCACGCCGACCTCACCGGCGAACAGCCGCCCGATGAACCGCGGCACTCGCATCGGCTGCTTGGCGCCCAGCTCCTGAGCCACCGCCGGCAGCCACTCGGCGACCGGGGCGGGGTCATCGTCGACCACGTTGTAGACACCGCGGCGGCCGTGCTCGACCGCCGCCACCGTCGCCTCCGCCGCGTCGGCGACGTGGATGAAAGAGAACACCCCGCCGCCGTCACCGACCAGCGGGAACCTGCGCTTGCGGATCATCTCGAGCTGCTCAGCGCCCGCCGCCATCGACGTGCCCGGCCCGTAGAAGCCGCCGTAGCGCAGCACGATCCCCTCGGTCCACCGCGCACCGAGGACCGCCTCCTCGAGATGACGGATCGCGGCCCAGCTCTCGCGCATCTCGCGCGGCGGCGTCGGGTCGAGGGGGTCCGCCTCGCTCTTCACGGGCCCACCGGTTCGTGCGTACGGGAACGCGCCATTGCTCTGCGCCACGAATCGCCGCACGCCCACCGCCTTCCCGGCCGAGAGCAGGTGGTCCGTGCCCTCGGTCCGCACGCGGTTTGTCAGCGCGAAATCACGGTCGAAGTGACGCATGTCCAACTTCGCTGGAATCGCGGTCAGCTGATGGACGATCACGTCCGGCCTCGCCCTGCCCACGGCCTCTGCGACCTGATCGGGATCAAGCGCGTCCGCGACCACCGGCACAGCGCCCAGCCCGTAGAGCATCGCCTGCTTCGACTCGCTTCGCGTCATGCCACGAACCTCATGACCCGCAGCGACCAGACGCGGCAGCAGCTGCTTTCCAATCGCCCCCGTCGCTCCTGCCACAAACACTCTCATCATCAGCTCCTTGATCGAGGACTGCCTGCACCCCACGAGACGGGGCGGCACCCCCGGCTGTGACACCTGCGATCATCCCCCAGATCTCGAGGGTCCGCGCATCGTCGTGGCCGCGTTGATGGCGCTCGCCGACGCCCTGGTCACCGCTCAGGGCGCGCCGGGCAAGCGCTTACGGAGTCAACTGCCGATCTGGAAGCCGAAAGCCCCGCGTTTGCAGGGCTTTCGCAGTAGCGGGGGCGCGATTCGAACCCGTGACCTTCGGGTTATGAGATCGCGGGCGGGGGGTTGTGCGGGGTCCGATTCCGCTTTCTAGAGCGGTTTCAGTGGTGCCCAGTGGGCCTCAGTTTCGCTCAAAACGAGGCCACGAACGAGGCCACGGCGGGGTCTCGGTCTACGCTGGACCGCGGTGCCGCGACAACCACCGCTTCGCCCGCTGTCGGTGTTCCTGCTGAAGGAGAACATCGACTCATGGGAAGACGCGCTGCGAAACCCTGAATCGGTCGAGAGTTTCGAGATCGCCGCGGGAAGCCGAGTCGACGGGGTCTTGCTCGCGCGACCGCCGGCCGGCAAGCCACCCTGGTGGACAGGCTTTCTCGCGCCTCACCTGGCGGACGATGCTGCCCCTCGCAAGGCTGACGAACACCTCGACCGCTGCCCTACTTCTCCTGGCCGCGGGGGGACGACGCTTCGCACTCGCCTTCGGCTACGGGCGCCACCTGCTCGAGCCCGACGCGTACGAGCATGACTTCGGCCTCAAGGTCGTCCTCAACGTCGTGGAGCCAACAGCCTCAAGAGCATCGGTGCGAGGACTTTCGATGAGCTCACGGTCCACACACGCCGCGACGTCAGCCACGGTTCCTCCTTCGAGACCTTCGGACTCGATGTAAGTCGCGACCTTGTCCGCGCTGTCACCGGCCCTCCCCGCGACGACACTCTTGCCCGTCGCGTCACCGGGTCGGACGCCCTCGCCTTGGTCACCCGCGTGCAATTCGGGGAGATCCCGGGACTCTGCGAGCGGCCGGGTCGCGTCCCCCAACTGATGTAAATCACCGAAGAGCCGTCAAGGACACGGCGTAGGTTCCCGCAAGTGCTGCAAGAGACAGAAGGGAGACCTACGCCGTGAGAAGAACGCTACCGCCGTCGG
>Ga0126312_10000223_pt1 | contig 30125 bp, 28 predicted proteins | sample Plot104A_FD_92537 | JGI IMG/M metagenome (GOLD analysis project Ga0126312, IMG submission 92537) | Serpentine soil microbial communities from UC McLaughlin Reserve, CA, USA - Plot104A | ecosystem: Environmental > Terrestrial > Soil > Grasslands | place: USA: UC McLaughlin Reserve, Lake County... | reverse complement strand
GATAGAGCAGAAGATAGGGAAAAATTTGGAAAACTTTTAGATTCTTTAAAAATAAAACAACCGCCATGGAAAAAATTTACCAATATAGATGAAGCAAAAATATTTGCAGAATCAGTTGGCTTTCCAGTATTGGTCAGGCCATCCTACGTTTTAAGTGGTGCAGCTATGAAAGTGGTTTGGGATCCAAAACAATTAGATAAATTTATAGAAAATGCTACTGACTTGAGTCCAGATCATCCAGTAGTAATAAGTAAATTTTATCAAGATACTTCAGAAGTAGAAGTGGACGGTGTAAGTTCTAAGGATAAAGTAATTATTGGTTCAATTATAGAACATATAGATAATGCAGGTATTCATTCAGGAGATGCTATGATGTGTATACCACCTTGGAGATTAAGTAGAAGTATAATGGATACAATAACAGATTATTCTCATAAGATTGCAAGAGCATTAAACGTTATAGGACCTTTTAATATTCAATTTTTAGTTAAAGATGAAGAAGTCTTGGTGATAGAAGCAAACATAAGAGCATCGAGATCAATGCCTTTTGTTTCCAAATATATAGGAGTAAATCTTATTGATTTGGCTGCAAGAGCAATGTTAAACAAACCTTTACCAAATATCCATGAAGATTTATGGTTAAAAACAAGTGGGTTTGCTATCAAAGTACCTCAATTTTCATTTATGCAATTAGAAGGAGCAGATATAGTTCTAGGAGTTGAGATGCATTCAACTGGTGAAGTAGCATGTTTTGGAACAAGTTTTTATGACTCTTTAAGTAAATCATACATAGCAGCAGGTTATTCATTACCACTAAATGGTTCTTCCTTAATTACCATAGGGGGACAAAAGAATAAAGAAAAATTACTTCCCATAATATCACTACTAACATCAATGGATTTTAAGATTATGGCAACAGAACATACAGCTGACTTTTTGGAGATGAATGGATTTAAAGATATTCAACGAGTTTATAAAATTAATGAACCGGATAGAAAACCCAATATTATTGATCTATTATATCAACACAAGATTGACTTTATTATTAATATTCCATCCACTTCTACAATAGAAAAATACATGGATATGTTAAATGATGAATATTATATTAGAAGAAAAGCTGTAGAAATGGGAATTCCTGTCATGACTACGTTTGAAGCCGCTTCTTCATTCATAAAAACTCTTCAATGGTTAAAGACAAATGCACCTTCTATTCATCCTCTTAAAAATTATATCAAAGTATAAATTAATTTATTTAATTGGAGTATCTTAAAATCCTCCTCCATTATATATTATCAAAGTACATACAAAATGCAATAACCATATTTAATGTCTATTATTAGTAGTAGCAGTGGAACACAATTATTCTCAGAGAATACCTTACTGTCTTGTTGACTATATACTAAATGTCTCATTTATTTTTATAGGATATTTCTTTTAGGAGAAGTAAGCTTTAATACGAATAGTATAATGATGGTTAAATGATCATCCTAATACTCTCACTATAAAGATGTGGTGTAATGACTTTCAATTGTTCAAATTCTTGATTTATAAGTTGTAGTGCTAATCTCTATTACTTATATAACTAAAACTCTAATAGTACTGGTAAAAAAGATGAAATTTATATATAAATTCTTTTACTTTTGGAAAATTAACATAATACCTAAAATCACTATATGCCTGATGTATTAACGTCTACGTTGAAAAATATTGTCAATAGTAGAAAATGAGTTTTTTGTAATATTTTTTTCTTTTGAATCTAATAAAAATATTTATCTAAACAGTTAAAAAAAATTAAAATTAATGTTAACAGTCATGACTATCACTATAATAACAATAGATTCTACAACTATAAAATAAGAGATATTATCTCTTATTAGTAAAATAGATTTTCTATTTCTTTTATATCACCTATAAGTGATCCTTCTAAGGTAAAGAGTAATCCAGAAAGAATTGCCTCATTTTTTATTAATTGCTTAATTAATGGTGAAATCGACGTCGATGATGACTTGAATTGTTTATAAGGTGAATGTAAAGAATAAAAATATTTGTTAAAGGTTGGAACAATTATTACTTCAATAATACCTTTTGTTTGTAGGCCAAAGATAGATTCTTTTTTTACCTTCAAATATATCCATAATCTTTTTCCATGGACAACACTATTTGGATTAATAAAGATTGGATGAATATGGCCCATGATAATCTTCTTTATATTGAATTTGGTTTTTTCAGGAATTGTATGTCCATGAATTAACAAGGTGTCCTCAATAACTAATCCGCTGGTATTGCAAACTATAACAGATTCGGGGAGAAGCAAATTTATATTTGCATCATGATTTCCTGGAATTAGGAAAACCTCTTCCATATCTATAGATAATTGTTTAAGAAAAGATGGAATTGTATCCCATTCATTTCTGCTTATATGTGTAATAGAACTTTTTAGATCTCCTAAAATTATTATTCCGTTAAATGAATGTGTATTTTTTAAATCTTTAATTTCTTTTAATATATCTTGAGAAATTTTTGAAGAATTAATATTAATACCTTTTTTTATTAAATCATTTTCAGATCCAATATGTAGATCAGAAATAACTAAAAATTTTTTTAGTTCACTATCTTTACTAACATATTCTAACGTTAGCGCTGCATGAGAATTTATAGGATTAGCTTTAGTCACATCAATACTTAGCTAATAATCTATTTATCATTTTTATGCTTTTATTAGGGGATGTAAAAGATATAGGTAAATATATTTAAAAAATTTTATAGGATAACAATCATAAACTATCAAAAAAAATCAAAATATATGACATTGATGATTATTTTATTTTAATTACAAAGAGATTTTATAAACAAGTTATTTTCTATAGATTAAGTTGATAATTAGCGGTCTTGAGGTTTCTTCCAAGATAAAAAAAGAGTTAATTATAAAAGTACAAAGTCTAAATAAAAATGGTATTTATCCATGTCTCTCTACTATTTTAGTAGGAGATGATCCAGCTTCGACAATCTACGTAAGAAATAAACATAGAGCATGTTCCGAGGTAGGAATTGAAACAAAAGATAATAAAATAGATTCATCTATTGAAGAAAAGAAGTTAATTGAACTAATAACATCATTGAATGAAGATCCATCAATTCATGGTATTTTAATGCAGCTACCACTTCCACCTCACATTAATCAATTCAATGTTATTAACGCAATCAATCCCAAAAAAGATGTAGATGGCTTAACCTATTACAATGCAGGTTTATTACTCAATAAGAGAGCTACGCTTATTCCTTGCACTCCATTAGGTGTAATGGAATTATTAAAATATTACAATATTGAACTAAAAGGAAAAGATGTAGTTATTGTAAATAGAAGTATTCTTGTAGGAAAGCCCATTGCATTACTTTTACTAGATAAAGATGCAACTGTTATGATATTTCATTCTCATACAAAAAACATTAATGAAAAAGTTAGAAATGCAGATATTGTTATTACTGCTGTTGGAAACAGAAAATTATTTACACTTAGAGAAGAATCTGTTAAAGAAGGTGTTGTAGTAATTGATATTGGAATTACTCGGGAAAATGGCAAGATAAAGGGAGATGTAGATTTTGAAAATGTTTCTAAAAAGGCATCTTGGATTACTCCTGTCCCTGGAGGTGTTGGTCCCATGACTATTGCTATGTTATTAAAAAATACGGTAATTGCAGCTTCAACCTCAATTGAAAATCATCACTAAAAAAATAATGACAAAAGAGAACTTAGCAAAATCTGATTTTCGTAAAGTTATTTTGTATAAAAGAAATTCTCTTTCCGAATCTGAAATCATAAATAATAGCAAAATTATTAGTAATAGAGTTATTGCAACAAAAGAATATCAAACCTCTAAATCCATAGGAGCCTACTATCCAACAGGATCTGAAGTAAAAACCTTTGACATAATAAAGCATTCAATAAATGACAAAAAGGAGATTGGATTACCAAGAGTAATTGATTCTACAAAAATTGAGTTTTTTAAAATTATTGAAGATTCATTTGAAAAAATAAAATTTACAAAAGGTAAATATGGAATTTTTGAAAATTCAATGTCAACTATTAGTATTGATAAAATGGATCTATTAATAATACCTGGAATTGCCTTTGATTTGCAGGGAAATCGTATTGGTTATGGAAAAGGATATTATGATAGATTTTTATCTTCAACAAAAGCAAAATACATCATAGGATTAGCATATGAAACCCAAATAATAAATGAAATTCCCAATAATGACCATGATATTTCTGTTGACGTCATAATTACCGAAAAAAGAAGTATAACGGTGTGAATTTGGTGTTCAAGGCGGTATTCTAAATGTGATTCTTATTCTCATAATTCTTCTTTAAACCTATATCTTTGCGATAATATTGGTTATTCTTTCCCCAACTAATTTTTTTGACTGCGTTGTATACATTAGTTATTGCATTATCGAAATCTATACCCATAGCTGTAACTCCTAAAACTCTTCCTCCTGATGTAAGGATTTGGTTACTATCATCATTCTTACGAACGGTTCCTGCATGAAAAATCATTACATTCGGCCCAAAGATAGAATTCAAACCATTGATAACATTTCCTTTTTCGTAATTTGACGGATATCCTTTTTCTGCCATAACTACACAAATGGCAGGATTTTCATACCATTTAATAAAAGGTAAAGTATCTAAAGTTCCTCTGATCGAACAATTAATATAATCAAATAGATCTGATTTCATTCTCATCATAATTGGTTGACATTCTGGGTCGCCCATTCTTACGTTAAATTCTAAAACATAAGGTTTTTGAGTCTCTTTTTCAATCATTAATCCTGCATATAAAAATCCTTTAAATTTTTTATTATTTTTATTTTTCATTGAATGAATGGTTTTTTTCATTATTTTACTCATTATATCATCGAATAGATCATTTGAAACAATTTGTGAAGGAGAAAAGCTACCCATTCCACCAGTATTTGGACCTTGATCATTATCATAAATTCTTTTATGATCTTGGCTAGTAGCCATAGGAATAATTTTATCTCCATCAGAAATTCCTATAAATGATACTTCATCACCAAATATTCTTTCTTCAATAACTATAACATTACCGGCAGTTCCAAAAGTTTTATTTACCATTATTAAATCAATAGCATTAAGAGCCTCCTCTTTACTATCACAAACAACCACTCCTTTTCCAGCTGCTAATCCGTCAGATTTAATAACTAATTTTTTATTAGTTTTATATACAAAATCCTTAGCTTTTTCTGGATCAGAAAAAATGGAAAAATCAGATGTTGCTATATCATTTTCTTTCATAAACTTTTTGGCAAAAGCTTTACTAGATTCTAATTGAGCTGCTTCCTTTGTTGGTCCAAATATAGGTATACTATCTGATAATTCATTAACTATGCCTTTAGTGAGAGGTCCCTCGGGACCAACTACTAATATACAGTTATTTTTGATTGAAAATGATCTTATTTTTGAAAAATCTGTTATTGAATAAGGAAGGTTATTTTTAGTTCCACCATTACCAGGACAATAATATATCTTATCTACAGATTGGCTTTGTGATAGTTTCCAACCTAATGCATGTTCTCTTCCACCTGAACCTAAAATAAGTATATTATATTTTTTCAATTACGAAATTAATAACAAATGTGCTATACTTGTATATTATTTTTAAAAGAGTCTATTTTTAAATTGACTCACCTATGAGATATTGGTTAATTTGTGTATTCATGATAATATTCTTATTTTTGAAGAATATCCCTTATTAGCAATACAAGAAAATTATAATATTCCTCATCTGAAAATTCTATTATATCATAATTTTTATTCTTTATTAGTTCATTTAGACCTTTTAGATGCTGACATTTATCTTTTCCAGAGAGTGTTTTGAAATAATAATGTTTACATGAGCAATAATCTAATTCTGGATCTAACCAATATTCATTATCCTTTCCAATAATAGTCCACAATTGTCTTTTACTTGGAGTAAAATAATGAAGCTTAAGTTTATAGTTATTTACAAATTTATCAGAGAAGTTGCAAGAATCAGACAAGATTTAATTTTATTATTTCTCTATAGATATATTAAATTAATTATCAAGTAAAATTACCTTGCGTCCTTCTACTTTTAATTTCCCTTCAGAATATAACTTTAGTGCAAGGGGATATAACTTATGTTCTAATTGTAATATACGATTTGATAAATCTTCTTCAGTATCATTAGAATAAACAGGAACACTTTCTTGAAGAATAATTGGTCCAGTATCAACATCATCGTCTATGAAATGAACAGTACAACCTGATAATTTTACTCCATAATCAACTGCTTGTTTTTGAGCATGGAGACCTTTGAAAGAAGGTAATAATGATGGATGTATATTAAGGATCCGAAGTTTATATTCCCTTACAAACTCAGGGCTTAAAATTCGCATATAACCGGCAAGACAGACAATGCCATTAGAAGGATAAATATGATATTTCTTTAATACTGAAACTATATCCTTATCATATTGCCATCCTCTTTTTCCGTTACTTGGTATAACCTCTGTTGCAATACCAAATTTATCCTTAGCAATTTTTAAGCCTGGAGCATCATTTTTATTTGATATAACAATACAGGGTTGAATATACTTTAGTGCTGAATTTGAATGAGCCGATAAAATAGCATTCATATTAGTTCCTCTGCCTGAAATTAATATTGCCAGATTAAGCATGATAAGTTATCTAATATATTGTTAATTGAACCTATTTTGAAGTTTATGTTTATTAGCTTACAAAATAGCAGAGAGAATACATATATTTATATTCATACTAAATTTTGGGTATCAAGATTATATCTTGTTTACCTTCAATTTTATTAAATTGATTATTGCAGCGTTTCAACTATAGTAATAACTATTATCAAAGAAAACTAATCTAAACAGTTAATTAAACCTGTGTTTAAAGTATTCGTATCATTATGCACTCTCAAATCAGAACAACAGATGGAGGATTACTAATTGAGAATGGTGAAACAAAAATTTTGTTGGATCCTTCGTCGGTAGAGAGTAATAATTTTGTATTTATTTCTCATGCTCATTCTGACCATGTTTATCGCAAACCCAAAAATAAAACAAGAATAAAAACCATAACTTCTATAGAAACTGAAGCGATAGCAAAGGCAAGAGGTTATGAAATTACAAATACAATATATGAAGAAAAAGATTTAGAATTGATTGATTCAGGTCACATACTAGGTTCTAAAGGACTTTTAGCTTTTAATGAAATATTTTATACAGGAGATATATCAATAAGAAAACGCGCCTTTCTTAACCCTCCTCAAAAGATACCTCAAGTTGATACTCTTATTATTGAATCAACTTTTGGAAGACCAGAATACATTTTTCCTGATCATACTAAAATAATTCATGATGCAAATAAGATTATTGCTGATGCTTATGATAAAGGTCATCCTGTTATTATCATGGGGTATCCATTAGGAAAAGCTCAATTGTTAACCAATTTCTTTGAGCATTGGGATCCATTATTTGCATATGATAGTATAGAAATTATGAACAATGTATATAGAGAGATGGGTATCTCCCTGAGAAACACTACATGTTTTACAGACGCAGAAAAATCTAAAAAATTAGATACCAAATATCCGTGGGTAATGTTGGCACCACTTATGAATGCAAATTCAAAATTTTTAAGATACATGAAAGAAAAATATAATACAATAACTTTGGGTTTTAGTGGATGGGCATGTAATCAGGGATATAAGCATATGATGGGAATTGATTATGCACTTCCTATGAGCGATCATTGTGATTATAATGAATTGATTCAAGTAGTAAAAAAATGCAACCCTAAAAATATATTTACAATACATGGATTTGCTCATGAATTTGCAAGGATACTTAACAATATGGGATATAATGCTAATCCTTTAGAAAATCATGCAAGTAAAATTCGAAAAACAAGAAAAGATACTACTAAAATTAATAGAATAAAAAGTAGTAATAGTATAAGAAAAAAAAGTAATAGCCGTATTAATAGTACAAGCAAAAATAACAATAATATACAGATTCTAGACTACTTTATCAAATAACTATATCTCATTTACTGTATTTTTCCATAATAAGTAACATATTACACATATTTTCATTTTTTGTCATTATAAATTCTTTTTAAAGAACAGGTTTTTTGAAACAAAACTACACGAAATAATAATTTAGTAATTGTTGACCAATGATATATTGTATTATGACTAAATTTTAGAAACATCATGCTTCTATTGATTAGATATTATTAGGCAAAATGTTTTTAATATGTTCAACTTTATTACCAGCTGAATAAATATATAGCATACTTTATACAGTTTTTCTGAATTATAGCAAATTTAAAGTAAACATATTTTTATTCAAAAAAATGCAGCACAATATTATTGCATTATCAGGAGTGAACAAGAAAAAGATATAGAATTGGCCTACTAGTTTAAAAAAAAGGATAATTACATTAAAGGAAAGCAAAATAATACTAATAATAAAAAAAATTGATAATAAAAAATGGAGTTATATTATTTATTTATTTTTTTCTTGTTCTCTAAAATATGGAATTACCTTTTTTCCAAACATCTCTATACTTTTAAAGTAACCTTCTCCCCAGAATCTTATTATAAAATGATTAACTCCTGCTTTTATAAAGCGTTCCAACATTGCTATAACATCATCTGGTTGTCCTACCCCAATAGCAGTTCTAGCAATACTATCTGGAATTTTTGTTGCTGCTTTTTTCATCTGTTCCATTAATTCTGGCCTATTCATTGCATATTCTGTAAAATATTTTCTAAAATCAAATTCTGAATCCTGCTCAATATTATGAACCTTTAATAATTCAGGCTTATAAAGACTAACTTTTACCGCATTTCTCATCTTGTACCAAGCCTCTTCTCCATCATCTGAAAAGTAAACATCTACATCATTTGCAAATTGAAAATTTGAAAGATCTCTGCCAAAATTTTTAGCATGCTCTCTAATCACATCAGCGTGGGCTTTGAACAATTCTGGAGTATATCCAATTGGAATCCATCCATCACCGTACCGTGCACATAATTCAAGCGTTTTTGGCGCTCCTGCAGCGATATAGATTGGTGGTCTTGGTCTTCTTATGCTTCTGGCCTGTAAACATGCATTAATTAATTTATAATATTTTCCCTCATAATCTACTCTGTTATCTGGATCTGATTGAAAGAGTTTCTCTATTACTTCAAGTTGTTCCTTTAATTTAGTAACAGGTTTAGTAAATTCTATACCAAAATCAACGACATTTTGAGCCTCGCCTGCACCAATTCCCAACATACCTCGACCATTAGTTAATCTGTCAAGGGTCACAGTAGAAAGTGCAATTGCCGATGGATGACGTCTAATAGCATCTGTAACACATGTACCTAATTCTACATTTTTTGTTAGCACACCAATTGCTGCAAGCATTAACCAAGCATCATTTACAACAGCATTTTTCCATTGTGGAACATTTGCATGATCCATCGCCCATATAGAGTCAAAGTCTAATCTATCAGCCATTTGGCAAGCAGTAATCACCTGATTTTCATCTAAGCCCATTCTAGCTACATTAAGACCTTGTGTAAACCCAAATTTTGTTCTCATGATAATGTTATCCTCCTCTTCTTCTCCTCACTATTGGACAATATGTTAAAGAATTCCAACAGGTTAATTCTACCCATACAATGTAAAAAAATTGAAAGTTGTATTTAACCATTTCATGTATGAACGTATTCAAAATATCAATTTTAATATGAACACAACGAAAACTTATATAATTTTTATTCCTATTACAAGTAGATGTTATTACCTTCTGAAATTGAGGCCAAGTCACTAATTCCTGCTATTCGAGCAATTTTAGCAAAAAAATTAATCAACGAATATAAAATGAAGGAAGAAGTTGTAGCTAAAGTCATTGGCGTAACTCAAGCTGCAATTAGTAATTATATTAGAGGAACAAGAGGCGATACTGAACTTATAAACAAACTTTCTTCTATTATCGAAGTTATGAATAAAGTCGATGATATTGCACAAGAACTTGTAGCAAATAGAATATATACTCCAAGAACTATGGCTAAATTTGTCGAATTATGTAACTTTATGAGATATTCATTCATTATTTGTGATGTTCATCATAAAATGGAGGCAAATATTGATGAACAAGTTTGTGAATTATGTAAGGATAGTCTGATTGGATCTAAATTCTAACTAGTGGAAAAAAATAGGTTTTAAAATTAATTTAAAAGTGGTTTGTTCTCTTTATAATGTTAATTGTCTGATTCAAAACTTCAAATCCGTTTATAGTTCCAATCGATCCTTTCTTGGCAAAGGATTCTGTGAATCTTTGACTGTTTTTGTTATTTTTGTTATCATAATTATCATTGTTTTTCATAGACTTTCCTGATACAAGTAAGGGAACTGGATCATCTGAATGACTTTTTTTTACACAAGGAGTAGAATGATCTCCTGAAACAACTATTACAACATTTGAATCTTTCAACTCATTTAAAAGAGTCCCAAAGAAATCTTTATCTATTTTTTCTATATTTTCTTTTTTTCCTAAAGCATCTCCATCATGGCCGAATTCATCTGGCCCTTTGATATGAACATAAATTAGGTTATACTTGTCTAATTCTTTAGCGGTAACTTTACCTTTAGTTATATAGTCATTTACACTTCCTGCTTCAATAGGTTCCATTCCTAAGATCTTTGAAATACCTATTTCTACTGGCATATCCACGACACAAGCAACTTTCATATTATATTTCTCTTCTATAGGATCATAATTAGGAATTGCATTTCCCGCATCTCTAACTAAAATACAATTCATAGCATTAAGACTTCTTTCTTTTCTAGCTTTATTTACCGGATGATCCTTTGATAGCAAATAAACCTGATTTGTAAAATCATTTACTATTTCAGAAGATATTTTAGAAGTAATGTCATCATTTTGAGGAATCGATTTTAATACTTTCATTTCTGCTATATCCGTTTTTGCAATACCCATTCCATTCACTTTGTCATAAGCAGGATCTGTATTTGTTATTTGATGGGATAATTTGATTTTATTATGCCGAAATCTTATAGTTACTCTATGGGCAATTGTCGGCATAACAACTACAGATGCATCGGAGTCTTTCAAGGAAATTGCTGAATTCAATGTTTCGCATAGAGATTGAGCTTCTTCATTTGCAATCAACCGTCCAGCCCTTCTATCAAGTATCTGCTGATTTTCATCAACTGTAGCAAAATTTCCCCTTAATGCTAGATCACCATCTTTAAAGTCAATGCCACAGCCAATTGATTCAACTACTCCTCTTCCCACGTAAGGAACATCCTTAAAATTATATCCTAACATATTGAAAACCGCAATATCAGATTGCGGAGCTATTCCTTTACCAACAGTTATGACTTCCCCCATTATCCCATTTTTTGCTAAATAATCTAAATTTGGGGTATTAGAAGCTTCTAATGGTGTCAGGTTATTGATTGACTTGTGGGGAAGGTCGCCTATTCCATCAAGAATTACATATATAATTTTTAATAAATTGTTGTTCTTTATCGAGTTGCTCACACGATCAAGAGCTTTATTTGTTAAATTTATTTTTATTTAATTCATTAATAAGTAAAACAAAGAAAAGGGAGAACCATTTTCATTTATTTGGTTTTGCTGCTACTACCACTATCTCCCTTTTTCCATACCTGTATCTGTCCACCATAAACCTCATTGTTGAAAACAAACGATGGAATTTGGGAATAAAAGCCTTGTCTGCCAGAACTGAATGTTTTGCTAACTAGAGGAATTTCATATTTTTTTCCGTCTGGCATTGAAATAATAGCCATTACAATTCTCTTATTCGTTTGATCTTCATTATCAATACCCATTTCAGTTATTACATAAAATTATAATATAAAAACAATTTTGATCTTATGTTTAAATAATAGCAAATGTGAATTAAAATTGCTCTAACTTATCATTAACTCTTCTCCCTATTGTCCTTTATATTAAACAAAAAAACTGCTGTGAATTTTGATTAATTTACTCTATAAATTGCGGGCAATCACATTTAGTACATTTATTGTCACCTTCATAAATAAGATGATTTTTTTGTAGATGCTTACATCTTTTACATATATTATATTCATCACTCATTTTAATTATTATGTCTCTTTATGGTCTTATTAAGACAATATTAAATTTTATTATTAATGCAAAAAAAGAACCCTTCAAATTTGAGAAATACATCATGATATATTTGATTTAAACAATTTTATATTCTATGGTGAAAAGACTAATGTGGATTCCCTAGAGTGCTATCGACAAGCTGGTAAGATTGCAGGCTCGATTAGAGAAATGGCTAAAAAAAAAGACTATATTGGTAAAACTTTAGGTGAAATCTGTGAAGACATAGAAAAAGAGATACAAACTAAAGGAGGTTTTCCTGCTTTTCCTGTTAATGTAAGTTTAAATGAAATTGCAGCTCATTATACTGCCGAACCTAATGATCAAAATATAGTAAAAGATGGAGATGTATTAAAAATTGATATAGGTGTACATATTGATGGATATATCGCTGATACTGCTGCCACTGTTTGTTATAATAATGATTATCATTCTTTAGTAAAAGCATCAGAAAATGCGTTAAATGAAGGATTGAAAATTGCAAAGAACAAATCAAAATCTAGTGATATCGGCAAAGTAATAGAAAATTCCATCATTAAAAGCGGTTTTCTTCCTATTAAAAATCTAAGTGGCCATTCTTTAGAACGTTATACAATTCATGCTGGAAAATCTATTCCAAATATCAATTCCATTGGATCTTTTCTTTTAGAATCAAATCAAGTATATGCAATTGAACCGTTTGTAACATTAAAAAATGGTATAGGTGTAGTATATGAAGGTAAAATAGCAAATATTTTTGCAATAATATCCAGAAAGCCCACAAAAAATAGGGAATTAGATAGTTTTTTAAATGAAATTTGGAATAGATTTAAATCTTTACCATTTGCTTTGAGATGGTTAATGGATAAATATGACGAAAAAAATGCCCGTATTTTATTAGATAGCCTTAAAAAGAAAAAGAACATTCATGCTTATCCGATATTAGTAGAAGGAAAGGATATGATGGTTGCACAATCTGAACACACAATTATACCTAGAGAGACATTTACAGAAGTTATTACTAGTTAAAGGAGTAATTAACAAAGAGAATAATATAGCTAGTATTATAATGATTGAATATCTTCCTAAACTTAAAATTAACCCCTAAAAAATGTATAATAAGAAATAGGGGTCGTTGTCTAGCTTGGTATGATGCCAGCCTTGGGCGCTGGAGTTCGCCGGTTCGAATCCGGCCGACCCCATTGAACTCTCGGTTCGAGGGAGTAATCCTGAAAATAATCAGCAAAAAAAGTCTCCTATCTTAAATATAAGAAACAACACAGATTATTCCAATAAGAAGAAGGAGGAAATGAGAGATCTTTATAACAGAGAAAAAAAAGTATTGTATTGGATTGAAAGAACAAAATCTGATCTTGAGGAACCTGATAAAACCGATGTTCTAAAATTAGTAAGATATTTACAAGATCAAGGTAGAGCAAGTCTTTGGATTATACGTTATATTACCGCCCTTATTACGATGAGAAAACAGATAACAAAATCATTTAGAGATGCTAAAGAAAATGACATAAGAGTATTAATTGAATGGATGGATAAAAGAGGGTATAAAGCCTCCACGATTGAAAAATTTAGGATGATTTTAAAATCATATTATAAAATTATATATGGAAATAATAAAAGATATCCAAAAGCTGTAAATTGGTTTTCTGTAAGTGTAGGAAGGGAAAGATTAAGAAAAGAAAAAAATCTTGATTTAGCAGAACATTTGGAAGAAGAAGAAATACAAAAATTAATTGAATGCGCATCAACTATTCAAAAAAAAGCTTTTATTGCTTGTATGTATAAAAGTGGTGCACGACCAGAAGAGTTTCTGAGATTAACAAATGATGATATTCAATTAGATTCTGAAGGCGCTATTTTATTTTTGAGAGGAAAAACTGGAGAAAGAAGAGTAAGAATAATCTCCTTTGCCAAACTATTGCAACAATGGCTTGATATTCATCCACTAGGAGATCAAAAGGAATTTTCCCTATGGATAAGTGAAGCTACTAACTATAAAAATCACCCTCTCGGTCTAAGAGGTGCAGAAAAAATATTAAGTAATGCAATTTTGAAATCTAATTTACAAAGTAAACAAAAACGTTTGTACATATTAAGACATTCTAGAGCTACATTTCTTGCCCATAGTTTTACTGAAGCACAAATGTGTGTATTTTTTGGTTGGGTTCATGGAACTAAAGTAGTAAGAAGATATATTCACCTTTCTGGTAAAGACCTTGATAATGTATTAATATCTTTGAATAATGGAAAAGAAATTACAAAACAAGACTCTAAACTAAAGACTAGCAATTGCATTCGCTGTCAAGAAGTTTTAAGTCCAACTTCTGTATTTTGTGAAAGATGCGGATTACCTGTAAAACTTAATGAACAATATATGAAAGAAATGGAAGAAAAGGAAAATAAAAATCAAGAAATTGATTCGCTTAGAAAAGAAATGGATCAAAAATTAAATCGAATTATGGATTTAATTCAACAAAATCCTAATCTTATTTATATTAAACCAGAAGTCTTATCATCATTCAAACAAAAATTCTAAAATTTTTATTTTAATTTTATTACTATTTTACAGTCTCATTTAGTTATATTTGTATTGAAAGATCTAAATAGTAGCATATAAATATAGATTCAGTAAAAAAATCATACTGTTTTTTATATAAGACCATTCATACAATAGCTATGTTAGCCATAAACTTTCAAAATAAAAAGTCTCCTAATGAAGACACAAATGAAGGTGTTTGTAATGGCAGAGGCTGTAAAGAGAATTCTAGAGTAATTGTTGAAGAACCCATAGGAGAGAGTATTATAAAATTACATCTATGTTATAGATGTGCTAAAATTTTCAGAGGAGAGTGTTATGAGTTTTGAATTGAATATCTGTTCTCATTTATATAAAATAAGTAAGTATGCAGGAGGTAAAAATATGATTAAAAATACAAATGGAATAGAATTAAAATGTCAAAGAGATGCAGTGTGGTATTACACTGGGAATAACCAATATTATGCATGCTGTCCAAAATGCAAATCCAGTATAAGTATAAGAAAAAATAAAGTTGTTCAGCTTGATTCTATGGTTGCCGCCATAAATCAAGCTGAAATGAAGGAGAAAAGGGTTATCTAACTTGTTGTTAAACCAAATACCTTTTAAATTATATAATGATCAAGATGATATTAATCTTTATTCTTGTGAAGTTATAATAAATAATTCAGAGCAGGAAATAAAAAAACCTTATAACAAGTATAATATTGAAGATAATGTTCAAGGATCAGATAATCAACAAAACCATTCTTTGAATTATACAATACCACCGGTTTTAGAAAAAAAAGAAATCAAAAGCATTAGATTAGAAAATAATATACTATCAATTAGATATAATGAACATAATTTAGAAATTCCTATTGACATATTAGATTATGATAGAATAAGTAAATGTGTAAAGTTTGAGTGCCAGAAATATTCAATTAACAATGAAATTCAAAATATGGAATCATTTATCTCTGATATTTGGAATTTGATTTTAACGTCATTTGATTTTAATAAATTACCTAATTTGTTAAATCACGGTATTTCTGATTTGTTTGATACACCAATAAAAATGAGGTTGAAGGAGTATGAATCTTAATGAAGGTGCTAAGTTTTGGTTTTATGAAGTAGGAGTAGATGTTATTCCTTCGGATACCAAAAATAAAAGGCCGATAGTAGAATGGCAAAAATATCAGCATACTCCAATGTCGGAAGAGGAATTTGAAACTTGTATAAAAGAAGGAAAGTATGAAAAAGGGTTAGCTATAATACCTGGAAAGATACTGAGAAGAAAAAATAAAGGAAAAAATCTAATTGTAATAGATATAGATAAAGAATTAGGAATACAAGAATTTTCTAGTTCTATAGGCATTGAAAATGTTAGTACTCTTGAGGGTTTAAGCAAAATTACAATTGTAGAACAACATCAAGATGACCTAACAAAAGCGCACATATACTTTATTTCTCCTATACCTTTTCCAGGTAAGGGTTCAGATACAAAAATAGGAATTGAAGTAAAAGGAGACGGAAGAAATGGACTAATGTATGTATCTCCATCAATTCACAAAAATGGCTTACCTTATGAAATCATTGGAACAAAAGATATTTTGGAATTAGGATATGATGAAGCTAGTAAAATCATAAGCCATATAAATTCAATTTGTACTAAATGTGGAATCAAATATTTGGAAAAAGAAAGCAATACAAAATTATCTCCTAAAATTAGAGAAATCATACAAAAACTGGAGATTGATAAGACAATAACCATTTTAGAAGGAGCAAGACATAATACTCTTTTATCCATTGCAAATTCACTTTTATTTACACATTACATAAATGGCAATAGAACAAAAGATCGATTAAAGAAATTCTTGGAAGAAACAAATGAGCAATTATGTCAACCTTATCCTTTACATTATAAAGAAATAGATGCAATATGGAAAAGTTCACTATAATATGTAGAAGAAAATAATATACAAAACAAAATATCACAATTTAAAAAGAAAGCCGCTCTAATTGAAGAAGCTACGGAAAAAATTTTGTCATCTAGCCATATTTTAACTATAGAGGAATCAAGAGAGATACTATACTATCAGGATGGTGTTTATATTAAAGGTGGAGAAACTCTAGTTGAAAAAGAATTAGAAAAACATTACAAGTATAATTTGAATGCTCACATCATTAATGAAATTAAAGGACATATCATGAGACAGACATATATAAAAAATCAAGAATTGGATAATGATCTTAATCTAATAAACCTAAAAAATGGATTATACAATATTCAAACTCAAAAATTAGAACCACATTCTCCCAATTATCATTCTATCAAACAAAAGCATATAATATATAATAAAACGATAAAACCTAAATTATTTGGACGATTTTTAAAAGAGGTCTTGTATCCATCACAAATCAGGATGGCTGTAGAAATAATGGCTTATACTTTTCTAAGAGAGCATTTATCTGAATTATACTTTATCTTGGTAGGGAAAGGAGCTAATGGAAAAAGTGTTTTTACAGAACTATTGTCTGAATTACATGGATTAGATAATGTAAGTAACGTTCCATTACAATCTTTATTAGAAGATAAATTTGCTTTAGCAGATCTAGAAAACAAAGATGTCAATATAGATACAGAGTTATCAAACACTACCATAAAAGATATGTCTATTCTAAAAAGGATAACAGGGAAGCAAAAACAAAGAATTCAAAGAAAAGGTAAAGATGCTTATGATACCTTATTGTATGCAAAAATATTTTTTAACGCTAATACTTTACCTTCAACTTATGATGATACTGACGCCACTATTAGAAGACAAACCATTTTAAGTTTTCCAAATCAATTTGAAGAAGGTAAAAATGCTGATCCAAAAATACTAGAAAAATTAACAACAGAAGAAGAACTATCTGCAATATTTAATATTCTTATGATTGGACTGAAAACGATTTTAAAAAATAATATGCCATACTTAAACCAAAAGACTATTCAAGAAAAGAGAGAAAGACTTGAATTAATGAGCAATTCTGTAAAATTTTTTATGGATGAAGCTTGGGATGAAGAGAATTCAACAGAATTAGATAATATTGCCAAAATGGATCTATACTGTTCATATGAGCAGTTTTGTCGTTATAATAAGATTCATCCTGAAAGTATAGAAAAGGTAGGTAAAATTCTAAAACATCACCCATATAATTTTGGAGAAGGAAGAGAAACAACAGGTAAACAAAGAAAAACCATTTGGAAAGGAGTTAGCCTAAAAAAATGGGCTCCTGAACAAACGGCCTTGGTTTTAGAAAGTTCAATCTTAAAGTAAGACCTATTATAATTTTTTATAAGAAATTCAGTCATATACGTATTTTATAACATTTTTAATTTATAACTTCAATTTGTCATACATGTCAGGGTTGTCATGGTATAATACTAATTTATACTCTTTATCTATATCCTCTTCTTAATGTATTGTATTATTTTTAATTATTAGAATAATACTATGACATCTATGACATCTATGACATATTAATCACATAACAGATTCTGCTTCATTAAATTCCTACAGATCATTAATCTCAGGGATTAAACGTTGTAATCCAAATCCAAATTATAATATTCATACCAAATATTGTCGAAAAATATTGCAACCTATTTACGAAATAATGGAATAGAACAAGAAGTAATAGACTTGTTGCAGGGACGCATACCAAAGTCAATATTTGTAAGGCATTACTACCGGCCTGATTTAGAAAGGTTTGACAAAATAAGGGAATTGTTAGATAAGTTGTATAATAAAATCACAATTGACTAAAGCCTCTAACAATATCTAAATGAAATAAATATAATTATATGACATTTAAATCCTTTTTCAAAAGAATACTTGGAAGAAAACAAAGAAAAATGAAAAAACAACTAGTACAAACGATATAATAAATAAAATATTCTTTTGCTAAATACTAATAACGGAAAACTTATCAATAGCTTTTTTAATGCTACTTCTAACTTATTATGAACCAAGGTAAAAGCAAAGTATCTTATGGAAAAAACTGGTATGAAATATGGACAATTAATGGCTTAAACATTCTAAATGTAATATTAGGTAATAATACAAGATACTATGTTAGTGAGCAATGCATCCATCTTATAACTACTCAAAAAAATGAACGACCTGCATTCTGTTCAAAATGTGGCATAGGACTAGATTGGACTGCTTTTAGCATTCATAAAGAATGTCCACAATGTCAACGTAAATATAGCCTGTTTGATCAAATATGCGGATCCTGTGGAACAAAGTTAGTAGCAGGTTTTAATAAAATTTGATTGAATTAGTAATGTTATGAACCTGAAAGTAATCACATAATAATCTTATACAATTATTAAATAATAAGCTTAATAGAGACATAGAATATCTGAAAGATAATAATTCCCTATATTCATCTTAGTATGAAATATTTAAAATATCCAATATTACAACATTATCAATCTCTATTCATCTATCCTATTTCAGATATAATTATCTCTTTTCCACCAAAAAATAAATATCTGATATATTATTTTACTGATAAATGAGCAGTGAATCACTTCCACTCCGAGATGAATTAAGAAATATACTTAATATTGTAGGAGAAATAGCACAGAATGATGCTGAGACAGATGTACGTGATTCCGCGATAATTACAAGAGCTAATCTTCCACGTGAAGAGGTATATAAATATCTAAACGAATTAAGATCACTAGGATTGATATTGGAACAAGGATCTCGACCTGCTGGCGTAGACTATAGATTATATAGGATCACAGCAGGAGGCTTAAACAAATTAAAAAATCAAGATCTTAGATAAAACAGTAAATTAATCAATATCTTATGCATTCTGTTTTCCTTTATCTACCTGTTTCCTAATATCTAGGATTTCCTTTCGTTGCTCATCAGTTAAATCATCATTTGCATTATTCTAACGCTTTTTAGATATCCTAATATTTTTTTACGAACAAAAAACGCCTATATTACCATAGTCAATAGTGAGATATTGGAATTAATTAGATACAATGTAAGAAAACCAAATTATAAATCATTAAATAAAATATTAAAGAAAAACAACTTATCCATTAATTTAATTTATTGTAGAAAAGTGTTTGCTACATTTGTTAGAAATAATGGTGTTAAGCATGAGTTTGTTGACTTACTGCTAGGGAGATTACCAAAATCAATATTGTTAGAGATTATTATAGACCTGATTTAAAGCAGTTTGATAAAATTAGCAATTGTTAGGTAATTTATATAATCAAATTACATGATATTTTTATATCAATTACTATTGAATAGTTTTATATTAATACAATTTCAATGTAAGCTTAATATACCTTTTTACAATTCTATATAAAACTTAAATATTCTTTCTGTATAAATAATAACATGTTTTGTAACATATTCAGTAAATTGTTTGGTAAAAAAGAAAAGAATGTAGAGAAAATAGAAGATAAAAAGATAGAAGAAAATACATAATTATTTATACAAAATATTTTGAAGAAGAAACACATTCTTAAATAATTTTAATTTTATTCTGTCTCAAATAAAGACACTGTTAAGAAAATTGATGATAAAATTTGATCTAAAAGATGTCTTTGTACTTAACCCTATTTTGAAAATAAATTCACTGCTCTTCTCATAAACTTTGTCTACATCGTCACCTGCAGCGAGGTCATACCGGGACACAAGGTCAATAGCAACACCAGCGCTGAAACTCTATATATCAATACGGGTAAAGGGAATTTACAAAAAAATATAGAAAAACTAAATCATTATGGTCACTCCTATTCTAATCAAATGTCATAGATATATCTCTCAGTAGTCATATATCCTTAATATCCTCTATTAGCATACATTTCTTCTAATTTCTGAGCCTCATTTTGGACTTTTTCTTTCAACTCAGGCGTTAGATCCTCACAACTTTGTGGTTGATCGAGTGCATGAATATATGTTGCACAAAACTTAATTAATTGCTGTTCTTCCTCCTGTGGACTTTTCTTTGGTGAAATGCTCTAATTATGGTCTTTTAATTTAGGAGTTGAGGATTCGGAGTGAAGTGCTATCTTACCCTTTATTATATTATTGATTTTTTTCATACAATGATCATCAAGCATACATAGTTCAGCCCCTCCCTCTATTTGAATACGTAAAAGAGGATCCACATTATATGTATCTCCTATATTTACATTATAATTATACAATCCATATGTACAAGCTACAATAGATCCTTCCCAATAACTTTCATCATCTCTATGTATTTTTGGTATCATATTATGATAGCTTTGAGCGCAACTATTAATTTTATATTGATTAGAATCTTTGAACTTAGCTGCGACAGGAATAATTATAATATTATCTCTTTGTTCAAATGAAGGATTTATAAAATCTAAATATATCATTTTAGGAAAATCGAATCCAATTCCATACTTGTTGTTCGTATATTTTGTATATTCTATGGCAAAAACATGATTTCCTATTGTAAGCAAAATAATTGATGTAATAGTCATTGCGAAACTTGCAAGTACAAATTTTTGTACTCCATGCATTTTTGTATCATAATATAGTCCATGTTATTAAACTTTTTCATATAAGAATCTTTTATAAAAATATAATAGAACTAAATATAACAAAATATTACTTTAAAATCATCTCTTATAATTATCGCCAGTCGAAAGCAAAACAACGAGTTTTAAAACCAAGGAAACTGTATAACCTGTTAGTGCTGAATATCAAAATCAAAATCAATAATTAATTAATACAATTCCTCGAATTTTGTTATTCTGAACACACTTAGACTTGAAGATATGAAAACAAAATTCAAAGCAGAAGATAATCATCCTTTAATGGTAAATCATATAGTTCTACTTTAGTATATTTCAATCCATAATAATGTTGATTTGAAAATCTATGCGATGATAAAATCCCTAATCTGATTCAAAAACCTGCTGGTATAAATATTTTAAATTCTATTAGAAATTCTATGTCAGATAAAGAATATGACTTATCAATATTTTTTAATAAAAATAATCTAAATGATAAATCATACAAAAAGAGATTTGAAAAAGGTATTCTTCTTTATAAGCAGCTAGTTAGTATGTGGTGCAAAAATATGGAAGAAGAAAATCATTCGAACTTAAAGGGAACAACATTAGAATGTAGGAAATGTTTTAGAATTTGGCAATATTTTGGGAAAAATCCTTATTATGCTACCTGTACTTTCTGTAAAACAAGTGTTAACGTAAGAAAAAATAAAGTTATTCAGGCTGATTCGTTGGTTGCCGCCGAAAATCAGCCTGAAGATAGAAAGGAAAAAGCGAGGATCTAAATGTTAGACCAAATTTCCTTCATTATTTATAGTGACAAATTAGATATTAAAGTTTATCAATCACAGCATCTGTCAAATCTTGAGATAGCCAATAAACAAGAAAAAAATATCTGTCTTGAATGCGGAAACGATCATAGCTTTAAAGGAAATATAATAAATAGAAGAACTAGTTTTGATTACTTTCAAGAGCTTATAGATAATCACAATAAGAAACAGAAATTGAAAAAGGTGAAGAATTGTGTCAGATATTGAATTTAATATACCAAATCAATTAAAGGAGAAAGGAATATCTAAAGTTGCTATTGAATCAAATACAATAGTAATCGAATACAATGAAGATTCAATAAGATTTGAAATTGATACTAAAAGTTGGAAAAATACTATAAATGATTTTGATAAAGAAAGTAAAGGCATTATAAATGACAAAGGTCTTGTACAACATTTAAAATCATTTTTAAGCAAAAATTTTTCAGAAATTATAAAACAAAATGACAGTATATCCGGAAGTAATTACAAAGATACAATGTATAAAGAAACTATTTTTAAATTTTCTAATAGAGGAAAAAGTGATTTAAGGGAAGCTATAATTCTTAATAATACTTCTACTTTTATGAAGTATGTAGATGATCAATTAGAATTTGAAGATACTATAAAAGAAGATATTCAGCTATATCCACCATCTTCTAACGAGTATCCGTATAAACCATATGAATTTGTTGATAAAGAAGAATTATCTCAATATATCAAAAAAGCAAAGGAAATATCATTAGATGATTTATTTCAAAAAGTAAAAGATATTTTCAAAAAGTACAATGATCAAGATGATTACATTATTTCATTAATTAGCGCTGATACTATTTGGACATATTTTCAAGATTTGTTTCCAACTACACATTTCCTAAACATAACAGGCGAAAATAAATCTGGAAAAAGTAGTTTAGGAATTACATTTGAGCATTTAGCTTATCGACCTGTTAAAGGAACTACTATTAGTGCTGCTAATTATTATCGTACTCTTGGAACAAGAGAACCTGGTCAATGTACTATTATTGAAGATGAAGGAGATGGAATTGAGAAAGATCTAGATAAAATGAAGATTCTAAAATCTGGATATGAACATGATGCAAAAGTTCCTAGGATAAATATGAACGTAAAAAACCAGAAACAGGATTGGTTTTTTGCTTATTGTTTTAAACTAATAATTGCTGAGCGATCAATCAATCCATTAGAAGCAAAAGGCTTAGCAGAGAGATTTTTTAATTTTTATTGTAAACCTGGGATAGTAAAAGGATGTTCAATAAAAGAAGTAGTGAACAGCCAGTCTATTGGAAAGAATGATGCATTAGGAATACAATATAAGGAAATAAATGAAATTCGTAACTTGTTATTATGTCTTAGATTAATCTCTTACAATAACCAAATCTATGATATAACAACCGCTCTTTCTGGCAGAGATAACGAATTAAGCAAACCATTGTTGCAGTTATTTTACAATACAAAGTGTTTACCAGAAATAATAAAATCTTTAGAATATTTTCTTTCAGAAAAAAGAAAAAGAGACCTAATGAGTATTGAAGCGGCAATCTTTCCTATTATCAAAAAAATAGTAAGCCACGATGGTATAAGAGTAAACTATTCTGCAATATGGGATAGTATAATAGAAGAAATACCTGGTCAGCCAGATCCTAACAAATCCAACGCTTTCTATACAGAAGATTATGGTCCTATCTACAAAAATAAATTATCTCAACTAATAGAAGACAAATTTGGGTCAGGAAGAGGAAGAAACAACGAAGGAAGTATAATTATGTTTGATAAAGAAAAATTGGCAAGATTTGATGGATTATATGAACAAAATGATGTTAAAATTATGGTAAAAGAAAAAAACGATCTAGATTGTGTAGGTTGTGTAGGTAGTGTAGGTAGTGTAGGTAGTGTAAGTTCTTCTGAAAGATATAATGTAAATTTAGAGAAAAATGAAATTAATAATTTTGAACAAATCTTAATTAATAACAATAGTAATAATGATAATAAATCAATAGAAAATGAATATTCTAAAAATAACAATAATAATAGTATAACTGATATTAAAGAACCTACACAACCTACACTACCTACACAAATTCAGAAATCCGTCGGGCCATTAAATCATTTATTCAATTATAAAGATCATTCCAATTGTCAAACCAACAATAATCATCAATCTGCTAATTCAAATTTGCCTCAGATTCACTTGTTAAAATGTCCTCGATGTAATTATTCAAACGAGAATGGAGAAGATTTGTCTGTTCATATTTTAGGAAAACATAGAAAGTGGATAGATTATTTACCCATTGAATCCTATGATATTGATAATAAGCTTGATCAAATAATAGAGCTAATTAAAACAGATAAGATTTTTGAAATGGTTTAAGGTAAGAAGAAATGGAAGTAGTAAAAGAACCGTCAAATGAAGGAATCGAAGGTATCGACTTTATACTAAAACATTTTGTTAATTATTTAGAATTTCCTCGAATGATTTCTACCTTTAAAAGTAAAAGTGCACAATTTCCAGTTATAGACAGGAATGAGTTAATTTCCTCATTTAATTCTTCAAATTTTTTTGATTGTAGAATAGCTGCCTTTCCGTACCTTAAGGAAAATATATCATGGGTTTCTGACCTTATCTTTATAGATATAGATAAATCCAATTTCAAGAATGAAAGAAGGTTCGAAAGCGCATACAAATTAACAATGAAAAATATTAAGGAAAAATTAAAGGGGCATCCAACTGTTCTTTTTACCGGCGGCGGTTGTCATATCGTTCAACCTATTGAAGGTATAGTATTGGATGAGTACAAGGAGTTCAAACGATTTGGCAATCCTTTTGATAAATTTATGAGATTTGCAAAAGATTATCTATCTAATGGTAAAGCAGATAAAAACAATTTCCCAGGCTAAAGATCTTGCCTATTACGTGTACCAAATTCTATAAATTCAAAGTATGATACTAAAGTACGAATTATTCAAGAATGGGATGGATATCGGCCAGATATTAGATTACTCTTGGGTGATTTTCATGTTTATTTAGTAGATGAAGAAAATAAAAGAAAGAAATACAACAATGACAATTTAGCTAAATCGAATTCTTTTATTAATCAAACTAATAATAGAATTGAATGGATTGAAAAACTTTTACAAACACCTATAGAAGATCAAAGAAAGTATTGTTTATGGCGTATTCTATGTCCATATTTGATCAATGTTAAAGAGTTATCAGATGAAGAATCATTTACAATGTTAAAAGATTGGTTGGAGAAATGTAATCAACTTAGGAAACTAGATTTTTCAAAAGATAGAGAACTTTGTATTAGATTAAAAAATGTAAAACAATTTTATCCTATTTCTAAAAACGCTTTATTTTATGAAAATAAGGATCTAATCAATTTAATCGAAGGTAAGGTATTACAATAGATTAAAATGAAAAAATTTATTGAAATTATAAAAGTTTTAAAGATTCCGTAAGAAAGAACAAATAGAAAGATTGAAATCATCAAATAATTTTGATGCTCCACCACCTACAAAGTCTGAATTGTTAGTACGAAAGATCTTAAGAGCAAATAATATAGACTTTATATGTGGAGAGGAAATTTGGTATTCAGAATCTGATATGTTTACCCCTGATTTAATTATTGGAAGAAAAGGAAAGAAACTTATCGTAGAAGTGGATGGCAAAATTCATGATAAAGCTCATAGAAAAATACTAGATAGAATACGTCAGAGGGCATTAGAAAATATGGGCTATAAGGTGTTTAGAGTAAGGAATGAAGAAGTTCAAAGAAGCCCAGATGTTGTGGCAGCAAAAATTATGGGGGAATATAGTCAATTAGTTGCTTCAGAAAGTAAAAATGAAATCAAAATAACAGAATTAAAAAAACCGACAGATTATGAACCTATATCAAAAGAGATAAATGATAATTTAGAGGATTGGATTAGATCCTTTAATAACGATTTAAATAATGAAAGATGGTCCGTAGATTTTTTTAGAGAAACATTATCACGATTTCATCCAGATCTTATTAAAAATAAATCCATAATGGAAAATGTGATTTTACTATTACACGGACTTAATCTTCACAAAATGGATAATGGTCATTTAGATTTTAAATATTCTCTATTTTTCTTTAAGAAAAGTATCAATCTCTTAAACGAAATGTTTGGCAAAGGCGATATTATAGGAACTCATTTAAAAAATCAGTTTAATAAATCCGCTCCAAATTTCTTTAAAAATTTAATCTTTCAAGGCGGGCCACGTATTAAAAAAGGATTAGTCCAAATTAAAGATAAAGATACTCTAGATTATCATATAGATAATTTTAATCAAAATTTATCTGAAGTAGGGATAAATGTAGACCGTCGGGCTATTAAACAAGAATGCAAAGCAAAATTACAACAATTAAATGAAAAAGAAAAATTGAATTATAATTGGCTTGTTGAATGGATGAAAAGAAATTGATTTTTTGAGGATAAAAAATTTTTTTACATATTATGTAAAATGTCTCTCTACATCAGCACATAGAAATAATAACTATATAAAATTTAATATTATACTATTGTAGACTTAGTCGATAGATTTTATTAATAAAACTATTATCGTTTATAATAAGAAATCAATGCCTAATATTAACACGTTTAAAATCAATTAAAAAATTATACTCGTTTTTAGCTTCGCTTCCAAAGAAATTATTAGGAAAGTATAAACTAATATATAAATAGAAACATAATTAAATTTATTGAAAAGATTCTTTGAAATTCTATTTTTCTTCTTTTTTACTTTTATAATATTTTATTTATCATTTAGTAGATCTGTGGCAAGTGAAAGGGATATCTTTGAACAACCAATTACTAATTATACTTCTGATAACTCTTATTTTCTGTTTTTCATATTATTTCTCATTATAATAGGAGCTATTACTTGGAGACTAACTCATTGTCGAACTATAGAAAGACGCTATTTCTCTACAGAAGTAAAAAGACAAGTACTAAAAGATCAGAATTACAAATGTGTCATATGTAAAAGGAATATAGGAGTTTGGGATTATGATCATGAAAATGGAGATAGATCAAATAATAAGAAATCTAACTGTCAAGCACTCTGTCCTAATTGTCATGCTAAAAAGACACGTGGATTATTAATGATTAAGAAACAGTCTAATTCAAAATCGCCGCTATTTTTTATATTTTCTGTAATTATACTCTTTATTGTATTCATATATTTTAGTAACACTTAAAGTAAAGGCTTGATTAATCAAAATTGAAATAATAATTTAGGAATAACCTAAATAAACCAAAATGATTGGGAAGAATGATAAGAATAAAATTTTGTGGCTAATGATTTGACATGATAGTTTGGAGTAATTATATCAACCACCAGATTTTTCATTCTCTTGTTTCATATTAATAGGAATTTCTGCTATGGAGCCTGGACTGCTAAGCGATCATGGGGTTCATTGGTATTACTTAAACTCGAAGATAAATCAATGTCTATTGTGGATAACTCAAGGTGTATTGGACCAGCTTTAGCTGTTTTTATCTGAGGTGAAAGTAATAATAGAATTATTAAACCAATAATAACGAGATATATTTCTGGAATTGAGGTTACATTAGTAGATGTTTCACTCACCTTTCCTTGAAATGTATTTTGCCCTGTAATGTTAATCTCTCTTTCTTTCATTATTTCATTTCCAAATAAAAATGGGTAGAATAAAGGTAACCCGAAAGCAAATATTATTAGACTAGTTGCAATGAATTTTCTACTATCAGTTGCTGACCAAAATTCCAAGAAATTTTGATGGTTCTTTTCTGAGAAAAAAGTCAATTTAACTAAATTCTCATATGCAACAGATAAAGTAGGTTTTAATTCTATTGATGTTTTAATTTCTTCTAATGCTTTTTTATATTCTTTATTATGAGCATAAATTACAGCTTTTTGGTTATGTCCTTCTGCAAATCTATTATCAATTTGTATTGATTGATTGTAACATCTTTTTGCATCTTCGTAATTTTTTAATTTTAACTGTAAATTCCCTTTATGATACCAACAATATTTTTGGTTAGAATCCAAGGCTATTGCAGAATTTAAAACTTCTACTGCATCATCATATTTATCCAACAGTGACAGAATGTGTCCTTTAATATCTAATGCTTTTACATTATTAGGAGAGATTTTTAGAGCCTTTTGAATAGTAGATAATGCTTTTTCTATTTGTCCTACTTTTGATAGAGTCCATGCTTTATTTATAAATGCATCATCGAAATTAGGATTTAATTCAATCGATTTATCAAAGCAATTATTTGCCTCATGAAATTTTTTTAGTTCGCATAGATTTATTCCCTCATTATTCCAATAAATAGAGTTATCTTTTTCATCTATGTTTTCTTTGTTTTTTATTGCTTTCTCTAAATCTAATAAATCTTTTTCTAATTCTTCAATGGTTATGTCGGCTATGCTTATTTTGTCTTTAGTTGATTGGTTATTGTCGATTTTTTCTTTATCTTCGCTATTTATTGTGATTCACCCACTAATTTGGTAACTTGATTATAATATTCTGATGCTTCTGTATATCTACCTAATTTTGAAAGAGTATTCCCAATACTATTAAGTACATGTGCACTATTAGAATATAAAATTAAGGATTTTTGATATGATTCTAATGCTTTTAAATATAGTTTTTGTTTGTAATAAACATCTCCTAGCATAATATGAACTGAGGATTCTAATGATTTATCACCTATTTCTTGAGCTATTGATAAAGCTTTATCCAAATAGGAAATAGCTTGAGGATATTGAGATAATTGTATACTAATCCCTCCTTTGTTAGCATAATAACGGCCCTCAATATTTTTATCACCTATTTCTTGAGCTATTGATAAAGATTTATCCAAATAGGAAATAGCTTGAGGATAATTATTTATATATATATGACCTGCGGCAAGGCTAACATAACAATTTGCTTCTTCGATTTTATCACCTATTTCTTGAGCTATTGATAAAGCTTTATCCAAATAGGAAATAGCTTGATGATAATTTTTCAAGTTCATATATATAGTTCCTAAATTAGAATAACATTTAGCTAACGATTTTTTATTTCCTATTTGGTAAACAATTGGTAAAGCTTCACGAATATACTTAATCGCTTTAGAATATTCTCCTAATTTATTAGATATTAATCCTAAATTGATATAACATGTAGATATACTTTGTTTATCATCAATGGTCTTAGCAATAGACAATGCATTGTTATAATACTCAATTGCTTTATGATAATCTGAAAGGTAACGAAAACTAATTCCCAAACCTATATAGCTTTGTATTATATTTTGATTATCGGAAATCTCATTAGCTGTGTTTAATGCGTGTTGATAATATTGAATTGCTTTATAATAATCCGAAAGACCTCTATAAAATTTACCTAACTTTAAATAACAAGTCAAAATTTTTCTTTTGTCTTTAACTTTAATTGCTAATTCTAACGCTTGTTGATAATATTGAATTGCTTTATCAAAGTCATAGGCTTCATCATATTCTTTCCCTTTTTCAAGATATTCAGATAATTTTAAAGTATCAGTATCAGTCAAAGTAATAACTATAAGTTCTCTTTTATTTAAATTTCTCCCTTAAGTTATTACTAAATATTATTCTGATTTAAAGGAAACTCTATAACTAATGATTAATATTAATAAATCTTTAAATTAAATTTCGTTTAACCTGACTATTCAAATGTAATTAAATATAAAATAAAATTCAAAATAATGTTAATGTACTATTAGAATTTTTAGTATAAAAAAAACTTTTTATAAAATCATCTGATATTATACTAAGAATCACTATTCATATTATTGAAAAAATTATGTTTGAATTAGTTACACATCTATAAATCATCTGCCTAACCCAAGTAAATTTAAAATAAATAATGCTTCCACTATCTGAGGTAAAAAGGGAAAAACAATTGGTGAAGACTATTTTATTCAAAAACCAAT
>Ga0126312_10000222_pt1 | contig 30186 bp, 31 predicted proteins | sample Plot104A_FD_92537 | JGI IMG/M metagenome (GOLD analysis project Ga0126312, IMG submission 92537) | Serpentine soil microbial communities from UC McLaughlin Reserve, CA, USA - Plot104A | ecosystem: Environmental > Terrestrial > Soil > Grasslands | place: USA: UC McLaughlin Reserve, Lake County... | reverse complement strand
GGGTGGTCGGCTCGGATCCCGCGACCGGCATTCGTGTCCTCGGACGGGCTCGCGACGACCTCGGCACCCCAGGTCTGCATCATCGAGCGCCGGTAGGGCTTCTGCTCGTGCGAGACCTTGACCATGTAGACCTTGCACTCGAGCTCGAACAGCTGGCTCGCAAGGGCGACGGCGCTGCCCCACTGGCCGGCGCCCGTCTCCGTGGCGATGCGCTTCCGGCCGTCTTCCTTGACGTAGTACGCCTGGGCGATCGCCGTGTTCGGCTTGTGGCTGCCGGCCGGGCTGACGCCCTCGTACTTGTAGAAGATCCGCGAGCGCGTGCCGAGCGCCTGCTCGAGGCGGTGTGCGCGGTAGAGCGGCGTCGGGCGCCAGAGGCGGTAGACGTCGCGGATCGCCTCCGGGATGTCGACCTCCGCGTCCTGCGAGACCTCCTGCAGGATGAGCGCCATCGGGAAGAGCGGCGCGAGGTCGTCGGGGCCGATCGGCTCCCCCGTGCCGGGATGGAGAACGGGCTGAGCCGGGTTCGGGAGGTCGGCCTGGATGTTGTACCAGCGCCTCGGAATCGCATCTTCCGGCAGCAGGAACTTCGTCTCGGCCATCGCGGCGACCTCCTTCTTGGTTCGCTCCAGCTAGCTCCCGATCATGACGGTCGGCGCACCCGAGAACGAGCAGATCAGACCCGCCATCGGGATCGGCGGAACGCCGTCCGTGGTGCCGTTCGGCCCCGGCATCTGCATCAGCAGCGGCATGCCGCCGACCGTCACCGTCTTCGAAGCCCAGAGTTGCGGCGGCGCCACGACCGACGTGCACGGCTTCGAGCTCGGCGACGGCGGGACGGCGCAGACGATCGGGGAGCCGAGGACGTCCGTGAGCCGCAGCGCGGGCGAGCCGCCGATCGTCACCGTGAACTGTTTCGGGATCACGTTGACCTTGCCCATGTGCGTGCAGGTGATCACTGCACTCGAGTTGATTGCCGGAAACGGCATCGCCACGAGTATGGTCGCCGCGTGGCCACGGCACAACCCGACTTGGTCTGGACTAGCCCCGGCTGGCTGGGCGAGGCCGAAGCCTGGATCCGCGAGCGCGTCGACGTGACCGGTTCGATCGAGCAGCCCCACGTTCGCTGGTGGTCGACGGTTCTGCGCGTGCCGACGGCCGGCGGGAACGTGTGGTTCAAGGCCTGCCACCCCAGCCACGGGTTCGAGCCGGCGCTGACGCTCGAGCTCGCCGGGCTGCGGCCAGAGCGGGTGATCGAGGTGCTCGCGGCCGATCCGCAACGTGGTTGGATGATCACCGCCGATGCGGGCCGGCGGCTGCGCGAGCTGCTGACGTCGGCGGACGACCTCGGTCGTTGGGAGGAGTTCCTGCCGCTGTACGCCGACGTCCAGCTCGCCGCCGCGCACCGCGCCGAGGCCCTGCTCGCGCTCGGCGTCCCGGACGAGCGGCTGGCCGTGCTTCCGACGCACCTCGAACATGTGCTGGCGGACCGGAAGGTGCTCATGGTCGACCGCGACGACGGGCTCGACGAGAGCCAGCGCAACCGACTGATCGCGTCCGTGCCGGAGGTCGAGCGGCTCTGCGGCGAGCTCGCAGCCGTGGGCATTCCGGAGACGGTCCAGCACGACGACCTGCACGACGGCAACGTCTTCCTCCGAAACGGCGACTACCTCGTGTTCGACTGGGGCGACAGCTGCGTCTCGCACCCGTTCCACACGCTCGCGGTCACGCTGCGGGCGACGGGGTGGCGATTCGAGTTCGAGGCCGGCGATCCGCGCATCGAGCGGATGCGCGATGCATATCTGGAGCCGTTCGGGTCGTACGGCTCTCGCGCAGAGCTCCTCGAGGCGTTCGGGATCGCCTACCGGCTCGGCACGATCGCCCGTGCGCTCTCCTGGCACCGTGCGGTCCAGGCGTTCCCGGAGATCGAGCCCGACCAGAGCGATTCGGTTCCATACGGACTGAAGCTCTTCCTGAAGCATGGGCCGATCGGGACGTGGCGGTGATGGAGGTCGTTCTCGTCCGCCACGGCGAGACGGACTGGACGCGCACGCGGCAGCACACCGGGCGAACCGATCTGCCGCTCACCGAGGAGGGCCGGAAGCAAGGCCGTCTCGTCGGCGAGGCGCTGACGGGACGGGCGTTCCCTCTCGTCCTCACGAGCCCGCTGCGGCGTGCGCTCGAGACGTGCGAGCTAGCCGGGCTCGGAGCCGCTGCGCAGGCTCGCGACGACCTCGCCGAGTGGGACTATGGTGACTACGAGGCGCGCAAGACGGTCGACATCCGGGCGGAACGGCCCGACTGGTTCCTGTGGCGCGACGGTGCGCCCAACGGTGAAAGCCCGGCAGACGTCGGGCGGCGAGCCGACCGCGTAATCGACGAAATTCGCGCCGCCGGCGTCGACACGCTCGTGTTCGGCCACGGACACCAGCTCCGCGTCCTCGGGGCGCGCTGGCTCGGTCTGCAGCCGGGCGACGGCCGCCTGTTCGTGCTCGACACTGCGTCGATCAGCGTCCTCGGCTACGAGCGCGAGACGGCCGCCATGCTGCGCTGGAACGAGCCTCTGCACGAGGCGGCCAGCTCGTCGGCAGGCGGGTGACCGCGATCGTCGGTATGCGAGGCTGGAAGGCGTGACTCTCGCCTTCCTGCCCGCGCTCGAGCAGGCGCGGCTCGTTCGGGAGCGCGAGGTCTCCTCTCGTGAGCTCGTCGAGCTCTACCTCGAGCGGATCGAGCGGCTCGATCCCGAGCTGAACACCTACGTGACGGTCGTCGCCGACCAGGCGATCGCCGCGGCCGAGTTCCCGCCTCCGGGGCCGTTCAGCGGCGTTCCCCTGCCGATCAAGGACCTGGTCGAGACAGCGGGTATCCGCACGACCTTCTCGTGCCGGGCCTTTGCCGACTACGTGCCCGTGCACGACATGGAGCTCGTCCGCAGGCTGCGAGCGGCCGGCTTCGTCGTGATCGGGAAGACGAATACCCCGGAGTTCGGCATCACCGCGGTGACCGAATCCGAGCTGAACGGCATCTGCCGCAATCCCTGGGACCGCGAACGCACTCCCGGCGGGTCGAGCGGGGGGGCGGCCGCGGCCGTCGCTGCAGGCCTCGCCCCGATCGCGCAAGGCTCCGACGGCGGCGGCTCGATCCGCATCCCGGCCTCGTGCTGCGGCATCTTCGGGCTCAAGCCGACCCGGGGTCGTGTCTCGCCGGCACCCCGAGGCGACCCGTACGGACTGAGCGTCGCCGGACCGCTGGCCCGCACGGTCGCAGACGCGGCCGCGTTCCTCGACGTGATCGCCGGGCCGGTTCCCGGAGATCCCTACGTCGCGCCGCCGCCCGAGCGACCGTTCCTCGAGGAGGTCGGCGCCGATCCGGGCCCGCTGCGAATCGGCCTGGCGCTGGAACCGCCGCATCCCGTTCCGGTCGACGAGGCCTGCGTCGCGGCCGCGACGGACGCCGCTCAGCTACTCGAGGAGCTCGGCCACGAGGTGGAGCAGGCCTCGCTGCCGCAGGACCGGGATGCGCTGCGGCTGTTCGCGGTCGTCTGGGCGACGATTCCGGCGCTCTACCCCGTTGACGACGTCTCCCTGCTCGAGCCGCTCAACGCGACCTTCGTCGAGCAGGCCGGGCAGATCTCGAGCTCCGGCTACGTCCAGGCCTATGTGGGACTCCAGCAGGCGGGTCGGGCACTCGCGGCTGCGTGCGCCCCGTACGACGTCGTGCTCACTCCGACCCTCGCCAAGCCACCCGTTCCCGTGGGGTGGGTGCGCGAGCCGGTGGATCCGTGGGAGCAATACGGGCGCGCGGGCACGTTCACGCCGTTCACGCCGCCGGTCAACGTCGCGGGCCTGCCGGCCGCCTCGGTTCCGCTCTCGTGGACGCAGGACGGGCTGCCCGTCGGCGTGCACCTGATCGGGCGAGCCGCGGGTGAGGCCACGCTCATCCGCCTGTCGTCGCAGCTCGAGGAAGCGAGGCCCTGGCGCGATCGACTTCCGCCCGGGGTGGAGTAGTGCTCGTCCTCTCGCAGGAGGACGTTCGCCGGCTGCTCGACGTGGACGAGCTGATCGACGCTCTTGCGAACGCCTTCGTCGACGTGAGCGCCGGACGGGCGTCCGTGCCGCCGCGGGTCGCCGCCTTGGTCCCGGAGAAGGGGCTCCTCGCCGCGATGCCCGGGTACGCAGCCGGCGTCCTCGAGACGAAGCTCGTGTCGGTCTTTCCCGACCACGAGCCGAGCCACCAGGCGCTGATCGCCGTCTTCGACCCGGAGACGGGCACGCCGGCGGCGATGATGGACGGGACGTACATCACCGCCACCCGGACGGCCGCGGCCTCGGCGCTCTCGACCCGGTTGCTCGCGCGCGAGGACGCGAGCGTGCTGGCGATTCTGGGGACCGGCGTTCAGGCGCGCTCCCACCTCGATGCGGTTGCGCGCGTACGCGACTTCGAAGAGGTGCGGGTTGCGGGCCGCTCGCGTGAGCAGGCGGAGGCGCTCGGCGTCGCGGTTGCCGATTCCTTCGACGCCGCGGTCCGGGAAGCCGATGTCGTCTGCGCCTGCACCGACGCCTCTGTCCCCGTCCTTCGACGCGCCTGGCTCGCGTCGGGAACGCACGTAACGTCGGTCGGAGCGTCGAGGGACGGGCCGGAGCTCGACGAGGGCACGGTCCGTGCGGACGTGCTCGCTGTCGAGTCGCGCGTCGCCTTCGAGCCGTACCCCTCGGGCGCGCACGAGCTCCAGGGCCTCGATCCGGCGGCCGCGGTCGAGCTGGGCGAGCTCGTCGCGGGGACACGGCCGGGCCGGACGTCGCGTGAGCAGATCACGGTCTACAAGTCGATGGGCCACGCAGCCGAGGACGCTGCCGCGGCCCGCCTGGTGTACGAGCGCGCGCTTCGCGTAGGAGCCGGAACCGAGGTTGACCTCTAGACCGACCCTCGACGAGATCGGGGCGGCGCGTGACCGGATCGCCGGCACGGCGGCGCGTACGCCGCTCGTCCGCCTCGACGTCGACGGCGACGTCTACCTCAAGCTGGAGAACGTCCAGCCGATCGGGTCGTTCAAGCTCCGGGGTGCGGCGAACGCGATCGGCCTCGCCTCGCCGGGCGAGCTCGCGAACGGCGTCTGGACCGCGAGCGCCGGGAACATGGCCCAGGGCGTCGCCTGGTGCGCGCGCAGCCTCGGAGCCGCGTGCACCGTCGTCGTCCCGGACACGGCTCCCCAAGCCAAGCTCGTGGCGATCGAGCGCCTGGGCGCTCAGCTGGTTCTCGTCTCTCCGGACGAGTGGCTCGACGTCTTCAGGACACGGGAGCACAAGGGTATGGAAGGCCTCTTCGTGCACGCCTTCAGCGATCGCAACGTGATGGCCGGGAACGGAACCATCGGGCTCGAGCTGCTCGAGGATCTGCCGGACGTCGAGACCGTGCTCGTCCCATACGGAGGCGGAGGTCTGTCCTGCGGGATCGCTTCGGCGCTCCGCGAGCTGAAGCCGGGCTGCCGCGTCTATGCCTGCGAGGTCGAGACGGCGGCGCCGCTGGCTCCTTCCCTCGAGGCCGGGGAGCCCGTGCGGGTCGAGTGGGCGAAGACGTTCGTCGACGGAATCGGCGCGCCCGAGGTGTTCCCGGAGATGTTCGAGCACGCGCGCGAGCTTCTGGACGGCTCGCTCGTCGTCACGCTCGAGGAGACGGCTGCGGCCGTCCGGCTGCTCGCGGAGAGGGCGCACGTGATCGCCGAGGGCGCTGGCGCAGTGCCGGTGGCAGCCGCCCTTTCGGGTCGGGCCGGAGGCGGCAAGATCGCATGCGTCGTCTCGGGCGGCAACATCGACGCCGCCGTCCTCGCGGTCATCCTCAGAGGCGGCCGGCTTCGATGATGCGCTGCAGGAACTGCTGAGTTCGAGGCTCCTTCGGCGCGCTGAAGATCTCGTCCGGCGGGCCCTCCTCGCGGATCACGCCCTCGTCGAGGAAGACGACTCGGTCGGCGATGTCGCGTGCAAAGCTCATTTCGTGGGTGGCGATCAGCATCGTCATTCCCTCCTCGGCGAGCTCGCGGATCACTCCGAGGACCTCGGCGACGAGCTCGGGATCTAGAGCACTCGTCACCTCGTCTAGGAGCATCAAGCCCGGCCGCATCGCCAGCGCGCGGACGATCGCGACCCGCTGCTGCTGACCACCCGACAGGCGATCCGGGTACTCATCCCGCCTGTCGGCGAGCCCGAACCGCTGGAGGAGCTCGAGCGCACGCGTCTCCGCGTCGGCACGCGACAGCTTCAGTGCCTTCCGCGGCGCGAGCGTCACGTTGTCGAGCACGCTCATGTGCGGGAACAGGTTGTAGGCCTGGAAGACGATCCCGATCCGCCGGCGGATCACGTTGACGTCGACCCCACGCGCGGTGAGCTCCTGGTCGCCGACGACGATCCGGCCGCGGTCGACCGGCTCGAGCAGGTTGACGCAACGGAGAAGCGTCGACTTCCCGGAGCCGGAGGCGCCGATCATGCACACGACCTCGTGCTCCGCGACCGCAAGGTCGATTCCCTTCAGGACCTCGACCCTGCCGAAGGACTTGTGGACGTTCTGGAGCGTCAGCGCGCTCATCGCTGCCGTCTCCTGTCGCGGGCGATCAGCCAGTCGGTGAAACGCGCGAGGGGGATCGTGAGCAGGACGAACAGGAGCGCCGTCGCGAGATACGGCGTGTAGTTGAACGAGCCGGCGACCTCGATCTGCGACTGGCGAAACGCCTCGACGGGCCCGATCAGCGCGACGAGCGCGGAGTCCTTCTGCAGGCCGATGAAGTCGTTGAGCAGCGGCGGCACGACACGGCGGACCGCCTGGGGGACGATCACGAAGCGCAACGACTGGATCCGCGTCAGGCCGAGCGAACGAGCAGCCGCCTCCTGGCTCGGGTGCACGGAGTCGATGCCGGCGCGGTAGACCTCGGCGACGTACGCCGAGTAGACGAGCACGAGCGAGAAGATCCCCCAGAACAGCGGATCGCGCGGCACGCCCTGGATCTGCAGAGCCGGCGCGCCGAAACCGAGGATGTACACGACGAGGATCGTGGGGATCCCGCGGAAGAGGTCCGTGTAGACGACCGCCAGTGCCCGCAGGGGGAAGAATATCGGCCCGGGCAAGCTGCGCAGGACTGCGATCCCGAGCGCCGCGACGAGGATGAAGACTTCGGCGATCAGGAAGATCCGCACGTTCAGGAGGAAGGCGTCCGCGATGTCAGGCAAGGACCCCCTGAAGATCTCGCGGTCGAAGAACGAGCGTTTGACCTCGGGCCAGCCCGCCGAGTTGACGACGAGCAGCACGATGACCCCGAAGAAGACGAGCGTGCTGACGACGGCGACGGCGACCGAACGGCTGCCCTCGCCGCGCAGGTCCAGGATCTTCGAGCTACGGCTGCCGCCCTCCACGCAGGGCGGAGGCTATTTCTCGCAGCCTCCGCGCACGAGGCACAGCGAGTAAATCCGTCCGCCGTTGGCGTCGAGCGCAACGATCTCCCGCACGGCGCCGTCGGGAAGGTCGCTGGTTCGCGAGTAGACGTTGTGCTCGACTCGTGTCTCGGCCACGATTCCTCCGTCCTCCAGCACAAGCGCGACGGTCGCGACGCCATCTGCCGCAAACCCTTCGAGTCGCCGCATGTGGGGAATCGCGTCGAAGCCGCCCAACACGGAGAAGTCGAAAATCGGCAGCTCGGGCGACGGGAAGACCGGAGAGCGCTGGCAGCCGACCTGGCCGAACACGTAGTCCCGCTTCTCGACGGGCCCGACGGCGAAGCAGCGCGCGCCGTGTCGATTTTCGATCACGAAGTAATTCCGCCCGTTGCGGCTCGCAAGCTCACGGATCTCGGTTGCAGCGCCGAACCCGCTCGCCGCTGCGCCGGTGTCCGGGATTCGCGGCGACGCGCCGTGGACCATCGCGCTCGCGACGTGGAGATCCCTTGCGGGAAGGTCGCGCTGCTGGACCGGCGTCCCGTCGAAGACAGCGCGCAGCCGCTCAGCTATGCCGAGAGCAGGCGTAGCAAGCAGGATCGAAGCCGCGAAGACGCTCGCGGCCGTCACGGTGAGGGCAACCCGACGCGGCCGGCGCGCCCGCCTGACGACGTCGTTCCAGTCCGCCGCTCCAACCGGTGCACCCGCGGCGAGAGCATCGAGCGTCGAATCGAGCTCCTTCACGCCGTCATCTCCTCCTCGAGCTGTTGCCTCAGCCTCGCGTGCGCGGCGTTGAGCGATGCGGCCACCGTTCCGTGCCGGACGCCGACCGTCTCGGCGATCTGGTCGTACGAGAGGTCAGCGTAGTAGCGCAGGAACACAACGAGCCGCTGCCGCTCGGGAAGGGCGAGCAGCGAGTCGCGCAAGTCGTCATCAGTCTCGGAGGCACCGGTGGAAGGTTGGAGGCGGTGCGACGATCGCTCGCGCGCAAGTGACCGAAGCCGATCGCGCGCGACGTTCAGAACGATCCGCCACACCCAGGCCTCGAGCGCGCCGTCGCCTCGAAACCTCGATCGCCGCCGTAACGCTCGGGCGAAGGCGTCTTGAACGACGTCGAGCGCCTCCTCACCGTGGCCGAGCAGCGCCGTGACGCTCAGGAGGAACGCACGGAAGCGCGTCCTGTAGAGCACCTCGAGCTCGTTGGGTTCCGCACCGCGCCTCATCGCTCATCCGACGAGCGACGGGAGTATTTCCTTTACTGGAGGACGGGCGCGTTCGCCTTGTCGGCGAGCCACTTCTGCTGGATCTGGTCGAGCGTGCCGTCGTCGCGGAGCGCCGTGACAGCCTTGCCGACGCAGGATGTGAGCGGACTGTCCTTCGAGAGCACGAGCCCGAACTGCTCCTGCTCGCCGGCATCGGGGAACTGGCCCACGATCGTCCCGCTCGGGACCTGAACCGCGGTGACGTAGAAGGCCGTCGGCAGATCGACCACGATCCCGTCGATCTGCTTCGCCTTGAGCGCCGAGATCACGTCGTTGTTCGTGTTGTAGACCGACGGCTCCTTGCTCGGCTGGATCTCGTCGTTGATGTAGGTGAGGCTCGTCGTCCCGATCTGGGCGCCGAGCTTGGCGTCCTTGACGTCGGCCATGCTCTTCGCGCTCGAGAGCTTTGAGCCCTTGAGGGCGACGAGAGCCTGGTTGACGTCGTAGTAGGGCTCGCTGAAGTCGATGTTCTTCGCCCGCTCGGGCTTGATCGAGACCTGGTTGATGTCGAAGTCGAAGTTCTTCGGCCCCGGCTTGAACGACTGGTCGAACGGCACGACGACCCACTCGACCTCGTCCTTCGTGAAGCCCATCTTCTCGGCGACTGCGTACGCGACGGCACCCTCGAAGCCCTGACCCTTGCTCGGGTCGTTGATCTCCCATTTCGAGCCCTTGGGCGCCCCCCCGTCGAACCAGGGCGGGAAGGCCGGATTGTCGGTGCCGATCGTGAGCTTCCCGGCCGTGGTCAGGTCGAGCTGGTCCTTCGCGCAGTCGTCGCCGCCGGTGGTCTCGGCAGCGGTCGTGGTGCCGGCCGCGCTGCCGTCGTCGTCATCGTCGTCACCACCGCAGCCGGAAGCGAAGACGGCGAGAGCCGCGAGGAGGAGCACGAGCAGCAGGGATCGCCGCATCGCGCGAGCCTACCCAGAGGACGCTTGACCGAGCAAGTACCGTCGTACGCGTGCGGCGGCTCCTGCTCGCAGCGCTGATTCTCCTTCTACCGGCGTCGGCGTCCGGACAATCCGGCGGCTGGCGGCAGGCCGCGCCCGTCCCGGACCCGCGGTCCGAGGTGGCCGCAGCGGCCGTAAAGCGAGAGATCGTAATCGTCGGCGGATTTCGCCAGGTCGGCGCGAACTCGCGCCGCGTCGACGCCTTCTCGCCGAAGCGCAACCGCTGGCGGCGCCTGCCCGACCTGCCGCTCGCCGTCGACCACTCGACGGCCGCGGCGTTTCGCGGTCGCCTCTACGTGTCGGGCGGTTACCGGTCGGACCGTTCTCGTTCCGATGAGGCCTTCGTCTTCGCGCGCGGCCGCTGGAGCCGACTGCCGCGGATGCCCTCGCCGCGTGCGGCCGCGGGAGCGGCGTTCTCCGGCGGGAAGCTGTACGTGATGGGCGGCGTGGGCCCGAACCGGCTCGCGGAGGCGGCGCTCGAGTACGACCCGGTGAAGCGGCGCTGGCGCATGATCCCAGGCCCGACTCCGCGCGAGCACCTCGGCGTCACGGCTGCGCGAGGCCGCGTCTTTGTCGTCGCGGGTCGGACCGCCGGCTTCGACACCAACCTCGAAGTCGTCGAGGCCTACTCGCCGGCCACGCGCCGCTGGACGAAGCTCCCGCCGGTGCCCGGCCCGCGAGGCGGAACCGGCGCGACGGCGACCGGGCGCTACGTCGTCTCTGCCGGTGGCGAGGCGGCGTCGGGCACGATCAAGGAGGTCTACGCACTGGACCTCGACACGAACCGCTGGCGCCGGCTGCCCGACCTCCCGACACCGCGCCACGGCCTCGGCGTCACGTACGCGAACGGCCGCGTCTACGTCGTCGCGGGCGGCCCGACCCCGGGGCTCTCCCTCAGTCCTGCGAACGAGTTTCTGCCGTTGCGCTGAGAGCTTCTAACGTGACGCGGCCTCGTTTTTGGGGTGCGACGGGCGGTGCGAGGCAAGGACGGAGGGAGCGTTCGTATCCGGAGCGATACGGGCGCGACTGAGGACGCCGCATCGTGCCGTCCAGCGCAGCCCAAAGGCACAGGCCGCGTTGCGTTAGGAGCTCTTATTCGGGCGCAGGCCACTCGCGACCAACCGCCGACCGCCCGCCTCGTAGACGACGTCGACCGAATCGTGCTTCCGGTACGTGCCGGCGAAGCCGAGGAAGATCGAGAGCCAGCGGATGAACCCGAGCCGGCCCTCGTGGGCGAGCGACCGGTTGAACACGAGCTCGCGGCCCCGCAGCTCGTAGTCGTGCCCGCGCTCCTGCTTCACGCCGTTGACATAGACCTCCACCGGCGACAGGGCGGCATCGGGCAGAGCCACCCGCCGAGCATCATCCATGCGACGACCGTTCCAATGTCGACCCGCCGCTAGACACCGCTATAGAGTGCCAGCGGCTGTGCTCCGGAAGCCGCTCGCCGCCTTGCTTCTCGCAGCTGCGGCCCTTGTCGTGGCTGCACCCGCGCTCGCGGGGAACGGCGGCTTCGCGCCGGTCGATCCGCAGTCGCCGAACGCCCAGCGGATCACCGACACCTACTGGGTCATCGTTGCATTCACCGGCTTCATCTTCCTGCTGGTCGAAGGCTCGCTGATCGCCTTCGTGATCAAGTACCGCCGTCGCGCCCGCCCCGTCGAGGTCGAGGGGCCGCAAATCCGTGGGCACCACCGCCTCGAGATCGCGTGGACCGTCCTGCCGGTGTTGATCCTGGCGGCGATCGGGAGCTTCGTCTTCTACAAGCTCCCTGGAATCGCCGACGTCCCGCAGGCCGACGCCGCCGGCGGCCGCCTGGACATCACGGTCGAAGGCCGACAGTTCTACTGGAACTATCACTACCCGAACGGCGTCGTCGCAGTGGATCGGCTCCGTGTGCCCGTGAACCGGAACGTCCGGCTCGAGCTGACCGCCCCAGCACACGATGTCATCCACAGCTGGTGGGTGCCGGCGCTCGCCGGCAAGACGGACACCAATCCCGGCCTGACGAACGAGACCTGGTTCAAGGCCGAGAAGATCGGGCTGTACCGCGGTCAGTGCGCCGAACTCTGCGGCATCCAGCACGCGGCCATGCGCACGTCCGTCGAGGCGATGTCGCAAGAGGACTTCGACCAGTGGCTCGAGGGGCAAGCGAGCGAGCAGCGGAACCCGACGGGCGAAACGGCGCTCGGCCGCCAGACGTTCCGAGGCGCTTGCGCCAAGTGTCACGGTTTCCTGGGCGAGGGCCTGATCGGCCCCGAGATCACCGCTGCAACCGTGGCGAACACCGAGGCCATGGAGGAACTGATCAGAAACGGCCGCGGCGCCATGCCGCCGGTCGGCGAGGGCTGGAACGACCAGCAGCTGAAAGCCGTGATCGCGTACCTGCAGAAGGAGAAGCCGAGTGGCGGCTAGAGCCGAGACGGCACGCCCCGTCTACCCGATCCCCTGGTACGACGGCCGCGTCGCGGGCTGGGTCACGACGACCGACCACAAGCGGATCGGGATCATGTACATCGCGACGAGCCTTGCCTTCTTCCTGGCGGGCGGCGTCCTTGCGCTGGTGATGCGCGCGCAGCTCGCTCAGGCGAATGCAGACGTCGTCGACCCCGACACGTACAACCAGCTCTTCACCATGCACGGGACGACGATGGTCTTCCTCGTCGTCGTGCCGATCCTCGCGGGCTTCGCGAACTACCTCGTGCCGTTGATGATCGGCGCGGGGGACATGGCGTTCCCCCGCCTGAACGCTCTGTCGTACTGGCTCTTCCTGTTCGGCGGGATCGCGCTGTACAGCAGCTGGTTCGCCGGAGGCGGCGCACCCTCCTCAGGCTGGACGAGCTACCCGCCGCTGTCGATCCACTCGCCGGGAAACGGGCAGGACCTCTGGATCCTGTCGCTGCACGTGCTGTCGATCGCGTCGCTCGCCGGCGCGATCAACTTCATCGTGACGATCCACAACATGCGCACCGCCGGAATGACCTGGATGCGGCTGCCGCTCTTCGTCTGGACGATCCTCATCTACGGCTACCTGCTCGTCGCCGTGCTCCCCGTGCTCTCCGCCGGGCTGACCCTGATGCTGCTCGACCGCCAGACGGGGACGAACTTCTTCCAGCCGGACGAGGGCGGGAACGTGATCCTCTACCAGCACGTCTTCTGGTTCTTCGGGCACCCCGAGGTCTACATCATGATCCTGCCCGCGATGGGGATCATCTCCGAGGTGATCCCGGTGTTCGCGCGCAAGCCGATCTTCGGCTATACGGCGATTGCGATCTCGACCATCGCGATCGGGTTCTACTCGATGCTCGTCTGGGCGCACCACATGTTCGCGGTGGGGCTGCCGACGTTCCTGCTCGGCTTCTTCATGCTCAGCTCGATGATCATCGCGGTGCCGACTGGCATCAAGATCTTCAACTGGCTCGCGACGCTGTGGCGCGGCAATCTGCGCTTCGACACGCCAATGCTGTTCGCGCTCGGCTTCGTGGCGGTGTTCACGATCGGCGGCCTCTCGGGCATCTTCGTCGCGGCGTTCCCGTTTGACTGGCAGGCGCACGACACGTACTTCGTGGTCGCCCACTTCCACTACGTCCTCTTCGGCGGGTCGATGTTCGCGGTCTTCGCCGGGCTCTACTACTGGTGGCCGAAGATGTTCGGCCGCCGACTCGGCGAAGGCCTGGGCAAGTGGCACTTCTGGCTGACGCTGATCGGCTTCAACCTGGCGTTCTTCCCGCAACACATGCTCGGCCTGCTGGGCATGCCCAGGCGCGTTTACACCTACCGCGACGACTCGCTCTGGGAGGCCTACAACCTCGTCTCGACGATCGGCTCGTTCGTGATGGGCGTCGGCATGCTCCTCTTCCTCTTCAACATCATCCGAACACGTCGGCGCGCGGACGCGCGCACGGGGAACGACCCGTGGATCGGGGACACGCTCGAGTGGTACGCGACCTCCCCGCCGCCCCAGCACAACTTCGACCGCGTTCCCTACGTGACGAGCGCGCGCCCGCTGCGCGATATCCGGCGGAGGATGGCGGAGAAGGGTGTATAGGAGCGTGGCGCCGGGGCCCTGGCTGCGTCTGACCGCTCTCGCGGCTGCGCACGGCGCGCTGCTAGCCGTAGTCAGCGGAACCGTCGGCGGCGGCTGGCACCGCGCCGCTTCGGCGATCGCCGTGCCGCCGCTCGTCGCGCTCGTGGTCGCGGCCTGGGTCGCGCACCGTTCGCTGCTTCCGTCCTCGGTCGCGGCATTGACGCTCTTCGGCGCCGCCGCCGCGGTGACACAACCCGTCCTTCACGTCGCGCTCGCTTCGGCCGCGCTGGCCGCGTGCGTGGTCGCGGCGGCGCAGGCGTTCCGCGGCGAGCCGGCCTCATCCGGCCCGTGGCGCGACTACGTGACGCTGACCAAGCCGCGGATCATGTCGCTGCTGCTGATCACCGGCGCGGGCGGCATGTTCGTCGGCGCCGAAGGCGTCCCGCCTCTCGACGACCTCGCCGTTCTGGTCGTCGGTCTGGCCCTCGCGTGCGGCGGCGCGAGCGCCCTCAACCACGTCCTCGACGCCGACATCGACCGGCTGATGGGAAAGCGGACACGCGCGCGGCCGGTCGCAACCGGGCGCGTCCCCGCGAGCCGGGCACTGGAATTCGGGCTCGCGCTCTCGGCGCTTTCGTTCGTCCTGCTCGCGTCGCTGGCCAACGTGCTGACGGCGACCCTCGCGCTCGTCGGCAACCTCTTCTACGTCCTCGTCTACACCCGCTGGCTCAAGCGCTCGACACCGCAGAACATCGTGATCGGCGGGGCTGCCGGAGCGGTGCCGCCGTTGGTCGGGTACGCGGCCGCGACCGGCAACCTGGCCCTTCCCGCCTTGTTGCTCTTCGCGATCGTCTTCTTCTGGACGCCGCCGCACTTCTGGGCTCTGGCGCTGCTGATCCGGCGGGACTACGAGGCCGCGCGGATCCCGATGCTCCCCGTCGTCCGCGGCGAACGTGAGACGACGCGGCAGATCCTCGTCTACTCGCTCGTGCTCGTCGGCGTCACGCTGCTGCCCGTCGCCTGGCGAACGTTCGGGGTCGTCTATCTGGCGTCCGCGGTCGCTCTCGGCGCCTGGTTCCTACTCCTCGCCTGGCGGCTGCGCGCCGAGCCGACTCCCGCGAAGGCGAGCAGCCTCTTCCACTACTCCCTCGCCTATCTGGCCCTCCTCTTCGTCGCGATGGCCGTCGATCCGCTGCTCACGTGACCGAGCCCGTCCCGCAGCCGCCTCCTCCGCGGACGAGCGTCCCGCCGGTCGCCCCCGGCCTCGAGCTCGCGCGCAAGAACCTCGCGTGGGGCCTGGCGCTCTTCGGGATCTTCGTGCTGCTCTTCGGCGGAACCGTCCTCGTCGCTCTCGCCTATCTCTGGCTCGACTGACGCGATCTTTCTCGCCGTTCCGGACCGCGTCGGCCCGGGGATTCGGCTGGCCGTCAAGGACCTCTTCGACACCGCCGGGCTGACGACGACCTACGGCTCCGTGATCTTCGCGGAGCACGTGCCGGATCGGAGCGCTGAGGCAGTCCGGCGGCTCGAGGGCGCGGGCTACGCCAACGTTGGCAAGACGAACCTCCACGAGTTCGCGTACGGCGTCACCTCACAGAACCCGCATTTCGGGACTGTGCCGAACCCGGTCGCGCCGGGCCGTGTCGCCGGCGGGTCGAGCGGAGGCTCGGGCGCGGCGTTGGCCGCCGGGCTCGCGGACGCGGCGCTCGGGTCGGACTCCGGCGGCTCGATTCGCATCCCCGCCGCCTGGTGCGGGGTCGTCGGCTTCAAGCCCACGTTCGACCTCGTCCCGCTCGAGGGCTGCTTCCCGCTCGCGCCGAGCTTCGACCACGCCGGGCCGATGGCGCGCTCGGTTCGCGAGTGCGTCGCGATGCTCGAAGCGCTCGCGCCGGGCTTCCACTCGGAGCGCTCGGTCTCGCTCGACGAGCTCGAGGCGGCGGTGGCATGGACCGACCTCGCCGACCCGCTCGTCCGGGAGCGCGTCGAGGCGGCCGCGGCGCTCTTTCCCCGCACCACGCGAATCGAGTTCCCGCTCGCCGCAGCGATCGGGCCGGCATTCATGCGCGAGGCCGCCGACGTCCACCGCGGGCTCTTCCCGGGGCATGCCGACGACTACGGCGACAACGTCCGCACCAAGCTCGAGCGTTGCCTCGCACTGAGCGAGGCGGAGGTCGAAACCGCCCGGCAGGCTCGCGAGGCACATCGCGCGGAGGCCGAGCGGGCGATCGGGAACGCCGACCTCCTGGTGACGCCGACGCTGGCGTTCGTCGCACCGCCTGCAGACGTCGTCGAGTTGGAGATCAGGGTCCGAACCATCCAGTTCACCATTCCGTTCAACTCCCTCGGCTGGCCCGCGCTCGCGCTCCCGTGCGGCGCGGCCGAGGATGGCCTGCCGGCATCGGTCCAGCTCGTCGGCCGCCCGGGGACAGATGCGCTCGTCCTCGCGGCGGGCGAGGCGCTCGAAGCCGCATTGAGCAAGTAACAGACTGTTACTTGGGCTCGGACCACCGGAGCGATGCGCCTCCCGGGGCTAGTAACAGACTGTTACTAGATCCCGGATCGTCCCTCGATCGAGGGACGCCCTTTCGAGGGAACGTGCCGAAAAAGTCCTGGAGTCATGCGCCTCGCTCGTCTCACTGTGGTCGCGCTCGCCGCGCTCGTCGTGGCGCCGTCGGCCCATGCGCTGTCCGCGCCGAAGCACCTGAGGCCGTTCCTGCTCCGGGTGGACGAGCCGGCGGCGACGACCTTCGCGCGCACACCGTCGTTCAGCTGGTCGCCGGTTCGTGGCGCAAAGACATATGAGTTCGAGCTCGCCACGAGCCCGCGCTTCGGCGACGCGCAGCTGATCTGGACGAGCAGCAAGATCAAGAGCCCGGTCGCGACCGTCCCCGTGACGCTGCCGTGGATGAGCGGCACTCCGTTCGGCTTCTACGCCCGCGTTCGCGGCCTGACCGCCCGCGGGCCCTCCAGGTGGAGCGGCGCGTACGGCTTCAATATGCGCTGGCCGACCGTCCCCGCGACGCTGCCCGCCCACGAGGGGCTGGTGCGCTGGTCGACGGTCGAGGGAGCAACCTCGTACCAGGTCTGGTACCTCGACGCGGGCAAGGTCTTCGCGACGAAGACCAACGCCGCCGACCAGCGCGAGTACTACGCGTTCCATCAGGATCCGACGTGGACAAGGGTCGTGCACTGGCGCGTCCGCGCGACCCGCATCCTCAGCGGCAAGGTGAAGAACGAGCTTCCGGCCGTCTCCTACGGGCCCTGGAGCCCGATGTTCACGTCGTACAACTCCCCCCTGGTCTCCGCGCCGCTGACGCCGATGGCGATGGAATCCGACGTGCAGAGCTCGTCGCCGGCGGCGGCCCACCGCCTCACGCCTGGCTTCGCCTTCTCGGGCACGAACTCGCTCGCCGGCGCGCGCTACTCGTTCTATCGCGTCGTCGTCTCGACCGACCGGGATTGCGTCAACGTCGTGTATCGCGGCGGCATCACGGCAGGGCCTGCCTTCGCGCCCCGCGCGACCGGCCCACTCGATCTGCCGAAGAACGTCGAGGACCTCGGCAGGGCGTTCGCCGGCTTCCTCCCGGACGGCAGCGAGGGCCAGACGTTCGCCGCCGACTACTTCAAGGTGGTCACCAACGAGTCGATGAAGCCGGGCGGATCGGACGGCAACACGCCCGCGGGCGGCACGGGCAGCTCGCTGCCCACGGAGCAGACGGTGGTCGGGTCGCTGGTGGACCTCTGGGACACCGGCTGGCCGTCGAGTCGCTACTACTGGACCGTCGTCCCCGTCTACTACATCCTGACGGTCGACAACAAGGTCAAGTGGTACGAGGCGGAGGTTCCGCAGGACACCTGCGCGGCCGGCCGGGTGCTCAGCTTCGGCAAGCTCAGCGAGCCCGTCATCGCCGCTTCGGGCGCTCCCTACATCTCCGGGCTGACGCTGGACGGCGCCCTCCGGCCGGCGAAGAAGGCGAAGCCCGCGTTCTACGGCGTCCCCGTCGCGGCTTGGATGCCTGCGCTCGGAGCGGACGAGTACGAGGTGCAGTGGAGCAAGAAGGCCTACCCCTGGAAGGCCGAGGGCAACGTGATCACCGTCGCGACCGCCGCCGAGCTCCCGCTGAAGCCGGGCCTCTGGTACTACCGCGTCCGCGGGCTCTCGTCGACGTTGCCGGCCGGCGCCCAGCAGCTGGCGTGGTCGACTCCGGTCCGCATTCGCATCTCCGGGCCGCGCTTCAAGGTCATTCGCGGCGGGCAGCGCTGACCGCGGCCTCGTAGACGCGCTCCCTCCCGAACGTCTCCAGCTCCGCGGACAGGAGCTCGCTCGAGCTGAGCGGCTCCATTGTCGGCTTCGGCAGCTCGCGGCCGTCCACGACCACCGACTCGAGCTCGTCAGCCGGCTCGTGAACGAGCTTCACCTTGCGGTCGAGCCGCGAGCGAAGCCAACCGGCGAGCAGGTTGGCGGGTGCCGCCGGGCCGTTGACGGCGAGCTCCTGACAGCGACCGACCTCCGGCCATTCCTGGGCGAGGAGGACGCGCCACGGCAGTGTCCGGCGCCAGGAGATGTCCGAGACGGCGACCGTGTCGAATAGATCGGCCAGGTGCTCGTAGTCTCCGACGGGGTCGTCCCACTCGCGCGAGTCGATGACGAGCCGGTCTGCGAGGCCGGTGAGATCCTCGAGCACGCGCTCCCCGAACGGCAGCCGGCCGCGCCAGCGGCAGAAGACCGGTAAGCCCGAGATCAGAAGCGGCATCACGATGCTCGCCGGCGATCTGGCTCGCTCGCTTCCGAGCCGGAGCTCGACGATCTCGGCAGCCACGTGGCGCCGCTCGCCGGGGAGCGCGAACGCGGCCACCTGGACCCGCGCCGCGAGCTCGTCGTCGTCCGCCGCGCCCGGAACGAGCAGGATCGCGCGGGATGGATGGCGCTCGGCCATCCCCTCGAGCGTCGTCCAGGCAGCCTCGTGCCACTGGGGCGGGACCCAGGCGACGTGCGTCATCACGCTCGTCCGCATATCGGGCCCTTCGGTCTCCTCGCACGACTCCCGGCGGAGCGTGAACAGCGCCTCCTCGATCTGCGCGAGCGACACGTTCTCGCCCGTCCATTCCTCCAGGTGCACTGCGGTGGCCATCAGTGGTGCCTCCACGAGCGGCCGTCACGCCTGAGTAGGTCCTCGGCAGACGGCGGTCCCCAGGTGCCGGCGGCGTAGTTCGGGAACGCCGGGCGGTCGCGCTTCCACGCCGCGACGATCGAGTCGACGATCGCCCACTGCTCGTCGACCTCGTCCGCGCGCGTGAACAACGTCGCGTCTCCGCGCATCGCGTCGAGCAGCAGGCGCTCGTACGCCTCGGGCATCTCGACCTGGAAGGCGCCGCCGTAGACGAAGTCCATGTGCACGGTCCGGAGCTTCATCCCGAGCCCGGGCACCTTGGCGCCGATCGCGAGCGAGACACCCTCGTCCGGCTGGACGTGGACGATCAGGAGGTTCGGCCGCAGCTCCTCTGCGGCTGCCTCGGCGAACGGAGGATGGGGCGCGCGCTTGAACTCGATCGCGATCGTGGTCTCGCGGCGGGGCAGGCGCTTTCCCGTCCGTACGTAGAAGGGCGTGTCGGCCCAGCGCCAGTTGTCCACGTACAACTTCGCGGCGACGTAGGTCTCCGTCATCGATGTCGGGTCGACGCCGGGCTCCTCCCGATAGCCGGGAACCTCGATGCCCTCGACGTAGCCGCGCCCGTACTCGCCGCGGACGACGTGCTTCGGCCCCGGCGTGTGGATCGACTTCAGCACCTTCACCTTCTCGTTCCGAACCGAGTCGGCCGTGAAGTCGCTGGGCGGCTCCATCGCCGTCAGCGCGACGAGCTGGAGCATGTGGTTCTGGAAGATGTCGCGGATCGCGCCCGCCCGCTCGTAGTAGTTCGCACGGCCCTCGATCCCGATCGACTCGGCGACGGTGATCTGGACGTGGTCGATGAACTGGCGGTTCCAGATCGGCTCGAAGATCCCGTTCGCGAACCGCAGTGCCGCCATGTTCTGGACGGTCTCCTTGCCGAGGTAGTGGTCGATCCGGAAGACCTCGTCCTCGGTGAAGTGCTTCCAGATCAGCTCGTTCAGCTCGCGAGCTGAGGCCTGGTCGTAGCCGAACGGCTTCTCGATGATCAGCCGCGTCCAGCCCTGGGCGGCCCGGCGCTTGCCGATGTCCTCCACGAGCGTCGGCATCGCCGCGGGCGGGACGGCCAGGTAGTAGACGCGGTTCCCCTGTGTCCCGCTCTCCTCGTCCACGTGCTGCAGGTACCGGGTCAATTCCTCCTCGGCCTCGTCGTCGGCGAAGTCGAGCGAGCGATAGCTGGTCGCCTCGGCGAGCCGGTCCCAGACGTCCTCGCGGAACTCGTCGCGGCCGAACTCGCGGACCGCGGCCTCCATGTGGCCGCGGAAGTCGTCGTCCGACCAGTCGGATCGGGCGGCCCCGAGGATCGCGAACTTCTCAGGAAGCAGGCGCCGGAATGCGAGCGCGTAGAGCGCCGGGAAGATCTTCCGTTTGGTCAGGTCACCGGAAGCGCCGAAGACGACGAGCAGGCACGGCTCGGGCGTCTGCGCGAGCGGCAGGCCCTCGAGGAGCGGGTTTTCCTGGGTGGTGGCCACGATCAGCGCGGGTCCGGCGCCGCTTTCGCCTCCTCGACGGCGCGGATCGCGTGACCGCCGAACTGGTTGCGCAGCGCGGCGGCGACCTTGGCCGCGAACGAGTAGTCCTGCCGCGAGGAGAAGCGTGCGAACAGGGCCGCCGAAATCACGGGCGCGGGCACGTTCTCGGCGATCGCGGCGTCGATCGTCCAGCGTCCCTCGCCGGAATCCTCGACGTACGGCGCAATCTCGCCGAGGTCGTCGCCGTGCTCCTGCATCGCCTGGTACAGGAGCTCCAGCAGCCAGGAGCGCACGACCGATCCGTAGCGCCAGATGCCGGCGATTTCGGACAGGTCGAGGCTGAAAGCGGAGCGGTGCATGATCTCGAAGCCCTCCGCGTAGGCCTGCATGAGGCCGTACTCGATCCCGTTGTGGATCATCTTCGTGAAGTGGCCGGCGCCCGGCTCGCCGACGTGGGCCCAGCCGTCCTCGGGGGCGAGCGCCTCGAAGATCGGCGTCAGCCGCGAGGCGGGCTCCTCCTCGCCGCCGGCCATCAGGCAGAAGCCGACCTCGAGCCCCCAGATCCCGCCCGAGACGCCGACGTCCACGAAGTGGACGCCCTGCTCCTTCGCCGCCGCGTAGCGCGCCTGCGAGTCGCGCCAGTTGGAGTTGCCGCCGTCGACGACCACGTCGTCGGCATCGACGAGCTCCAGCAGCTCGTCGAAGGTCTCCCCCGTGATCGGGCCGGACGGCACCATCATCCAGAGCACGCGCGGCGTCTCGAGCTGGGAGACGAGCTCCTGGAGCGAGTCCGCCGTCGACTCGACGCGCGGGTCGTACGTCTGAACCGTGTGGCCGTGCCGCTCGAGGCGCTCCGTCATGCCTGAGCCCATCCGGCCGAGGCCGATCATTCCGAGCTTCATGTGACGTCCTCCAATCTGACCCGGACGATACGCCTGCCGCGCTCCTTCAGCGCCTGGAAGTCACCGGCCGCCTGGGCCGCGATCAGGCGCCGGAAGCCGAACTCGCGGCCGGGGATGGCAAGCTCCTCGCCGAGATCGTCGACGACCTGGACGAAGACGCCGCGGTTCGGGCCGCCCTTGTGCAGCTGGCCCGTCGAGTGCAGGTAACGCGGGCCCAGGCCGGTGGTGACGGCGCAACCCGTTGCGCGGGCCCGGGCTGTCAGCGGCTCCAGCTCCGCTTCGCGCGCGGGGTCGATGAACGCGAGAATCGCGATGTAGTCCTCGCCGGGCTTCGTGCTTTCGAGGGCCTCGTCGAGCGACCCCTCCGGCTCGACAGGCGCCTCGCCGGCGCTCAGGACCTCGTTGGTCTTGTCTTTCGCCGCCTGCACGTTCGGCTGGTCGAACGGGTTGATGCCCAGGATCGAGCCGGCGACCGCGGTGGCGAACTCCCAGCGGAAGAACTCCTGGCCGAGCTCGTACGGGTCCGGGAGTCGCACTTCCTGCTGCTGGACGTCCAGGCCGTCCGCCTCGAGCAGCACCGGGACGAGCCCCTTGTCCTCCTTCCCGGTCGACTCCGCGATCAGCTGCTCGACCCAGAGCCCGAAGCCGCCGGTGTTCGGCGACACGAGCACCTTGTCGCGTCCGTCGCGCCAGCCGTTGCCCATGGCGAGGCCGAGCTCGAGCCCAGGATTGCCCTCGGGGAGCCTGCAGCCTTCGCGCATTTCCTCGGCGCGCTCGAGCAGGCGACGGATGTCGAGACCCATCAGCGTGGCCGGAACGATCCCGAACATCGACAGCGCCGAATACCGGCCGCCTATGGTCGGCTCGCCGGGAAATACGTCGTAGAAGCCGCGCTCGGACGCAAGCGACTCCAGCTCGGAGCCCGGGTCGGTGACGGCGACGAACCGCTGGCCGTTGCGTCCGGCTCGCTCGAAGAAATAGTCGGCGTGCGAACGGGTCTCCAGCGTCGAGCCGGACTTCGAGGAGACGAGGAAGAGCGTCCGGTTTAGGTCGAGCTGGTCCTCCAGCCGGCGAATCGCGGTCGGATGCGTCGTGTCGAGCACGTGGAAGACGTCCACCTCGAACAGCCGCCGCATCACCTCCGGCGCCAGGCTCGACCCGCCCATGCCGAGGACGACGGCGCTGTCGTAGTCCGCGGCAGCGCCCCACTCGAGCAGGTCGTCGACCCGCTCCAGCATGCGAATCGGCTCGTCCAGCCAGCCGAGCCAGTTGGCCTCGTCCACGCCGGTCCAGACCGACGGGTCGCGCTCCCAGATGCGCTCGACCAGATCTACGACGCTCACGCCGCGACGAGCTGAGACCGCTTGGCGCGGATCCCGTCCAGCAGGTCGCGGAACGAGTCGGAGAACTTCTGCACCCCCTCGCGCTCGAGCGTGTCGACCACGTCGTCGTAGTCGACGCCGACCGCCGACAGCTCATCGAGCAGCCGTCGCGCCGCGTCGACGTCACGCTCCAGCGTCTCGGCGACGACGCCGTGATCCTGGAAGGCCTCGATCGTCTCTTTCGGCATCGTGTTCACGGTCTCCGGGCCGATCAGCTCCTCGACGTACATCACGTCGCGGTATTCCGGGTTCTTGGTCGAGGTCGACGCCCAGAGGCAGCGCTGCCTCGTCGCACCGGCCGCAGCGAGCCGCTCCCAGCGCTCGCCCGAGAAGATCCGCTCGTAGTTCTGGTACGCCAGCTTGGCGTTGGCGATCGCGAGCTTGCCGCGCAAGGCCAGCGCCTCCTCCGTGCCGATCGCGTCCAGCCGCTTGTCGGCCTCCGTGTCGACGCGCGAGACGAAGAAGCTCGCCACCGAGGCGACGGTGGACGGATCACCTCCCGATGCGACCAGCCGCTCGAGGCCGCGGATGTAGGCCTCGGCGACCGCCTCGTGACGCTCGAGCGAGAAGATCAGCGTGACGTTGATCGGGCGCCCGCGCGCGATGCACTCCTCGATCGCGCCGAGCCCCGGCTCGGTCGCCGGGATCTTCACGAAGAGGTTCGAGCGATCGATCCACTCGTGAAACCGCATCGCCTCGTCGATCGTGGCGTCGCGCTCGTAGGCGAGGTCGGGGTCGACCTCCATCGAGACGTAGCCGTCCCGGCCCTGGCCCTCGTCCCACACGGGTCGCAGCAGGTCGCATGCAGCCTGGATATCCCGCACCGCGAGCCGGTAGAAGACCTCCTTGTCCTCGTCCTCCTCGGCAAGCACCTCGCGCAGCTGGTCGTCGTACCAGCCGCCCTCGGCAAGGGCCTTCTGGAAGATCGTGGGATTCGACGTGACGCCGACGACGGCGTCCTCGTCCATCATCCGCTTCAGCTCACCCGTCTCGAGCCACTCGCGCGAGAGCGAGTCGACCCAGACGCTCTGGCCGTGCTCGGAAAGCTCCTGTAGGCGTGACTTAGACATTCAGACCTTCTTTCTCGATCGTTTCGACCTTCTCCAAACGCCGTACGTAGCGCTCGCCGCCGTCGAACCGGGCGCCGAGGAAGGCGCGCACGAGCTCGGCCGCCAGCGATGGCCCGACGATCTCGGAGCCGAGGCAAAGGACATTCATGTCGTCGTGCTCTACCCCCTGGTGCGCCGAGTAGGCGTCGTGGCAGATTGCCGCGCGGATTCCGGGCAGCTTCGCGGCCGCGATGGAGGCCCCGACACCCGAGCCGCAGACGAGGATGCCGCGCTCGGCCTCGCCGTTGATCACGGCGCCTCCGAGCTTCCTCGCGACATCCGGGTAATCGACCTTGGGCTCCGGCGCGTCGACGCCGAGGTCGACTGCTTCGTGACGCAGCCCGCTGAGCTCCGCGAGGATCGCCTCGCGCAGCTTCACGCCTCGGTGGTCGAACGCGACCGCGACCTTCATCGCCAAATCGTTACGTTACAGCCGTGAGTGACGTCGAGCTCTGGCGCGAGCTCGGGCAGCAGTTCCGAGTCGACTCGATCCGGACGGCCGCAGCGGCGAAGTCCGGCCACCCGAGCTCGGGGATGTCCGCGGCCGACCTGATGGCCGTGCTCGTCGCGAAATACCTCCGCTACGACTTCGACAACCCCGACGACCTTCGCAACGACAAGCTCGTCTTCTCGAAGGGGCACGCGTCGACGCTGCTGTACGCGATCTTCCGCGCGGCCGGCGCGATCGACGACGAGGAGCTGCTGACGTACCGGCAGCACGGTTCGCGCCTGGAAGGCCACCCGACGCCGGTCATTCCCTGGGTCGACGTCGCGACCGGGTCTCTGGGACAGGGCCTGCCGATCGGCGTGGGCATGGCGCTCGGCGCCAAGTACCTCGACAAGGCGCCGACGCGGGTCTGGGTGCTCCACGGCGACAGCGAATTGGCCGAGGGCTCGGTGTGGGAGGCGTTCGAGCACGCGGCGCACTACGAGCTCGACAACCTGATCGCGATCCTCGACGTCAACCGGCTTGGCCAGCGCGGCGAGACGATGGTCGGCTGGAACCTCGACGTGTACCGCGACCGCGCCCAGGCGTTCGGCTGGCACGCGATCGAGGTCGACGGACACGACGTGGAGGCGATCGATCGTGCGTACGCGGAGGCGATCGCGACCACCGGCCGGCCGACGGTGGTGGTCGCGAGGACGATCAAGGGAAAGGGCGTCGCCGCGGTCGCCGACAAGCCCGGCTGGCACGGCAAGGCCCTCGACGACGCCGATGCGGCGATCGCCGAGCTCGGCGGGATCCGCAACCTCGAGATCGACGTGGCGAAGCCGGAAGGGCCGGTGCCGAAGCTGCCGTCCGCCGACGGGCCGCTCGAGCTGCCCAAGTGGCAGGTCGGGGAAGAGGTGGCAACGCGGTTGGCGTACGGCGAGGCGCTGAAGGCGGTCGGGGCCGCCGACGGCAGGGTGGTCGGATTGGACGGCGAGGTCTCGAACTCGACCTATGCGGAGATCTTCGCCAAGGCGTTCCCCGAGCGGTACTTCGAGATGTTCATCGCGGAGCAGCAGCTCGTCGCGGCGGCCATCGGCCTGCAGACGCGCGGCTGGAAGCCGTTCGCGTCCACCTTCGCCGCCTTCTTCTCGCGCGCCTACGACTTCATCCGCATGGCCGCGATCAGCCAGGCGAACCTACGGTTGGCCGGGTCCCACGCAGGCGTCTCGATCGGCGAGGACGGCCCCTCGCAGATGGCGCTCGAGGACATGGCCGCCCTGCGTGCCGTGCACAGCAGCGCCGTCCTCCACCCGTGCGACGCCAACCAGACCGCACGGCTCGTCGCGGAGATGGCGGAGCGCGAGGGGATCACCTACCTGCGGACACTGCGCCCGGCAACGCCGGTGCTCTACGAACCGGATGACGACTTCGCGATCGGCGGCAGCAAGGTCGTTCGCTCATCCGACGACGACGAGGTCGCGATCGTCGGCGCCGGGATCACCGTGCACGAGGCGCTCAAGGCCGCCGACGCGCTCGCCGAGCAAGGCGTGAGCGCGCGCGTCATCGACGCCTACTCGATCAAGCCGATCGACGAAGAGACGCTCCGGGACGCGGCCGAGGCGACCGGCGGCCGGATCGTGACGGCCGAGGACCACTGGCCCGAGGGCGGGCTCGGCGAGGCTGTTCTCGCCGCCTTCGCAGACGCCGAGGAGCGGCCGCGCGTGAAGGTGCTGGCCGTCCGCGACATGCCACATTCGGGCAAGCCCGCCGAGCTGCTCGCGGCTGCGGGGATCGACGCCGACCACATCGCGCAGGCCGCGCGAGAGCTGGTCGGCGCGGCCGTTCGGGCCTGAGCGCTCGCTCGATCTAGGCTTGGTGCATGGCCGTCGTCACGGCAACCAACCTACGCAAGGAGCTCGCCGGCAATCTGCTGTTCGAGGGCGTCTCGTTCAAGCTCGAGCGCCGCGACCGACTGTCTCTCTCCGGCCCGAATGGTGCGGGAAAGACGACTCTGCTCCGGATGCTCGCCGGCGAGACCGAGATCCACGGCGGCGAGCTCGCGTTCTCGAAGGGAACGCGGGTCGCGCTGCACGACCAGCGGCCGCCGTTGGAGCGGTCGCTGTCGCTGCGCGAATACGTTCTCGCGGGCGCGGGAGACCTGATCGCGCTCGAGGAGGACCTGAGCCGGCTCGAGGCCGCGATGGCGGCCGGAGATCATTCGGCGGCGACGATGCGCCGCTATTCGGACGCGCAGGCGCAGCTGGAGCACGCGGGCGGCTACGCCTGGCGCGAGCGGACGGCCGGGGTCGTGCGCGGCCTCGGGTTCGCCGAGCCCGACCTCGACCGCGGGCTGGCGACGTTCTCCGGCGGCGAGCTGACCCGCGCGTCGCTGGCGCGTGCGCTCGCCGGCGATCCCGACCTGCTGCTGCTGGACGAGCCAACGAATCACCTCGACGTCTCCAGCCTCGAGTGGCTCGAGCGCGAGCTTGCGTCGATGGATGCGGCTGTGATGCTCGTCGCGCACGACCGCTGGTTCCTCGAGGCGACGACGACGGCCGTGCTCGAGCTTGCGGGCGGTCGCTCGACTTTCTTCCCCGGGCCGTGGCACGCCTGGCGGCGCGAAAAGGCGGCGCGCGCGCTCGACGCGCAGAAGTCGGCCGACCGCGTCGGCGTCGACATCGCGCGCCTCGAGCGCTTCGTCGAGCGCTTCCGATACAAGAAGTCGAAGGCGAAGCAAGCGCAGGCCAAGCTCACGCAAATCGGCCGGCTCGAGCAGGAGCGCTCTGCCGCGGTCGGCGAGTTCTCGCTGCTGACGCGGAGCCAGCGGTCGCTCGGGTTCGAGTTCCTGAAGCCCGCTCGGAGCGGCCGGACGGTAATCGAGGCGGTCGGCCTGGACGTCGGCGCGGGCGAGAAGCAGCTGCTGTCGGACGCCTCCCTTGCGCTCGAGCGTGGCGAGCACGTGGCGCTCGTCGGGCCGAACGGGTCCGGGAAGACGACGTTGCTCGAGACCCTGCTGGGCCGCCGCGAGCCGCGGGCGGGGAGGGCGCGCCTCGGCCACGGCGTCCACCCCGCGTACTTCTCGCAGCACGAGGTCGAGCTGGACGAGCGCTTGACCGTTCTGGAGACGGCTCAGAGGGAAACTGGGCTCCCGCGGCCGCAGGCGCAGAACCTGCTCGGACGCTTCTTGTTCTCCGGCTGGGAGGAGCACCAGAAATCGGTGTCCGTCCTATCGGGCGGCGAGCGGCGGCGCCTCGCGCTCGCACTCGTCGTGGCGTCGGGCGCGAACTTCCTCATGCTCGACGAGCCGACGAACCACCTCGACCTCGAGAGCCGCGAGGCGCTCGAGGCGGCGCTCGAGGCGTTCCCCGGCACGATGCTCCTCGTCTCGCACGACCGCGCTCTCCTCGACGCGGCCGCCGAGCGAACGCTGGCAATCGAGGACGGTACGGTGAAGAGCTACGACGGCGGCTGGGCCGACTACGTCGCGCGGCGCGAGGAGGCGAAAGAGTTGGCACGAAGGCAGGCGGCGGCCGACCCCCAGGCAGCCGGCGTGACAAAAGCGTCACGAAAGCCGCGCGAAAGGCCGCAGCCGCGGCGGTCCACCGAGCTCGAGCGGCTCGAGGGCGAGATTAGCGCCCAGGAGCAGGCGATCGCCGACCTCGAACGCCGGCTGGCCGACGACTGGAGCGACGTCGACACTGTTTCGGCACACAAGCGCGCGCGCGACCAACTCGAGGCGCTGCTCGCCCGCTGGGAGCAGCTCTTCGAGGCCTCTCAGGCCTAGGACGGGACTTCGCTTCGGCAAGTCTCCTACTAGGCCCAGAACGAGTCGAACGCGACCGGGTCGAGCGGAACCGCGAGGATCTCGTGCCAGCGACCGTCCTCGAGGCGAATGAAGAGCGCCTGGTCGATGTCGAGCTCGCGGTCGCCGCGCCGCCCGCTCGCGCGATAGACCGCCACGGTGCGCGCGTCATCGGCGAGCACCCAGCGCAGCTCCGCCTTGTACGTCGAGTCCGTCAGCGTCTGCGTCGCGCGGAGCAGGTCGAAGATCGCGCGCCGCCCCTCGTAGACACCGGCGACCGGCGCGCGTCCGACCACCGTCCAGACCGCGTCCTCCGCGATCAGCGACGCGAGCGTCCGCGGATCGCGCCTGAAGGAGGCGAAGACCCGCTCGGCGATCTCGGCATTGGGGTGCTTCACGCGTCGTAGGTCGCGATCAGCGCCTCGGCGACGACCTTGAGCGGGCGGCCGGAAATCTGGCTCGCCTTGCGCAACCGCGCGAAGGCGTCCTGCTCCGAGAGCCCCTCCTGCGCCATCAGGATCCCCTTTGCGCGCTCGATCGCCTTGCGGGCCGCGAGCGCCTCGGCCAGCGACTCGGCCTCCTCGCGCAGCGCCGCCAGCTCCTCGTGCCGAGCGCGCGCCGTCTGGATCGCAGGTAGGAGATCGCCCTCGCGGAACGGCTTGACGAGGTAGCCGAAGACGCCCGCCTCGACTGCGCGCGAGACGAGCTCCTCCTGCCCGTAGGCGGTGAGCATCACGATCGGGATCGGACGCTCGTCTAGGATCTGCTTCGCCGCCTCGATCCCGTCGAGCCGAGGCATCTTCACGTCGAGCAGCGCAACGTCCGGCTGCTCGGAGCGCGCGAGCTCGACCGCCTCGACGCCGTCCTTCGCCTCCGCGCAGACCTCGTGGCCGGCGCCCTCCAGCAGCCCGCGCAGGTCGAGGCGAATGATCGTCTCGTCTTCGGCGATCAGGACTCGCACGGAGGCGAGTCTACGACCGCGCCTAGCTCGTCCCGCGCTCCTCTTTCACGTCGAGCACCTCGGCGAGCATGAACGGGTTGCCGTCGGGGTCGTAGAACGTGCAGAGCTTGACCTGGCCCTCGATCTCGTGGGTGTCGCCGTCGAACTTCACTCCTCGCGACTCCATGTGCTCGCGGGCGGCTTCGATGTCGGAGACGCCGAATGTGGGCGTAACCCCTCCCGACACGTTGAGGTCCTCGACCTGCCCAAGCCCGAGCCCGACGCCCTCGATGCTCGTCGTGAGCTCGCACCAGCCGTACTCCTTCATCACGTAGCCCGGCTCGAACCCGAGCATCTCGCCCCACCACGCGATCGAGCGGTCGAGGTCGGACACGTTCACGGAGATGACGATGTTCCGCGTCTTCTCGAAGGGAAGCGTCTGCGCGGTCTGGGTTGCAGCCTGCTCGCTCACGGCGGATCCTTCGGTCGCTGTCGTGTCCTGTTTTTATACTAAGCACACTTCCATGTCAATTACCCGGCTTTTCCACCACCGCTGGGCGGCGCCGATCCTCGCCGAGCTCGATCATTCCAAGGGCAGCCGCTTCGTCACGCTCTCGAACAGGCTCGGCCTCAGCCGGGAATCCCTCCGCCGGACGCTGGCCGCGCTGATCGATGCGGGCCTCGTGATGAAGAACCCCGGCTACGGCCATCCACTGCGCCCCGAGTACGTTCTCACCGAGCGCGGCCGCGCGGTCGCCCCCGCGTGCGCTCGGCTGATCGCCGCGCTCGACCGCCTCGGCGCGAGCGACGTGGGGCTCAAGAAGTGGTCGATGCCGGCTGTCCTCGCCCTCGCCGGAGGCGAGTGCCGCTACTCCGAGCTGCGTAAACGACTCCCGGAAGTGACGCCGCGGGCGCTCGCACTCGCGCTCAAGGACCTCGGGGCGGCCGGCCTCGTGGAACGCCGGGTGACGCCCGACTACCCACCGGCGACCATGTACCGGCTGCGCCCGAGGGCGCGACCGCTGGCCCGAATCCTCGCCGCCCTCTAGGCGGAAAAGGCGACCTCGGCGCGCAGGCCGCCGTCGTCGACGAAGCTGAGCTCGCCGCCGAGCTCGTCGCGGACGAGCGCCTCCACGATCGACAGGCCGGTTCCCGCCGCCCCTCGGATCCCGCCGCCGTCGTCCGCGATCGTGAGCACAACCTCCTCATTCCTCCGAGCTAGCTCGACGCGGATGCGGTCGCCGCCGTGCTCGAGTGCGTTCTGCAACAGCTCGCTGAAGACGAGAGCCAGGGCCGTCGCCTTGTCGCCGTCGAGCGAGACCGACTC
>Ga0126312_10000221_pt1 | contig 30226 bp, 35 predicted proteins | sample Plot104A_FD_92537 | JGI IMG/M metagenome (GOLD analysis project Ga0126312, IMG submission 92537) | Serpentine soil microbial communities from UC McLaughlin Reserve, CA, USA - Plot104A | ecosystem: Environmental > Terrestrial > Soil > Grasslands | place: USA: UC McLaughlin Reserve, Lake County... | reverse complement strand
CCGCGCGCCATCCACCAGGCCACCCTGCAACGCGCCGGCGAGCACGCGGTGGGCGAGTCGGTTCTGAACCGTGCGGGGGAAGCCTAGGGTATGGGCGCTGCGGCTCTGGCGCAGGTAGACCTCTCGAACGCCTTCTCTGTGCTGGGTGGGTCCAGGTTCGTTACGGGCCTCACCATGATCATCCACATCTTCTTTGCGGAGCTGTTCGTTGGCTACGCTATCGCCGCGCCGGTCTTGCAGGCGTGGGGGGCGCGAACGGGCAGCCCGCGGATGGACAGGCTCGCGCACTCCATGGCGCGCTTCAACGTGCTCACCTTCTCGACGGGGGCCACCTTCGCCGTGCTCTTCGTGGTGTTGCTCGTCGGCCTCTACCCGCAGGTAACGACCTCGCTCTTCACCCACTTCTTCTACTTCATAGCGATAGCCATGCTCTCGATGTTCCTGGCCCTCTGGGGGATGTACAGCTATTACTACAAGTGGGACCGCTACAGCGTGCTCAAGAAGGGGCGTCACGCGGCGCTGGGGCTGACCATGGGCCTCTTTATCTGGGTCTGGATGGTCATCATGTCCGGGATAGACACCTACATGGTGACGGGGGGCGGACCGGGGAGGCCCACCATAAGCGAGGGCAACATCGCCAGCTTCGGCGCGGCGTTGCAGGGGATCTTCAACCCCATGTTCGTCGAGATGATCCTGCACCGCACCTTCGCAAACCTCTCGTGGCCGGCCTTTGCCGTCGGCGCCTGGGCGGCTTTTATGTACATGCGCGCGAAGACCGCGGAGGACAAGTCCTTCTACGACTGGAGCAGCTCCGTGGGGCTCACCTGGGGCGTCGGGTTCCTGCTGCTCCAACCGCTCGTTGGCTTCGGGATGGTCTACGCACTCAAACTCTCCGAGCCGCAGAACCCGGCTTCACCCGTGGCAGCGGGAGGGGCGTATCAGAGGCTCACGGAGGGCGATACCTCGAACCTGCTCTACATAAACCTGATCCTGATCGTCGCGCTCTTCGTGCTCTCCAACGTCGCCATGTTCCTCGGGGCCAATAGGCACCCCGAGACAGCAGGAAGGGTGCCTATACGCTTCTTCGGGCTGGTGGCCGCGGTAGCGGGGCTCTACGCGCTCTCGCCGCTCGCGGACTTTCCGATCCTGTACATGCGATACATCATGATGCTCGTCATGGTCCTGGCTACTTTTGGGGCTCTGATCACCTACATGCGCGGGCGGGTGCGCTTCAGGTACGGCAGCCCAGGGGTGGGCTACAGGGCCGCGCTGCTCGCGCTCGGAACCATAGCTGCGGTCCTGGCGCTTAACATGGGCTTTATGAAATCTAACTCGAGGGTGCCCTACACGGTTTATAATCAACCCGATTACACGGTGGAGAGCAGCCCTCCGCCGAACGGGTACGGCAGGTGAGGCTCGAGGCGCCCGTGATCGGCTAGAAGGGGTTACTGAGGTTGGCAGAGCTACAGAAAGATCCCATTTCCCGCGGCGACTTCCTCGGTTTCGGGCTGATGGGGACGATAATGGGGGCTATCCTGACAATACCCCCCGTTGCGTTCATCCTTACCCCTATAGTCACTACCGATGTCCTGGGCGAGTCGGACGTGGGCGACGAGTGGCGGGAAGTAGGACCGGTGTCGGAGATCCCTGACGATGAGCCCAAGGTCTTCGATGTCGAGTTCCCTCTAAACCAGACCTACGGGACGAGGAGCGTCCAGGAGGAGAGCGGGGTCACGGACAAGAGGTTCTCCATAAGGAACGCCGTCTGGCTCTCCTGGAAGCATGAGGTAAAGCAGGAGGGAAGGCAGGGCTCGGCTGGCGACGAGCTAGGAGAGAGCATGCGCCCCGACTTCATGGATCAGAAGAGCGAGGGGTTCACGGAGCAGGAGCGCCAGCAGCTCATCGATAGCATCAACGTCCTCTCCAACTCCTGCGCCCACCTCGGGTGCCCCGTACGCTGGCTCGTCAACACAGAGGGAGAGGGCGAGTTCCTCTGCCCCTGTCACGGCGGCATCTACGATATAAACGGCGGGTGGGTAGGGGGGCCGCCGCCACGCGGGATGTACCGTTACACCGAGGTAAAGATAGAGGAAGACGGCAAGCTCTACGTCAAACACGAATACAACGTAGGGGGCGAGAATGGTCCGCAGCGGCCATACGTGGTCTAGAGAGAAGGGATAGGGGCATGATCGGCAGGCTTAGATCCCAGGCCATGGAGACGAGCAAGGTGCTCGTGGACTGGATGGAGAACCGCACGGGGATCGTGACGATACTCGAGCACTTTCTCTACGAGCCCGTCCCCAAGCGAGGAGCCTGGCTCTACACCCTGGGGAGCGCCACGCTCTTTCTCATAACGCTGCAGTTCCTTACGGGCATACTGCTGCTCTTCTACTACGTTCCCACTACGGACCACGCGTGGAACTCGGTCTACTACATAATGAACGATGCCTACTTCGGGACCCTGATCAGGGGCATCCACTACTGGTCGGCCAACTTCCTGATGGCGGTGATCGGGTTGCACATGGCCCGCACCTTCTTCTCGGGCTCCTACAAGGCCCCGCGGGAGATCAACTGGGTAATCGGTGTGGTCCTGCTCCTCCTCGTCGTCGGGCTCGCGTTCACCGGGTACCTGCTGAGGTGGGATCAGGACGGCTTCTGGGCCAGCGTCGTTGGGATCAAGATCGGCTCCTACTCGCCCTTTATAGGGGCCTACGTCACCCACTTCCTCATCGGAGGGGACGCCGTGGGTCCCGCCACGCTCTCGCGCTTCTTCGCCCTCCACGTCTGGCTATTGCCGGCGGCGATCGCGCCTTTAATAGGGATACACCTCTACCTCTTGCGGCGTCACGGAGAGTTCGGGATGGAGTCGGAGTACACAGACCGCCTGGCCAAGTTGCACGAGAGGCAGCGGCTCGAGCGGTACGCGGGGTACGAAGAGGACGAAGACGTGTACGAGGAGGAGCGCAGGCAGTAAGAGTTCTTACCGCAGTTGCGGGCTCGGTGCTGCTATCATGGGACAGTGATCGCTAGAGAGGTCGGGCAGAGAAGATGACGGATGTGCACAAGGACGCAGTGCAGGGTCGAGCCGCTCCGGCCAGACCCGTAGAAGAGGAGCTCATAACCGAGGAGAACGTCTACGACCGTCCGGACGAGACGATGGGGTTCTTCCCGGGTCAGGTCTTGAGGGATGGCTACGTCTCCACGGCCCTGCTCATCGCGTGCGTGGTGCTCTCGTACGCCGCCCCCGCGCCGCTCACCGAGCCGGCGAACACCGCAACCATCACCTACGTTCCGCGGCCCGAGTGGTTCTTCTTCTTCTACGAGCAGATGCTCATGTTCTTCCCGGGCTACGCCCTCGTATCTTTCGGGGCCGTGGTAGTGCCCACCATCTTCATAACGCTCCTGTTCGCGGTGCCGTGGCTCGATCGCGGACCCGTCCACAGCCCCTTCAGACGACCCTTCGCCGCCATCGTCGCGATTCTGGTTGTGGTCGTGGTGTTGTTGAACATGCTCCTGGCCCTCAGCAGGATCATGAACTTCCCGGGTCAGTAGGAGGGAGATCAGGGGATGCCTATAGGCGATCTTCAGGTACCTGTCATAGGCAAGAACGTCGTCATCGCTACCCTCGTACAGACGCATATCCTTTTCGCCACCTTTATCATCGGGGCGGTCATCATAGCGGCGACGAGCGAGTACCTCGGGATGGTCACCAAGCAGTCGCGCTACGAGCGCTTCGCCCGCAGCCTGGCGCGCTTCGTGGTCCTGCTGTTCGCCTCGGGCGCAGCACTGGCGATCACCTTCGTGCTCGCGCTCGTTACGCTCTTCCCGATCTTCTTCTCCTACCTCCAGAACATCTTCTTCTGGGTTTTCCTGGTCGAGGCCTTCATGTTCCTCGGGCAGATCGTAATCGTCTACGCCTGGTACAACGTGTGGGACAAGCTGGCATACCGCAAGAGCTTGCACGTGGTCTTCGGGTTCGTGGCCGGCTTCTTCGGGTTGATGGCAATGACTATGATAGACGCCGTCGCCTCCTTCATGCTCACCCCCGCGGAGGCGCAGGTGAGCGACGTCGCGAGGACGTTCTTGAACCAGACGAACATCCCGTTGAACATGCACCGGTTCGTCGGGAACTTCTCGTATGTGGGTTTCCTCGTGGCGGGCTGGGCGGGATGGCGCTACCTCAGGACCACGCGGGAGGATGACAGAGAGTACTACGACTGGATGGGCCACTGGGGTATCATCTGGGGCTTCGGGTTCTTGATAATGCAGCCGATCATCGGCTACGGGTACCTCAAGGGCATCCGCGAGAGCTCGCCCGGAGCGTTCGAGACGATCATGATCGGGGAGAAGTCCTGGGTCTTCAACCTGCTAGTCCTCTGGCTCGCGGTAATGAGCATAGCCTCGACGGCTTACTTCGTGCACAAGCTCAGGTTCGCGGTGAAGCCTATGGAGTTCCTGCGCAAGCTCTGCGTCGGAGCTCTGGGGTTTATGGCGCTGTTCACGACGCTGAACCTTATCCCCAAGGACGGCAACCTCGTCCCCCAGATAGGGCTGATAATCCTCGGCGGGGAGCAAACGCCGTTCCCGCTGGGGAGCATGTACCCTTACAAGTACATAGGTCTGATCGGGCTGATGCTGGTAGGCGTCTTCGTGATCGCGCTTTACCTGAGGGCTTCGGCTACCGGCTTCTATTGGGGCAGGGCGAGCCGGTGGAGCCAGTACGCTCTCATCGCCTGCGCGTTGACGGTGATCCTCACGATGGTAACGATGGGCTACACCCGCGAGACAGCGAGGAGGGTAGACAACGACCCCGGATACCTGATCTACAATTGCATCACCTTGGAGCAGGAGCTCACACCACAGACCTGTCCGGCCTCAGGACTCGAGGGGGGATCCTAGATGTTCTACTCTCTGGCGCTGCTCCTCCAGGAAGGTACCACAGCCGACCCTACCCCCATCGGGATCGCCAGGTTCTTTATTGCGTTCTTCCTGATCCTGACCCTCTACAGCGGCGCACTCGGCTTTACGTACTGGATCAGCAAGGACGAATAGAAGCTAGTCAGCCCGCCCCCCTGGGGGTGGCTTGTCAGCATTTCAGCACGCGTCGGCTGACGCCTCCGCTTCTCAGCCAGTCAGCCAACCAGCTGTAATGCTGAGAGCGAGGGCCTTTAGGCCCGATGCGAGCTGAAAGGCGCCCGGCTGCAAGCCGGTGCGCCGGGCTGACAAGCTGGCGAAGCGAAAGCGAAGCCAGCGTGCTGAGCAGCTATTTCGGCTGTTCTGTCGGGCGGACCAGGATCTCGTTCACGCTGACCCTCGGCGGCTGTTCCACGGCGTACACGATGGCCGCCGCCACGTCTTCGGCTTCCAGCGGGGCGTACTCCCTCTGCGCGTAGTATTCTCGCGCGCTCGGGTAGGAGCCCTCGGGGAACTCGGTACGCACGAGGCCAGGCTCGACGTTTATCACCCGCACGCCCTTCTGGTGCACGTCCATTCTCAGGCCCTCGGCGACGGCGGTGATCGCGTGCTTCGTGGCGGCGTAGACCGTCCCGTCTGCGCGGGGGACGCGACGGCCAGCGAGGCTCGAGACGAAGACCACGTCCCCCGCACCCTGGCGCAGCATCTGGTGCAAGGCGGCGCGGGTAGTGTAAAGCGCGCCGAGCACGTTCACGTCGAACATCAGTCTCCAGTCCTCGGGGTCCCCATCGACGATCGAGCCGTAGCGCCCGAGACCCGCGTTGTTGACCAGGATCTCCACAGACCCGAAGCGCTCCACGGTCCTTGCGACGAGCGCGGCGCAGGCGGCTGGGTCCGTAACGTCCGTAGGCGCGGCGAGCGCGTTCTCTCCCAGCTCGGTGACCAGAGCTCTCAGGCGGTCCTCGCGGCGGGCGGCCAGGGCTACGTTGCACCCCTCGCTGGCGAGCAGACGGACCGTCGCCTCCCCGATACCGCTGGAGGCGCCGGTCACGACGGCGGTCTTGCCCGCGAGCGTCACGACTCGCCCCTGAGCGCTTCGAGCTGCTCGAGGCGGATGATGTGACCGTTCAGGCGCTCGGCCTCGGGGGTGCAGAGGTAGCTTATGAGCTCGGCTGGCTCATCCGGTTGGCGGAGCATCCCGAAGTCGCGGTAGCCCTGGAACATGCGGTGGAGTTGCTTGCCTATGAGCTCGGGACCGAAGCCGCGCGACTCCTCCTGCATCCTGGTGTCGATCACGCCAGGGTAGACGCCGATGGTGACCACGTTGTAGGGCGCTCCTTCCAGAGCCAGGACGCGGGTGAGCTGGTCGAGGGCGGCTTTGGAGGCGCTGTAGGCTGCCATGCCGGCCATCGGGTGGCGGGCCGCCGCGCTCGAGACGTTTATGATGCGCCCCCGGTTCCCCGAGGCCATCTGCGGCAGCGCCTCCCTCGCGCAGAGGAACGCCCCCGTGACGTTTACCTCGAAGACCTGGCGCCACGAATCAGGCTGCATGGCCGCAACGGGGAGCGGGACCCCTGGCGCGCCTGCGTTGTTTACCAGGATGGTCACGGGGCCGAACTCGGAGCGCGCCTTCTCGAAGCCTGAGGCGACAGAGACCTCGTCCGTCACGTCCATGACCAGGGGCAGCGCAGCGCCGCCGCGCCCCCCGATCTCCGCGGCCACCGAGCGCACCTCGTCTTCGGTGCGGGAGGCGATGGCGACGGCGGCGCCCTGGCGTGCGAGGAGCGTAGCGGTAGTCGCGCCGATCCCCCGACCGCCGCCCGTTACGAGGGCCACGCTGCCCGCGTGTACGCTCTCTTCCACGTCTCCCATCATACCCGGTGCGGAGATTTGGTGGACCGTGAGATAGAATGCGACTCAAATAGCGGAAGGAGCGTGCGCGTGTCCGACATACCTCTTTTCCCGCTCAACGTGGTGCTGATGCCGGGGGCGCCGTTGCCGCTGCACATCTTCGAGGAGCGCTACAAGCAGATGGTCGACGAGTGCCTCGAGAGCGAGAGCGAGTTCGGGATGGTCCTTGCAGACGAGTCAGGCACGCGGCGGGTGGGGTGCACCGCGAAGATAGTAGAGCTCGTCGAGCGCTACGAGGACGGGCGGATGTTGATCCTGGTCGAGGGCTCCCGACGCTTCAAGCTCAACAGCATCCTCACGGGGAAACCCTACTACGTGGGGGAGGTCGAGTACCTGGAGGAGGAGCAGCGGGAGGAGGACGTGACGGCGCTCGCGGAAGAATGCATAGCCCTGCTCGAGCGGGTAGTAGAGGCCGCGACTGAGGGCTCGGTAGGGATAGAGATACAGCCGCCTTACAGAAACCTCTCCTTCGCGATCGCCGGGCGCATAGAGTTCGACCTCGAGGCAATGCAGCAGATCCTAGAGCTGACCTCCGAGAAGGAGCGCCTGGAGAAGGTGAGGGAGCTCCTCTCCGTCGCGGCCGAGAGGCTCGAGCGCGAGCAACAGGCGCGCGAGAAGGCCGAGAAGAACGGACACCTGCGCGGCGACTGGCGGCCAGGGGAGGAGTAGGCTGCTATAATCCGGGCGGCCATGCTCAAGACGATAGTGATAACCGGGGCGATATCCTTCGCCATCCTGGCCGCCATCCTCATCCTTACCGTGGTGGTAGGGGCAGCCCTCGACACTGAGTACCTCGAGTTCGCTCTTGCCCTCGCCATGTTCCTCGTCATGCTTGTAGGGTCTTACTGGTTCGTCGTGCGCGGGCCGGGCCGGTACATGTAGAGATACGCCGTCTCGCCTAACCGGGGTGGTCGAGCTTTCTCTGCGCTTCCCTTGGCAGGTTGCTCTCTACCTCTTTAGGCAGGAGCTCGCGGATCCTGCGCAAGTTGGCCTGATCCACCTTGTAGACGAGCGGGTTCGCCGCCAGAGAGTCCTCGCCGGCCGCCGCCTTTATGCGTTCGGTGAGGTTCTCCTCGACGAGCCAAGCCATCGAGGGCAGGACCCCGGCCAGGATGCGGAGCCGCACCCTGCCCTCGGCCTCATTGCGCTCGACGAGGCGCGGCGGGGTCAGGTAGAGTTCCGCGGCCTCCTCCAGAGAGCCGAGCACGCGCGAGGCCGCCTCCGGGTCGGAGAGCTGGACCTCGACGTTGAAGCGCTGCTGGCCCGAGACGTAGTTGGTCACGCCCTGCATCATGCCGTTGGGTATGTAGCTGACCTCGCCAGAGAGAGACCGGATCTTGGTCATGCGCAGGCCGAGCTCCTCAACGATGCCCGAGGCTCCCTGCGGCTGCACCTGGATAAAGTCCCCCACGCTGTACTGCCCCTCGAAGATGATCGAGAACCCGGCGATCACGTCTCGCAGGAAGCTCTGCGCCCCAAAACCTATGACGGCGGCGATGATCGTCGCGCCAGCCGTCGCGGGCAGCGGGTTTCGGACGAAGACGCTGAGGATGAAGAGCGCCACGATGAGGAAGATCACGTACCTCAGGGCGTTGCGGACCAGCGTGATGGCCGTGTCCTGGCGCTTCATGCGGGCCACCGCCTCCGCGTCGAGCAGGTCTCTTCTGCGCCGCCACCGCAGCACACGGGGTAGCCCGTGCGTCAGAACCCTGTAGGCGAAGACCCCGAGGAGGATGATCAGCGCGGAGGCGATCACGTTGCTCACGAACTCGGTGCTGGTCAGGTAGTCGTAGAAGCCCCCGAAGAACTCCTGGAACCGCGAGATCTCCCGCCCCGCGTCCTCTGCGGTCTCGTTTACCGCACCCTGGATGCCGGTGGTCTCTTCGCCGGGTTCGCTCTGGAGCAGAAATAACATGGCGGCGCACATTAAAGTATCCCCATCCGCAGACTGCAAGGAAGAGAGTAGAACACGCTAACGCCCGCCAATTGGTGGCGGGAAGGATAGAGTAGCCACTCGTGGAAGGGGGATGCACAACCCAACCGACCTAAGCCCGCCACCTACTGGTGTTGCAACCCCTTAGCGTGGCGTTCGAGGGCGAGTCGCACGAGGCGGTCGAGGAGCTCTCCGTATGGAATGCCGCTGGCGGCCCAGAGTCTGGAGTAGACGCTGGTAGGGGTGAAGCCGGGGATGGTGTTGATCTCGTTTATGAGCAACCGCTCCGTTTCGCGCTCGAGGAAGAAGTCGACCCTGGCCATGCCGGCGGCGTCTATGGCCTCGTAAGCAGTTCTCGCCATACGCCGTATCTCTCCTGTCGCTTCGTCGGAGATATCTGCGGGGACGATGAGCTCCATCGCGCCCTCGGAGTACTTGGCCTCGTAGTCGTAGAACTCGTTGTTCTTCACGACGATCTCCCCCGGAACCGAGACCTCGGCCGCTTCGTTGCCGAGCACCGATACCTCAATCTCCCTGGTGTTCACTCCTGCCTCTACTATCAGGCGCCTGTCGTGCTCGGCGGCCTCATCGAGCGCTCTCCTCAGCTCTCGCTGGTCTTCTGCCTTGTTGATGCCGACACTCGAGCCCAGGTTCGCGGGCTTGACGAAGCAGGGATATCCAAGGGAGCTCTCGATCTCCCGAACCAGAGCGCTCCCCTTATCCTCCCACTCGCTGCGGGTGAAGCCCAGCCACTCGACCTGCGGGAGGCCGTGGTGGGCGAAGACCTTCTTCATGGTCAGCTTGTCCATCCCGACGGCGCTCGCCAGGACCCCGCTCCCCACGTAGGGGATGCCTGCGAGCTCGAGCATGCCCTGGATCGTGCCGTCCTCCCCATAGGGCCCGTGCAGGACTGGGAAGACAACGTCTACGGAGCCAAGGGTTGCCGGTATCTTCTCTTCCGTTCTCGCCATGGGACCGGAGGATCCGTCGGTGATCTCATCCCCCCTCGACTCCAGCTCGCGCATGGCGTCGTCAGAGGAGATCCAGCGTCCCTCCCTGGTTATGCCTACGGGAACTACCTCGTGGCGCCCCGCGAGGGCCTCCATGATGGCGCGCGCCGAGGCAAGGGAGACCTCGTGCTCCCCGCTCCGGCCGCCGAAGACCACCATCACCCGAACCAACGCGCCGCTCCTCCTCTAGCCAGCGCGCCCATCCTATCAGAGGGGGCGCTGGTCTTTCTCAAGCGCCCTTTGGCTCAAGGCCAAGGGCGCCGCTCCTCTCCCTCAGAGCGCCTGCCACGAACTCTATGTGCTCGTTCAGGTCGACGCCGAGCTCCTCGGCGCCCCTCACTATGTCTTCCCGGTTTACGGCGGCCGCGAAGCTCTTCTGCTTCATCTTCTTGCGGACGCTCTTGGCCTTGAGGCCGTCGAGTCCCTCGGGACGAACGAGCGCGCAGGCCACTATAAAGCCGGAGAGTTCGTCCACCGCGTAGAGGGTCTTCGCCATGGGGGTGTCGCGCGGCACGTCGAGGTAGTCTGCGTGGCCCTTTATCGCGTGGAGCACGTCCTCGGGGTAACCCCTGCTCTCGAGCTCCCTGACCCCAACCATCGGGTGCTCGTCGGGCGTTGGGTGCTTCTCGTAATCCATGTCGTGCAGCAGCCCGGTAATGCCCCACTTCTCCTCATCCTCGCCGAACTTCCTCGCGTAGGCCCTCATGGCGGCCTCGACGGCGAGCATGTGCTTGCGCAAGGAGTCACTCTCTGTCCACTCGCACAACAGCTCCCACGATTCTTCGCGGTTCATATCGTGCCTCCCTCCGGTCGGCAGGTGTCAGGTTACAGGCTCATTGCTGATGCCTACTTGCCCTGGTAGGAGAGGCGTATAACGCTGCCGCGGGCAGTCGTTTGCTGCACGGAGCGCGTCGTACCGTTGGCGGTCAGGATCACCTTCAGGTTGCCCCTCCCTGAGTCCTGTTTCTGGATGCGGCACGAGAGGCTCCGTCCCTCGAAGGCGTAGCGTTTGGGAACCTTGCCGCTCAGGACGTTCTCTTTGCCTCCGACGGTGCAGATGCCCGAGAAGGTGGTCTCGCGGGCGCCCTCGAGGCGGAGAACGATCTCTGGCGAGTCGGGTTGCGGACCGAGGGTCGCCTCGAGGGGCGCGGTCTTCTCCGCCTTGTCTCGTCCCGTGGTCTCCTCTACCACTGTTCCTTCCACGTTGCCTGTGGCCCTTCCGGTGGAGCCTGATCCATCTCCGGCTTTCTCGCCCGAACAGGCCCAGGCCAGGAGCAGGACGGCGAGCAGCGCGGCCCCGAGAGCCGTCATCTTTATACCCTCACCGAGAACCCACACCTGCCGTATTTTATCCGATGGGTAGGCCTGTGGTTCTTCCCGGCTCGTGCGGTGGGTCACCTTCGCGCACAAGGGCGCGCGCCCGCAGGAGGACGGCGTCGAGCATCTCGGGGGTGAGGACCCCGGTGAAGGTGTTCTGTTGGGAAGGGTGGTAGCAGCCAAGTAGCGACGCTGCGCCGGCAGTTACCTCGGCCCCATGGGAGAACTTTGGTTTGGGGCTGACCTCGAAGATGCGTAGCGCCGCGTCCCAGGCGAAGGCGCCGAGGCAGACCACCACCGTGGCGTCGAGAAGCTCGATCTCGCGTGCCGCGTACGGCAGACACGCGTCGCGCTCTGAGGGGGTCGGTTTGTTCTGCGGCGGGGCGCAGCGGACGGCGGCGGAGATCCAGAGCCCATCTAGGCGGAGGCCGTCATCGCGGTGGCGCGAGAAGGGACTGTTGGAGAAACCCACGCGGTGGAGCGCGGCGAAGAGGAAGTCGCCAGACCGGTCGCCGGTGAAGATGCGGCCGGTCCGGTTGGCGCCGTGGGCGGCAGGGGCGAGGCCGAGGACGACTACCCTTGCCTCGGGGTCGCCGAAGCCGGGGACGGGGCGGCCCCAGTAGGTCTCGTCCGAGTAGGCGGCCCTCTTCTCGCGGGCTACCTTCTCACGCCACTCCACCAGACGCGGACACAGCCGGCAGGAGACGATCTCACGTTGCAGCGCGCTGAGCCCTTCGGGCTTCGCTCTCAGCACGCCCCCTTTCGGGGGCTTGTCAGCACGCTCTCTTCGGTCGCTCTCAGCACTTCAGCCTGCCCTGCACTCGCTGACTGGCTGAAAGCGAGGCCTAGACTAGCGGCCGAAGCGTGCTGAAAGGCGCTAAAAGCGCCGGGCTGACAAGCGGAGGCGAAGCCGGAGCGTGCTGAGAGCTGCCGACCGCTACGGCGCGCTCTCACGCACCGTAGCGGTTGAGCTTGAGGGCGTGGCCCATGAGGAGGCCCATGATCTCCTCAGCTGCGAACACGCCAAGGGTTCCCCCGGCGCACGAGCGCTCTCCGAAGCTCTCGGCGGTAGGCAGGGTGTAGGGGGAGTGGAGCATGAACGGCACCCCGTGCCAGGAATGGCTCTCGAGTTTCGCCGGGGTAGCGTGGTCCCCCGTGATAGCGAGCGCGCCGGGGGCCAGGTCGAGCACCCCTGGTATCTGGGCGTCTACCTCCTCGATGACCCCGCTCTTGCGTTCGAAGTCGCCGTCTTCGCCCGCTGCGTCGCTCGGCTTTATGTGCAGGAAGAAGAAGTCGTGTGCGTCCCAGCTGTCCTTCAGCGTCTGGAACACGCCGGCGATGCCCTCGCCTTCTTGTAGGAGCTCCATCCCGGCGAGGCGGGCCAGGCCCTTGTACATCGGGTAGCTCGCGATAGCTGCCGCGTCCAGCTCGTAGACCTCTTCGAAGGAGGGGAGCGCAGGATACATCCCGAAACCGCGCAACAGCACGGTGTTTGCAGGATATCTGTCCTCGAGGATCTCCTCTGCCTGCTCGACGAAGGCGTTCGCCAGAGCGGCGCTCTTCTCGGCCTCGGGCGAGTCCTCGGTAGGTCTTACCTGGAGCGGTTCGAGGCCCGTCCTCTGCGGGTCTGTGTCCGAGAGGGCGCCCGAGAGCCCGGCACCCCTGAAGACCGCGACGGCCCTATGCTCCTTCTCGTGGGTCACGAAGGTCTCGACGCCGTCGAGGTCGATGTTCTCGTTCAGCAGATCCACAAGCGGCGCTGCCTCCTCGTTCGAGATGCGGCCGGCCCGCCGGTCGGAGATTCTTCCGTTCTCGTCCCTGGTGGCGAAGTTGATGCGGGCAGCGAGGTCGTCCTCGCCGAGCTCGAAGCCGACGCCTAGAGCGCTGAGGACGCCGCGCCCTACCACGTAGCGGAGGGGGGCGTAGCCGAAGAGGGCGAGGTGGCCGGGGCCGCTGCCAGGGCTCACTCCCGCCGCTACGGGGCGCGAGAGCCCCAGGTCGGAGAGGGCGGCTAAAGCGTCGAGGTTGGGGGTGCCTGCCGCTTCGAGCTCTGTCTGGCCTGAGGGGTTCATGGGCAGCCCGCCGAGGCCGTCTATGACGAGCAGGACGATCTTCGAATCCGTCTTGACCGAGAGATCGCGCATGAGATCCAGGTCCAAATCAGCTCCCTTCTCCTTCGGGGTCCCGGCAGTCTATCAAATGGGGGTTCGCGCTATGGCCAGAACGCTGGCGAATCGTACCTGTGGAGATAGTTGAGAGGGACGTATAATCCTCCGGTCACCGGTCTCTCGAGGAGGAGACTTTGTTCCAGGGCTTGAGAACGGTCATCTACCATGTGCAAGATATCGACCGGGCGAAGGAGTGGTACGGTAGCGTACTCGGCATAAGGCCGTACTTCGACGAACCTGTCTATGTAGGCTTCGACGTCGGCGGGTTCGAGCTGGGGTTGCAGCCGGAGGACCCCGGCGCCTCTCGCGCGAGCACCGGTGTGATCGCGTACTGGGGCGTGGACGACGCCGATGCGGCGCTCGAGCGACTCCTCGAGGCCGGGGCGTCCGAACGCGGCGGTGTTCAAGACGTCGGCGATGACATCCGCATCGCGAGCGTGTTCGACCCGTTCGATAACGTGCTGGGCGTTATCGAGAACCCGCACTTCTCGCTCGAGTAACGGCCCGTTTAGCCGTCTTCTGCTACGCTTCACGAATGGCCCTGCACGCCTTTTGAGAAGCACGGGGGATGGATGAAGATAGAGACCATAGACCTGACTTTCATGGGCACCGAGCACGTCATAGCTTCGTTTCTGCTGCTCGGCGACGATTCGGCGGCGCTCGTCGAGACCGGGCCGACCTCCTGTCTTGACCGCCTCATGCAGGGACTCGCGTCTCACCGCGTCTCCCCCGAAGACGTGAGGCAGGTCTACCTCACGCACATACACCTCGACCACGCGGGGGCCTCGGGCCACCTCGCCGAACTCCTCCCGAACGCTACCTTCTACGTGCACGAGGTAGGCCACCCTCACATGGTTGACCCATCCAAGCTTCTCAAGAGCGCGACCCGTATCTACGGCGAGAGGATGGAGGAGCTCTGGGGAGAGGCGCGTCCCGTGCCCGAGGACCGCCTCGAGGTGCTAGAGGGGGGAGAGGAGCTCGAGACGGCCGGCGGGGTCCTCACCGCCCACTATACGCCGGGCCACGCCTACCACCACCTGGCTTACCTCGAGTCCGGGTCAGGGGCGCTCTTCGCCGGCGACGTGGCGGGTATCAGGCTGCCAGGGCAGTCCTACGTCCGACCGCCGACGCCACCCCCCGAAATTGACCTGGAAGCCTGGGTGGGGAGCATAGAGCTCATGCGGCGGCTCTCTCCACAGAGCCTCTATCCTACGCATTTCGGGCGCTTCGACGACGTGGAGAGGCACCTGGCCGAGCTCGAGCAACGCTTGCAAAGCTGGATCCTCTTCGTCGAGGGGCGAGTGGAGAGCGGGGCCGAGCGGGATGAGATCGCCGCCGAGCTCGCTACCAGAGCCGACGCCGAGATGCTCGCCGAAGGCGCCGCTCCCGAGGACTCCGACCGCTACAGCCTGGCCGGCGACTACCAGACCCTGACGGAGGGTCTGATGAGGTACGTCTCGAAGCGGCGCAAGGCTGACGAGCGGAGGCGTTAGCCGGAGCGGGCTACCAGAACGGGGCACCGCGCGTGGCGGACGACGCTCTCGGAGACGCTCCCCATGAGCCTGCGCTTTATGGGGCCGAGCCCCCTGCTCCCCATGACGATAAGGCCGAAGTCGCCGTGCTCCTCGCAGAACCTAAGTATCTCTTCGTCAGGGTCCCCCATCCTCAGGTGCGCCTCCGCTACCGTTCCTCCAGCCTCCTCCACCTGCCTCACAGCTCCATCGAGCCTCTTCTCCGCGTTCTCCCGGATCTCGCCAAGGGAAGAGGTGTGCGGGGAGAAGCTCTGCTCCGCGCCGGGTGCGACGTGGAAGTCCTTCATGTTTCCGACGTGGAGGACGTGCAGCTCCGAGCCGCTGACGTTAGCTACGTCGCTCGCCATCTGGGCAGCCTTGACCGCGTCTTCTGAGGCGTCGGTAGCCAGCAGGATCTTGGTGGGGAACGTGCTCATCTCTTCCTTCCTTTCCTTTGTCACCCTGGAACCATTCTACCAGTGGTGCTACCAGCAAGTCAGCCCGCCGCCTCCCTGCCGGTCGGCAGCTAGTCAGCACGCTACGCCCTTCGGGCTTCGCTTGTCAGCATTTCAGCTGAGATGCTGACAAGCCGCCCGCAGGGTGGCGTGCTTACAAGCTGGCGCAGCCAGCGTGCTGACTAGCTTTTGATGGCGGAGATGACGTCCTGAAGCCCTTGCTTGGCGTCGGCGAAGAGCATCATGGTCTTGTCCTGGTCGTAGAAGAGGGGGTTGTCCACGCCGGCGAAGCCCGGGCTGAGAGAGCGCTTGATAAAGACCACCCTCTGTGCCTTCTCTACCTCGAGTATCGGCATGCCGGAGATGGGGGTGTCTTGCTCGGGGTCGTTGGCGGCTGGGTTGACTACGTCGTTTGCGCCGACGATGATCGCGGCGTCCGTGTCGTCGAGCTCGGGGTTTATGTCTTCGAGGTCGTGGAGCTTTTCGTAGGGGATGCCTGCCTCTGTCAGGAGCACGTTCATGTGGCCTGGCATGCGGCCGGCGACGGGGTGGATGCCGAAGAGCACCTCCTTACCCTGTGACTCCAGGGTCTCCATCAGGTCGCGCATGGCGCCCTGGGCCTGGGCTACTGCGAGGCCGTAGCCCGGCACGATCACCACCTTCTCAGCCTCGTCGGCGAGGTACTCGCCTACTTCTTCTGCGCTCGCGTCGTTTACCTCGCGCTCCTCAATTTCTTCTTTGGAGGCGCCTGCTGCGGCGATGCCCGCGAAGATGATCTTGCCAAGAGGCCGTCCGAGGGCGCTCGACATCAGGCGCGTGAGGATCGTGCCGGACGCCCCTACTATGGTGCCGCCGATTATGAGGATGTAGTTCTCGAGCACGAACCCCGAGGCGGCCGCTGCCAGCCCCGTGAAGGCGTTGAGGAGTGAGATGACGATGGGCATGTCGGCCCCGCCTATCGGTATGACGAGCAGGACGCCGAGAACGAGCGATGAAACCAGGATGGCGACCACGGAGGCCACGGGCGAGAGGAAAGGGAGTATCGCCCCGTCCAGGAAAGAGTTCGCCGCGAGGACGAGGATGACGAGGAAGAGCAGCGCGTTGACCACCTGTTGTAGCGGGAACGAGACGGAGCCTGTGAAGGCGATCTCCTGCAGCTTGGCGAAGGCCACTGCGCTCCCCGCGAAGCTCACGGACCCGATGAGGACGGTGAGGGGCACGGTGACGGCGGCCACGACGTTCTCGTGGCCGCTGGTCTGCATGTGGTAGAATTCGGAGAGCGAGATCAGCGCCGCCGCCCCGCCGCCGACGCCGTTGTAGGCCGCGACCATCTGGGGCATGGCAGTCATCTTGACCCTCTGCGCCGAGATCGCCCCTACTACCGCTCCGAGGACCGCGGCGGTCCCGATGAGCAGCAGCCCTTTGAAGTCGATTACGAAGAGCGTCGCGACGAGCGCTATGGTCATGCCGAAGGCGGCAATGGTGTTGCCGGAGCGGGCGGTCTCGGGCGTGCGCAGCCGGCGGATGCCCACTATGAAAAGCGCGGCCGCCACGAGGTAGGCCAGAAACGTCGCTACCTGCAAGGGCTAGTCCTCTCTCCTCTTTCTGACCCTCTTGAGAGGGGGTCTGAACATGCCGAGCATCCGGTTTGTCACCCAGAAACCGCCAACGACGTTGAGCGCCCCGAAGAACACGGCGACGAAGCCTATAGCCTTGATGACGGCGTTGCCGCTGGCCGCGAGCGTGATCATGCCCCCAACCAGGATGACGCCGTGGATAGCGTTAGTCGCGCTCATGAGCGGCGTGTGCAGGAGGTTCGGGACCCGCGATATCAGCTCCCACCCCAGAAAGGCGGCGACGACGAAGATCGCCAGCTGCGCGAGCAACTCCTGCACGCTAGCCGGCCTCGCTCTCTTCGCCGGCCTTCGTCCCGCTCTGCCCCAGCGCCTCGCGGATCGCCTCCTTGCGGACTTCACCGTCGTGCGCTATGCAGGTCTCGGAGATGATCTCATCCTCGAAGTCGAGCTCGAGGTGAAGGTCCTTCTCGTCGTTGTCCTCGGTTATGTGCCCTATAAGGTTGTACATGTTGCGCGAGTAGAGCTGGCTCGCGTGGATCGGCATTGCGCTCGGCAGGTTCACCGGCCCCACTATCGTAACCTCGTTGTGCTTGACGGTCTCTCCCGGCTCGGTGAGCTCGCAGTTGCCGCCGCTCTCGGCCGCCAGGTCCACTATGACCGACCCGGGCTTCATGCTCTCGACCATCTCTTTATCGACGAGCTTGGGAGCCTGCCTGCCAGGGACGAGCGCCGTGGTTATGACGATGTCCATCTCCTGCACGCGCTCGCGCAGCAGCTTCTGGTCCTCATCGAGCTTCTCTTGGGACCACTCCTCTTCCTCCTCCTCGGCCTCTTCTTCCTCGCCCTCGACGACGTACTCCTCCCGCGGAGGCTCGGCGAAGGAGTAGAACCCGAGGGCGGTCATGAACTTGCCAAACCCCTCTGGCTCGTACTCCTCGTACCCGTCTTCCTCCTCGTCGCTCTCCTTCTCGTCAAGGGAGTCTATGAAGTTGGCGCCGAGGGACTCGGCCTGTTCCTTGGTCTCGGGACGGATGTCGTAGGCGAAGACCTCGGCCCCGAGCCTGCGCATGATGGCGATTGCCTGCAGCCCGGCGACCGCCACCCCGAGAACGAGGACGTTCGCGGCCTTGGTGCTCCCCGCGGCGGTGGAGAGCATCGGGACGTATTTGCCCAGAGTGTTCGCCCCGATCAGGGCGCACTTGTAGCCCGCGATGGAGCCCATCGAGCTGAGGGCGTCCATGCTCTGGGCAACGCTCGTGCGGGGGATGGCCTCGTTGGAGAAGACGGTTACCCCGGCATCGGCTAGCTTCCCTACGAGCTCCGGTTCCTGGGCACCGTTCAGGAAGCAGACGAGGACCTGACCCTCGCGCATCTGGCCTACCTCGTCCTCGGTGGGTCTTGCGACCTTGATTATGACATCAGCCTCACCGTAGACCTCCCCGGCCTCGGAGACGATCCTGGCTCCTGCCTCCTCGTAGTTCTCGTCGAGGTTGTAGTCACGGCCCGCCCCCGTCTCGACGAGGATCTCGAAGCCGTCCTTGATCAGCCTCCCCACGGTCTCGGGGACCAGCCCTACCCTGTTCTCGCCCTCGGCGATCTCCTTGGGAACCCCGATCTTCACGCCGGAGATTATAGCGGCGGAGGCAGGAACGCGCCCACCAGGGGCGCTGCACATTTGAGTTGTTATAAATTACGTGCCATTTTGTAATAGAGATGTTGCTTTTGTAGAGTACGCTCTTGTTGCGAAGAAACGTAGCGTCAAAGGAGCTGAGCGAGATGCGGAAGTACCAGTCGAGAAGGAGCCCGACCAGGGTAGTCGCGGCTTTGTTCTCCACCCTCCTCATCCTCGCGGGGCTTGCCATCATCGGATACTCCTTACTCATCCAAGATCCGCTCGCTTTCACCGCCCTTTTCGGCTCCGACACCCCCAAGGAATCGACGATGACGCTAACCATCCCCGATATGAAGCACGTGGATGAAGTACCGGTCTACGACGGTCCCGCTAACGACAAGGCGGCGCTGCACGACGGGGCGCTGCACCTCAACGAAACGGGCTTCCCGTGGCAGCAGGGATCAAACGTCTACATTGCAGGTCACCGCCTCGGCTTCCCCGGCACCAAGAGCTACCTGGTCTTCTGGGACCTGAACGAGCTGGAGGACGGCGACCAGGTAGTCCTTACCGACGCGAACGGGACGCGCTACACCTACGAGGTCTTCAAGAAGTTCGTGGTCGCCCCCGACGAATACTACGTCACCCAACCCGTCTCTGGCAGCAGCATTGTCACCCTGCAGACCTGTACCCTGCCAAACTACTCGGACCGTCTGATCGTCCAGGCAGAGCTTACGAGCGTAAGCTAATGCGATATGCAAAGAGGTTGAACCTCTTTGCATACCGCGCTACTCAGCCCGCCAGCTCCCTCCGGTCGCTGGCTTTCAGCACGCATCGGCCGCTAGTCTAGGCCTCGCCATCAGCATTTCAGCTTTCCCTGAACCTGCTGACTAGCTGAAAGCGAGAGCCTAGATTAGGCTCGAGCGTGCTGAATAGCTGACCAGCGCGGTTTTCGGAATCAACTAGATTCCGAAAACCGCTTTAGCTCTTCTTGCGCGGCCTGAGGCTTGCCGCGAGTTCTTCGATGGGCTCACCGCCCTCGAGGTGCCGCTCCACGACCTCGGGCACGCTCTCTTCACCCAGGCCGAGGTACCATGTTCCGCCGGGGTATACGACGGCGTTGGGGCCGTGCTTGCAAAGGCCGAGGCAGTCGACGGTATCCACGCGGACGTCCCGCATCATCCCCCTCCCGCGGAGCTCTCCTTTTAACGCCTTGCGCACCTCTTTGGAGCCGCGCTTCTTGCAGTCGCCGCCACCGCAGAGAAAAACGTGGGAATCGTAGTCCCTGACCTTCGCGCCCGGTCTCGTTCGCAGAAACGTCGCAAGGGCGCCGTTGGTCTCTACGCGGTTCTTCTTTGCCTTCTTCGCTTTCTTGCTCGCGTTGGTCTCCTCAATACAGGCTCCGGCTCGATCCGGACGCATCTTCCGTGTTCAAGTGAGAATGATTCCCGACTCGTCGCAATATACCACCTCGAGGGATGGGGCTGTATCATTGGTGGTGCAGAGGTTCACGAGCTATCGCGAGGATAGATTTGACGGACGTAACGCGCAGGCCGAGCCTGTCTGACCCGTCTCTGTACATAAACCGGGAGCTCTCGTGGCTCGCCTTCAACGACAGGGTTCTGGCGCAGGCGCGGGACGAGCGGCACCCGCTGCTGGAGAGGGTGCGCTTCGTCGCCATCTCTGAGACCAATCTGGACGAGTTCTTCATGACCAGGGTCTCGGGGTTGCAGGAGCAGGTCGCATCCCAACTGCCCAACCCTGTCCCCGACGGGATGACCCCCGAGGAGCAGCTCTCCCGCGTCCACGACCACACGGAGACGTTCTTCGCCGAGCAACGCCGCATACTGGGGGAGGAGATCTTCCCCACGCTCGAGGATGAGGGAATACGCGTCGTCCCCCACAAGAAGCTGCGTGCGGCGGAGAAGAGGAACCTGCGGGAGAGGTTCGCCAGGGAGATATTGCCGGTACTGACCCCGCTCGCCATAGACCCTGCACACCCCTTCCCGCACATCTCCAACCTCGCCTTGAACCTGCTGGTGGTCATAGAGGATGACGGCCGCAACGTGATGGCCCGCGTCAAGGTGCCTAACACCATCGACCGCCTGATCCGCCTCCCTGAGGAGAGCCCCGACGGCCAGGGACGTCCGGAGGTCCGGCTGGTGAGGATAGAGGAGGTCATAGCGGCCAACCTGGACGAGCTCTTCCCGGGCAAGGATGTGGCGGCGAGCTACGTCTTCCAGGTAACGCGCAACGCGGACTTCGTGATAGAGGAGGACGAGGCGGCGGACCTGCTGCAGGCCATAGAGGACGAGCTTGAAGGGCGCTGGTTCGGTCAGAGCGTCAGGCTCGTTGTCTCCGACGAGATGCCCGAGGACCTGCGCGAGTGGCTCGAAGGTAACCTCGAGATAGGCTCGGACTCCGTCTACGCCGTGCCCGAGCCGATAGGGCTGGCCGACCTCGACGAGCTGACCCATCTGGATAGGTCCGATCTCCTCTACCCGCCTCTGACGCCGCGAGTCCCGTCGGAGATCCGGAGCTCGCGTTCCATCACCTCCGCCATCCGGCAGGGAGATATTCTGATCTACCATCCCTTCGACTCCTTCTCCCCTGTGGTGGAGTTCGTCAGGGCCGCGGCCAACGACTCCGACGTTCTCGCCATCAAGCAGACCCTGTATCGCGTGGGATCTAACTCCCCGATAGTCGAGGCGCTCTCCGGGGCGCGCGACGAGCAGACGCAGGTAGCCGTTCTCGTCGAGCTCAAGGCGCGCTTCGACGAGGAGCCGAACATAGGCTGGGCCAGGCGACTGGAGTCGCGGGGCGTACACGTCGCCTACGGCATCGTCGGGCTCAAGACGCACGCAAAGATCTGCCTCGTCGTCAGGCGCGAGGGCGCGGGCCTCAGGCGCTACGTACACATGGGCACGGGGAACTACAACCCCTCGACCGCCCGCATCTACACGGACTTCTCGTACTTCACAGACGACCCGAGCCTAGCCGAGGACTCCTCGGACCTCTTCAACTACCTGACAGGCTACTCCGAGCAGGAGGAGTACCAAGAGCTGCTCGTCGCTCCTCTGGGTTTGCGCGAGGGGATCTTGCACCTCATCGAGGCGCAGACGGAGAAGGCACAGAAGGGGGAGCCGGCCAGGATCACGTGCAAGATGAACAACCTTACCGACCCCCGGATCATCGAGTCGCTCTACGAGGCGTCTCAGGCAGGGGTGAGGATAGACCTCGTCATCCGCGGCATATGTTGCCTCAGGCCAGGCCTCGAAGACATCAGCGAGAACATACGAGTGGTCTCGCTCGTGGGGCGCTTCCTCGAGCACGCCCGAGCTTTCGCCTTCGGAGAAGGGGAGGAGGAGAAGATCTACCTCGGCAGCGCCGACCTGATGCAGCGGAACCTGGACCGCAGGGTCGAGCAGCTCTTCCCGCTGCGCGAGCAGCGCCACCGTGACAAGGTGAGGCGCCTCCTCGAACTCCAGCTCGCAGATACGGCCAACGCCTGGGAGCTCGGACCCGACGGCACCTTCGAGCGGCTCCGCCCACAGGAGGACGAAAAGCCGCTGGATAGCCAGGCACTCCTCCTAGAAGAGGGATTCTAAAGCTCTTATCGGAATCATCGATTCCGATAAGAGCGCTATTAGCACGCATCAGCCGCTAGTCTAGGCCTCGCTTTCAGCGGTCAGCAAGCTAGAGAGAGCGCGCTAGAGTCTTCCCGCCGCGATGATGCGCTGGAGGAACTGTCGGGTACGGGGGTTTTCGGGTGAGGTGAAGATCCGCTCCGGCGGGGCCTGCTCGAGGATTTTGCCTTCGTCGAGGAAGCACACGCGGCTGGCGATGTCGCGTGCGAAGCCCATCTCGTGGGTGGCGATGAGCATGGTCATCCCTTCGTCGGCGAGCTCCTTGATGACGCTTAGGACCTCGGCGACGAGCTCGGGATCGAGGGCGCTCGTTACCTCATCGAAGAGCATCACGCCCGGCCTCATCGCGAGCGCCCGCACGATGGCGACTCGCTGTTGCTGGCCACCCGAGAGACGGTCGGGATACTCGTCCCTCTTGTCGAGCAGGCCGAAGCGCTCGAGTAGACCGAGCGCGCGCTTCTCCGCGGCCTGGCGGTCCATCTCGAGGACCTCGCGCGGGGCGAGCGTGATGTTCCGCAAAACGGTCATGTGGGGGAAGAGGTTGAAGGCCTGGAAGACGATGCCTATTCGCCGGCGGACGCGGTTGGCGTCTACGCCCTTGGCGGTGATCTCCTCCCCCTCGACCACGATGCGCCCCGAGTCTATGGGCTCGACGAGGTTCACGCACTTGAGCAGCGTCGATTTGCCCGAGCCGGAGGCACCGATCAGGCACACCACCTCGTGCGGCTCGACGACGAGGTCTATCCCCTTTAACACCTCGTTCTCACCAAAGGACTTGTGGACGTTCTCGAGGGTGAGGGTGGGGCCGTTCACGCGACGGCCCCCGCTTCTCTGCGGCGTTTGTCGCGAGAGATCAGGCGGTCCGTGAAGCGCGCGAGGGGGATGGTTATGAGGACGAAGAGGAGCGCGGCTACGACGTAGCTCGCGTAGTTGAACTGCGAGGCGCCGTAGATCTGGGCAGCCCGCACCGCCTCTATGGAGCCGAGCACCGAGACGAGCGCCGTGTCCTTCTGCAACCCTATAAAGTCGTTCAAGAGCGGAGGTATGACGCGCCTGACGGCCTGGGGCAGGATCACGAACCGCAGCGACTGCCAGCGCGTCAGCCCCAGAGACCGGGCCGCCGCGTTCTGGCTCTCGTGCACCGACTCGATGCCAGCCCGATAAACCTCTGCCACGTACGCGGAGTAGACGAGGACCAGCGCGATAATGCCGTAGGTGACGTCGGGGAGGTACGAGATGAACTCGAGCCCGAGCCCTGGCACCCCGAACCCGATCATGTACAGAACCAGGATCAGGGGCACACCCCTGAAGAGGTCGGTGTAGGCGAGGGCCACCATCCTGAATGGGAAGAAGACGGGGCCGGGGATCTGCCGCACGACGGCGATGACGAGCGCGAGGGTCAGGATCAGGACCTCCGAGACCGCGAAGATCTTGACGTTCAAGAGGAACGCCCCTACGACGGAAGGCGTGCTCGGGGTCCCTACCGTCGACTGCCAGAGGTGGAACGGGCTGAAGAAGCGCTCCGCCACCACCTCGCTCCCGGGAGCGAGCACGACTACCACCGCGATCACCGCGAAGAACAACATGGTGCTCGCGCTCGAGACGAGCACAGCGCGACTGCCCAGCATCTTCGAGCCGCGCTCCACTCCCGGTGCGCCTGCGGGCTCCCTCGGATCCGGCTGGACGCCGGGGTTCCCGCTCGTCATCCTACTTCTCGAGGGTCGGGACGCTCAGGTACTGCTGCAGGTACTTCTTCTCGAGCTCTTGCAGCGTCCCGTCCTCTTTCATCTTGCCGAGTACCTGGTTCACGCAACCCACGAGCGGGTTGCCCTGCTCGAAGAGCATCCCGAACTGCTCGTTCCTGGGATACTGGCCGACTACGACCGAGTTATCTATCTCGAAGTCGCGCAGGTACACGGTGGTCACCAGGTCAGTGACCATGGCGTCGATCTGGCCGCTCTCGAGGGCTGACTTGGCGTCGTTTGTGGTTTCGAAGACCTTGGGCTCCTCGTTGGGCTGGACCGTCTCGTTTATGAACTCGAGGCCCGTGGTGCCTACCTGCGCGCCCATCCGCGCGTCCTTGAGGTTGGAGATGGACTGTGCGTCGGCGAAGGGGGAGTCCTTTAGCACGAGCACCCCCTGGGCGTTATCGAAGTAGCCTTCGGAGAAGTCGACGGCCTGCTCCCTCTCGGGGGTGATGGTGATCTGGTTTATGTCGAAGTCGTAGTCCTTCGCGCCAGGAGCGTAGGACTTGTTGAATGGCTCGACCACCCACTCGATCGGGAGATCCATCCTCTCCGCCACCTCGCTCGCTACCTCCCCCTCGTAGCCCGAGTAGTGCTCGGGATTCCCCTCGAACCACGGTGGGTAGGCCGGCTTGTCAGTGGCCACCGTGAGAACCCCTTCCTTGAAGAGCGGTGGGCTCTTTATGTCGCAGGAGTTCCCGGAACCAGAGCCTCCTTCCTGCGATCCTCCAGACCCCTGCTGCCCCGTGCAGCCGGCCAGCATCAGGCTCGCGACCAGGAAACCTATGAGTAAAGCTCGCTTCATGACGCTCCTAACTTGGAGGAGGAACCCTTCACCTTCGCATACGAAGTCAAGTATAGGGACGGTAAAAAAATGCTGCAATCATATGTATCGCGGGAACCTTTTGGTCCCGGGCGTTGTAATAGTGGTAGAAGGCTGCAGCTAGTAGGAGGGCCGTCACTTCGGAGGACGCGAAGCTCGTCGAGTTGGCGAAGGGTGGTAATACGGCCGCCTACGAGAGGCTGGTGCGCGGCCATCAAGCGGTCGCCTTCAGGACCGCGTACCTGATCACGGGCGACCGCTCTGAGGCAGAGGAAGCCGCCCAGGAGGCGTTCATCAAGGCCTACCGCGCCCTCGGACGCCACCGCTCCGGAGCCCCCTTCAGGCCATGGTTACTCGCGATCGTCGCCAACGAGGCCAGGAACCGCCGCAGGGCAGCGGCCCGATACGCCGGCCTCGCGCTGCGGGCGGCGCGTGAAGACGCGCAGGGGGATTCTTACTCCCCTGAGACGGCGACCGTGGCTGCGGAGCGGCGGGCCGAGTTGCTCGCTGCCCTGGGGGATCTGCGCGAGGGAGACAGGCTTGTGATCGGCTGCCGCTACTTCCTGGGTCTCTCGGAGGCCGAGACGGCGGCGACCCTTGGCTGCGCGCAGGGGACCGTAAAATCGCGGCTCTCGCGGGCCATCGGCAGGCTGCGCGTAAGGATGGTGAAAAACGATGCAGGATAGGGAGCTCGAAAGAGAGCTGCAAGAGCTCGGGTCCCACATAGAGTACCCGCCGACGCCGGACCTGGCGCGGGCTGTCCGGCGCAGCCTCGACCAGGAAGGTACAGGGCAGCAGACAAGATCCCGGAGGCTCTGGTCATCCTTACCCTCTCTCCGGTGGACGGCGGCCGCGACGGCTTTTCTGTTGATCGTCGCCGTCCCCGCCCTCTCTCCAACGATGCGTGCTACTGTCGCCGGCTGGCTCGAGGCGGGACAGACCGCAAGCAGCGGGCAGGCGGCGCGAGGCTCCTCCCCGGTCGAGTCAAAGGGGAGTACCGCAGAAGCGCCCTCGGACGCAGGGGGGGAGGCAATGCCGAGCTCGGGAGGCCGTCACCTCGAGGAGGGACTCGGGTTCGGTGAGCGGGTCACGCTCAGGGAGGCGAGATCCCTTGCCGGTGCGCCGGTCCTGGTGCCGAGGACCGAGGTGCTCAGCGAGCCCGACGAGGTCTACGCGGGTGGGACGCGCGGCGCGGATAGGGTCGTGCTCGTCTACCGCTCCCGGCCAGGGCTGCCGCCCCTGGAGGACGCAGGGATCGGCCTCGTCCTTACCGAGCGAGCAGGGGGCGTCGAGGAAACAGATGTGCGGCCCGAGTTTCAGAGGGTGGAGGTGGGCGGAGAGCGGGGTTACTGGGCTCCGGCGGCGCGCGATGCCGGGATCCTCGGCGGGGGTGTCCTGCTCTGGGAGCAGGAAGGACTGGCGCTCCGGCTCGAGTCGAATCTCTCCAAGGAGGAGGCGATCCGTGTCGCCGGATCGGTGCGCTGAGAGGGTGCGGGAACCGATCCCGGTCCCACGCTGTATACGTGTTAGAAGACGTTGTGCAGAGCGACGCATCGCGCGAGGAGGTTGGCTGTATGCGGACTAAGCGTCACGCGACCACGGTGGGCACGCTCCTGCTCTTTGCGCTCGCTCTCTCGGCTTGCGGTGGAGAGGCGGCGGTGTCGGGAGGTGGGTCCAGCGAGCCCAGCGAGCAGGAAGCAGGTAAGGCGCGCCCCTCCGCCTCGGACACGGAGCTCACTGTTGCCGGATCGGGGACCAACGATGTCGTAGCGGCTCAACAGGACTTCGACCGCAAGATCGTCAAGACCGCAGAACTCGGCCTCCGCGCCGAGAGGGTCCGCGACAGCGCCGCGCGGGCGCAGCAGGTCGCCGCGCAGTTCGGTGGCAGCGTCCTGAGCTCGCAGGTAAATCAGGGTGAAGGCTACGTCTCCGCCAACCTCGTGCTGGTCGTCCCGTCTCCTGAGTTCGAGAAGGCGCTCGACGAGCTGCGGCACGTGGGCGACAAGGTCACCACCGACACCGTAATTGGTGAGGACGTGACCGAGGAGTTCGTGGATCTGGAGTCGCGTGAGCGCAACCTCCTTGCTGCGGAGCAGAGCCTGCTGGGGCTCTACGACCAGGCGCAGAGCGTGAACGACGCGCTCGCGATCGAGCGCGAGCTTGCGAACGTCAGGGGCCAGATCGAGCAGGTGCAGGGGAGGATCCAGTACCTCGAGGAGCGTACCTCCACCTCCCAGATAACCCTGATCATCCAGCCCGTCGCGACTCCCACGCCGCCACAGGCCTGGAGCCCTGTCCGCGTCGTCGCGCAGGCCTGGGATGCCTCACTCGGGGTCCTCCAGGCGCTGGCTACCGTGGGCCTCTCTGCCCTCGTCTTTGGCTGGTGGCTCATCCCCGCCTTAGCGGCGGGGTTCGTGTGGTGGAGGCGGCGCGACCGGGGCTCCGCCGCGACGGGTACCTCGCAACCTTCTTGAAAGGAGGTTACAAGCAGCAGGCTTCAGCGCAGGTGTTGACCTGGATGAGCACGCTCGTCGGTCCGGGGCACTGCTCCGAGAGTCCTATCTCCTGAGAGCCTGGCGCTGAACAGTGAGGAGGCAAAGACAGCCTAGCGGGAGCGGCCTACCACCGCCCACCATCGAGGAGGGACCCCGTTGCGGGTCCCTCCTTCTCGGCTCGAGATCTTCGGCTATCCTGTAGGAGTTGTCCGGCAGGAAGCTCCGAACCAGGGAGGAGCGTTATGGAGCAGGGAGCGCGTTCGCCGAGGGTAACCCACCTCTCGTGGGGTCGTCTCGAGGTTGAGGGTGTGGAGGGTCCCTTCAAGGACGCCAAGCTCTTTCCGGGTGGCGCTAGGGCGTGGGACTGGCGCGAGACGGGCACAGCGCACGATCCGGGCATCCAGCCCTCCGACGTGGAGGAGTTGCTCGAGCACGGGGTCACGGCTGTGGTGCTCTCGAAGGGCTTCGACGAGCGCCTCGGCGTCACCCGCGATGTCCTGCGGATGCTCGAGAAGAGAGATGTTCCAGCGCACGTCGGGCGGACGGGGGAGGCCGTCGAGCTCTACAACCAGCTGAGGGAGCGGGAGAGGGTGGGCGCGCTCATCCACTCTACCTGCTGACGGTTGCGACCCTGGAATTTGGGGAACCATTGGTAGAGCAGTGGTTAGCGGAGGAGGATAGAAGATGAGCGAGCAGGACGAGCAGCGAAACGACAGCCCGCTCGTGGGCGAGCGCGGCAACACCACCATTAGCGACACTGTAGTCTCGACCATAGCGGGGAGGGCTGCCCAGGAGGTAGAGGGCGTACACATGGGTGGCGGCGCGGCGCGGGCCGCCAGCGGCATCCTCGGCAGCATAACCGGCTCGGAGAGCCAGGCGCGCGGCGTCTCCGTCCAGGTAGGCCGGATCGAAGCCGCCATAGACCTCGCGATGGGCATCGAGTACGGCAGGGATATCCTGCAGACCGTCGATGAGGTGCGACGCAGGATCTCCGACCGCGTCAACGAGATGACGGGGCTCCGCGTCACCGAGCTGAACGCGACCATCAGCGACATTATCTTCCCCGAAGAGGGGAGCAGAGGCCGCCGCGCCCTGCGAGAAGGCAGGACAACCGACTCGCGCGCCCTGCCCGGCACAGAAGAAGAGACCACCCAGGAAGCCCCCGACCGCACCACCGCCGAGCCCACCAGAGGACCGCTCGCCGAAGACGAGACGCTGGCGGAAGAGCCGCAGGCAGAGGGGCCGCAGGAGGGAGACGAGACGGCCGAGCTTAGGCCAGAGGACGTTTCGGAGGCGAGCCGGACACCCGAAGAGGAGACCCGGAGCAGCGAGGAGAGGTAACGAGCCCGGCGGAGCTGCCTCCGTGGCCTCGAATCTCCTCGCGTCGGGGCTCCGGCTCCTGTTCTGCGGATACAACCCGTCGCTTGCTTCCGGGCGCATCGGGTACCACTACGCCAACCCCGGCAACCGCTTCTGGCGCGTCCTCTTCGCCGCAGGCATCACCGACCGGCTGTACAGGCCGGAGGAAGATGCATGGCTGCTCGATCTTGGAATCGGCTTCACCAAGATCGACCCTCCACGCTACAACGCGCGCTCAAAGTACAAGTTCTTGAGCGCATCGAGACCCTGGAGGAGCAGGAGCGTGAGAAGGAGGAGCTTCTAGCCGAGCTCATGTTCGCGATTGAGGCACATGGGTACGATACGCAAGCGCGGTTAGGGCAGTGATGAGAAGGTGAGTTGATCTGCCCAGGACGCCAGCAAGAGCGGCGAGCAATGTCTCGCTCATGGTAGGTTAGACTGCGCGGGTTGCGGGCTTTAGAACCACAGACGTGAGGAGCCATGACTATCGAGGTGATCGGGGCAGGGTTCGGCAGGACAGGTACGATGTCGTTGAAGGTCGCACTCGAGGAGCTGGGCTTCGGCCCCTGCTACCACATGATCGAGCTCTTCGGTCACCCGGAGCACGTGGAGCTGTGGGAGGCGGCCTCGCAAGGGAAACCCGTGGACTGGGAGGAGCTCTTCAGCGGCTACCGTGCCACCACTGACTGGCCCGCGTGCTCGTTCTACAAGGAGCTGATGGAGAGGTACCCGGATGCGAAGGTGATCCTAACCGTGCGCGATCCGGACAGGTGGTACGAGAGCACCTACAACACCATCTACGGCATGCGAAGGATGATCTCCTCGCCGATCTTCCGGCTAGCGGGACTGTTCAGGCCGGGCATGGGCCTGGCCGCCCGGATGAACGACCGGCTCATCTGGGAGGACACCTTCGGCGGGAGCCTAGAGGATCGTGAACGCGCAATTAGGGTCTTCGAGCGGCACAACAAGGAAGTCAAGGAACGCGTGCTGCCAGATAAGCTGCTGGTGTACGAGGTGAAGGAAGGCTGGGAGCCTTTGTGCGAGTTCCTCGGGGTCGAGGTGCCTAATGACAAGCCGTTTCCGCACCTCAACGACACCGACACCTTCCGCAAGATGGTTCGCAGGCGCCTCACCTTCGCCCTCGCTGCGCCGATGGTGGTGTTGTCGCTGGCCGGGCTGATCTTACTTCTCCGCAAGCGCTGTCGCCGGTGATCTCCCAAGGCATGGCTTCCGGGCTCAGGTGGCACCCTGGAGGCTATGCCTCAAAACTGAGGCGGAGCGAGCCCGACAGACGCTCGTAGACTCGGGCATGACCCTGCGCCGATTCGGGAGGTGATGTGCAGCTAGGGAACGCATACTCTGCGCTAGAGGCTGCCGCTGCTGAGGCTAGGCGGAGGGTGCGGCTGAACGAGGGGCGGTAGTCTGAATACCCTTGCGAGTTTCGGCAGTGCGGGTTACTGTGTGCGGATTGTTGAGTATGCCTCTGCTTCTAGGAACCTCTTTGGTGACTAAGGGCAAGAAGAAGGGCAGGGGCGGCATCCTGAAGGCGATGATGCGGCGCCCGCCGGAGGTCCCGTCCTGAGGAAGGTAGTGCGCACATCCACTTCAGATATACTGACTCTCATAAGTTCGAGCGTGTAGACAAGCGAAGGGAGGGTTTAGTCATAGACGCCGTCATACTGTGCGCAAGACTATTACTAGCCATTGTTTTCGCAGTGGCCGGGGTAGCGAAGCTCGCCGACCGGGCCGGCT
>Ga0126312_10000220_pt1 | contig 30375 bp, 32 predicted proteins | sample Plot104A_FD_92537 | JGI IMG/M metagenome (GOLD analysis project Ga0126312, IMG submission 92537) | Serpentine soil microbial communities from UC McLaughlin Reserve, CA, USA - Plot104A | ecosystem: Environmental > Terrestrial > Soil > Grasslands | place: USA: UC McLaughlin Reserve, Lake County... | reverse complement strand
GTCGGCATTGCCGCGCGCACGTATTCGATCGCCGCGTCTTCGGCGCGACTCTCGGAGGGGATGTTCACGAGCTCGAGCGTTCGGTCCGCCAGCGACTCCATGTCTCGGATTCTGCGCGATCGGCGGGCATAATTACCGGCGTGGAGAGAGCCGGGGACCTCGCGGACCTCGAACGCGGCGTGGTCCTCGCGGTTCTCGCGCCCGGAACCGACGACGAGCACGAGCTCGCCGAGGTGCGCGAGCTTGCTAGGACAGCGGGCGTCGAGCCCGTGGACGCGGTCGTGCAGCACCGCGCGCGACCCGCGCTGCGGACATACGTGGGGAAGGGAAAGATCGATGAGCTGAAGCGCGCGTACACCGAGGCCGGGGCCGAGTCGCTGATCGTCGACGGCGAGCTCGAGCCGGCGCAGCAGCGCTATCTCGAAGACGCGGTGCAGGCGCGAGTCGTCGACCGGACGCAGCTGATTCTCGACATCTTCGCGCAGCACGCGGTCACGACCGAGGGCAAGCTCCAGGTCGAGCTGGCACAGCTCGAGTACAACCTCCCGCGCATGCGCGGCGCATGGCAGCACCTAGAGCGCCTCGGCGGCGGTCGCGGAACGCTCGGCGCGGGCGTCGGCACGCGCGGTCCGGGCGAGTCGCAGCTCGAGACCGATCGCCGCCTGGCGCGCCGCCGCATCGCGCTGCTCAAGCGGCGCCTTGCGCAGGTGTCGCGGCAGCGTGCGACGCGCCGGCAGGAACGCGCGCGGACCCAGACGCCTACGGTCGCCCTCGCCGGCTACACCAACGCTGGGAAGTCGACGCTGCTCAATGCGCTGACAGCCGCGGACGTGCCTGTGGAGGACCGTCTCTTCGAGACGCTCGACCCGACGACGCGCGCCTTCGAGCACGACGGACGTCGCTACCTCGTCACCGACACGGTCGGGTTCATCCGGCGCCTGCCGCACCAGCTCGTCGAAGGCTTTGCGTCCACGCTCGAGGAGACGCTCGTCGCCGATCTGATCCTGCACGTCGTCGATGCGTCGCAGGACGAGGCGACGATGCTCGAGCAGATGTACGCCGTCGACTCGGTGCTGCGAGAGATCGGCGCGGGCGAGCTCCCGGTGATGCTCGTCCTGAACAAGATCGACGCGCTCGACGCACTCGGGCGGCATAGGATCGCGGCGCGGTTCGCCGATGCGGTTCCGATCTCTGCGCTGGACGCGACCGGGCTCGATCGCCTGCGCGCGGCGGTCGCCGATCACTTCGCCGGCCGGTTCGAGGAGGTGCGACTGCTCGTGCCGTACGAGGACGGCGCGAAGCTCGGCGAGCTGTACACGCTCGGTACGCCGATCGAGGAGCGCCGCGACGAGGCCGAGGGCGTCTACATCCGCGCGCGACTCGCGCGCCGCGACGTTCCTCGCTTTGCCGCGTACTTGATCGCGGAGTCGGTGCGGGAGTCCGCCTGATCGAGCTCCCGATCCGCCGGCTGCACGAGCGCGCTGAGCTGCCGGCGCGGGCATACACCGGGGACGCCGGCTTCGATCTCGTCGCGTGCGACGGCGCCACCCTCGGCCCCGGCGAACGGGCAGTGGTCGGCACGGGCGTCGCGGTCGCGATCCCGGACGGCTACGCGGGGTTCATCCAGCCGCGCTCCGGGCTGGCCGCCGACCGCGGACTCACGATCGTGAACACGCCCGGCCTGGTCGACTCCGGCTACCGCGGGGAGCTGCAAGTGATCCTGCTCAACACGGACCGCGGGCGGAGCTTCGACGTCGAGCCCGGGATGCGCATCGCACAGCTCGTGATCGTCCCGATTCCGGACGTCGCGCTGATCGAGGTGCCCGAGCTCCCCCCGAGCGAGCGCGGCGAACGCGGCTTCGGGTCGTCGCCGCAGTGACCGAGCCTCGGATCCGCGTGTCCGCGATCCTCCAGTGGAGCGAGCAACTGCTTCTCTGCCGCCACGAGAAGCCGGGCAAGGAGTACTGGCTGCTGCCGGGTGGCGGAGTCAACTCCGGCGAGAGCCTCACCGACGCGCTTCAGCGAGAGCTGACCGAGGAGCTCGGAATCGACCACGAGGTTCCGGTCGAAGGGCCCGTCGCGATCTGCGAGTCGATCGACCCGCAGCGACCGGTGCGCAAGCACGTCGTGCACATCGTTTTCGCCGGCGATCTGACCGGGCGGCCGCTGGACGCCGTGCAGTCGCGCGACGCCGCCGTTCGCGGCCACCGGCTGTTCCGGGTCGACGAGCTCGACGGGATCGTGCTGCACCCGCCGATCCAGCGGTTTCTCCGCCGCTGGCAGCCGGGCGATCCGACGGCTTACCTCGGCTCGCTCTGGATTCCCTAGTCGGCCGCGCCGGCCGCGGCGTCGGCGCGCAGCCGGCGGAAGCGGAGCGACCCGGTCATCAATGCGATGGCCGCGATCCCGAGTGCGACGTTGACGAGGACGATGACGATGTGCATGCCGACGCTGAACGACAGCACCTGGCTCCTCGCCGCCTCGCCGCGGAACAGGTAAAGCAGCAGGCCCTGCTCTGTTCCTGCACCGCCGGGCGTGATCGGGACGATCGTCGACAGGCTCTGCGCGGTCTGCACGAGCAGCGCGTCGTGGGTGCCGGAGGGGAGGCCGAACGCGCGAAGGAACCATGAGATCGCAAGCAGGCGGAATGCCCACGACAGCGCCTGCCAGGTGACCACGCGACCGAGGTAGACGGAGGGCCGGCTGAGGATCGCGAAGCCCTGCGCGACGTGGTGCCAGAACTCCCGCACGCGTCGCGTCGCCCAGATCAAGCCGACGATCGCGAGCACGGCGACGATCGGAATTCCGATCTCGAGTGCGAGCGGGTGGCGAAGCGGCCAGCCCCAGTCGACCGAGGGGAGGTCTGGCAGGCGATCGAGGCTCGGGAACACCCCGAGGTTGAGCGCCCAGAGGAAGATCGCGCCGGCGACGACGAAGTCGAACAGCGTCTCGACGGCGAGCGTCGCGCCGAGGGTCGGGTAGGTGCTGTCGGCGACGCGGCGCTTGACGAGGAACAGCTTGACGAGGTCGCCGGCACGCGCCGGCGTCACGGCGTTGAGGCCGACTCCCGCGAGATAGCCGCCGAGGACGTCGCGCCAGCGGACGCGCGACTCTGGGTAGGCCGCGGCGATGATGTTGCGCCAGGCGCGCGTCCGGGCGAGCAGCCGCGCGATCTGGAAGCTGCTCGCGACCGCAAGCGCCGTGAAGTCGACGGCGGCGAGATGCTCCAGGAAGGAGCGGACCGCATCGAAGAACGCGTCCACGCGGGGTCAGCGACCGCCGCGTGCGCGCGCGCGATCCGCGGCAACGGCATGCGCCTCGAGCTCGAGCTCGTCGGCGAGCGGTTGGAGCTGGGCCGCGTCGTCTCCCGTGGCGTGCGCAAGCGCCTCGCCGAGCACCCAGTCGGCGAACCACGGGTTCCGCGGGAGGAGCGGCCCGTGAAGGTACGTGCCGATCGCACGGCCGACGCGGCACCCCTCGAAGCCGGACCGGCCGTCGTTGCCGAACCCCGAGACGACGCGCCCGAGCGGCTCCGCGCCCCGGTCGAGGGCGGTGCGGCCGGCGTGGTTCTCGAAGCCCGCGAGTGTCCGGCCGGCCCACGCGCAGTCGAGCAGGACGTCGCCGATCATTCGCTTCTCGCCGGCGATCGTCTCGAGGGGGAAGAGGCCGACGCCCGGCAGCTCGGACCCGTCGCGGTCGCGGTAGAAGCGACCGAGCAGCTGGTACCCGCCGCACACCGCGAGGACGGCGGCGCCGCCCGCGGCCGCGGCCCGCACGCTCTCCGTTTTGGCGACGAGGTCGACTGCGACCAGTGCCTGCTCGCGATCCTGCCCGCCGCCGATGTAGAGCAGGTCGTGGGCGCCGGGCCGGAGCTCGTCGCCGATCGACACCGGCGTTACGTCGAGCTCGTGGCCGCGCCATTGCGCCCGCCGAGCGAGGACGGCGATGTTGCCCCGGTCGGCGTAGATGTTCAGGTAGTCCGGGTAGAGGTGCGCGACGCGAATTCTCACGTCCGCCCGCCTCTGAAGCGGCACGAACCCGGCACACGGCCGTCACCCCTGGCGTGCGAAGATTCGAGTGGGGCGCTCGCTCCCCCCGTGGGGGGGGACGCGTGGCGGCCCTCGGTCACGCTGCGCGCTCCCAATACGGGCGAACGTGTCCTCGCTCGGCGACGATCTTCCTGAGCGCGAGCATCGCGGTGTAGGTGGGCAGCACGACGAGCTCTTCGCCCGCCGGGGTCAGCTCCAGGCCGCGGTCGAGCGCGCGCTCGAGTTGCGGGACGACCTCGATGCGCTCCGGGTCGAAGCCCGCGTACTTGAAGCGCAGCGCAACCTCGGCGGCGCGGTCGCCGGAGACGACGACACGTTCGAGCGCCTCGAGCAGCGGCTCGAAGTCGACGTCCCAGATCCACGACACGTCGCGCCCGTCCGCGATCGCGTCGTTGAGCGCGACGACGCAACGCGCCGGCGGCGATCCCTCGACCAGCGTCCGCACCGCCTCGTTCGCCCCTGCGGGGTTCTTGATCAGCAGCATCAGGAGCCCCCTGTCGTCGACGGGAACTCGTTCGAACCGCCCGAACGCGGCGCTGAAGCGCGCGAGACCTGCGACCGTCTCGTCCAGCGATGCACCGAGTTCGAGCGCGAGCGTCGCCGCGGCGAGCGCGTTGTAGACGTTGTAGAGGCCCGGAACCGCGAGCTCCACCCGGCGCTCGCCGACGGCGGTCGCGAGGGTGAACGTGCCGCCGTCCAGCCCGCGCAGCTCGATCTCGCGAGCGGCCATGTCGAGCGGCGGCCGGCCGTGCCCGCACGCGGGGCAGCGGTAGTCGCCGAGGTGCCCGACGTACGCGGCGCGGTAATCGTAGGGGGTGCCGCACGAGACGCAGTGCTTCGAATCCGCTGCGTGCTGGAGCGACGGGCGCGCCCGCCGCGGATCGTCGACCCCGAAAACCGTTGCGTTATCACGCGCCAGCGCGAGGTCGCCGAGCTGCGGGTCGTCGCCGTTGACGAGGAGGCGCGTCCGGGGCAGGTCGGTCAGCGCGGCGCGCCAGCGGTCTGCGATCAGCTCGAGCTCGCCGTAGCGGTCGAGTTGGTCGCGAAACAGGTTCCCGAGACAGACGACCCGCGGGAGGAGCCGCCGCGCGACTTCCGGCAATGCGCCCTCATCGACCTCGAACAGCCCCAGCTCGGCGCCGCGGGCGGCGACGAGCGTCGAGGCGATCCCGGATACGAGATTCGCACCGGAGCTGTTGTGTGCGAGCGCGAGCCGCGGCCGGAGGATCTCGGCCGCCATCGCGGCAGTTGTCGTCTTGCCGTTCGTCGCCGAGACGAGCACCGCTCCTCGGGGGAGCCGCGCCGCGAGCCGGTCGACAGCGCCGGGATCGACCTTCCAGAGCAGCTTTCCGGGCACGGTCGTCCCGCCTCCGCGCCCCAGGACGCGCGAGAGCCGCCCTGCCGCCCTCGCAGCGGCGATCTCGACGGGGAGCGGGAGACGCACGAATCGAGCCTACCCAGGCATACCGCGCGGCACGTCCACGGATGCTGCTCGGGAGTACTTGCGAATTTTCCAACTCAATCTATCCTTTTTGCCCATGGGTTCACGGCAGCGCGCGGGGACGCTTCGCGACGTCGATCCGGAGGCGCTGGCGGAGTTCCAGGCAGGCCTTCGGAAGCGGTACTCGGACGAGCAGATCCTCGAGGAGCTCACCGCGTGCGCCCGCCGCGTCGGGCGGTCGCCGACGATGCGCGAGTTTGCGGCGGACCCCGCGACGAGCGTCCACCCGCAAACCGTGATCGAGCACTTCGGCTCCTGGAACGCGGCGAAGCGCGCGGCGGGGCTCGTGCCGCGGCGGTTTGCGACGCGCGACGAGCTGCTCGGGCTGCTCCGCGACCTCGGGGATGAGCTGGGTCGTCCGCCCTCGGCCCGGGACCTCGACGAGCGGCGCGGCCGCGTGCCGTCGAAGTCGCTCTACTGGCACACCTTCGGCTCGCTCACGAACGCGCTCCGCGAAGCCGGGTTCGATGTGCCCGTGGGGGAGGAGCGCCTCGAGCGCGCAGTCGAGCAGGGCGTCGCCGTCGCCCGTAGCCTCGGTCGGCTTCCGAAGTTCCAGGACTGGGCTGACGCACGCGCCGCCGACGACGCGCTGTTCACGGAGTGGCAGGTCTACCGCATGTTCGACGCCCGCCGCGGCGCCTGGGCGACGTTCCAGTTCCTGATCCGCGAGCGCCTGGTCGAAGACGGCGTCGACGTCGCGGCCGACGGCCGGCTCGCGTCGCCTGAACGCTAGGCGGCGGCGAGCGACTGGAGCGCGCTGAGGCACGCCTCGGCCTCGCGCGGGGCGCGGACGGCCGGAAGCGGGTCCTCTTCGACGTAAGGCTGAGGCGTGAAGCAGTCCTCGCGCGCGACCCGTCCGTGGTGGAGCTCGAGCAGCGTCCCGTGCTCCGCCTCGTGCTTTCGGAGCTTGACCCCGAGGTACGCTTCGAAGATCTCGAGCGCGCGCTTCGTCGACGCGAAGAAGACGCCGGCGGCCGCGATCCCCGTCCATAGCGGACGGCCGAGACCGCGGGCGACGAAGACCGTGTCCGGAACCCGCTCGTCGATCCACGCGGTCGCCATCGAGCCCGTGAGGCGCTCGAACGCGTAGCGGTCGGAACGCGAATGCGCGGCCAGCGCGAAGATCGCCTCGGAGTCGACGGTCATGTGCGGCTCGCTGCGGGCGCACGGGAACTCCCCGAGCACGGCGTCGTCGTTGAGGATCACCCCGTTGTGGATTCCGACGATGGGCCCGTGCCGCACGGGGTGGTTGTTCGCGGACACCGAGGGGTGACCCTTCGTGTAGTCGCGAACGTGGACGAGGAGCTGTGTCGCCGTGTCCGGGACGCGGATCCGCTCGAGGAGCTTCGACGCGCCCGTGCGCTGCTTGATCGTGGTGACGTTGCCCGCATGCGGCGTGCGGTGCGCGTACCCGACCGCATCGGCGCCGCGCTCGGCGATTCCGGCCAGGAGAGCCTGCGCCGCGAGCGTCCGCGGCAGCGACGCGTCTGGGCTCAGACTGTATCCGGCAATACCGCACATACGTCGTTAATCGACACCTTTCCACGCGCGCGTGATCAACACCTGCCTGCCGTACCCAAACGTACCGACGCGCTCGGCCGGAAGAAGTTTGTAAGCGATTGTTCAATGTTTCGGCAGGAGAGGGCTGCGCCCTTAACCGCCGCTGCACGTGCGCGGACCGCGCGACCTCCTCAAGCGTCACCCTCCTCGCGCCGATACCAACGGCGTGGAGGCAGCGAGGCTCACCGACCCCGACGACCCGCCGACTGGGGCGCTCTCGGTGGCGGCCGACCCGGCCGACGAGCCGGCCGAGCGTTCAACCGCCGACCCGCTGCGCCTCTACGTTCGGCAGATGGGGAACGGCCGCGTGCTCACGCGTGAGGAGGAGCGCGAGCTCGCCCGTCGCAAGGACGAGGGCGACCCCGAGGCGAAGCGGCGGCTGATCGAGGCGAACCTGCGCCTCGTGATGTCGATCACCCGTAACTACAGCCGTGCCGGAGTCCCGCTGCTCGACCTGATTCAGGAGGGCAACCTCGGGCTGATCCGGGCGGTGGAGAAGTTCGACTATCGCCTCGGCTTCAAGCTTTCGACGTACGCGACGTGGTGGATCAGGCAGGCCGTCACTCGCGCACTCGCCGACCAGGGGCGGACGATCCGCCTCCCGATGCATGTCGCCGAGCAGGTGCGGATCGTCCTGCGCGCGCGCCGTGTGCTCGCGCAGAACCTGAGCCGCGATCCGACACCGGCCGAGCTCGCGAAGGAGAGCGGCGTGTCGCCGAAGCGCGTCGAGGAGCTGCTCGACCTGGTTCAGGATCCCGTCTCGCTCGAGTCGCCGGTGGGCGACGGCGAGTCGGTCTACGCGGAGCTGATCGAGGACACCGCCTCGCAGCGGCCCGACGACATCGCTGCGCTCGGCTTCCGCTCGCAAGAGCTCGAGCGCGCGCTCGCCCTGCTCAACCCGCGGATGCGGTACGTGCTCGAGGGCCGGTTCGGGCTCCACGGCGAGCCGAAGACGCTCGAAGAGGTCGGAGTGGGGCTCGGCGTCACGCGCGAGCGCGTCCGCCAGCTCGAGACGCGTGCGCTTCGAGAGCTACGGGCGGCCGCCCCGGCGCTCGAGTGGTACCTCGTCGGCGACTAGAACTTCGCGCTACAAAGGCAGCGACTGCATCTCGCGCAGGTTCGCGAGACGGCGGAGCGACTCGACCTCGACCTGACGCACCCGCTCGCGGGTGAGACCGAGGCGGCGCCCGATCTCCTCGAGCGTCTTGGGCTCGGAATCGACGAGGCCGTAGCGGAGGACCAGGACCTGGCGCTCGCGCCAGGGCAGTGACGACAGCGCGTTCCGGAGCGCCTCGCTACGGAGCGACACCTCGACCTCTTCCTCGGGCAGCGGCCCGTCGCCGGCGACGAAGTCGCCGAACACCGCATCGTCCTGCTCGCCGACAGGCTGGTCGAGCGAGGTCGACGCGCGGGCGGCGGCCTTGACTTCCTTCGCCTGCTGGAGCGTCAGGTTCGCCTCCTCGGCGATCTCTTCGAGCGACGGCTCCCGCCCGAGCTGCGTCCAGAGCATCCGCTCGGCGCGGTTCATCTTCTGAAGCCGCTCGACGATGTGCACCGGCATGCGGATCGTGCGCGCCTTGTCGGCAAGCGCTCGGGCGACGGCCTGCCGGATCCACCAGGTCGCGTACGTCGAGAACTTGTAGCCGCGCCGCCAGTCGAACTTCTCGACCGCGCGGATCAGGCCGAGCGTTCCTTCCTGGATCAGGTCGAGGAACGGCAGGCCCTGGTTGCGGTAGTTCTTCGCGATCGAGACGACGAGCCGCAGGTTCGACTGGATCATCCGCTGCTTCGCCTGCATGTCGCCGCGCTCGATCTTCTTCGCAAGCAGCACCTCCTGGGCGGCTGTCAGCAGCTGGTGCTTGCCCGCCTCGCGGAGGAAGAGCTGGAGCGCGTCCGTCGTCGACTCCACGGTCGGCTGGGCCGTGGGCGGCGGGGGCGGCGCGACCTCCTTCTCGATGGTGTCGTCGACGACGTCGATCGCGCGCGTCTCGACCTCGCGGAAGAGCAAGTCGAGCTCGAGCACGTCGAACTCGTGTGTCTCGATCAGCTCGTTGAGCTCGGACTGCCGGACCGTGCCGGCCTCGGCCGCGGCCTCCAACAGCGTGTGCACGTCCTCGTGCTGAAGGATGGATTCGATTTCGACTGCCATCAGGGGGTCAGGAGCGCGTTTACCAAGAGGGCTGGCTATCGAAACACGTCACGGCCGCGGGGGCAAGTCTGGACCGATCGAAGTCGTCCCCGCGGCAGCGTAGGCTCTCCGAAAGCGAACAGCGGGAGGAGCAACACGTGAGGCCGAATTTCATGGCAACGCAGATCACCTTCGTCGGCGGCGAGCGCATCGGCGTCACCCAGTCCTTGGAGCAGGTCGTCCAGGCGCTGAAGCCCGATCCCGGAGCGAGCACGCACCTCACGCAGCTGACGCGGGAGGACGGAACCGCCGTGCACGTGAATCCCGCTCACATTCTCTATGTCAGAACCGTGCAGTAGGCGCGCGGGCGCCCTGCGTGTCGGCGCTACGCGCGCGCCGACCAGCGCCGTCGTCGCCAGACGAGCGCGGCAATCCCACGACGAGAAGCGCGGATCGAGTAGACCGACGACGGCGCCGACGACGGCGTACACCGGCACGATCAGGAAGCCGGCCATACGTCTCGACGTCCTCCGGCGGAAAGTCCCACCAATACTTCGCAAGCAGCCCCCGGGTGACAGCCCCCAGCACGCCGCTGGCGAAGATCGCTACGGCGGGCACCGCTCCGCCTATCTTCATTGGAGGATTCTCCAATCGCGAAGGGTCTCGTGCGAATGGACGATAAGCGGCCGACTAGTTGTCCTGCCCACGGACGTTGTGAACGCGGCTGATCGGTGGCCGGTCGCCGAGCGAGCTGTGTGGCCTTCGCGTGTTGTAGTGGTCGAGCCAGTGTGGCAGCGCTTGGTTGCGTTGTCGATGTGAGCGGTAGCTGAGCCCGTAGGCCCACTCGCGTGCCGCGCAGCGAGCGGTTCATCACGTAGGCGAAGGCATTGTCGGTCATCAGCCGCTTGGCGACGATCCCTTGCTCGGCGAAGAACGCGAGTGCCCGTTCGACGAAGCCGGTCACGGTCGCGGCCTTCTCGTCGTCGTGGAGTTCGACGAAGGCGAAGCCTCGAGTGGTCGTCGATGATCGCGTGCGCGTAGTCGTAGCCGACCCGCGTCTTGACGCTCCTACCCCGCAGGTACTGGGAGCGATCGCCGGTGACCCGGTGGCCGGGCCGCAGGAAGCACGCGTAGCCGCTCGTGTCCATGTGCAGCAGATCACCGGGGCAAGGCCACTCGTAGCGGTTCGCTGGCTCCTTGACCAACTTCGGCGGCCGCGAGATCCCCGCCCGGCGCAACACCTTCCAGACGGTCGAGTGCGCGAAGCCGGTCGTGGCGGCGACCAACCGCGGTCCCCACCCGGTCGCGCGGCGGCAGGCGCAGATCGCCTGCTCAAGCTCGGGCGCGAGCTGCCGCGGCGAGCGCTGCGGCCGACTCGACCGATCGAACAGGCAAGACATCGTCTGACGCGCCTCCTCGCCCGCATCCAGCCACCGGTGCCACCAACGATGCGCCGTCGCCGGCGAGACGTTGAAGGCGGCCGCGGCCGCCTTCAACGAAAGACCATCCTCGATCGCGCGAACAAGCGCGAGCCGCCCGGCCAGTCCGAGCTTGGCGTTAGCGTGCAGATACATCCGCGCCCTCCTTTGAGCGTGAGTCCGGGAAGACCCACAGCCTCGAAGGAGGGCCGGACGTATCTCTCAGCCGTTCACAACGTGTGTAGGCAGGTCAACTAGTGCGTCGGAAGGTTGGCGGCGGGCTCTAGGAGCCCGTGCGGTCAACCAGCAGTGCGGACGATCCAAGCCCGGCGACGCCCCGCACGGTCCACAGATGTGGAACGTCCATCGCTCCCAGCAGCACCGCCCATCGGAGGCTCCGGGCCGACAACCCGACGTCGAGAACTCAGTAGACGGCAGGACCGTCGACTCACGAGCGCCCGTCTGTGGACACCGACTTGACGTGAAGCCCTACCAGCAGGGCCACGCGGCTGGCCAGCGCGGAGCTGGTGGGCCGCGGGAGCACCCGTGACCGAATGGTCGTCGTGGTATCGGCGAGCCTCGCGGAGCCGTATCTCACGGGCGGGGTTCACGCGATCTAGCGCCGCCCGACGGCCGCTACTGACGGCGTTCGAGGATGAACCGCTGGTTCGGATGATGGTCCTCGCCGTAGACGAGGCGGCCGGGTAGGCAGGAGAGCAAGGTGTCGTCCAGTTCGCCGACGACAGTGCCGAGCACCTCTGGGAGGTCGACTTCCTGCCCGTCGAAAGGGTTGTTCAGGGATATCACGTAGCAGCGCGAGGGTGCGCCCCGATCCCGAAGGAGGCTATGGATCTTGTCGGTATGCGCCTCGCGACGCTTGGCGTATTCAACGAGCGGCATGCGCGGATCCAGCACTTCCACATAGCGCTCGTCGAGAGGCATGTCGAAGAGCATCGCCAGGAAATCCTCTCGCGGCTCCCCGAGCCAATCCAGGATCAGATTTCGCTTGTCGCGACGCACAAACGCGCGGATGAACGCTTCCTCGTGTTGCATCGCCCGGGCAGTCTGCCACCCGCGGCGGCGGGAGTGCTTATGGCGCTTCGATCTACCAGATGCGCGAGTTGATCTGCACTTGCCTGCGGCGCTTCGCGTTCGTCTTGGCCGCGGCCGCGCGGAGGTTGTGCCGATCGCTGGACCAAGTCGTGCGTTCCGGAGACGATGACTCCGCATAGCACGCCACTCACTCGCCTCAACGCACGATAAGCGGCGTTATGTCAAGTTGAGGCACGAGCGCCGGGACGGAACGTCAGAAGCCGGCGTCGCGCCACCCTGTCCCGATCGCGATCACGACGGCAGCGGCCGCGGCGAGGCGGTACACGACGAACGGCATGTACGAACGCGTGCGGACGTAGGCCATGAGCGCCCAGATCGCCGCGAAGCCGGACACGGCGGCGGCGACCGTGCCGACGAGAAACGGCCCCGCCGAGCCTTCGGGCAGGCCGCCGCCGAACAGCACGTCCTTCGTTCCCTTCAGGACGACCGCTCCGAGCACGACCGGGATCAGGAGCAGGAACGAGAACCTTGCGGCGCCGTCGCGACTGAGCCGGAGCACCCGCCCCGCAGTGATCGTGACGCCCGCTCGGGAGACCCCAGGCGCCAGCGCGAGCGATTGCGCGATGCCGACGCCGATCGCCTCGCGCCAGCGGAGCATGCCGAGGGCCCGATCCTGAGGGCGCCGATCGGCCCAGAGCAGCGCGAGGCCGAAGGCGGCGAGCAGGGCCGCGATCTGCCACGGATCGCCCAGCTTCTCCGAGATGAAGTCGTCGCCCAGGCCGCCGACGATCGCGGCTGGAATCGTCGCCGCGGCGATCAGCCATGCCAGCCGCTCGTCCTCGCCCCGCACCGCCCGCGCGGCGACCGATCGGAGCCACGCCCGCACGAGCACCGCGATGTCGCGCCGGAAGTACACGATCGCTGCGACGAGCGTTCCCAGGTGCAGGGCCACGTCGAAGGTCTTGTTGAAGTCCTCGTGCGTCTCGAGGTAGTGCCAGTCGCCGAGCCACGGGACGAGGATCAGGTGGCCGGACGACGAGATCGGCAGGAACTCTGTCAGCCCCTGGGTGACGCCGAGGATGAGCGCCTGCCAGTTGGAGAGCGCGCCGGCGCGCTCCCCCACGCGTGCGGCCGCAAGGATGATGCACATGAGCGCGAGGGCTGCGCTGGTGAGCACGACGAGAGGGCGACGCACGCGCGGCCGATCCTACGGCCGCGGTGCTTGCGTGGGATTTCCACAGCGGTGTGGACGGCGATCCGCGTCTCGTTGCGGGATCGCGGCGCGTTGCTCGAAGGCTGTGGAGAAGTCGCGCGATTTCCTCCACAGGCTGCACGATGTGCTGTGGAAATGTTGAAAAAAGAAAAGAACGCAAATTGCGCCGTCGGCTGTTCGGAGCTTCTTGCAGCGTCGGCCCGGGCGTCGTACTGTCCCTCTTGCGTCGAGCACGGAGCGCAAGTAGGTCGAAGCGCCGCCGGAGGACCGTAGGCGGAAGCCGAAAGTCAGTCGGCAGCGGGGACGAAAGCGAGACCGACTCGGCGAATTGAAGGGGCCCCTCGGGGCCCCTTCGAACGTCCGGGGGCGAAGACGCCCGCGCGGACGTTAGATTGCTCGGGTCGTGCACCTCCGGCCGCCGAGCGTCGACCATGGATTTGCGAGCTTCCTCTGGGCGATCCTGTTCTTCCTGATCCTCTGGCTCGGGATGCTGGCGGTCGGGGTCGGCCAGGCGACGGCGTTCTTCCTGTCGATGATCGCCGCGGCGTTGATTTTCCTGTTCGTCCGCGTTCAGGGGCAGGAAGAGCTCGGCCCGCCTTTCCGCCGCCGCCGCGGGTAGTTCCGATCTGGAAGGGCGAGGGGCCGCACGTGGCGACCCCTCTGCAGTTCGCGACCTCCCGAGTGACTCAGCCGAGGTCGTCGGTGCGCTGCGGATCCCGCTGGGATGCCGTCGGCGTCCCTGAGTACTCCGTCTGTCGAGACCGGCGCCGGCCGAGAAAGCCACGGCCGGTGTCGTCGTCGCCGTTGCCATCGGTGTCGAGCGTGCGCCGCTCGGCCGTGACGGGCTCGTCGGCGTCGCGCGTCGTCCGGGCGGCGGGCACCGCAACCGGACCATCCGACCGCCGCGCCACCGTCGTCTCGTCGTCCGCGTAGCGTCCGCGGGCCGCGGGCACCGCAACCGGTCCATCCGTGCGCCGCGTAACGGTCGTCTCGTCGTCCGCGTAGCGTTCGCCAGCCGGAGCCGTTGTGCGCGTCCGCGGCCCGGAAGTGTCGAACGAGAGCCCGAACGTGAGGCCGGTGAGGAACGCGAGCGCCGGAAGGAGGTTCTCGAAGTCCATCACGAGGCCGAGGAGGCCGAGGTCGTCCGACCAACCACGGATGTCGTTGCGGAACAGGTCTGAATCGGGCTGGTGCGCGAGCAGGATCCATCCGGCCACGACCAGCGTCGGCACGAATGCGAGCAGCAGCACGTTCCCGGAGATCCGCGGCACGCCGAACTTCGTCCAGCCGCCGAGGAGCTGCGAGAAGGCCATCACGAGGCCCGCGAGCGCGACCAGGCCGACCATCGCCCAGTAGGACGGATTGCCCTCGTCGCCCCGGATCTGCGTCGCGACCCAGATCAGCACCAAAGCGCCTGCGGCGCCGAGCAGCGTCGTGAGTGCACGCGTCGGGCCGTACCACGTCCGGTAAGCCACGGCATCGGGCCGGTCGTCCGGCGCGGGGCCGGCGCGGCCGTCCACACGTTCAGTGGCGTCCACCGTCTTGCGATTCCTGAACATTCCGTCCCCTCTCGTCGATTTCACGCGCCGTGCGGGTGCGAAACCCGGCGGCGGCCGTGGTTTCTGTCCACGGACCCACAACGGATGAGACGGGGCCGCGGTTACGACACGAGGCGGCGGACGTCGCGCCAGTACAGGCGCTGCGCAAGCTCCTGCGCGAGCTCGGCAAGACGATGCAAGTCGGCCAGCGCCTGCTGGCGCCGCTGTGGATTCCTTGCCCGGAGTGCAGGCGCGGCGAAGGTCTCGAGCAGCGCCACCTCGCGACCCACGGCCGTGGCGAACTGGCGCAGGTGGCGCGGCGCAATCCCGTACGAGGCGAGCTGTCCGCATGCGGCCGCGACGTCGACGTCCGCCTCGGCGTAGAGCCGCTGTCCGGCCTGGACGCGCGGCTTCACCAGCCCGAACTCCTCGAGCTCGCGCGCAAGCGTCGCGTCGATGCCGGCCGCCGCGCAAAGCTCTTCGAGCCCGAGCTCCGCCTCCGCATCCTCGAGTGCCCGGCTGCGGCGTCGCCGGCGATCGTTCGGCCGCGCCGCCGCGAGCTCCTCGCGGATCACGCGCAGAGGCAGGAACTCGTCCCGCTGGAGGCGCAGGATCGTCTCCAGGCGATCCATGTCGTCCTCGCTGAAGAGGCGGTAGCCGCCCTGCGTGCGCTTCGGCGTCACGAGGCCCTCGCCCTCGAGGTAGCGGATCTTGGAGATCGAGATGTCGGGAAACTCGTCCTTCAGCCGCTCGCAGACGGCGCCGATCGTCAGCAGGCCCTCCTCCCGTGTCTCGGTCGCGCTCATCCGAGGAAGGTCAGCTTGTACTTGCCGATCTGCAGCTCGTCGCCGTCCGCGAGCGAGGCGCGGCGCTCGATCCGCTGGCGGTTCAGGAACGTCCCGTTGAGGCTCTCGAGGTCCTCGAGCACCAGGTCGCCTCGGCCCTTCACGATCACGGCGTGCTTCCGTGAGACCGTGACGTCGTCGAGGAAGATGTCGCACTCGGGCGAGCGACCGATTGTCGTCCGCTCTCGTTCGAGCAGGAACGTCTCGCCCGTCCTCCCGCCGCCGGAGCGCACGACGAGGGCGGGCCCGTCCACCCCGAGGCGCTCGAGCTCCTGTCCCCCCTCCTCCGCCTCGTCGGGGACGAAGGTCATCGTCGCCTCGGAGGGCTCCTGCTTCGCGAGCAGGCTGCCACAGCGGGCGCAGTAGTTCGCGGCCTCGGGGTTCTGGAAGCCGCACTCGGGGCAGTAGACGTGCGACATTCGCTCGGCGGCTACGCGGGCGGCGTCGCCTTGCCGGCCAGGATCTCGGCCAGCGAGTCGACGTCCACGCGCTCGAGCGCCGACCGGCCTCCGGAGCGTTGAAGCCTCGCGACGACCTCTGCGCGCAAGATGTCGATCTTGCCGTGCAGGAGGCGGCGCCGGTACGAGATCTCCTGCTCCTGGTGCTTCAGGTCGTCGATCAGCTTCTTGAGCTCGTCGTCCGAGAGCGATTCGAGGTCCGGGAGAGGCTCCACGTGGCCGTGTCCTTTCGGTGAAGGGTCAACCTCTAGTTGAGATTCTAGCTCCTCGCCCCCGTTTCCTGCGTCTGCATGATCTCCTCCACGAGCGACCGCAGCTCGCGCTCCAGCGACTGTGACTCCTCGACCGTTCGCCCCTCCGCGTAGAGATGGATCAGCGGCTCGTCGGGATCCGGGAGCACCTGCGCCGAGCCTCGCTCGTCGTAGACCTTGATCCCGTCCAGAAGGTCGACCTGCCGATCGCGGAAGCGCTCCGTCAGCATCCGCATCACGAGCCCCTTCAGCGCCCAGGGGCACGGAAGCTGGCGGTGGAGGAGCGTCGACGCCGGCAGCTCGCCCACGAGCGCCGAAAGTGGGCGCTCCACCGGCGCGAGCAGCTCGAGGAGCTTGCAGAGGCTCGCGATCGCATCGTAGGCCGGCAGGAACTCCGGAAAGACGTAGCCGCCGCCGACGGCGCCCGCGAACACCACCCCGTCCTCGGCTGCGACGCGCGTCAAGTCGGCCACCGACGAAGGCGTCCGCACGACCTCCAGCTCGCTGTCTCGCGTGATCTCGTCGACGAGGTTCGTGACGGTGATCGGGAACGCGAGCTTGCCTCTGCGGCCGTCCGAGCTGATCAGCCGCAGGTACAGGAGCAGCGCCTTGTCGACGGGGACATCGCGTGCCTGCTCGTCGATCAGGTACAGCCGCTCGGCCGCGGGATCGAAGACGGCCCCCAGCTCGGCGCCGACCGCTCGAACGAGGTTCTTCGCCTGGCCGAGCGTTTCGTGCAGCGAGCGCGGAGAGGGCGACTCCCGGTCGGTCATGAACGCGTGCGCCGACACCGCCTCGACCCCCAGCGGGCCGAGTACGAGGGGAAGGACGAGCGAGGCCGCGGAGTAGCCGTAGTCGACGACGATGCGGAACGAGCGCGCGCGGATCGCGCCGGTGTCGAGGCTGCCGAGGAGGTCGGAGGCGTAGCCCTCGGCCGGTCGCGCCGGATAGAAGATCGTCCCGACGTCCGCCGCGGCGGCACGTCTGAGCTCGCGCCGCGTGAAGTTCTTCTCGACGTCCTTCTGCAGGCCCGCGGTGATCTGGATCCCCGGCCGCTCGTAGAACTGGATCCGGATCACCTCGGGGTCGCTCGCGCTTACCCCCACGTGCACGCCCGCCGCGAAGTCGTCCACCTTCAGCATGTGGCGGTTCACCGACGACGGCAGTACGCGGAGATCGGCGACCTCGACGCCTGTCGAGACGAGGCCGGTGATCACCGAGCGCTTCAACATCCGGCAGACGGGCGCCGACTCGCGGCTCGCCACGACGCGTGCGCCACGGGGCAGCGCGGTCCCGAGCGCGGCGCCGAGGCGGAGCGCGGTCTCCGGCGTCAGGTCGACGTTGATGAGGCCCTGCACGCCGTCCCGGCCGAAGACGCGCGAGCTTGCGCGCGACTCCCAGATCAGGCTTTCGTGGATCTGCGCGCCCGACTCCACCTCCTTGTACGGGTAGATGCGGACGCCGGTCATGACGACGCTCTCCGAGCCGATCGTGACCTCGTCGCCGATCGCCACCCCCTCCTGCAGGCGCGCGTGCGCGCGGAGGTCGCACGAGCGGCCGAGGACCGCGCCCTCGACCAGGACGCTGCGGCCGATGTGCGTTCCCGAGTCGACGACGGAGCGCTCGATCCGCGCGTGCTCCCGCAGCGTGACGTTCGCGCCGAGAACGGTGTGCGCGCCGACGACCGCGCCGGCGGAGATCCGGCAGTTGTTGCCGATGTACGCAGGCCCTTCGACCTGGTCGAGGTCGCTGATGTCGGCGCCCTCGCCGATCCACACGTTGCCGCGGAGCTGGAGGCCGGGGATGCTGAGCTGCACGGCGCCGTCGAGCGCGTCGTAGTTCGCCTGGCGGTACTGATCGAGGTTGCCGATGTCCTGCCAGTAGCCGTCCATGACGTAGCCGTAGAGCGGCCGCCCCATCTCGAGGAGAAGCGGGAAGAGCTCCTTCGAGAAGTCGTACGGCCGGTCGCGCGGCACGTGCCGCAAGACCTCCGGCGAGAGAACGTAGATGCCCGTGTTGATCGTGTCGGAGAAGACCTGTCCCCACGACGGCTTCTCGAGGAACCGCTCGATGCGGCCGTCCTCGTCGGTGACGACGATCCCGAACTCGAGCGGGTTCTCGACTGACTTCAGCCCGATCGTCACCGCGGCGTTCCGCTCCTGGTGGAACCGGACGAGCGCGGAGAGGTCGACGTCGCAGAGGGCGTCCCCCGAGATGACGAGGAACGGCTCGTCGCCGAGCTCCTTCGACGCGAGCGCGACCGAGCCGGCCGTGCCGAGCGGCGACTCCTCGACCGAATAGCCGATGCTCATCCCCAGCGAGTCCCCCCCGCCGAAGTAGCTCCGGACGGCCTGCGGGAGGAATGCGACCGTGATCACGACATCGTCCATCTCGTGCGCCCGGAGGAGCTCGAGGATGTGTTCCATGCAGGGCTTGCCTGCGATCGGCACCATCGGCTTCGGCTGGTTCGAAGTCAGTGGGCGCAGCCGCGTCCCCTCTCCCCCGGCCATCACGACGGCCTTCACGCGCGCACCTCCCGGCGGGCCTTCCAGAGGTACTGCGCCAGCGCGGCGACGGCAAGCGCGAACCCCGCCCAGAAGATCCAGAGCGGCCACATGTCGCCGTCGTGCGTCACCATCACGAAGGCGAGCGACGCGTACAGCAGCCACGTCGCGAGCTTGCCGAGAAAGTTGACCTCGAACGTGTAGCCCCGTGCCACGGCGGGCTTGTACCCAGCAACGAGCAGCACGTCACGTAATGGAATCGCAAGCGCCACCCAGGGGAGGCGATCGGCGTTCCAGAGCAGGATCACGGCGGCGTCGATCATCAGCCGGTCTGCGAGCGGGTCGGCGATCTTCCCGAACTCGCTCTCCACGTGCCAGCGGCGCGCGAGGAACCCGTCGATCTGGTCCGTCACCCCGGCCGCGCCGAAGACGACCGCCGCGGGCCAGCTGTGGCCGCGGTCGGCCGTCAAGATCAAGACGACGAAGAGCGGAATCAGCAGCAGCCGCAGGACCGTCAGCGCATTCGGAAGCTGCGCGAGCGGTCTCGGCACGGCGCGGGCGCTCACACGGCGAATCGTAGTTCGATGCCGCGCCGGGCACGACCCGCCGCCTCTCAGAGCCTTCTTAGGCGGGGGGTGTTGGGTGTGCGGATCGTCTCCCGAAGGAGGTGGAATGCGCAGAACGTTCACTCGGATCGTCGTGCTCGCTCTCGCCGCAGGTGCGGTGCTCGCCCTCTCGGCGGGCCCGGCGACGGCGGCGCGAGGAAAGCCGGCGCGCGCAGCGAACCGGTCGGCGCTTCTTGCCGCGGCGGCCGCGTACATCGGCGTCACGCAGGCCGAGATTCGCACCGCGAAGCAGGCGGGCCAGACGCTTGCTCAGCTTGCGGTCGCGAAAGGCAAGTCGGTGCAGGGCTTGACCGCGGCGCTCGTCGCGGCAGGGACTGCGAGCATCGACAAGGCGCTCGCCGACAACCGCATCACCGCAGAACGGGCGGCGGCGCAGAAAGCCGCCTTGCCCGCGCAGGTGACGGCGTTCATCAACGGCACCGGCGGAGCCGGCGGCTGTGCAGGGAAAGCGGCGGGTGCGGCCCGCCAGGCAACCGGCACCGCTCGGACCGCACGACGCTGACTCGGAGGCGCCGGGGCCGCTCCTCGCCCCGGCACTCCACAATGCACCCCGTGCCCGAGCCGCTGACGCTGCCGGGGTTCGTCAATGCGCACAGTCACGCGTTCCAGCGCTCGCTGCGCGGGCGGACCGAAGGCGGAGACTTCTGGAGGTGGCGTGATGCGATGCTCGACGCGGCCGCGCAGCAGACGCCCCAGCGGGTGCGAGCTGACTACGTTCGCGTGTACCGCGAGCTGCTCCACGCCGGCTACACCGCCGTCGGGGAGTTCCACTACCTCGGGCTCGAGCAGGCGTTCGCAGCCGCCGACGCGGCGGCGGAAGCCGGCGTCGACCTCGTCCTGCTTCACGCCGCGTACGCGCGCGGCGGCATCGAGCAGTTCCGCCAGGCGTCACCCGCCGAGTACCTGCGTCAGGTCGAGGCGCTGCGCGAGCGCGGCTTGCGCGTCGGCCTCGCCCCCCACTCCGTCCGCGCGTGTCCGGCGGACTGGCTCGAGGAAATCGCACGCTACGCGGACCGCGACGGCCTCGTCCTGCACGTGCACGCATGCGAGCAGCCGCGCGAGATCGAGGAGTGTCTGGCGGAGCACGGCGTCCGCCCGATCGAGCTGCTCGCGCGCACTGGCTGTCTCAGCGCGGGTACGACGGTGGTTCACGGAACGCACGCATCCGACCACGAGCTCGACCTCGTCGCGGATGCCGGCGCTCGCGTCTGCGTCTGCCCCACGACCGAGGCCAACCTCGGTGACGGCTACGTTCCCGTCTCACGCCTCTGCCAGCGCGGTATCGCGCTCTGCATCGGCTCCGACTCCAACATGCGCATCGATCCCCTCGAAGAGCTTCGCGAGCTGGACGGAATCGCGCGGAGGAACGCGCTCCGCCGCGACGTCATCTCGCTCGATCGTCTGCTCGCGTTCGGAAGCGACGAGGGCGCGGCTGCGCTCGGGGTCGACCGCTGGCCGGAGATCGAAATCGACGTCGAGCACGTGTCGCTCGCAGGCGTCGCAGAAGCGGATCTCCTTGCCGCGCTCGTCCAAGGCTGCAGCGCCGATGTCTTCAGGGCCAGCTCTGTGGGGGCATAGCTGGAAGATTCACGCGACGCCGTGGGGGTACCGGTTCGCCGCATGGCCGTCGGAAGAGCAGGTGGCCTCGAGATGCGCATCGGCGCCGACGGCGCCGCCGGCGTGTACGTCATCTCGGTGTCGGGGGAGGTCGATCTCTACGCGGCACCCGATCTCCTGGCAGCGCTTCGCGAGCTCGCGGACGCCGACGGAGAGCACCTCGTCGTCGATGTGACCGGCACCTCGTTCATCGATTCCACCGGGCTCGGCGTGCTGATCGCAGCGACGAAGATGCTCCGGCTGAAAGGTGGGGATCTGCATCTCGTCGGCACCCACGGCCCGACCGAGCGGGCGGTCTACGCCGCCGGGCTGCACACGTTCTTCAACCTCTCCCGCACCGTCGACGACGCGCTCGCGAAGACGTGAGCTCTCGCGTTGCGCCGCTGCGTGCCGAGTCCCCGTCTTTGGCAGGTTGGGCGGCCACGGCCCACGCGCTAGGCTGTCGGCGACGGGGCGTGGCGCAGCCTGGTTAGCGCGCCAGTCTGGGGGACTGGAGGTCCCGAGTTCAAATCTCGGCGCCCCGATTCGAAAGCCGCCGGAAAGAGGCGGCTTTTCGTCTATCGCTGTCCCCAGGCGGGAAGAGCCGGCGCGTCGCTCTCGTCAGGCGCCGACGGCTCGCCGACGGGGTTGGCGTAGCGAAGGCACGAGCGTCCGGGAGGTCGTAGGATCATCGGCGGACGCGCTGCGCCCGGCTGCACACCGCCCGTTTCTCAGTTGCAGGCTCGAGGCTTAGGTCCCGGCGGGCCGGGGTATCCGTTGGGGGAACGCGTGCGCAACGGGGTGCGCGCCGACCCAGGAGGTTCCATGCAGCTCAATTCGCTCAACGACGTATTCGTCGAACAGCTCGCCGATCTGTACGACGCCGAGCAGCAGCTTGTCAAGGCGCTTCCGAAGATGGCGTCCGCGGCGAGCTCGACGGAGCTGCGCGAGGCATTCGAGCACCATCTCGAGCAGACGCAGAACCACGTGCAGCGGCTCGACGACGTCTTCGCGAACACCGGCATCCAGGCGCCGGCGGAGACGTGCAAGGCGATGCAGGGGCTGATCAAGGAAGGCGAGGACGTCATCTCGGCCTCCGGCGACCCTGCCGCGAAGGACGCCGCGCTGATCGCCGCTGCGCAGCGCGTCGAGCACTACGAGATCGCGGCGTACGGCACCGCCACGACGATCGCCGGCGACCTTGGATTCCACGAGGCGAAGGACCTGCTCGACGAGACGCTCGACGAGGAGGGTGACGCCGACAAGCTCCTGACAAAGATCGCCACCGGCGGCATCTTCGCGTCCGGGCGGAACGAAGAGGCACGGCGCTAGCAATTTCGGTCTACGGGCGCGCGGTCTCGCGGCCGCGCGCCCGGCGCTACGTCGTTCTGCAGACGAGCACGTCCTCGAAGAACTCGCCGGCACGGCGCCCTGTGCGGCGGTTGACGTGCCGCGTCAGCCGCTCCTCCAGACGCAGTCCCGCGACGTCGAGGATCCGCGGGTACAGGCTTCGACTGTCGTTGACGACGATCACGACAGTCGCGTCGGGCCGGAGGAACCTTCGCGCGTTCGCGAAGGCAGCCGCGATCGCCTCCACGTAGCCGGCGAGCGCCTCGCGTGCGGTGCCCGACGCGGCCGCTCCGATCTCGAATCCCCGAAGATCGTGGAGGCCGAGGAGCTCGTACGAGTAGCGGTGCTGCTCGTGGTAGTCGATCAGGCCGGGATACGGCGGCGATGTGATGATCCCGTCGACGCGGGCCGGGAGGTCGACCTCGCACGCGTCGGCGTGCAGCACGTGCACCCGCGCCTCCGTCCGGAGCTCCGCGAACTCGCGAATGCGGCGAGCGGCGTCGGTCGTATAGCGGCGCAGGAACTTCTCCGCTTCTCCGACCGGGGTGCATGTGCGCCGGTGCTTGTGGCACCAGTACGCGCTGTTGACGGGAGTGGTCGGGAAGTCGAGGTCGTAGTGCGTCGTCCGCCGAGCCGATCTCGCCGCGCGCGAGAGCGTCACGTGCGCGACGTCCCGCACGGCGTCGTCGAGCAGCTCCGCCGCGCGCCGGTAGGCCACGAGCTCGCGAAGCGCGAGCGGCGCGTACCACCTGCGGAGCCACTTCGAGCAGCGCCGCAGATCGACCTCGTCCGTCGTCTGCCGCGCCCGCTCGAGCGTGGCGCGGAGGGCAAGCTCGACGGTGGCGGCCGAATGCGGCGTCGTCTTGACCCGCGCCAGAAGGCAGTTGAATTCCGAGATGTCGCAGCCGATCGCGTGGACGCCGCGCGCATTGGCCTCGACGAGTGTCGTGCCGGAGCCGACGAAGGGGTCGTAGACGACGTCGCCAGGGCGAAAGTGCCGGCGGAGGAAGACGTCGACGAGCTGTGGGATGAACTTGCCGAGGTATGGGTGGAGCGCGTGGACGTGCTTCGTGCGCTCGACCTGCGGCAGGTCGGCCTCCGACCACGAGAGGTCGAGCGCGATCTCGGAGTAGAGGGCATCCTGCGTCCTTCCCGCCACGCGTCCAGCGTACGAGCGGCTGCGGACGTACTCTGCGCTACGAGCGCGTGTGAGGGCCGTCGCCGTTCACGAGATGCTCGACGGCTCCGATCTTGTCGACGATGACGTAGTCGTCCGTGCGGTCGACCGGCCGCTCGATCTCGAGCGTCTCGTGGCCCGGACGGAGCACGAACCGATCGGCCTCGGCGCGCACCTGCCGGTACGCCGAGAGCGGGATGCGAACCCGCTCGCCGCAGCCGCCGTCGGTTCCGCATTCGCAGAGGAAGTCGATCGTTCCGTCCGGCTCCCACGCCTGCGCGGAGTCACCGAGCTCGGCGATCCGCTCGTTCACTTCCCGCAGGAGCGCTTCGTTCCGTGCTTTGCGTTCGAGCCGATCAGGCACAGCGCCCACGCTTGCCAACCCCCCAGTTCGGCCTTGTTCGCCCGGCAGTGCGCACGCGATCGTACGCATCCGAGGCGGGCGCGGCAACTGCAAACGGCGCTACGACCCGAAGCGGCGGTAAAGGCGGTCGATCAGCTCCGGCATCGACTCGAGGCGCTCCGCGATGCGGCGGATCCGCACCTCGCGGAAGTGCTCCGGCTCGACGCCGAGCGCGCCCGCGAGCTCGGCGATGACGTCGTCGGACGGGACCGGGCGGTTGCCGTGCACGAGGTGGTTGAGGTACCCGGCCGACAGCCCCGTCTGGTCGGCGAGGGCGCGATACGTCACGCCTCTCTCCGCCATCAGACGCTGGATCGTCGGCCCGAAAGGCTCGTCGCTGAAGCGCCGCCTGCGTGCCACTTCTACAGTTCCTCCACCGCGACGCGCCGCTCCTCGCCGGTCGCGCGGTTCCGAACGTCGACGGCTCCGTCCGCGAGGCTCTTCTTCCCGGCCGTGACGCGAACCGGACACCCGATCAGATCCGCGTCCGCAAACTTCTCTCCCGGTCGCTGGTCGCGGTCGTCGACGAGTACCGATTGCCCGCGCGCCTCGAGCGCGGCCGCGGCCCGCTCGCCGATTTCGTCTGCACCCGCGAGCATGACGACGTGCGCGTCGTACGGCGCGATCGCCTGCGGCCAGATGATTCCCAGGTCGTCGTGACGCTGCTCGACCGCGGCGGCCATCACGCGCGCCGGGCCGATCCCGTAACTGCCCATGACGAGCGGCTTCTCCGTGCCGTCATCGTCGAGGAACCTCGCGTGCATCGGCGCCGAGTAGCGCGTGCCGAGCTTGAAGATGTGCCCGACCTCGATCGCCGTCTCGAAGCGGAGCCGGCCGTCGCAGCGAGGGCAGGTGTCGCCTTCGCGTGGCCGTCGTAGGTCCGCGAACCGCGCCTCGTAGTCCCGGCCGTGCTCGACGCCGCGGAGGTGGAAGCCGGTGCGGTTTGCGCCGGCAACGAACTGTCCGTCGCGCAGAGTCTCGTCGGCCACCACTTCGCCGCGGAAGCCTACGGGACCGAGCGATCCGGGGTCGGCGTCGAACGCTTCGCGGATCTCCTCCTCCGTCGCGGGCCGAACCTCTGACCCGAGCGTGGACGCCAGCTTTGCCTCCTCGAGCCGGTCGTCCCCTCGGATCAGGCCGAGCACGACCGTTCCGTCGTGCGTCACGACCGGCATCGCCTTCGAGGTCGCGGCCGAATCGATGCCGAGCAGCTCCGCGAGCTGGTCGATCGTCGCGACGCCGGGGGTCGCGATCTCGAGCGGTGCATCCAGGCGCCCGGGGAACGTCGGCGATCGCGGGATCGCGTGCGCGATCTCGAGGTCGGCGGCGTAGTCGCCGTTCTCGCACGTGACGAGCGTGTTCTGGCCCGAGCCGGAGGGCGCGAGAAAGTCGAACGACTCGCTGCCGCCCATCATCCCCGGCTCGGCCTCGACGCCGTACGCGATGATCCCGCAGCGCTCGAAGATCCGTTCGTAGGCGCCACGGTGCAGCTCGAAGCTGCGGGTAAGCGCTTCCTCGTCGCGATCGAACGAGTACGAGTCCTTCATGATGAACTCGCGCATGCGGATCAGGCCGCCGCTGGGGCGAGGCTCGTCGCGCTCCTTGATCGAGAAGTGGTACAGGATCTTGGGCAGCTGCTTGTAGCTCTGCAGCTCGCGAGCGTGGTACGTGAACGTCTCCTCGTGCGTCAGCGGCAAGACGTACTCGCGTCCGTGCCGGTCCTTGAGCCGGAAGAGCTCCTGGATGTAATCACGCCCCGTTTGCTGCCAGAGATCGAACGGCGTCAGCACCGGGGCGAGCATCTCCTGCCCGCCGATCGCGTCGATCTCCTCGCGCACGATCTGCACGATCTTCTGGTGCACGCGCCAGCCGAGGGGCAGGAACGTCCAGACGCCGGCGGTGACCTGGCGGATGAAGCCGCCGCGCACAAGCAGCTTGTGCGAGACGGCCTCGGCGTCGGCGGGTGCGTCGCGGAGGGTTGGCAGGAACAGCTCGGAGGCGCGCGTTGCCATCGGTGGCAGCCGAGGTTAATCGAGCGGGATCTGTGAGGCTTCGGCCATCGCCAGCGCGGCGGGCTTCGCCATCTTCAAGCGCTTCGGGCGGCGCATGCCGCTCTCGATCCAGCGGTCGATCTCGTGGAAGAGCTCGTCGACGAGGATGTCCGAGGACACCTTCTTCAGCACGCGGCCATGCGCGTAGATGAAGCCGACGTCCCGTCCGCCCGCGATCCCGAAGTCGGCGTCCCCCGCCTCCCCGGGACCATTGACGGCGCAGCCCATCACGGCGACCTCGAACGCCTGTGGATACGCGCCGAGACGGGTCTCGACCCGCTCCGCGAGCTTCTCGACGCCGACGTTGTCGCGGCCGCACGACGGGCACGCGATCATCACCGGGCCGCGCTCGCGAAGCCCGAGCGCCTTGAGGATCTCCCACGCGACCTCGACCTCCTTCACGGGATCTGCGGTCAGCGAGACGCGGATCGTGTCGCCGATCCCGTCGGCGAGCAGCGCGCCGATTCCGATCGAGGACTTGATCGAGCCCGTGAACGGCGTGCCGGACTCCGTGACGCCGAGATGCAGCGGGTACGGCACCTTCGCCGCCAGCATCCGGTACGCGCGGATCATCGTCGGGACGTGCGTCGCCTTCACGCTGATCTTGAAGTCGCGGTAATCGAGCTGCTCCAGGAGCCGGACCTCCTCGAGCGCCGCCTCGACGAGCGCCTCGGCCTGGTCGCGGAGCGCGAGCTCGTGGAGGTGGCTCGGCAACGATCCCGAGTTGGCGCCGATCCGCATCGGGATCCCGGCGCGCTTCGCGGCTTCGACCACCTGCGCGACCTTCTCGGGCCCGCCGATGTTGCCGGGGTTGATCCGCACCGCCGCCACGCCCGAGTCGATCGCCTTCACCGCGAGGCTCGCGTTGAAGTGGATGTCCGCGATCACCGGGATCGGGCTGAGGCGGACGATCCGCTTCAGCGCGAGAGCGTCCTCGGTCTTCGGGACCGCGCAGCGAACGACCTCGCAGCCCGCAGACGCCAGCGCCGCGATCTGCGCCGTCGTCGCTTCGACGTCGCGTGTCGGCGTGAGCGTCATCGACTGGATCACGACCGGGGCACCGCCGCCGATCGCGGCGTCGCCGACCCGGATCTGCCGTTCCGAGGCCATCGACGTCAGCGTAGCGCCGACGCCGCGGCTGCTACACCGGGCCTAGTCGCCGAGCCGGCCGACGTCGTTCGTCAGGCCGATGAAGAAGAGCATCAGCACGAGCGCGATCCCGATCGCCGAGAAGCGCTCGTAGACCTCGCGCGGGACGGCGCGGCCGCGCATCCACTCGAGGAGCGAGAAGAAGATGTGGCCGCCGTCGAGCGGCAGGAGCGGCAGGAGGTTGAGCAGGGCGAGCGACAGGCTGATCAGGCCGAGCACCCAGAGGTAGGTCTGCGACCCCTGCCGCGCCGCCGACGACGAACCCTCGACGATTCCGACGGGGCTCGAGATCTGCTCGCGCCCCTCCTCGTGCACGAGGTCCTTGAGCGACCCGCCGATCTCCTTCGTCACGATCCACGTGACGTTGACGGCCTCCTTCGTGGCGGCCGGCGGCGACAGCGGCTCGCCCGTGAGTACGAATCCGAGGCGGTACCGGCCTTCGACCCGCTCCGGCCGCTGCGGGCCGAGCTCGATCGTCCGGCCGGCGCGCTCGACCCGGATCGTCACCGGCGCTCCGCGAGACGCGTTGATGGCGTTCGAGATCCGCTCCGGCTCGACGCGGCGGTCACCGACCGCGAGGATGCGGTCGCCCGACCGGAGGCCGATCGCCGCGGCCGGCGATCCCTCGACCACGCGGTCGATTTCCGAGGTCGGGGCGCCGCCGCCGCTCGCGAACAGGATCGAGAAGAGCACGATCGCGAAGACGAGGTTCGTCGCCGGGCCGGCGAAGATCACCAGGACGCGCTTCCAGGGCGCGGCCCGCCAGTATGCGTCGGTGGCGAGGCCGTCGCGCACGTCGTTCAGCGCCCGGTCGGCGCCGGCCCTGGCGCGCTCCGACAGGTTGGCGTCCTTCGTCCGTTGCTCCAGGTCGGGGAGCGCCGCCGCGGCGTCGTCCCAGTCGGTCACCTCGAGCGCCTGCGTGACGCGTGCGACCGGCGCGGCGAGCTCGGGCACCTCCTCGATCGGCCGCTGGAAGTGAAGCTCGAGGTCGCGCCCGGCCGGGCGGTGCATGCCGGGGATCTTCACGTAACCGCCGAGCGGGATCGCGCCGACGCCGTACTCGATCCCGCCACGGCGCACCTTCGCGATCGCCGGCGGGAAGCCGACGTAGAACTTGCGCGGGCGCATCCGGAGCCCGATCGCGGTGAAGAAGTGGCCCGCTTCGTGGATCAGGATCAGGAAGGCGAGGCCCAGGATCGAGACGGCGAAGCTCACGCGACCGCCACCAGCTCGCGCGCGCGAAGGTCTGCGTCGATCAGCTCGACGAGGTCGCGCGCCGGCGCGCCGTCGACGCGGTCCAGGACGTCGTCGACCGCCGCCGCGATGTTCAGGAAGCCGATTCGCCCCTCGAGAAACGCCTGCACCGCGACCTCGTTCGCCGCGTTGAAAGCGCACGGGTACGTACCGCCACGCTCGCCGGCGTCCCGCGCGAGCTCGAGCAGCGGGAACGTCTCGAGGTCGGGCGGCTCGAACTCGAGCGTCACGCGCTGCGAGAGGTCGAGTTGCGGCGCGGGTGTCGACGCGCGGTCGGGATACGTGAGCGCGAACGAGATCGGCACGCGCATGTCCGGGTAGCCGACGTGCGCCAGCGCCGCGCCGTCCCGGAAGCGCACCAGCGCGTGCACGGTCGAGGTCGGGTGCACGACGACCTCGATCCGCTCGAACGGGAGGCCGAACAGGAAGTGCGCTTCGAGCAGCTCGAGGCCCTTGTTCGCGAGAGTCGCCGAGTCGATCGTGACCTTCGGCCCCATCCGCCACGTGGGATGAGCGAGCGCATCCTCGGGCGTCACGTCCTCGAGCTCGGCGCTCGTCCGCCCTCGGAACGGCCCGCCCGAGGCGGTCAGCACGAGCGAGTGCACGGTCTCGCGGTCGCGGCCCTCGAGGCACTGGAAGGCGGCGCTGTGTTCGCTGTCCACGGGAAGCAGCAGCCCCCCGCCCCTCCCCCACGCCTCGAGCGCGAGGTCGCCCGCGGCGACGAGCGACTCCTTGTTCGCGAGCGCGAGCGTCGTGCCGCGTTCGAGCGCCCACAGCGTCGCGCGGACGCCGGCGAAGCCGACGATCGCGTTCAGCACGACGTCCGGCTCCGAACGCTCGAGCAGCTCGGTCGGGTCACCACCCGTCTGAGTCAGCGGCGCGAGCCCGTCGATCGGCGTCGAGCGCGAGGCGGCCGCCACGAGCTCCAGGTCGGGGCGAGCAGCGATGACCTCGAGCGCCTGCCGGCCGATCGAGCCGGTCGCGCCGAGCAGCGCCACGCGTCTCACGGATCAAGTCTGCCTGGACTCGGCGTCTCACCTTCGACTTTGTCGCTCAGCGCCACAAAGTCCCTGTTACGCGGAACGCGGTCGCGGAGTCCAGTCAGGTGAGCGCGACGACCGTGAAATACGCCGCGGGGACGGCGAACAGGAGGGCGTCGACTCGGTCGAGGACGCCGCCGTGGCCGGCGAGGATCGTGCCGCTGTCCTTCACCTGCATGTCGCGCTTCAGCGCCGACTCGAACAGGTCGCCGAGCGCGCCCGCGATCGCCACCACAGCGCCGAGGACCAGCGACTCCGGGATCGACAGGAAGTCCTGCTCGTAGAGCGCGACGAACGTTACGAAGACCGCCGCGGCCGTACCCGCGACGAACCCTTCCCACGTCTTCGCCGGCGACAGGGCCGGCGAGAACTTGTGCCGCCCGATCAGCCGGCCGACGAGATACGCGGCGGTGTCGTCCGCCCACACCGCGATCAGAACCGCAAACGCCGCCAGGCGGCCGTGCTCGGGGAACTCGCGGAGGAGCAGCACGCACGCGAGCCCGAGCCCGATCCACGCCGCACCGAGGATCGTGGCGCTGATCGAAACCGTCGCGGGCGCTCGCGTCGACGCGAGGACGAAGAGGAAGAACGCGACGACGAATGTCGCCAGGAAGCCGGCGAGCATCCAGTCGATGCCGCCGATCTCGGCGCCGACCAGCGCCGCGCCGACGCCGACGTAGCCCGCGAGCACGAGTGGACGCAGCGGCCGCGCCATCCCGTAGAACTCGTGCAGGGCCACCAGCGCGGCGACGGCGACGAGCGCGAACAGCCACCAGCCGCCGAGGTACAGGAGGCCGAGCACGATCGGGATCCCCGCGGCCGCTACGAGGATGCGCGAGAGGAACGCCGTCACGCTCCGGCGAGACTAGTGCCGATCGAGCTTCAGCGTCCGCCGAAGCGACGCCGGCGGCGTGCGTACTCCGCAAGCGCGGCCCGCAGGTCCGTCTCGCCGAAGTCGGGCCAGAGCGTGTCGACGAACACGAGCTCGGCGTACGCGAGCTGCCAGAGCAGGAAGTTCGAGAGGCGGAGCTCGCCGGAGGTGCGGATCAGAAGATCGGGGTCGCGAAGCTCCGGAGCGTACAGCCGCTGCGCGAGTGCCTCGTCGTCGACGTCCTCGGCGCGAACCCCGTCGGCGATGAGCCGCCGTACGCCTTCGACGATCTCGGCGCGGCCGCCGTAATCGAAGGCGATCCAGAGCTCGAGGCGCGTGT
>Ga0126312_10000219_pt1 | contig 30468 bp, 28 predicted proteins | sample Plot104A_FD_92537 | JGI IMG/M metagenome (GOLD analysis project Ga0126312, IMG submission 92537) | Serpentine soil microbial communities from UC McLaughlin Reserve, CA, USA - Plot104A | ecosystem: Environmental > Terrestrial > Soil > Grasslands | place: USA: UC McLaughlin Reserve, Lake County... | reverse complement strand
CCACCGCCGCGCGGTCGTTCCAGGGGGCGACGACCGTGTCGGCGGCCTGCGCCTCGGTCACCCCCGGACTCGTTGGGACGCCCCCGCCGGCGGGGCGAGCGCCGGCGCCCCGCGCGGTGGCCACGCCCGAGCCGGCGTCGGCCAGCAGCGCGTCGACGTGACCGTGGTAGGCGCCGGAGAACTTGAGCACCGCGTCCCGGCCGGTGGCGGCGCGCGCCAGGCGCACGGCGCTCATGGAGGCCTCCGTGCCCGACGACGTCATGCGCGCCATCTCGACACACGGCACGCGCTCGGCCAGCTCCGCCGCCAGCTCCACCTCGGCCTCGGTGGCGGCGCCGAAGCTCGTCCCCGCGCCGGCGGCCGCCGTGACCGCGGCCACCACGTCGGGATGAGCGTGGCCGGCGATCAGCGGGCCCCACGACATCACCCAGTCGATGTAGCGGCGGCCGTCCACGTCGATCAGCTCGGCACCTTCGCCGCGGGCCGCGAACAGCGGCTCGCGCCCGATCGCGCGCATGGCGCGCACCGGGGAGTTGACCCCCCCGGGGAGAAGGCCGAGCGCGCGCTCGTAGAGCTCGGCCGAGCGGGTGGTGCGGGGGGGTGGGGGGTCGGCCGGGGGGGTTATCCCCCGGCTGCTAGGCATGCTCCGCTTCCCACTTCTGGTGCTCGCCCGTGAAGTAGAGGAGGCGGATCTTCTTGAACTCGGTCGAGGAGTAGAGCGTGCGCCGGTCCTCGATGCCCGTGTCCTCCGCGATCGAGTCGAGGATGGCGTCGCACTCCTGCTTCGAGCGGCCGTGCGCCATCGTGAACACCGAGTAGGGCCAGTCGGCGTAGGTCGGCCGCTGGTAGCAGTGCGAGATACCGCGAAAGGAAGCCATGCGCGGGGCCAGCTCCATCACTCGCTGCTCCGGCACGCGCCAGACGCCCATGCCGTTGGCCGAGAAGCCGGCGCGGCGGTGGAACAGGATCGCGGCCACACGGCGAAGGATGCGACGCTCGCGCATCGACTCGAGCTGCTCCAGGAGCTGAGGCTGCGACACGCCGAGCCCGGCCGCGGCCGGCGCGTATGGCTCGGCGGCCACCGGCATGTCGCCCTGCAGGCCCTTGATCACAGCGAGGTCGAGCTCCGAGAGGTCGGCCCTCTCTGGATCCTTCGGCTCCTCCGCGGTGCCGGCGGCCGCCAGCTCGCCGGTGCCCTTCTCCATCTCCAGGTCCATGCGGATCTTGAACAGCCGCAGGGTGGGCAGCTGACGCACGGATTCGGCGCCGGTCAGCTCCTGGAGCACGTCCAGCGTCCCTTGCATGCCCAGCCGCGACCCGGGCTCGATAGCGATCGTGAACCAGACGTTGAAGTCGTGGTTGCGCAGGTAGTTGTGGGAGACCCCCGGGTGCGAGTTGATGACCTTCGCCGCGCGCCAGGGGTGCTCCGAGTCGACCTTTGCGGCCACCAGCATCGATTCGTAGCCGAGTACGCGCGTGTCGAAGATCGGCGTGACCTGGCGGATGATGCGCTCGCGCACGAGCCGGTCGGTGCGGCACAGGACCTCCTGCTCGCTCGCCTCGGCCAGCTCGGCCACCTCGGCAAACGGGCGCTCGGCCAGCGGGAAGCTGCCCTGCAACAGGTTGAGCAGCTTCTTGTCGAGCTCGTCGAGCGGGATGGCCGCGCCGTCCCTGCGGCTGCGGACCTTGCCTACCGAAGCCATGCGGCCACTTCCTTCGCGTGGTAGGTGATGACCACGTCGGCGCCGGCCCGGCGGATGGCCGTGAGGGACTCGAGCACCGTGGCGCGCTCGTCGAGGTAGCCCGCTGCGGCCGCGGCCTTGACCATCGAGTACTCCCCGCTCACGTTGTAGGCGGCGATCGGCGCCCGTGTGACCTCCTTGACCCGCCGGATCACGTCGAGATAGGGCAGCGCCGGCTTGACCATGACCATGTCGGCGCCCTCCTCGACGTCGAGAAGAGCCTCGCGCACCGCCTCCTCGGCGTTGGCCGGATCCATCTGGTAGGTGCGCCGGTCGCCGAACGAGGGCGCGGAGTCGGCGGCCTCCCGGAAGGGCCCGTAGAAGGCCGAGGCGAACTTGGCGGAGTAGGCGACGATCGGCACGTCCTTGTGGCCCTCGGCATCGAGCTGAGAGCGCAGCGCCCCCACCCGGCCGTCCATCATGTCGCTGGGCGCCACGGCGTCGGTCCCCGCCGCGGCCTGCGAGATCGCGGTCTTCGCGAGCAGCTCCAGCGTGACGTCGTTGTCGATCGTGCCGTCCTCCCGCACGACGCCGCAGTGCCCGTGGGACGTGTAGCCGCAGAGGCAGACGTCGGTGAGCACGACCAGCTCGGGGTGCGCGTCCTTGAGCGCACGCACCGCCAGCTGCACCACGCCCTCGTCGTCGTAGGCGCCCGCGCCCTGGATGTCCTTCTCGGCCGGGACGCCGAACAGCAGCACCGCGGGCACGCCGAGCTCGTGGGCAGCGCCGGCCTCGTCGACAGCATGCGAGATCGACAGGCGCTCCACCCCCGGCATCGCGGCGACAGGCGTGCGGCTGTCGGTCCCGAGCTCGACGAACATAGGCAGCACGAGGTGCTGCGGACTGAGCTCGGTCTCGCGAACCATGCCGCGCAGCACGCCCGTTTTGCGCAACCGCCGCATGCGCGTAGCTGGGAAGGCCATCGCCATCCAGTCTACGAGCCCCGCACGGCTGCCGGCGCCTAGGCGAACCTGCGCATGGCCAGCCGGCTGAGCGTCCCGAAGGCAATGAAGAGGGCCGTGAGGTGAAGCAGCGGGACGCCCAGGCCGCCCGCGCCGTTGAGGGCGGAGTCGAGCGCGTCGAGCGCGGGCTTGAACGGGAAGAGGGCGGACACGACGCGGATCAGGTCGTACAGCGCCGGCGCCACCGCGCCCGAGGGCACGAGCGCCAGGAAGGTCAGGGGCAGCGACAGCATGAACGCCAGCAGCGACGCGGCTCGCACCTCGCGGGTCACCGCCCCGATGGCAAGGCCGAGCGCCGCGAACGCCAGCGCGGCGGCCGAGAGCGCTGCCAGCCAGAGCGGGAAGCGTCCCCAGTCGAGCTCAACGAACAGGCCGAGCCCGAGCAGCATCAACAGGCAGACCAGCAACGAGCAGGCGGCGGCAAGCGCCGCCTTCTCGAGCAGCAGCCCGGTGCGCGAAACCAGCCCCCGCACCAACCGCGCGAAGGCGTTCTCCTCGCGTTCGAGCGCCAGCGCGCCCGCGGCCAGCAGGAGCGTGACGAACATCATCGACACGGCCACCGCGAGAGCGACCGCGAACGAGCTGAGCGACGTCGCCCCGCCGTTGACCACCGTCGACCTCACGCGGATCGGCTCACCGACAACCGACAGCACGTCGTCGGAGAAGGACAGGTTGTCGCGCGCCAGGCGAGAGAAGCCGATCACCCGCTGCACCTCGTCCCCCACGCCCGAGCCGCGCGGAAGCCGGCGGGCGGCCCGTCGCAGGATCTGCTCGGAGCGCCGCAGGCCGAGCACGTCGAACTCCTGCCCGAGGAAGCTGTAGTGGCCGCCGCTCTGGATCAGGTCGAGCAGCCGCAGCGACTCCGCCGCGATGCGCTTGGTGAGCGCGGCGTTGGCGACCTGCACCTGCGAGCGGATCGTGTTCTCCACGAACTGCCGTTTGGCGGGGTCCTCGGCGTTGTAGTAGACCTCGACCGTGCCGGGCTCAAGCCCGGATTGGAGCTTGGTGGCGATGTCGGCGGGAATCACGAGCGCGCCCAGGACCGAGCCGTCACGCACCTTCGCGATCGCCTCCCGGCGACTCCTCACGCGCACCGGGTCGATGGCATCGAAGAGCGCCTGCGACTGCTTGGAGAGGTCGATGCGCTCGCCGCCCAGCTCGATCTGGTTCGCCGACGACGGCACGCCGTTGTAGAAGGCGACCTGGGGCTTGTCAGGGCCGCGCGAGAGCGCGAAGCCGATCAGCGTGGCGATCACGATCGGGTAGAGCACGAGCAGCGAAACGAGCAGCGGCGAGCGCCCGAGGATCCGAAGGTCCTTCAGGAGCAGCCAGCGCAAGGCGTTCAGTGGCCCTGCTGGTGGAGGAAGGCGACGAACGCGGACTCGAAGTCCAGACCGGACGTGCCCACCACCCGCTCGAGCTCGCGCGGCGCGCCGGTGAAGAGCCGCTCGCCGTCGGCCAGCACCACCAGCTGGCCCGCGTAGCGGTCGGCCTCCTGGATGTTGTGGGTGGCGTACACGACCGTCGTGCCTTCCTCGGCCAGCCGCAGGATGAACTCCCAGAGGCGCTCGCGCTGGCGCGGGTCGAGCGCCGCGCTGGGCTCGTCGAGCAGCAGGACCTGGGGCTCGGCCACCAGCCCGATGGCGATGTTCACGCGCTGGCGGTTACCGCCCGAGAGCTCCGCCACCTGGTCGCCGGCGCGCTCGCGCAGGCCGCTCAGGTCGAGCATGCGAGCGACAGCCGCGCCTGGATCGGACACCCGCTCCAGGCGCGCGAACAACTCGAGGTTCTCCCGGATCGTGAGCTTTCCGTAGAGCGCCGGCTGCTGGGGCACCCAGCCGATCTCGCCCCGCGTCTTGCCGACCTCACCCGCGTCGGGCCGCTGGATCCCGGCGAGGATCGACAGCAGCGTCGTCTTGCCCGCGCCGTTCGGCCCGATCACCGCGACGAGCTCGCCGCGGCCGGCGCTGAGCGACACGCCGCGGAGCGCCTCCCGCTCGCCGAAGCGCTTGACGAGAGCGCACGCCTCGAGCACCGGCGCGGCGGTCGCAAGCTCCATGGCGAACACCTTGGCAGAATCGCCGCCGGTGAAGCTTCTGTTCGTCGGCGACGTGGTGGGCGGGCTGGGCCGGCGAACGCTGGCCTCGCTGCTGCCTGGCCTGCGCGAGCGACACCGGCCCGACTTCGTCGTCGTGAACGGCGAGAACGCGGCCGGCGGCGTGGGCATCACCGAGAAGACGGCACGCGAGCTGCTCGAGGTCGGCGCCGACGCGATCACGCTCGGCAACCACGCCTACCGCCATCGCGAGGCGTACGAGTTCCTCGACCGCGAGGAGCGGATCGTGCGGCCGGCCAACTACCCGAAGGGCAGCCCCGGCCGTGGCTACACCGTGGTCGAGCGGCCCGGGCTGCGGCTGGCCGTCGTGAACATGTCGGGCATGCTGTTCGTGGAGGCCGCGCGCTCCCCGTTCGGCGAGATCGACGCGCTCCTCGCCGAGCTGCGCGGGAAGGCCGGCCACGTTCTACTCGACTTCCACGCGGAGGCGACCAGCGAGAAGGTGGCGATGGGCTGGCACGTGGACGGCCGGGTGACCGCCTGCGTGGGCACTCACACGCACGTGCCGACCGCCGACGCCCGCGTGCTGCCGGGCGGCAGCGCCTACATCACCGACGTGGGCATGACGGGTCCGCGCGGTGGGGTGATCGGGGTGAAGCGCGAGCAGGCGATCGAGCGCTTCCTGACGCTCACCCAGGTGAGGTTCGAGACCTCCGAAGTGGATCCCTGGCTGAACGGCGTGCTGATCGAGGCGGGCGCAGACGGCCGGGCCACGGCGATCGAGCAGCTGCTGCTTCCGGCCGCCTGAGCGCCCGAAGCGCCAGCCCCAGCACGCCCAGCAGCACCAGGTCGCGCGCGGCCACGAGCGTCAGTGCGGCCGGCTCGCGGGCCACCAGGTCGAAGTAGCGCGCCGGGAACCCGACCTGCGTGAGCAGCGCCGCCACGCCCACGGCCGCCGCCAGCGCATACTCTCGCCAGGCCAGCGCGAGCGCACCGAGCGGAAGGGTCCAGATCAGGAACTGCGGCGACAGCACCTTTCCGAGCGCCGCGAACGCCGTCCCCGTCGCGAGCGCGGCGATCACTAGCTGCCGGGCGCCCGGGCGCCGGGCGGCGGCCACCGCCAGCAGCGCCAGCACGATCACGAGCAGCGCGGCCGAGCCGGCTGCCACGAATCCCGCCGCCGGGTGCTCGAGGCCGTCCGAGCGGTGGCTCGAGACCGGCGCCGCCTGCCCCAGCCCCAGGCCGTCGAGCGCGGTCAGCAGGCTGGCGGAGGAGCTCTCCACCTGCACCGGCCGCTCGAGCTGGAAGCGCACGGCGTCGAAGCTGCCGGACGGCGAGGCCGCCAGCGCGAGCGCACAGCCCGCGGCCAGCACGGCGCCCAGGCAGGCCGCGGCGGCGAGCGCCTCGCGCCTGCCGTTCCGGGCGGCCACCCAGGCCAGCGCCGGCGCCGCGGCCAGCAACGGAAAGCCCTTCGTGAGCGCGCCCGCGCCGAGCAGCGCCAGCCCCACGCGCGCCCGGCCGGCGCACAGCGCGAGCAGCGCCAGCAGCGTCAGCGCCACCGGAGCCAGGTCGAAGTGCGTGCGCAGCATCGCGCCGCACAGAAGCGGTGTCGCGGCGGCGGTGAACAGGGCGGCCCGGCGCGAGCCGCCCGTGCGCGCCGCCAGCGCACCGGTGAGCAGCACGCAGACGGCGGCCAGCAGGAGCGTCCAGCCGGCGAACGAGGCCCTGAAGGCCTCAGCGCCCGTGCCGAGCAGTCCCGGCAGCGCAATCGCCGGCGCGGCCAGCGGCGGGTACTCGAGGAAGGCGTCGCGGTAGGGAAGCGCGCCGTCCAGCAGCGGCCCGGCCAGCTGCCGGTAGACGAACAGGTCGTTCACGCGCTCGTCCGAGAACGGCACCAGCCAGAGCGTCGCGGCCCAGCCGGCGGCCAGCACCCCGAGCGCCAGCAGCGTGTCGCGTCTCACGCGGGCACCATCTCCGCCGGGCGGGCCGCGGGCTGCGGCTGCTCCGGCGGGCCGGCCGACGAGCCCAGTGCTCCAAGCACCGTGACGAGCACGAAGGGGGTGAACCACACCACGTAGAGGTAGAACCAATGGCTCATGCCGAGCTGGAGCGCGATCAGCACCGCGGCGCCGAGCGCGGCCAGCTGTCGCGCGTCACGGCGGCGCGGCACGAACGCCACCAGCAGCGCGAGGCCGCCGGCGCCGGCCTTGACCGCGGTCTGAAGCCAATCGAGTGAAGACGTCTGCCCCCAGAGGCTGAACGGCGAGGGGCGGCCTACCTGGTAGCCCACCGTGCGGTCGTAGAGCTCCCGCAGGCCGCCGTCCGGCAGCAGCGGCAGCGTCGTCACGGCCACCACGGCCGCCAGGCCCAGCGCGAACGGCATCAGCTCACCTGCCCTGCGCCGGCCGGTTCCCGCCGCGAACAACGGCGCCAGCGCCAGGGGGGCGAACTTCGCTGCCGCCCCGGCGCCCACCGCCGCTCCGCGCAGCAGCGCCGAGCCGGTCCGCTTCACCGGGGCGAGCGTGAGGGCCAGCAGCGCGGCAACGCAGAAGAGCCCCACCAGCGTGTCGTTGGAGTTGCTCTCGAGGGCGAAGGCCGTGTAGGGGTATGCGACCCAGGCGTAGGCCAGTGCGAGGCCCAGCATCCGCCCCTCTGCCCCCGGCCGCAGCCGCCGGCCGAGCAGCAGCAGCCCCCCGAGCGTGAGCAGGTCGAAGGCGATGGCGGCGCCATGCGCGGCCGGCAAGCCGTCCCAGGAGCCGCCCCACGGCAGTGCCTGCTCGAACGGCACGTAGAGCAGGTAGTTGAGTGGACCGTAGGTGTCGCCGTGACCGACGTCCTCGGAGAAGCCCGCCCCGTACAGGCCATCGCCGTCGGCGATGCGGTCGGCGCCGACCACTCCGGCGTAGCCCACGTCGATCACGTTCGAGTCGACCACGTTGAGGCCGACGCGGAAGGCCGCCAGGAACACGAGCCCCATCACCAGCCACGACGCCGGAGCGAGTGGCACGAGCGGTCCGGGGCGAGTCCGTGGCCTGAAGCCGGCGAGCAGGCAGCGCGCGAGCAGGTAGCCCAGGACCGGATAGGCGAGCGGCACGGAGGCCGAGAGCTCGCCGCGGTTGAAGAACACGTGCGAGAGGCCGAAGCCGAGCAGCACCAGCAGGTCCAGGTGCAGCAGCCTGAAGGGCCGGCGCGGGTCGAGGAACGGGGCCAGAAACAGCAGGCAGAGCGGGATCCAGACGTACGGAGCGTTGAGCCTGCGCCCGAACGCGCCGGGGTAGCCGCGTGCCATCGTCCACGAGACCTGCTCGCCGGTCCACTGCTCGAGCACCGCGCCGCTCTCGTCGTCCACGATCACCTGCACGAGCTCCCGCCTGTGGCGGAAAAAGCTCACCTGCCAGCGCCCGGGGCCCTTCGTGTAGGCGGCCGGCCGCAGCGGGCCGCTTCTGCGCTCTGCGCGCACCTTGTCCGCGCGCGAGGCGATCGCGATCACCTGCCGCGCGCTGCGGTCGAAGAAGCGCGGCGGCTCCGCCTGCGAGCGCGGGCTGGTGAGCTCAGCCGCCTGCGCGGCGCCCGGCAGCGCGGCCAGCACGACGAGGGCCAGCCCTACTCGGGTCGTAGCTCGAGCGCGAAGCTCCACATCTTGTTCCCGAGGAAGTTGAGCGGCGTGGCAGCCGCGATCGAGATCGCCTGGGCCGCCAGCTCGGGCACGCCGGCCACCGACACGAGCAGCTCGAGCACGGCGGCGGCGAACAGGAAGGCCGCCACGCTGACCGCGACGAAACGCGCGGCCTGAAAGCCGGCCCTGCCGCCGCGCGCCTTGAAGGTCCAGTGGCGGTTCCACCAGAAGTTGTTGCTCACCGCGACGACGAAAGCCACCGTGGCGGCCATCAGGTGATGCAGCGACAGGGCCTCGAAGCAGACGGCGAAGACGCACAGGTTCACCACGTAGCCCGAGGCTCCGACTGCGCAGAACTTCGCCAGCTGCAGCCAGTTGTGGGGACGGCGCAGGCCCGCCCGCACGCGCAGATGTACGGCGTCGGCCATTGGGGCTACGACGGTAGCGCGAAGTGGTCGAGCACCAGCGGCGTCACGTCGGCCAGCGACCAGTGCTCTCGATCGGGCAGGTCGAGTCCGCTCACCAGCAGCACGCCCTCCGAGTCGTCCCGGTGCAGGGAGCCGTGGCTGCCACCCCCCACGTGGTCCGCGCCGCCCCAGTCGACGAACTCGTAGCCCGGCAGAGCCGAGGCCAGCACGTCGCCGCCGTGCGGGCAGTCGAGCGCCGACCAGAGCCGCGCGAGCGCATCCGGATAGGTGCCGCAGCGGACCAGGCCGTCGCCCAGCTCGAGCTCGAGCGTCGCGGCCGGGCCGTCGAGGCTCCAGCGCCGTCCACGCTCGTCCTCGAGCTCGCCCCCGGGTGCGAAGCGAAGCTCGCCGCGCTCCGAGCGCACCGCCGCTTCCCCGTCGGCGCGGTGGGCCACGAAGTCGACACCCTCGATGGCAAGCAGGTCGCGGGCCGCCCGCGGCACGAGCCGCGCGCGCTCCTCCTCGTCGATCACGTAGGCCATGGCGGAGCGGGCGGAGGGGCAGACGGCCAGCTCCGCCTCGATGGGGGCGGGGTCGCTGGGCCCGAGCACGCGCCAGGGCCCGAAGCCGTCCCTGAGGTTGATGCGGTCGCTGACCTCGGTCTGCGAGTGGTCCGACATCACGATCACGGCGTGGTCGGCGAGAAACGCCTCCGGTCCGCCCGCCACCTGCATGATCCGCTCGAGCGCCCGATCCGCCTGGGCGATCGACGTGAGCTGTCCCTCCGGCCCGAAGCGGTGGGAGTGGGTGTCGTTGTCGGGCAGCGAGAAGAGCAGGAAGTCGAAGAGGTCGTGCTCGACGAGGTAGGCGCCCACGCAGCCCGTGTGCTGGTCGCGCTGGCCGGGCAGCCCGAGCGTCGACGTGCAGCCGGTGTTGCGGGAGTCGAACAGGTCGGCGTAGAAGAGCTCGCCTGAGCCGTAGACCGCGTGACGGAACTGCGCGGCCTCGGCGATGCGGCGGTAGACGCTGTCGCCGGACGGCTCGTGGCGGGTGCGCCCCCGGTAGATCAGGTAGGTGGTGCAGGCGGTACGCAGCCCGGCGTCGTCGAGGTGCTCGAAGACGGTCTTGCGCGCACGGCTGAGGTGCGCCATGTTCATGTTGTAGACCGTGTCGTAGAGCGAGCGCACGACCCCGAAGGCGCGCGTGGCCGCCATCGAGGAGCCGTACTCGACGTAGCGCTCCTCGCCACGGTGGTACCAGTTCATCGACGGGATGTGGTGCTCTCCGGGCCCGCTGCCGGTGGCGATCGTGGCCGACGCGACCGGCGTGACCGACGGGAAGGTCGAAACGCAGTCGCGCACGTACACGCCGTTGGCGCGCAGCGCGGCCAGCGCCGGCGCCCGGCCCTCCTCGATCGCCCGGTCGAGCATGTCGGGCTTGAGCGAGTCGATGACCGCGAGCACGAGCTTGCGCGGGCTGCTCACCGCAGGATCCGCAGCCCGGCGTACTTGCGCTGGCCCTCACCGCGCGAACGCACGAGCAGCACCGCGAAGGCGAGCAGGGCGAGGAAGGACAGCGGCGGCAGCAGAATCGCCAGGCCCGCCAGGACCAGCGCGGCGACCTCGGCGTAGGCCGTGATCAGCCCTCCCGCGGCGTCGCGGTCGCCGGCCCGCGCAAGGCGGCCCCGGGCGCGGCTCAGGAGGCCGCCGACGGCCGCGAAGCCGAGGGCTGCGCACAGCACCCCGGCGACGATGCCGGGCCAGCCCGCGTGGCCGCCCTCGGCGAGCGAGCCGGCGAACAGCAGGCCGCCGAGCGTCAGCCCGAGCACGGCGGCCAGCCGCTCGGCGGTGCGGTTCCGCCCCGAACGTTCCAGCCCGTACCACAGCAGCGCGAGCACGAACACCACCAGCAGGAACCACGGCGACTCGAGGAAACGCCAGTCCGTGCCGTCGAAGTCGACTCCCAGGTCGCCGCGAGCGAGCCCGCCCGCGAGCAGCGGGGGCAGGAAGGGGCGAACCCCGCTTGCGCCGGCCAGTCCGGCGCCCTGGCCTATGTCGAGGAAGAGGCTCGTGGCGGCTGTCGCGGGTCGGTAGCCTGCGGGCGCATGACGATACCGGCAGGGCAGCGGCCCCCGGGGGCGAACGTCCCGTCATGAGCGTCTCGCGCGACCTCGAGCGCTATGCGGAGCTGTTCGCCGCGCGCACGAAGGTCATGAAGTCGTCGGCCATGCGCGACCTGATGGCTGTCACCGCGCGCCCCGAGGTGATCTCGATGGCGGGCGGCTTTCCCGACACCAGCACCTTCCCGCCCGAGACCTTCGCCGCGGTCACCCAGCGGATCGCCTCCGAGTCCTGCGCGCGAGCGCTGCAGTACGGACCCACGGACGGGCTCGAGGAGACCAAGCAGCGAATCGGCGAGGTGATGGCGGCCGAGGGCATGCGCCTCGACCCCGAGGACCTGGTGGTCACCACCGGCGGACAGCAGGTGATCGACCTCGTCACCAAGACCCTGATCGACCCCGGCGACGTGATCGTCGCGGAGGCTCCGACCTACCCCGGCGCGATACCCACCTTCTCGTCCTACGAGGCCGACGTGGTCCAGATCGACATGGACGCCGACGGCATGCGGGTCGACCGGCTCGAGGAGACGCTCGACCGGCTCGAGCGCGCGGGCCGCCGCCCGAAGTTCGTGTACACGGTGCCGAGCTTCCAGAACCCCGCCGGAGTGACGATGTCGCCGCCGCGGCGCAGCCGCCTCGTCGAGGTGGCGCGCGAGCGCGAGCTGCTGGTGCTCGAGGACAACCCGTATGGCCTGCTGCGCTACGAGGGCGAGCCGCCGCCCACGCTCTACTCGCTCGACGGGGGCGTCTACGTGATGTACCTGGGCACGTTCTCGAAGATCCTCTCCCCCGGCATCCGACTGGGCTGGGTGGCGGCGCCGCCACCGGTGCTCGAGAAGATCAACCTCGGCAAGCAGGGCACCGACCTCTGCACCTCCACGCTGTCGCAGCTGATGGTGGAGGCCTACTTCGAGCATGGCCGCTGGCGCGACTACGTGAACGACCTGACCGAGGTCTATCGCTCGCGCCGCGACACGATGCTCGACGCGCTCGCAGAGCACTTCCCGACCCAGGCGGAGTGGACGCGTCCGGCCGGCGGCCTGTTCATCTGGGCCACGCTGCCCGATTTCATCGACACCACCGACCTGCTTGCGCGCGCGTTGCGGGAGAACGTGGCGTTCGTGCCGGGCGCCGCGGCGTTCCTCGACGGGCGCGGCCACAGCTCGATGCGGCTGAACTTCTCGGCCTGCCCCGAGGAGGACATCCGCGAGGGCATCCGCCGCCTGGGAGAGGTGGTCAGGGAGCAGGTGGAGCTCTACGGCACGCTCACTGGCGAGACGGCGGCGCCTTCGCGGACGGCGCCGGAGGAGCGACCGGCCGCGGACGAGGCCCGCGTGCTGCGCATGCCTTCGCGCGAGCAGCGCGCGCGCCGGGCCGGCGGCCCTTGAGCCGGGTCGCGGTGCTGAAGGGCGGGCGCTCGTTCGAGCGCCAGGTGTCGCTGCGCTCCGGAGCGCGTGTGCAAGACGCCCTGGAGCGGCTGGGCCACGACGTGGTGCCGGTCGACGCCGGCGTGGACCTGGTGCTGCGGCTGCGCGAGGCGCGTCCTGACGTGGCATTCGTGGCGCTCCATGGCCGAGACGGCGAGGACGGCACGGTGCAGGAGCTGCTCGAGATCGCGGGGATCCCCTACACGGGGTCCGGCGTGCTCGCCTGCGTGCGCGCCGCCGACAAGGTGCTGGCGAAGCACCTGCTGCTCGAGGCCGGGGTCCCTACGCCCGAGTTCTTCGCCTTCAGCGAGACCGCCTTCCGCGAGCTCGGGGCCGCGGAGGCGCTGCCCGCGATGGAGGAGCGTCTTGACTTCCCGATCGTGGTCAAGCCCGCCAGTGGCGGCTCGGCGCTCGGCATCCGCTTCGCCCGCACTGCGGCCGACGTGCCCGGGGCGCTCGTATCCGCATTCTCCTACGACTCGAAGGTGCTGCTCGAGCGCCATGTGGCCGGGCGCGACCTGGCCGTGTCGATCCTGGGCGACCAGGCACTGCCGGTGGTGGAGGCCATCCCGCGCGACGAGGACTTCTACGACTTCGAGTCGCGCTACGAGATTGGGCGCACCGACTTCAGCTGCCCGGCTGAGCTACCAGGCGAGCTCTCGGAGGCCGCGCACCGGCTCGCGCTACGGACGTTCGCGCTGCTCGGCTGCCGGGGCTTCGGCCGCGTCGACCTGATGCTCGACGAGAGCGGCGGGCTATGGGTGCTCGAGGCCAACCCGGTTCCGGGGCTGACCGAGACCAGCCTGCTGCCTCAGGCCGCCGAGGCGGCGGGGGTCGGCTTCGACGAGCTGGTCGGGCGTGTGCTCGAGCTGAGCGGCTAGTCGCCTTCGCCCGCCGCGAAGTCTTCGGGTGACACGTTGTCGAGGAAGTCCTTGAACTTCTCGACGACCTCTTCCTGGTCCTCGACCTCATGCTCGAACTCGATCGCGGACTCGGTGATCACGTCCTCAGCCGCGAAGATCGGCGCGCCGGTCCGGACCGCCAGCGCGAGCGCGTCGGAGGGCCGGGAGTCGATCTCGACTTCGCGGCCGTTCAGTTGCAGGGTGACCGCGGCGTAGAAGGTGTTCTCGCGCAGCTCGGTGACCGAGACCTTCGTGCAGTTGACGTCCAGCTCGGTGAGCATCTCGCTGATCAGGTCGTGGGTCATCGGCCGAGGCGTGTTGGCGCCCTGCAGCTTCATGAGGATGGCGGCGGCCTCCGGATGGCCGATCCAGATCGGCAGGAACTTGTTGCCCTCCCGGGTCTTCAGGAGCACGATCGGCTGCTTGCCGACCATGTCGAAGCTCACCCCGTAGATCACCATCTCCTGCACGAGCGACAGTCTAATGCCCGCCTTACGGCCGACCGAACCGGTGCCCTAGGCTCGAACCGTGCCCGGCTCCGCGCCCCTTCCGATTCGTCGCAACACCATCCTGCTGTCGGCGTCCATGGCCATGAATTCCGCGATGCTTCAGCTCTCGGCGGCGGTCGCCTCGCTCACGCTGGTACGGGTGCTCGGCGTGAAGGGCCTGCTGGGACTCGGGCCCGCGATCGTGCTGGGCTGCGGAGCGCTTGCGGCGCTGCCGGCCGGCCGCGCCATGGACCGCGTCGGCCGGGTGCCCGTGCTGGCCCTTGGCTTCGCCGCCGGGGCTGCCGGCTGCGGATTGGCCGCCCTCGGCAGCGCCACGCAGCTGGCTCCGGTGGTGCTCGCCGGCCTCTTCGGCGTCGGGGCGGCCAGCGGCATGGCGCTGCTGGCCCGCGCGGCGGCGGGCGACATGTACCCGCCGGAGCGGCGGGCGAGGGGCATCGCCCTGGTGCTGTTCGGTGCGGTGTTCGGGGCGCTGCTCGGGCCCGCGGTGTTCAGTCCGCTGCTCTCCGGGCGCGAGCTCGACGGCGATGCGCTCGCCCCGCTCTGGCTCGCCGGCGGCGCTTTCATGCTCGCGGGGCTCGGCCTGGTGCTGAGCGTGCGCCCCGACCCGCGCCGGATCGCGATCCTACTGGAGCATGGCGACGCGTCGGCCGAGGCCGCGCCGCCCGCGCCGCTCAAGGAGCTGCTTCGCCGCCCGGGCGTGGTGCCCGCGCTGCTCGCCGCGCAGGCCAGCTTTGCGGTGATGGTGGGTGTGATGACGCTCACCGGCGCCGTGGTGGTGGACCACCAGCACCACGAGGCGCAACACGTTTTCCCGATCATCGGCGCCCACGTGATCGGCATGTACGCGCTGGTGATCGTGGTCGGCGACCTGATCGACCGCATCGGGCGCACCCCGTCGCTGTCGGGCGGGCTGCTGCTGATGGCGGCATCGGTCATCAGCCTGCTCTGGGTCGAGAGTGTGGTGGGCACCGGGGTCGCGCTGTTCGGGCTCGGTCTCGGCTGGAACCTCTCCTTCGTGGCGGCCACGGCCCAGCTCGCCGACCGCAGCAGGCCCGAGGAGCGCGGCAAGCTGCTGGGCTTCAACGACCTGCTGTCGGGCGCTACGGGAGCCGCCTTGGCGCTGATCGGCGGCCTGGCCTTGTCGGCGCTCGGCGTGGCGGCCCTGGCAATCGGCGGCACCGTGCTGGTGATGGGCCCGGCGCTGTGGATCCTGAGGGACAGCAGAACAGCGGCGCCGGCGCACTCGGCGTAGTTCAGGCGCGGACTCGAGTCGTTGGGGCCCGCCCGGCAAGGAAGAGGAAGCGAAGCGTGCGACGCGAGGGACCGATGACGCCGCCGGGCGATGACCCGATGGCTCGAGATGGGCGATCCAGGACTCTCGAGATGGGCGATCCAGGACTCGAACCTGGGACCTCGTCCTTATCAGAGACGCGCTCTAACCGGCTGAGCTAATCGCCCGGCGGGCGCCGATTCTAGCGCCGGGCGAACACCGGGTCAGGCCGCCTGGCGGCTGCGCGCAGCCAGGATCCGCTCGGCCAGCTCGATCACCTCGGCGGGACTGTCGAAGCCGATCTCGACGCAGCAGCGCTCGCCCTTCGAGCGCACCTTGACCTCGCGCCCCATCGCCGCCGAGAGGGCGTCCTCGGCGGCGGCGAGCGCCTCCCTCAGGTCGGGATGGACAAAGCGCGAGCGGCGCGGGGAGGCCTCGTCGCCGGTGCCGTCCTCCGCCGGCCGCGCGCGCTGCTCGGTCTCGCGCACAGACCAGCCCCCGTCGCGAGCGTCCCTGGCCAGGCGCTTTCGCAGCAGGTGGTCCTTGCACGTGAGAATCGCCCTGCCGTGCCCCTCGCTGAGCTCCCCTCGCTCGATCAGCTCGAGCGCCTCCTCGGGGAGGTCCAGCAGCCTGATCAGGTTGGAGATCGCCGCGCGGCTGCGGCCGACACGCCTGCCGACCTCCTCGCGGGTAAGCCCCAGGTCGTCGACGAGCATCGCGCAGGCGCGCGCCTCCTCGACGGCGTTCAGGTCCTCGCGCGCCATGTTCTCGGCCAGCGCCAGGTCGAGCCGCTCCCAGTCGTCCGCGTCACGCACCATCGCCGGGATCGACTCGATGCCTGCGATCCGAGACGCCCGCAGGCGGCGCTCGCCCGCGACCAGCTCGTAGCGGCCGCCGGGCAGCCCGCGGACGACGACCGGCTGCAGCACCCCGCGCGCGCGGATCGACTCGGCCAGCTCGGCCAGTCCTGCGCCGTCGAAGGCGCGCCGGGGCTGGCGCGGGTTGGGGTCGATCAGGTCGACCGGCACCTCGCGCAGCCCGTTCTCCCTCCCGCCCGGCGGCAGGATGGCATCGAGCCCGCGGCCAATGCCACGATGCTCCTCACGCACGAGCGGCCACCTCGCGGGCGAGCTTGAGGTAGGCCGCCGAGCCCGTGCTGGCCGGCGCGTGATGGGTGACAGGGACGCCGAAGCTGGGCGCCTCCCCGACGCGCACGTTGCGCGGGATCGTGGTGTCGAAGACCAGCTCCGGGAAGTGCTTTCTGACCTCGCGCTCGACGTCGCGCGCCAAGCGCGTGCGGCCGTCGTGCATCGTCAGGATCAGCCCGGCGACCGTGAGCCGCGGGTTGAGCTCGCGCTGGATCAGCGCCAGCGTGTCGAGCAGCTGCGCGAGGCCCTCGAGCGCGAAGTACTCGGTCTGCACGGGAACGATCACCTTGTCGGCCGCCACGAGCGCGTTGACCGTGATCGGCCCGAGCGACGGCGGACAGTCGAGCAGCGTGAAGAGGTAACGTTCGCGCGCTCCGCCGATGCGCTCGCGCAGGCGCGTCTCCGAGCCGAGAATGCGCGGCAGTTCGACCGCGGCCCCGGCCAGGTCGGGCGTGGATGGCACGATGTCGAGTCCCTCGAGCCCGCTGGGCAGGGCCGCCGCGGTCACGCGCAGGTTCCCCGAGAGGCAGTCGTAGACGTTGGGGTCGCCGTCCTTGGGCAGCCCCAGGGCGACGGTGGCGTTGCACTGAGGATCGAGGTCCACCAGCAGCGTCTTGAAGCCGGCGTCGGCGACGCTCGCGGCCAGGTTGACGGCGGTGGTGGTCTTGCCCACGCCGCCCTTCTGGTTGGCGATTGCATAGATGGCGCCCATGCGCGGGTGAACCTAGCCTCGGCTTCGGTCGGACTTCCCTTGGTTCGGGGGCGAACCGCCCGCGCCGCAGGCATTCGGCTCGGCCGGGTACCTGGGAGCCGCCTACCCTCCCCGGAACGGCCGCTTGCGGGCCATCCCGGCCCGCCGCGGCAGGCCGGCCGGGGTGGCGCCGGCCTTGCGCAGCAGGTGCAGGTGCCGCCGCTCGGCGCCCTCGAACGGGCGCACCCGGCGAACCTCCTCGAGTTCCATCGACAGGGGCGGCGCGGCGGCCTCGGCCGCGGCCTCCTCCTCGTGGTCGCGGGCGCCCTTCCACGCCACGAGGACGCCCCCCTTGGCCAGCAGCGGCGACGCGTACTCGGCGAGCACGGCGAGCGGCGCGAGCGCCCGGGCCGTCACGGCGTCGTAGGACTCGCGGCCTCCGAGCGGCGGCGGGCTCTTCGCCCAGTCCTCCGCCCGCGTCGTGACCGAGCGCGCGTTGTCGAGGCGCGCGGCCTGAAGCAGCCGGTCGCTGACGGCGATCTTGCGCGTTTGGGACTCAACGAGGTCGACCTGCGCGGCGGGAAGCGCGATCGCCAGCACGAGACCCGGGAAGCCGGCGCCCGAGCCGAGGTCGGCGATTCGCCGTGCCCTCCCGAGAGCCTCTACCTCCAGGCCCGACAGGCTGTCTGCGACGTGGGTGTAGAGCGCCCGTTCGGCGGCGCCGGCGGTCGTGGGCGGGGCCGGCTCTCGCTCGAGCGCACTCAACAGAGCGAGCAGCTGGTCCAGCGACCCGCCCGGTAGCCCATGGCGCCTGCAGACGGCCGCCAGCGTTTCCCGTGAAACGCTCAGCCGCCCCGGGGGGAACGCTGCGGCGTGACCACCAGGCGCCGCTCGGGCTCGTCGCCCTCGCTGTGGGTCTCGACCTCGCTGCGCTCGCGCAGGTAGAGGTGCACGAGCTTGCGCTCCGGCGCACGCATCGGCTCGAGCTCCACCGGGCGGTCGAAGCGCAGGGCTTCCGCGACGGCGCGGTCGGCCATCCGCTGAAGGGCCGACTCGCGCCGATCGCGGTAGCCGGCGGCGTCGATCGTGACCTGCTTGCGCTCGGGCAGCCCGCGGAAGGCCGCGCGGAAGGCCAGATGCTGGAGCGCGTCGATCGTCATGCCGTGCTTGCCTATCAGGAGCCCGAGGTGGTCGCCGTTCACGGTCGCGCGGATCTCCTCCGCGGACTCGTCGATGTCCACGCTGCCGCGCAGGCCGAGCGCGTGTACGACGCGGGCCACCAGCGCGCGAACGCGTTCGGCAGGCTCCTCCGGGAGCTCCTGCGCGGCGCGGCGCCAGGCTTCGAGGTCCACCTCCGCCCGCACGCGGGCGGGACTGCCGTCGTCCCCCGCCTCCTCGAGCACCTCGAAGCCCACGCAGTCCGAGCTCACCCCCGGGAAGCTCGGCTCGAGCTGCTTCACCGCGGCCCACTTCGCCTCGCCGAGGGTCGCGCCCTCGGCCTCGACCACGCGCTCGCCCTGCCCCGCGTTCACCGCTAGCGCCGCCGGCCGGAGCGCTTCTTCTTCTTGCGCGGCGCGGGCGGCGGCTTCGCTCCCCGGCCGTTGCCCGCGCCTGCGGCGGTCGGCTTGGCCTTGCCGGCGCCCGCGGCCTTGCGCTTGCCGTCGGCGCCGTCGCCAAGCGCCGCGGCGGCGGCGGGCTTTCCACGTGCGGGTTTGCGCTCGCTGCTCTCGTCGCGCGGGTCGATCGGCGCGGGCTTCGGGAAGAGCTTCTTCACCAGCAGCTGCTGGCCGAGCGTCCACACGTTCGTGGTGATCCAGTACACGATCAGACCGGCCTGGAAGTTCACGATGAAGATCGTGAAGACGAACGGCAGCGCGAACATGATCCGCCGCTGGGTCGGATCGGCGCTGATCGCCGTAACCGCGCTCGCTGCCAGCTGGGTGCCCACGTAGAGGACGATCAGCACCCCGAGCACCACCGGCTGGTCGGTGACCTTGTGGGCGAGATCGTCGATGAACAGAAAGCTCTCGTTGCCCTTGATGTCAGCTCTGAACTCGGACGAGCGCAGCAGGTAGAAGAGCGAGATGAAGAACGGGATCTGCAGGATCAGCGGCAGGCAGGACCCGAGCGGATTGACCTTCTCCCGCTGGTAGAAGGCCATCACCTCCTGGTTCATGCGCTGCTTGTCGTCCTTGTAGCGCTCCTGGATGCGCTTGATCTCGGGCTGCAGCGTCTGCATGCGCTGCATGCCCTTCACGCCCTTGAAGGTCAGCGGCAGGATCGCCAGCCGCACGGTGAAGGTGAGCAGGATGATCGCGACGCCCCAGCTGCCCTCGAAGTCGCCCAGCAGGTTGTGCCAGAACTCGAGGATCGCCTGGCAGGCATCGACGATCGGCTGGACGATTACGGCGATAGGCATTGGCTAGCGGGCTGCCCGAGGGCGAAAGAGCTTCTGGTTCTCGACGAAGTCGACGCCGCCGTGGCTCCAGGGGTTGCAACGGAGCAGGCGCCAGGCGGCGAGGACCGCGCCCCTGAGTATGCCGTAACGCCGGATGGCGCCGATCGCGTACTCGGAGCAGGAGGGATGGTACTTACAGCGGCTTGGCAGGGCCGGGGAGATGGCGCGCTGGTAGAGGCGCAGCGGCGTGATCGCGAGCGTTCGCAGTGCGCTCACCGCTCACCCCCGGCCAGGCCGGCCCGGGAGAGCACCTCGCGCAGGGCCTCCTCGATCCCGCGTTCCCCCTCGCGCTCGGTAAGCTCTCCGGCGGCCGGCCGGGCGACGATCACGAAGTCGAGGCCGTCGCGCAGCTCCTCGGAGGCGGCCCAGAATGCCTCGCGCAGGAGGCGCTTGACGCGGTTGCGCTCGACCGCGCCACCGAGCTTTCGGCCGACGGACACCCCGAGGCGGGCAGCGCCCTCGCCGTCCCGGCGGGGAAAGGCGTAGACGACCAGGTAGCGACTCCCGTGGGAGCTGCCCTCGCGGTACACGCGCTCGAACTCGCCGCTGCGCGACAGGCGACGGCGCCTGCGGCGAGCGCGATCGGCCATCGCTACGGCGTCAGCCGCCCGCGGCCCTTGGTGCGGCGACGGCGCAGGACGCGCCGGCCCGCGCGGGTGCGCATTCGGGCGCGAAATCCGTGCGTGCGGGCCCGCTTGCGCTTCTTGGGCTGGTAGGTGCGCTTCATGCGGAGGCGCAGAGTATAGGAAGCCCCAGCCGCTTTTCACGCGATTTGCGAGCTGCTCCCGGGCGCTCCGGCCGGCGCCCCGGCGGGTCCCGGAGGCGAGTTGTATATTCGCCTCCTCCGAGGGCGTCGGGCCCGAAAACCCAGTCCCTCCCCATTCAGTCGCCGCTACCAAAAGCCCCCGAGGAGGGCCGCGTCTCCCCGTGCCCGAACAGCTCGAGCCAATCTGGCGGGAAATCAGCGCCGAGCTGCGCAGGCTGACGCCCGACTTCAAGTTCCACATCTGGCTCGAGCCGCTCGAGCTGGCCGGCGTGGAGGGGCGCAAGCTGTACGTGCGCGCCCCGGAGCACATCCGCAGCTGGGTGCGCGAGCGCTATCTGCCGCTGCTTCGACAGGCGGCCTGCCGGCGCTTCGATTCCGGCGCCTCCGTCGAGATTGTCGGAGCCGACTGGGTCCAGCCCGGCCCGCGCGGCGAGGGCAACGCCCCGGGCGGCGAGGCGCTCCCGCCGGAGGCCAGCCTCAACCCGAAGTACAGCTTCGAGCAGTTCGTGATCGGCGACGGCAACCGCTTCGCCCACGCGGCCGCGCTCGCGGTCGCCGAGCTGCCCGCCCAGGCCTACAACCCGCTCTTCGTGCACGGCTCGCCCGGACTGGGCAAGACTCACCTCCTCCATGCGATCGGCAACTACGTGGCCCGCTACGGGACCGGGTTGCGGGTTCGCTACGCCACGGTCGAGGAATTCACGGCGGCGTTCGTCGACGCACTGCGCCTGGGCAGCACTCGCGAGTTCAAGCGTGGCTTTCGGGACGTGGACGTCGTGTTGATCGACGACGTCCAGTTCCTCGCGCACAAGGACCGCACTCGCGAGGAGTTCTTCCACACCTTCAACGCCCTGCTCGGCTCCGGGCGCCAGCTGGTGATCACCTCCGACCGCAGCCCGGAGGAGCTGTCCGATCTCGAGGAGCGGCTGATCGAGCGCTTCCGCTCCGGTCTCGTGGTCGAGCTCGAGCCGCCCTCCGTCGACCTCCGGCGCGCCATCCTCCAGAAGCGCTCGCGGATCGACGGCGTATCGCTCTCGGCCGAGGTCCTCGACGAGATCGCCCGACGTGTGACCAGCAGCGTTCGCGCCCTGGAAGGAGCGCTGATACGGGTCGTGGCCTACGCCTCCCTGAAGGGCGAGCGCCCGACGCCCGAGCTGGCGCGCCATGTGCTCAAGCGGTTGGGCTCCGCTGCCGGCGGCTCCCGCGCCGGCCTCTCCGAGATCCTCGACGCCGCGGCGGGGGAGTTCGGCGTTTCACGTGAAGCACTGCTCGCAGATGACCGCCGTCCGCGCGTGGTCTCCGCGCGTCACGTGGCCATGTACCTCGCGAAGGAGAGCGGGCACAAGCCCAGCGACATCGCGCGCGGGATGGGCAACCGCAGCCACAGCACCGTGCTCAACGCCATCAACAAGACCAGTATCGACACCTCGCTGCACCCAGCCGTCGACAACGTCCGCAATTCGTTGCGACGCCCCGAGTGACGGCCGCATCAACTGATGTAATGCACAACCCGCCGACGCGCTGCTGCCCGTCAGTCAGCGAGATTCGCCGCCTTATCGACTTTCAGACACCCTCAGCAATCCCAACTAGGAAGAGAGCAAGTCTCCTTTGAAGCTTGCCGTTTCCCGTGAAACGTTCCTGGCGCGGCTTGGAATCGCCGTTCGCGGTGTGTCCACGCGCAGCGCCATTCAGACGCTGGCAGGCGTCCTCATCCGGGTGGCGGACGGCAAGGCGGAGCTCCAGGCCACCGACATGGAGCTCGGCGTGCGTGCCGGACTCGACGTGTCCGACCCCTCCGATGGCAGCGCCGTCGTCCCGGGCCGGCTGCTGCTCGACGTGGTCCGGTCGCTGCCAAAGGACGACCTCACCCTCGAGTACCGCTCCTCTCAACAGGATGTGGAGGTGGTTTCCGGCCCGTCCAGGTTCCACCTGCGCACGCTGCCGGCCGAGGACTTCCCGAAGCTCCCCGAGGCGCCCCAGAGCGGCACGCTCACGGTTCCCTCCAATGCCTTCGTGGACACGATCGGTCGTGTGGCCCGGGCCGCCTCGCGTGACGAGACGCGGCCGCACCTCACCGGCGTGCTGGTGTCGGCAAGCGAGCGCGAGCTGCGCATGGTCGCGACCGACTCCTACCGGCTGAGCGTGAAGGAGACGGCACTCGACGAGCCGCTTACGGGCGCGCTCGAGGCCAACGTGCCGGCGCGAACGCTGCAGGAGCTCGGCAGGATCGCGAGCGCCGGCGCCACGGCCAGCATCGGCGTGGCGGCGCTCGAGAACCAGGTCGTCTTCACCGTCGACGACGTGGTGCTGTCGTCCCGGCTCGTCGAGGGCCGCTTCCCGAACTATCAGCAGCTCCTGCCCGACTCCTATGACCACGAGCTGAGGGTGAACCGCGCAGAGCTGCTCGAGGTGGTCCGGCGCATCAGCCTCCTGGCACAGAAGAACGCGCCGCTGCGCCTGCGCTTCTCGGAGGGCGCCCTCGAGCTGTCGGCGCAGACCCCGGACGTGGGCGAGGCCAGCGAGTCGCTGCCGATTCCGTTCGGGGGCGAACCATTCGAGATCGGCTTCAACCCCGAGTTCTTTCGTGACGGCCTCGAGAGCGCGGAGTCCGACGACCTGCTGCTGAAGCTCATCAGCCCGCTGCGCCCCGGCCTCATCCAGTCCGGTGACGATGGCGGCTTCCTCTACCTCGTGATGCCGATTCGGCTGAACGTCTGATGCTTGCCGCGGATCACTACCGCCGCTAGGGCCGCGTGCGCGTCGCGGCCGCCAGCCTGCGCGACTTCCGCAACTACGAGCGGGCGGAACTCGAGCTCGGGGCCTCGCTGACCGTTGTGAGCGGCGCCAACGGAGCCGGGAAGACCAACCTGCTGGAGGCGCTCTACTTCGGCTGCACCGGCCGCTCGCCGCGCACTTCCAACGAGCGCGAGCTGGTGCGTCGCGGTGCCGGGGTGACCCGGGTGGTCCTCGACGTGGACGGCGAAGCGGGCGGCCACCGCCTCGAGGTCGGCTTCGAGCCGGGAGGGCCGAAGCAGATTCGCGTGGACGGCCGGGCGGCCGAATCGCTGGCCGCCGTCGAGGAGCGGCCACTGGTGAGCGTGTTCATGCCCGAACGCCTCGAGCTCGTGAAGGGCGCCCCCGCCGCCCGGCGCGCCCACCTCGACCGCTTCGTGGCGGCGCTCTGGCCGGCCCGTGGCGACGCGCGCGCCGCGTATTCGCGGGTGCTCGCCCAACGAAACGCACTCCTGGCACGCGTGCGCGCCGGTCAGGCGGCAGCCGACGGCCTCGGGGCGTGGGAGGCGGAGCTCGCGCGCGAGGGGGTGCGGCTGATGGCCGCCCGGCGTGAGGCGACCGAGGCGCTCGCCTCACCCTTCGCGTCGCTGGCGCAGCGGCTCGGCCTACCCGGCGAGGGCGAGTTGCGCTACCGGCCGCGGTCGGGCGCCGCGGACGCCGGCGGCCTCGCCGGCGAGCTCGAGGAACGGCGTCCCGCCGACCTCGAACGGGGCTTCACCGCGCATGGTCCCCACCGGGACGAGCTGCAGCTGCAGCTCGACGGGGTCGGGCTGCGCTCCTATGGCTCTCAAGGCCAGCAGCGCGCCGCGCTCCTGGCGCTCCTCTTCGCCGAGCGTCAGCTGCTGGGCGAGCGCCGCGGGCGGCCCCCTGTGATGCTGCTCGACGACGTGATGTCGGAGCTCGACTTCGAACGGCGCGAGCTGCTGGCATCGCTGCTGCGCGACGGCGGCCAGGCGGTGATCACCACGGCCGACGCCGATCACGTGCCGGGCGCGGGCGAGGCCGGCTCGGTGCTGGTGGAGGTCGCGGGCGGGCGCCTGGCGGTCGTGGCGCCGGCGTGAGGCGCCTCGCGCCGCGACACTTGGGCGCGGCACTTCAGCAGGCCGTGGGGGCGGCCGCTCCGGCTGGGGTGCTCGCGCGCGTCCAGGGCGCGTGGAGCGAGGCGGCGGGGCCCGTGGTGGCGGGCGCGGCACAGCCGGTGAGCGAGCACGACGGCATGGTCACCGTGGCCTGTGAGTCGGCCGTCTGGGCCCAGGAGCTCGAGCTGCTGAAGCCCCAGCTCGAGGAGCGCCTGAAGGCCCGTCTGCGCTTCGTGGTGCGCTCTCCGTAACGAGTGCAAACCCGGCCGGGCCCCTAGGCGCCATTTTTGCGCGATTTGCGGGTACTTTGTAGCTGTCGGAGCCGTCCGGCGGGAGGCCTAAGCTGCTAGAATCGACGTGGTTGTCAAGCCCCGCCCCGACCCGCGTGGATTGAGCGTGGCGTCGGGGCTTCTCATGTGAGCGACCCGAAGGGACCCGGTGGCCAGGAAGAAGAGCCCGAACAGCTATGGCGCCCAGGACATCACGGTCCTGGAAGGCCTCGAGGCCGTTCGCAAGCGTCCCGGCATGTACATCGGTTCAACGGGCACGCGCGGGCTTCATCACCTCATCTACGAGGTCATGGACAACTCCGTCGACGAGGCGCTCGCCGGAGAGGCCGACCAGGTCGCGATCGCCATCCATCCCGACAGCAGCGTCTCCGTCTCCGACAACGGTCGCGGCATCCCCGTGGACATCATGCAGAAGGAGAAGCGCCCCGCGGCCGAGGTGGTGCTCACCGTCCTTCACGCGGGCGGCAAGTTCGGCGACGGGGGCGGCTACAAGGTGTCGGGCGGCCTGCACGGCGTCGGCGTGTCAGTGGTCAACGCGCTGTCGGAGCGGCTCGAGCTCACGATCTGGCGCGACGGACACGAGTACACCCAGTCCTACGAGCGCGGCGTGCCCACGGGCGAGCTGAAGAAGGGCGCCAGGACCGATCGGCGCGGCACCAGCATCAGCTTCCTGCCGGACCTCGAGATCTTCGAGACGATCGACTACGACCGTGTGGTGCTCGAGCAGCGCTTCCGCGAGATGGCGTTCCTCACCAAGGGGCTCCGCATCGACTTCAAGGACGAGCGCGGCGAGGGCTTCGAGGCGAGCTTCCAGTACGACGGGGGCATCGTCGACTTCGTCAAGTACCTGCACGGCCAGGGCACGCGCGAGCCGCTGCACGGCAAGGTCGTCTTCATGGAGGACGAGGCCGACGCCGGCGAGATCGAGGTCGCCCTGCAGTGGAACAACTCCTACCAGGAGTCGCTGCTCTCGTTCGCCAACAACATCAACACTCACGAGGGCGGCACTCACCTGTCGGGCTTCCGCTCCGCGCTGACACGCACGATCAACGCCTACGCCCGCCAGAAGGGCGAGCTCAAGGAAAAGGACCCCAACCTCCAGGGCGAGGACGTACGCGAGGGCCTCACGGCGATCATCTCGGTGAAGATCCAGGAGCCGCAGTTCGAGGGCCAGACGAAGACCAAGCTCGGCAACCCGCCGGTCGAGGGCTTCGTGCAGGCGGCGGTCAACCGCGGTCTCGCCGAGTTCCTCGAGGAGAATCCCACCGACGCCAACCGGATCATCCGCAAGACCGTGGAAGCGGCCCGCGCACGCGAGGCCGCCCGCAAGGCCCGCGACCTCACGCGCCGCAAGTCGGCGCTCGAGAACTCAACCCTGCCGGGCAAGCTCGCCGACTGCTCGGTGCAGGATCCATCGCTTGCCGAGCTGTTCGTGGTCGAGGGAGACTCGGCCGGCGGCTCGGCCAAGCAGGGCCGCGATCGCAACACCCAGGCGGTCCTGCCCCTGCGCGGCAAGATCATCAACGTCGAGAAGAACCGCATCGACAAGGTGCTCGGCAACCGTGAGATCCAGGCGCTCATCACCGCCATCGGAACGGGCATCCGCGAGGAGTTCGATCTCGAGAAGGCGCGCTACCACAAGGTGGTGGTCATGACCGACGCCGACGTGGACGGTGCGCACATCCGCACGCTCATCCTCACATTCCTCTTCCGCGAGATGCCCGAGCTGATCGACGCCGGCTACGTCTACATCGCCAAGCCGCCGCTCTACAAGCTCAAGAGCGGCAGTCAGGAGCTCTACATCGAGAAGGAATCCGAGCTCGAGGAGGCGCTGCTGCGGGACAAGCTCGAGAAGATGACCGTGACGGATCGCGACCGGCGTGAGGCGAAGTTCACGCACGCCCGCTGGCAGAAGTTCGGCCGGCTGCTCAAGCAGTACGAGGGCTGGGCGTCGGCGCTGCGTGCGGAATGGGGTCACGACACGATCACCTTCCTCGAGGAGTCCGCGATCCTCGACTCCGGGCTCTTGACGGCCACGGACGTGGTCGAGCTGCTGAGGGGCAAGGATCCCGAGGGCGAGCCCTACGAGACCGAGTTGCTGTCCGAGGACGAGCTCGAGGTCGTGGTCAGAGTCGTCGAGCGCAAGACAGGCTCGGCCTCCCGCTACAAGCTCCGCCGGGCGATGTTCGACACGCCCGAGTACCAGGCGTTCGTGCGCGTGCACGGGGAGCTCGAGGGCCTCGCGGGCACACCGCCGTTCGCCGTCGTCCTGGGCAAGCGCGAGGCCGATGCGCTGTCGTTCGAGGACCTGCGCCGGCGGGTGCTGGAGGTCGCCCGTGACGGGGTACCGATGCAGCGCTTCAAGGGCCTCGGAGAGATGAACGCCGACCAGCTCTACGAGACCACGATGGATCCGGAGCAGCGCACGCTCCAGCTCGTGACGATCGACGACGCCAGCGCGGCGGACCAGATCTTCTCGATGCTGATGGGCGACAACGTGGAGCCCAGGCGCGAGTTCATCGAGACCCACGCCTCCGAAGTGACGAACCTGGACGTGTAGGCGATGAGCATCGAGCAGCTGACAGGCGGCAACATCGAGCCCCGCGGGCTCGAGGAGGAGATGCGCTCGTCGTACCTCGACTACGCGATGAGCGTGATCGTCGGCCGCGCGCTGCCCGACGTCCGCGACGGCCTGAAGCCGGTTCACCGTCGCGTCCTGTTCGCGATGCACGAGTCCGGATTGCAGCCGAACAGGCCCTTCCGCAAGGCCTCGCGCGTCGTCGGTGACGTGATGGGCCAGTTCCACCCGCACGGCGACTCGGCCATCTACGACACGCTCGTGCGGCTCGGCCAGGACTTCGCGATGCGCTATCCGCTGGTGCAGCCGCAGGGAAACTTCGGCTCGATCGACAACGATCCGCCGGCGGCCATGCGCTACACGGAGGCGCGGCTGGCCCGGCTCGCCACCGAGATGCTGCGCGACATCGACGCCGACACCGTCGAGTTCGCGCCGAACTACGACGAGTCGCGGCTCGAGCCACTCGTGCTGCCGGCGCGCTTTCCCAACCTGCTGGTCAACGGCGCCGCGGGCATCGCCGTCGGCATGGCCACCAACATCCCGCCCCACAACCTTCGCGAGGCCATCGACGCGACCGTGGCCTACATCGACGACCCGGACATCCAGGTGGCCGGGTTGATGCGCCACCTGAAGGGCCCCGACTTTCCCACCGGCGGCACGATCGTGGGCTTCCAGGGCATCAAGGACGCCTACGAGACCGGCCGCGGACGAGTGGTCATCAGGGCGAAGGCGCACGTCGAGCCGCTGCGCCAGGGCAAGGAGGCGATCGTCCTCACCGAGATGCCCTACCAGGTGGCCAAGGGGGACGGGCGCAATGAGGGGGGCGGTCTGATCAAGAAGATCGCCGAGGCCGTGCAATCGGGCCGGCTCAAGGAGATCTCGGACCTCCGCGACGAGTCCGACCGCTCGGGCATCCGCCTGGTGATCGAGCTGAAGCGCGACGCGATCCCGAAGGTCGTTCTGAACAAGCTCTACAAGCACACGCCCATGCAGACCACCTTCGGCGTGAACATGGTCGCTCTCGTCGACGGCGTGCCCCGCACGATGGGGCTGCTGCCGCTGGTCAAGAACTACGTAGACCACCAGCGCGACGTGGTGGTGCGGCGCACCAAGCACGAGCTGCGCCAGCGCGAGGCGCGTCTGCACATCCTCGAGGGCCTGCTGATCGCGATCGCCGACATCGACGCGGTGATCGAGCTGATCCGCGGCTCGCAGGACCCGGACGCCGCGCGCGGCGGATTGATGGAGCGCTTCGAGCTGTCGCGCATCCAGGCGCAGGCCATCCTGGACCTGCGCCTCCAGCGACTGACCGCGCTCGAGGCCGACAAGATCAGGCAGGAGCACGCCGACACGCTCGAGCGCATCAAGGAGCTGCGCGAGCTGCTCGGCGACGAGGCGCGGGTGATGGGCCTGATCAAGGAGGAGCTGGGAGAGATCCGCGACAGCTACGGCGACGAGCGCCGCACGGAGATCATCCACTCCGAGGACGACACGGACATCGAGGACCTGATCGCCGACCAGCAGATGGTCATCTCGATCACGAAGTCCGGCTACATCAAGTCGCTGCCCCTTGCCACCTACCGCAATCAGAAGCGCGGCGGCGTCGGCGTGATGGGCATGGACATGAAGGATGAGGACTACATCGAGCACCTATTCGTCTGCTCGACCCACGACTTCCTGCTGTTCTTCACGAACCGCGGAAAGGTCTACAGGCAGAAGGTCTACGAGCTGCCCGAGGCGTCCCGCACCGCGAAGGGCCGTGCGCTGGTGAACGTACTGCCGCTGCGGGAGGGCGAATTCGTGCGGGCTGTGCTGTCCACGCGCGACTTCAGCGAGGGCAAGTATCTCGTCTTCGCCACCAAGCAAGGCCAGGTCAAGAAGACCGAGTTCATCGCCTACAACACGCCGATCAAGGCCGACGGCATCATCGCGATCAACATCCGCGACGACGACGAGCTGGTGGCGGTCAGGCGTACGAGCGGGGACGACGACATCATCATGGTCTCGCACTCCGGCCAGGCCGCCCGCTTCAGTGAGGAGGACGCCCGGCCGATGGGACGCGATACCGGCGGGGTGCGCGGCATGAACGTGTCGCGCGGCCACAACTACGTGCTCGCCATGGACGTGGTGCGACCCGACACCGAGCTGCTGGTGGTCACCGAGAACGGCTACGGCAAGCGAACCGACATCGAGGAGTACCCCCGCAAGGGCCGCGGCTCCATGGGCGTCAAGACCGCCAGCCTGACCGAGAAGAAGGGCGGCGTGGCGGGTGCCCTGATCGTGCGCGAGCACCAGGAGCTCGTGTTCATCTCTCAGAACGGGATGGTCCAGCGCACGGGCGTGCGCGGCATCTCCAGGCAGGGCCGGCCGGCGCAGGGGGTGCGCGTGATGAACCTCCGCGATGACGACGCGGTAAGCGCGGTGGCGCTCGTGATCGAGCAGTCCGCCGACACCGCAGCCGAGGTCCAGGAGGGGCTCCAAGAGGCTTCCGCCGACGGTTCGGCATAGCCCGGCCGTCCGGTCTGCTTCAATTTGCGGACCAGGGAAAGGAGGTGGTCCGAACTTGAATCACAGACGTCTTGGGACCCTGGAGGTGTCCGGCCGCTAGACCCGAGCTGGGCCCCGTCTATCGGAGTCCAACCCGAGGCACCGTCGGCCTTGCCGGCTGGGAATGGTCCCTCCGGCCCGGGCGAAGTCGCCTGACCAGGTGAAGCCGATCAGGTCCAGCAGCTAATTGCGAGGGGCGCCCACCGGGCGCCCCTCGTGCCTTGTCAGGGCGTCGTGCCGGTGTCAGGGCGTCGTGCTGGTGTCGCCGTCCGACGAGTTGTCCTGCTGCCGTTGTTCGACGTCGTCGACCCGCTGCTGCAGGTCATCGAGGTTCGTGCGCACGGCCTTCACGTCGCTGCGCGCGCTCGATGCCCGGTCCTCGGCCGACTTCAGCCGGTTCTCGAGCTTCGCGACGTCATCTGTCTGCGGAAGGCCCCTGACCTGCTTCTCGAGCGCGTCGATGCGCTCGTCGAGGTCGCGCTGGACGCCGCTCAGCTGCGATCCGGTGACGGCGCCGGGCGGGCGCCGCGGCGAGTCGTCGTCGTCCGCGGTCAGCAGGGCGATGATCGCGATGGCGCTGGCGGCAACCGCCCAGACGCCCGCCACGACCAGCCAGCGCCGCAGATTGCGCAACTCGCCGAGCGTTGCCGGGGCGGCGTCCTCGTCCACCACCTCGGGCGGCGGGGGGTCAGGCGGCGACGAGATACTGCTCCCACGCGGCGGGGATCGTCGGCGCGGCCACGTGGATGAAGACCGTGGAAGTGGGCGCACGCGGCGAGCGCACCGGCACCATGTTGGCCTGTCGTGGCAGGCGGTCCCCCTTTCGCCGGTTGCACGGCGCGCAGCAGGTCACGATGTTCTCCCAGTTCGAAGGGCCGCCCTTCGAGCGCGGAATGACGTGGTCGACCGTGAGGTTGCCGCGCTCGTGCCCACAGTACTGGCAGGTCCAGCGATCGCGGGCGAATACCGCACGCCGCGTGATCTTGCGCCGGTGCGCGTCGCGCGGGATCTTCACGTAGGTCACGAGGCGGATCACCACCGGCCTCGGCAGCGTAAGCGTTTCCGCGTGCAGGCTCCACTCCGAGTGCTCGAGCACCTCGGCGCGCTG
>Ga0126312_10000218_pt1 | contig 30503 bp, 30 predicted proteins | sample Plot104A_FD_92537 | JGI IMG/M metagenome (GOLD analysis project Ga0126312, IMG submission 92537) | Serpentine soil microbial communities from UC McLaughlin Reserve, CA, USA - Plot104A | ecosystem: Environmental > Terrestrial > Soil > Grasslands | place: USA: UC McLaughlin Reserve, Lake County... | reverse complement strand
TGCACTCGAACGTCCTGATCGTCAGCGGCATGCTCGTCGGCGCGAGCGGCACGCTGCTGACGATGCTGATGAGCCGCGCCATGAACCGGTCGATCGCGAACGTCCTCTTCGGCGCGTTCGGCAGGGTCGTCGCGGCCCCGGCGGGCCTGGCGACCGCCGGGGGAGACGGTGCATCCGTCCGCTCCACCACCGCGGATGACGTCGCCGTGATGCTCGCCTACGCGCAGCGCGTTGTCGTCGTTCCCGGCTACGGCCTCGCGGTCGCGCAGGCGCAGCACGAGGTTCGCCAACTCGCCGATCTGCTGGAGGACAAGGGCGTTGACGTCCGCTACGCGATCCACCCAGTCGCGGGCCGAATGCCGGGGCACATGAACGTGCTGCTCGCCGAGGCGAACGTGCCGTACGACCAGCTGAAGGAGATGGACGAGATCAACCCCGATTTCCCGCAGACGGACGTGGCGCTGGTCGTGGGCGCCAACGACGTCACGAACCCCGCCGCACGCAACACGCCCTCATCACCGATTTACGGGATGCCGATTCTCGACGTCGATCGCGCTCACCAGGTCGTCGTCCTCAAGCGCTCGATGAACCCGGGCTTCGCCGGGATCGACAACGAGCTGTACGGGGATCCGAAGACGTCGATGCTCTTCGGCGACGCAAAGGACTCGCTCGCCAAGTTGATTGCCGCAGTGAAGACGGTCTAGCGGCGCTACGGCGTCCGCCGGCGCAACGTGAGCGCGCCGAGGACCAGCGCGAGGAGCGCTGCACCGACGATCACGGCGAGGTCGAGGACAAAGCGGCCGTCCAACGGCTCGCCTGTCGTGACGCGCGCAAGGGCGTCGTAGGCATACGTCAGCGGCAAGACGTCAGAGATCAGCTCGAGCACGCGTGCCATGTCCTCGCGGGCGACGATCAGCCCGCACAAGAGGATCTGCGGGAAGACGATCGCCGGCATGAACTGGACCGCCTGAAATTCGGTGCGCGCGAACGCGCTGACGAAGAGGCCGAGCGCCATGCCGAGCGTCGCGTTGGTGACCGCGAGCGCCACGACCACGATCTTCGATCCCTCCACTCGTAGGTCGAGCAGGCCGAACGCGGCGACAGACACAACGGTGACCTGGACGACAGCCAGCAGTGCGAAAGCCACGGCGTAGCCGAGGAGGATGTCGAGCTTGGCAAGCGGCAGCGTCATCAGCCGCTCGAGCGTGCCTGTGATTCGTTCCCGGAGCATCGTGACCGTGGTGACGACGAACATCGAGATGAACGGGAAAATCCCGAGCAGCGGCCCGCCGATCCGGTAGAAGACGAGATCCTGGTCGTCGAAGACGAAGCGCAGCAGGATCACGAGCAACGTCGGGACACCGACGATCAGAGCGATCGTGCGCGGGTCGCGGCGAAGCTGCGTGAGCACGCGCAGCGCCGTCGCTCCAGTGGCCCCTCCGGTCACGCGCCCTCGATCAGCCGCAGGAACGCCTCGTCCAGATCCTGCGCGTCGGTTTGCCGCAGCACGTCCGCGGGCGTGGCGTGCTCGAGGATGCGCCCCTGGCGCATCAGCAGCAGCTCGTCGCAACGATCGGCCTCGTCCATCACGTGACTCGAGACGAGGAGCGTGGCGCCGTCCTCGGCAAGCCGCTTGAACGTCGACCACAGGTCGCGCCGCAGAACGGGGTCGAGGCCCACGGTCGGCTCGTCGAGCACGAGCACCTCCGGCTCGCCGAGCAGCGCGGTCGCGAGCGACGCGCGCGCCCGCTCGCCGCCCGAGAGGCCGTTGACGACGCGGTCGCTCTCCTCACCCAGATCGACCGTCTCGATCGCCTCGTCGATGCGCTGTGGCGGGACGTCGAGGATCCGCGCGAAGTAGCGAAGGTTCTCCCGGACCGTCAGGTCCTGGTAGACGGACGGCGCCTGCGTGATGTATGCCACACGGCGGCGAAGCTGCGGCGACCCTGCCGGGTCGCCCAGGACGCGGACACTGCCGCGCTCGATCACCTGCACGCCCACGATCGCCCGCATCAACGTCGTCTTGCCGCTCCCGCTCGGGCCGAGCAGCCCCGTGACGCGTCCGCTTTCGATGTCCGCGTCGAGGTGCGAGAGGGCGAGCTTGCCCCCGCGCCGGACGTACAGACCGCGGATCGTGATTGCGGTCACCGCGCTGAGACTACGCTTCGCCGCCGATGATCCCTGTTTTCTCCGGGCGGCATGTCGAAGCGGCCGTCTCGCCGATGCGCGCGCTCGACGCGGTGCGTGAGGCGTTCATTGCATATGCGCGCGGCGAATGGACGATGCCGCCGAAGGTCTACGTCCCTGCATACCCGGCCGGCGACTTTCGGGCGATGCCGGCGCTCGGAGCCGGGCATGCGTTGCTGAAGTGGGTGACGTCGTTCCCCGGGAACCCCTCGCAGGGTCTGCCGACCGTGACCGGGCTCGTGCTGCTGTCGGACGCGTCTAACGGTGTCCTCGTCGCCGCGTTCGACGCGGCGGCAGTGACAGCACTCCGAACCGGCGCCGCCGCCGTGCTTGCCGCGGAGGCGCTCGGGTGCGACGGCGACACGGCCGTCGTCGGGGCCGGCGTGAACGGGCGCTCGGTGGCGCGCACGCTTGTCGCGCGCGGGCGGCGGACGCTGCTCTTTGACGTCGATGCAGCAAGGGCGCAGGCGGTCGCGGACGACCTCGGGGCGGAGGCGGTGTCCCGCGAAGAGGCGCTCGCGGCGGACGTGGTCGTGACGGTCACGCCCGCGAGGGAGCCGGTGTTCGGCGCGGGGTCCCTCCACCCCGGCCAGCATGTGTCGCTGATGGGGGCAGACGGTCCCGGCAAGGCCGAGATCGCGGTCGAGGAGATGGCGCGCGTGCATGTGTTTTGCGACGACTGGGAGCAGGCGTCGCACAACGGCGACCTCGCCCACGCGGTCGAGGCGGGTGCGCTGTCGCGGGCAGACGTGACGCAGCTCGGCGATGTGCTCGCAGGGACTGCGAACGGGCGGCGAGCCGAAGACGAGATCACCGTCTTCGATTCCACGGGGCTCGCGATCCAGGATCTCGCGATCGCGCTCGCGGCGGTCGAGCGGGCCGACGACCTCGACGTGCCGCGCGTCGAGGTCTAGCGCCGAAGGCCGAGCGGCGGCATTAGTGGCTCTGAGCCACAAAGCCGTTCGGCACCGCACCTCGAAGACGCGGCGCGTCCAACAAGTGGCTCTGAGCCACAAACTCACACGGCGCCGCAGCTCGAAGACGCGGCTCCAACCCAGCAAGTGGCTCTGAGCCACAAAGTCATTCAGTGCTGCGGCTACTCGAGGACGGCCAGCGCCTCGATCTCGACGAGCTGGTCGGAATAACCGAGCGCGGCGACACCCAGAAGCGTGCTCGGCGCGCCGGCGAGTGGCGACTCACGGACGACCTCCCACACCTGCGCGAGCGCCGTGGGCTCCGTGGCTACGACGTAGACGGTCGTTTTCGCGATCTGCGGGGGCTCGGCTCCGCCCTTCCTCAGCTGGACGAGCAGGTTCGCGATCACTTGCCGCGCCTGCGACTGCACGTCGCCCGGCCCGACGAGTACGCCTTCGGCATCGAGTGGCACGGCGCCGGCGGTCACGACGAGCGTGCCCGTTGCGACCGCGACATGCGCATACGCGGGCGGCGGAAAGAGCTCAGGCGCCGTCCGCCGCTCGATCACGCGTGGACCAGCCGGCCGGGATCGAACGCGGGCAGCAGCGGGTGCTCGCTGCCGAGGATCGCCTGTGCCACGAGATCGCCGCAGGCGAAGCCGAGCACGTTGCCGTGCCCCGAGTAGCCGGCCGCGACCCACATGCGCTCGTCGCGCGGGTGGCGCCCAACGAGCGGCATGAAGTCGCGCACGAGGCCGAAGATCCCCGCCCATCGCTGCGCGACGGCGACGCGTGTGCCCACGAGGCCGGAGACGAAGTCGTCGAGCGCCCCCTGGATCGCCGGCGTCGTCTCCTCGACGTGCGTGAACTCGCCCTCGAGAGCGATGTCGCGAAAGCCGCCCGCGATGATCCGCCCGTCGTCGAGCTGCTGCCAGTAGTCGAACCCGTGGCGGCTGTAGTGCGGCATCTCGAAGAGGCGCTCGGAGAGCGGCTCCGTCGCGATCACCTGTCCGCGCGTCGGCACGATCAGTTCCTCGAGGTCGCCGAGCAGGCCGCTCCGGTATCCGTCCGTCGCGATGACGACGTGTTCCGCCTCGAGCTCGTCGAGCGCACCGACTCGGTGATGCTCGACGATCACGGCGCCGGCGGCCGCGGCGGCCTGCGCGAGCCGCCGAACGGCACGAGCCGGGTGCGTCGAGGAGTCCGGCGGGTGGAAGAGGGCCGCCGCGAATCGGCCCGCGAGCGGCCGGGGCAGCTCTTCGCGCCACTCCGCGGCGAACCCGTCAGCACGCAGGGCCTCGTACTCTGCGCGAAGCTCTTCGCGCTCGTCTTCATCGACGGCGAGTCGCATGCTGCCGGTCCGCCGAACGGCGTCTCCGGCGGCGGCCGCGAACCGCTCGAGATAGTCCTCGGTCAGCCGCCAATAGTCTCGCGCGGCGTCGCCGCCGAGGGACTCGCGCGCCCGGTCGTATGGCTGGGCCCCGCCGCGGAGCGCAAAGCCGCCGTTCCGCCCACTCGCGCCGCCGGCCACCTCGCGCGCGTCGTAGACGCGGACGCGTGCACCGTTGCGCGCAAGCGAAAGCGCGCACGAGCAGCCCGTGACCCCAGCGCCGACGACCTCGACGTCAGGGCGGTGACGTTCGCGGGGCGGAAAGCTCGGCCCGGGCTCGCTCGTCAGCCACCAAGAGGACACTGGCGCGATGCTAGTGGCAGGCCGGCGCTACACGGACCGGAAGGTCCCCTCGCCTTCACACACGAGCCCGCGGAGCTCGAGCTCTGCGAGCGCAGCAGCGGCCGCGCCGGCCGCCAAGCCCGTTCGCTGCACGAGCTCGTCCATCGTCCCCGGGAGCGCCTCGAGCACGACTGCGCCGACGCCGCCAAGGCGCGGCTTCGGGCGCTGCTCGGGCAGGAGCCCGAACAGCTCGAGCACGTCGCCGGCGCCCGTGACGGGAACCGCCCCGAGCCGGAGGAGCGCGTTCGTCCCGGCCGACAGCGCCGAGGTGATCTCCCCGGGTACCGCCAGCACGTCGCGGCCCGCCTCGAGCGCGAAGTCGGCCGTGATCAGCGCGCCGCTTCGCTCGCGCGCCTCGACCACGAGCGTCGACGCGCAGAGGCCGGCGATGATCCGGTTCCGGGCCGGAAAGCGCCACGGCGCCGGCTCCACGCCCGGCTCGTACTCGCTCACGATCAGGCCGCCGCTCTCCATGATCCGTCGCGCAAGCTCGGCGTTCGCGGCCGGATAGTCGCGGTCGACCCCGCAGCCGAGGACGGCGACGGTGACGCCCCCCGCATCAAGTGCGCCGCGATGCGCCTCGGCGTCAATTCCGCGTGCCAGGCCGCTCACGATCACGACTCCTGCGGCCGCCACCTCCCGCGCGAGCGTTCGCGCGACCTGCGCGCCGTACGGCGAGCACGAACGCGCGCCGACGACCGCCACAGCCGGCTGCGCGAGCAGTTCGAGATCCGGGTCGCCGCGGATGTAGAGCCGCGAGGGCGGATCGAAGATCGCTCGCAGCAGCGGCGGCAGCTGCGGCCGTGCCACCGCGCGGATCATCGCGGCTCGAGGTCCCGCGGCGTTCGATACGACAGCGCCTCGGCGACGTGCTCCGGCTCGACGCGGTCCGACCCGGCGAGCGCAGCGAGCGTCCTCGCAACGCGCGCGACACGTGCGCGGCCACGTGCGGAGAGCGGGAGCCGCTCCACCGCGCGCGAGAGCAGCGCGTCCGCGTCGTCTGTCCTTTGCGGGACCGTCGTCGCGAGCCGCTCGCGTGCCGCGACGACGCGGGCTCGCACAGCTGCAGACTCCTCCGCCGCCGACGCGCTCAGCTCGTGCGCGCGCGGCCGCGGCGCCGTCACGGCGATGTCGAAGCGATCGAGTAGCGCGCGCGACAACTTGTCCCGAAACGCCGTCAAACGCTGTGCGGAGCACGTGCACGTGGCGGCCGGATCGCCTCGCGCACCGCACGGGCAAAGGTTCATCGTCCCAACGAGCTGGAACTGCGCGGGGTACGTCGCGTGGCCGCCGACGCGGGCGATGGTGACGACGCCGTCCTCGAGCGGCTGACGCAGCGCTTCGAGCGCCGCCCGCTGGAACTCGGGCAGCTCGTCCAGCAGCAGAACGCCGTGGTGGGCGAGCGTCGCCTCGCCCGGTCGCGGGCCGCTGCCGCCGCCGACGATCGCAGGAGACGACGCCCCGTGGTGCGGCGCGCGGAACGGCGGGTGCCTGATCAACGGCCGAGACGGGCGGACGAGGCCCGCGACGGAATGGATGCGCGTCACCTCGAGCGCCTCGTGCGGGTCGAGCGGCGGCAGGATCGACGGAAGTCGCCGCGCCAACATCGTCTTGCCGGTCCCGGGCGGCCCCGCGAGGAGCAGGTTGTGCCGCCCCGCAGCCGCGACCTCGAGCGCACGCCGCGCACGCTCCTGCCCGCGCACTTCCGCGAGGTCCGGCAGCGGCGGCTCCGGCGCAATGCCGTTGCCATTCGGCTCGAACACGGGGACGAGCTCGCCCTTCAGGTACGCGACCGCCTCCGCGAGATGGTGAATCGGCAGCGGCTCGACGCCCGCGAGCGCTGCCTCGTCCGCCGACTCGGCGGCGCACAGCAAGCGGTCGATTCCTGCCCGCGCCGCGCCCTCGGCGACCGCGAGCACACCGCCAACCGGCCGCACCCGGCCGTCCAGCCCAAGCTCGCCGACCGCGGCGTGACCGTCGAGCGAGTCCGCCGGCAACGAACGCGCGGCCGCAAGGATCGCAAGCGCGATCGGGAGGTCGAACCCCGAGCCCTCCTTCTTCAGCTGCGCCGGCGCAAGGCTGACCGTGATGCGTCCATCCGGCCACGGCAGCTCAGCCGAGGCGACGCCGCTGCGGATGCGGTGCTTCGCCTCCTGGACCGCACGGTCGACGAGCCCGACGATCGCGAGCGCCGGCAGCCCGCTCTGCACGTGCGCCTCGACCTCGACCCGGCGCGGATCGAGACCCACAAGCGCATGCGTGAGCGCGCGCGCGATCACACCCCGATCGTGCGGTGACACCTGTAACGCGCGTGTGCCGACTCAGCGCCGACTGAACACGAATGCTTCGGTCTCCCGCACCGCCGCGCCGAATCACGTCACGATGCGCGCACCGCGTCGACGACCTGCTCGGCCTCGGCGTCGGTCAGCTCCGGGTAGAGGGGCAAGCTGACGACGCGCCCGCAGGCGCGCTCGGCGATCGCCAGCGGAACGCGGCCGGCGAGGTGCGAGTACGCCGGCTGGTGATGGATCGGAAGCGGGTAGTGGACGAGCGTGTCGACTCTCCGAGCGTGCAAACCAGCACGGAATCGCTTCCGATCGTCGGCGCGGACAACGAACAGATGCCACGCGTGGAGTCGCCGAGGCGCTTCGGCGGGCAGCGTGACCGGCGCGTCCGCCAGCTGCTCTCGGTAGTAGGCCGCAAGTTGCCGTCGGCGCTCGTTCCACTCGTGGAGGTGCGCGAGCTTCCGAACCAGCACCTCGGCCTGCACCTCGTCGAGCCGGCTGTTCGCGCCGGGCGTCGCAGCGCTCCCGCGCATCTCCGGAGGCTCGCCGTGCGAGCGGAGCATCCGCACGCGCGCGGCCAGCTCCGCGTCGGAGGTGACGACCGCGCCCGCGTCTCCGAGGGCGCCGAGGTTCTTCGTCGGATAGAAGCTGTACGCGGCGGCGTCGCCGAGCGCACCAGGCCGCGTGCCGGAGTACTCCGCACCGTGCGCCTGCGCGGCGTCCTCGACGAGCCTGAGCCCGTGTGCCCGAGCGAGCTCGCGCAGCGGCTCGAGGTCCGCGCATTGGCCATAGAGGTGAACCGGCACGAGCGCTCGCGTACGCTCGGTGAGCGCCGCCTCCGCCGATGCAGGATCGAGGGTCAGCGTTCCCTCGTCGACATCCGCCAGGACAGGCGTCGCCCCGGCGGCGTAGATGCCGGTGACGGTTGCGACGCACGTGTTCGCAGCGGTGATCACTTCGTCGCCTCGCCCGATCCCGAATGCGCGCAAGGAGAGCGCGATCGCGTCCGTACCCGAATTGACGCCCACGGCATACGGGGCGTCGCAGTACGCGGCGAACGTCTGCTCGAAAGTCCTCAGCGCTGGGCCGTCGACGAAGCGCCCACGGGCGAGGACCGTCCTAAAGGCATCTTCGAGTTCCTCGCGGAGCGCGGCCGCCTGTCTGCCGAGGTCCAGGAAGGGAACACTCACCAGTACTCGCTCGCGTGCTCACGGTAGTACTCGACCGAGCGGGCGAGACCTTCGCGCAGCGGAACCGCCGGCCGCCAGCCGAGCCGCTCGCGGATCTTGCGGTCGTCCGCGAAGTAGTCGCCGATGTCGATCGCGCGGCGCTCGTCTGGGAACGGTGCGAGCCGGTACGAGCCACCGCCCGCGGCCTCGATCAGCAGTTCGGCGAGCTCGAGGAGGCTGACGGGCGACTCGCCGCCCACGTTGAAGATCTCGCCTTCCGCTTCGGGGCGCGCGGCGGCGACGAGGAACGCTCGCACCGCGTCGTCGACGAAGGTGAAGTCGCGGCGCTGGCGGCCGTCGCCGAAGATCACTAGCTCCTCGCCCTGTACGGCGAGCCGCAACCACGTCCCGAGGAACGTCTGCCGGTCGTCCTTGACGCGCATGCGCGGCCCGTAGGTGTTCGTGAGCCGCAGTACACAGCAGCGCAGGCCGTAGAGCTCGCGGTAGACGAGGTGGTAGGCCTCTCCGGCCGCCTTGTTCACACCGTTCGGGTCGACCGGCACGACCGGATGCTCCTCGTCTACCGGGAGGTAGCGCGGCCGCCCGTAGAGCTGCCGCGTGCTGGCGAAGACGATCGTCACCTCGGGATTGATTCGACGGCAGGTTTCGAGGATCGACAGCTGGCTGCGACAGTTGATGTCGAGGTCGGTGAACGGGTCGCGGAGCGAGTCGACGTGACTCGTCTGGCCGGCGAGGTTGAACAGTAGGTCCTGGCCGCGAAGCAGCGAGCGGAGGCTGTGCTCGTCGCGAAGGTCCGACACGTTCACGCGTACGGCGTCTTCGATTCCGGCGATGTTCGCCATGTTGCCGCCGTACTCGGGCACGAGTGAGTCGACGAGCACGACGTCGCTTCCGAGCTCGACCAGACGCCGCGCGAGGTTCGAGCCGATGAATCCGAGCCCGCCGGTGACGAGCACTCGCCGGCCGCCGTAGGTCTCGGCCACGTCCGCGGGGAGCATCCGGCCGCAACGCTAGACCCCTTCGACGGCTCGTGCGTCCGTTCCGGGTCGATCTGCGCAAGGATGTGCGCGGGGTCTCGCGATGGCGCTCCCCACATACGACGAGCACCGCGACAGCTACGTCGATGATCTCGACGCGGCAGTCCGCTTCAGCGGGAAGGATCACACGTTCTTCACGCGGCGGAAGGCAGACGAGCTGCTCGAGCTCGCGGAGCGGTACGTCGCGCCCGCGCGCACCCTTACGGTGCTCGACGTCGGCTGCGGCATCGGCCTGACCGACGCCTTCCTCGCGGGCCGCTTCGCAAGCCTGACGGGCGTCGACGTCGCGCCCGGCGTGCTCGAACGCGCGGCCGCGCGGAACCCGGACGCGCACTACGAGCTCTACGACGGCGAGCACCTGCCGGTGGGCGACGAGACCTTCGACGTGACCTTCTGCGCCGGCGTCGTCCAGGTGCTGCCGCCCGAGCGGCGCTTCCGGTTCTTCAATGAGCTTCGGCGAGTAACGGGCGGCCGAGGGATCGTCGTTGTGTTCGAGCACAACCCCTACAACCCACTGACGCGGCTAGCCGTGCGGCGGTTCTCGCTGGGTCACGACGCGCAGATGCTCCCGGCGCGGCAACTCGTCGAGCTTGCCGAGCGCGCCGGACTCGCCGTGCTCGAGCGGGCACACATCCTGCTGCTGCCCTCCGAGTCGCGGGTCGCGCGAAAGGTCGAGCGGCGCCTCGAACGCCTGCCTCTCGGCGCGCAGTACGTCGTCGTCGCCAGGCCGGCCCGTGCCTGAGCTCTCCGTCGTCGTGCTCGCGTACCGCGCCGAAGAGCGAACGGGCGACGTCGTCCTGCCCTTGTTCGACCTGCTCGAGGCCGAGGGCATCTCGTACGAGCTAATCGTCGTCGCGAACTACTGGTCAGGAGCCGACTCAACGCCGCTCGTCGCTGCGGCGCTCGCGCATGAACGGGACACGATCCATGTCGTCGCGAGACCGAAGCGCGGGGATATGGGCTGGGACATGCGCTCGGGGTTGGCCGCAGCCCGCGGCCGCTTCCTCGTCGTCATCGACGGCGACGGCCAGGTCCCGGTCCAGTACGCGCTCGAGGCCTACCACCGGCTCCGCACGGTCGGCGCGCCCATCGTGAAGGGGCGCCGCTACCTGCGCGAGGACGGATCGGTGCGCACCGTCGTGTCGCTCGGCTTCAACGCACTCTTCTGGCTGCTGTTCCGGACGCGCGGCCTGTGGGACGTCAACGGCAGGCCGAAGGGCATGACGCGCGAGGCGTACGAGCAGCTCGACCTGCAGACGGACGACTGGTTCACGGACGCGGAGCTCCTGCTCAAGGCGCGCCGCCTCGGCCTCGAGGTGCACGAGTTCGGCGTGCGCTTCCTCGGCAATCCCGCACGCGCCTCGTTCGTCGGCCCCGCCACGGTGTGGGAGTTTCTCCGCAACATGGTGCTCGCGCGGCTCGGGCTGCATCCGGCGTTGCGGCGTCCGCAGGTGTCAAGACACCCCATCGAGTCGTCCGCCGCCGAAGGCGGGAGCACGGACGGCGCCGCGGAACAAGAGACGCCGCCGCCCGTGGCGTCCGGTCGCAAACGGCCGTGACGGACGCCCGCCGCCTGCGGCCGCTCCTCCTTGCCGGCGCCCTCGCGACTTCGGCGATCTTCCTGTACGTCGACGTCCGCGGCGTCGACCTCGACAGCTTCCTGCGCGCGATACGCAAGAGCGACCCCGCGTGGTTCGTCGCCGCCTTCGCCGCGCTCGCGGGAGCGGTCGCCGTCCGCGTCGTCCGCTGGCGCTATCTCTTCGACGCGTCATCGCGGCCGCGGGCACCAGCGGCGACGCGCGCCCTTCTCGTGGGCGAGCTCTTCAACAGCATCCTTCCCCTCCGCTCTGGCGACGTCGTGCGCATCGTCGTGCTGCACCGGGACACCGGTGCCTCGTCGGCTGAGGCGGGAGCGACGGTGGTCGCCGAGCGCCTGCTCGACTCGCTCGTGCTCCTGCTCATCGTGTTCGCGACCGTGCCGTTCGCGCCCGAGGTGACATGGCTCCCGACCGCGAGCGCGCTGCTCGCGGTCGTGGTGGCGGCATTCGTCGCCGGCGTCGTCGTCGTGCGCGTCTACGGCGAACGCCCGTTGATCTTCCTGCTGCGTCCGCTCGGACGGATGCTTGGATTTGCACCCGAGCGCGTCGCCCAGACGGCGGGGCGTTTGGTCAGGGGTGCCCGCGCGTTTCGCGATTTTCGGACGGGCGGGCTCGCGTTCGTGCTGAGCATCGCCACCTGGCTTGCCGTCGCCGCGTCCATCTGGATGGCGATGCGCGCGCTTCACCTTCAGCTCGGCTTCGGCGCCGCGATCCTCCTCACCGCTGCGACGACATTCGCACTCGTCATCCCTGCCGCGCCGGCATCCGTCGGAGTCTTCGAGGCGGCCGCGCTCGTCTCGCTAGGCCCATATCACGTGGACGAATCCCGCGCACTCGCGTGCGCGGTGGTCGTACACGTCTTGACGTTCGTGCCCTTCATTGCCGCCGGGTTGCTGGCGCTTCGAATTCCCGTGCCGGCGCCGAGCCGGCCAAACTCAGCCGTCCCCAGACGGCCCGCGGCCGCCCCGCCGACCGCACCCGAGGCAGCGCGAAGCGAGCGAGCAGCGTCGCGGACCACGCCGTAGCTCGCGACGGCCGCGACCGCGAGGAGCCCCGCCAGGAGGGCGAGAGAGCGACGGCCGGCCTCCGCACCCGCGAACACCTCACCCGCAACGAGCACGATGACGACTGCTCCGAAGTAGACATACCGGGCGTCCGTGGCCGCGATTACCTGTCCGCGGAACAGGCCGAGGACGGCCCAGTAGGCACCCGCCGCGACGAGCAGGCCGAGCAGACGGGCGGTGAGCGGCGCGCCCCGAGAGAGCTGGACGCCGACGACGACCGCCGTGACCACGGCCAGCGGACGGCCCCATTCCACTGCAAGGCCCGTCAGCGCACCGAACGCCGCGGCCACCCCGTCGGCGAGGTATGCCGGTACACCCGGGAAGTTCGCGTGCACGAGCGTGCCCGCTCCGACGGACGTCCCCGCCGTCGCCGGGTTGCCGTACGCGAGCGCCCACACGCCGTACAGCACGAGCGGTGCGAGTCCGACCCAATAGCGCGACGCGGGGCCGTCGCGCCCGACCGCAAGCTCGACGAGCGCGACGACGGCAAAGACGAGGCCAACGGTCGAGCTCGCGAGAGCGCCGGTGAGCAAGACAGCCGCAAGCCCGTCCCGGCGGCCCTCGAGCGCCAGCAGCAGGCCGAGGCCGAACGCGATCCCGAGGAGGTAGCTGATGCGCTCCGGCACGAGGAGCACCGGCCAAGCGCGGCCGAGGAAAAGGACCGCAAGCGCCCCGGCCAGCGCGAAGAGCGGGTCGAGGCGCCGGCGCAAGAGGATGAAGACGAGCGCGACGCACGCGCAATGCGCGAGGAGCAGAAGCGCACGGTAGACGCCGTAATCGCCGAGACCGATTGCGCGCACAAGCCTGAACAGCGCGACCGGGACGAGCGAGAGGCCTCCGTCGTGCGGCTCGAGAAACGTCCCCACTCCCCAGCCGCGCCGGTTGACCAGGTCGTCCCACGGCTCGCCGTGGAACGTCAGGCCGTGTCCGAGCCGGTAGACGACGACCACCGTGCCGAGCATCGCCAGCCCGAGCAGGGCGCTCGCCATGTGCCCGCGCGAGGGCGCGGCGACGGGGCCGCGCGCATTCTCGGGAAACAGGTGCGGCTGCGCTGTCACCGGCCGCCGGCCGAGCAGATCGCGGCCTCCCCTGTCGAGGCCACGCGCACGTGCCATACGATGCCGCGTCGCGGCGGCGGCGCCAGGGTGGCTCGCTCGCCGGCGTCGAGCGAGCCGAGCGGCTCCTCGACGAAGTGGTACCCGAAGCTCCGCAGCCAGATGTCGACCGGCGCACCCCGAGACTCGATCACGACGCCGCCGGCGGGCACCGTCGCGTCGAGCGTTGCACGCGAGCCCGCGCGCGCCAGGACCAGGCACGGCCCCCGCACGCTCGACTGGCCCGGCTGCGCGTGCGGATCGCGGGGCGGAGCGGACTCGCCGACGGGCGCCGTCCCCGCTGCGACGCCTCCCGCGCGTGCCGTCACCCCGAGCCCGTGCAGGAGGGTCGTGTCGGCGACCTGGCGGTGCCACTCGTTGACGCCCGCGATCCCGGCGGGCGGAAGCGCCGGAGATCCGAGCGCCCGAACTGCAGCGAGATACGGCCCGGCCTTAACGGACTGAAGTCGCACGGGATCGACCACCCAATCCGGGTCTGCCGACGCCGCGGCGATCTCGACGGCGCCGAACTCGGCGCCGACGATGCTCGACCAGTCCTGAAGCTGCAGCGAAGCCTCCCGGAGCGGCTTGAAGTTCCCGACCGCCGCGGCGATCGCGAGCAGTGCGACGACGGCGAGCACCGGGCGCCGCACGCGTACGCCGGCCGCCAGCTCAGCAGCGATGAGGATCGCGAAGAGTGAGAGTAGATACGTGTAGCGGCTCTCCCATGGTGCGTAGCGCCCGACGCGGAACGCCGCCAGCAGGACGAGGTACGTCCCCGCAGCGCCAAACAGCGAAAGGAGGCGCGGCGAGATGCGCGACAGGTGCAGGACGCGCCACACTGCGCCGCAGAGCGCGAGGACGAGGAGCGGGCGGCTCCACTCCAAACCGACGCCGAAGAGCCCGCTCAGTCCCGCACCGGCGGAGTCGGCGGCGAAGGCAGGAACGTCGGGCAGCAGCTCCGGCCTGAACTCGCCGAGCGGCCCGGTGGTCGAAGCGGAGAGCGGCCCCTCGGTCCGAGTGATATACCAGACCGCGAACGCCGCGAGCGGGACGACCGCAATCCACGCGCGCAGCACGCGCGCGCGAGCGGCCACGAGCTCCACGAACACACCGACGGCGAACGCGATGCCGACGGCCGAGCTCACGATGCCCAGAAGCAGGAGGACCGCCGCTAGCACGTCGCCGACCGGGTCCTCGCGCTCGAGACAGAGCCACGCGCCCAGACCCGCCGCAATCGGGATCAGAAAGCTGATCTGGATCGGCAACAGCAGGTTCTGCCACCCCGAACCGAGGAAGGCGACCGGGACAGCCGCCACGAGCGCGAGCCCGTCGCCCACACGTCGCCGCACGAGGACGAAGAGCAGGAGCACGCACAGCAGGTGATTGGCGATGACGGCGGCGCGATAGACCGAGTAGTGCTCGAGCCCGACCGACGAGAACAGCAGCTTGTAAACGAGTAGGGGCACCGCATCGAGGTGGCCGCTCTCCGGGCGCAGCAGCGTGTCCAGGCTCCACTCCCGCCGCTGGATGAACCACGCCCAGTCGTCGAGATAGAACGTCGTGCCGAGCCCCTTGCGGTAGATGACGACGGCAGCCACAGTCAGGATCGCGCCGAGGGCAACCAGCGCCGCTGCGCGGGTGCGCGCCTCGACCCAACCCGCGGCAGCCGCGATCCATGCCGGCGGCCGATGCCGTGGAGACGTGATCGGCAGCCGTGAGCCGCTCGTCGCCATCGCCCGGCCGTACTCTTGCAGGCCGCGAGCCGTGGAGCTCGGCGTCGGACGTCACAAGATCTATGCCGGGATGCCGCCTTCGCGCGCACGCGGGCGCTGCGGCACGCTGCGCCGTGCCCCCGCTACGACCACCAGCCCGACTGGCGGCCGGGCGAGGCGGCGAGGATGCCGAGCGAGAGCACGACCAGGCCGAGCGCGATCTCGGCCCAGCCCGAGACATCTCTGAGGTACCACCGCTCGTCGGGGTGCGGCCCGCTGAAGACGACGGCCGCTCCCGCAAGGACGAGCGCCGCGCCGGCGACGACGAGCAAAAAGCCCAATGCGCGCCGGGCAAGGCTCGGCTTCCTGCGCCTGCGTGCCCGCGTTACCGTCACGCGTGCGGCGTTCGGCGCCGGTCGCTCGACTCCTAGCCTCCGAGCCGCACGCGTTACAGCGCGTGGGCGACGCGTTCGAGCCGGCCCGCGCGCTCCGCCACGACATCGAAGCGAACCCTGCACGGACGGTGCTGAGGGTGCCGCTGCAGCCACGATTCGGCGGCGATTCGCAGGCGGCGCGCCTTTTCGAGCGTGACCATCTCGAGGGGGTCACCCCAGTCGCGGCCGGACTTCGACTTCACCTCGCAGAAGACGAGCCACGCCCCGCGCCGCACTACGAGATCGAGCTCGTACCCGCCGCACCACGCGTTCACGTCGAGGATGCGGTAGCCGCGCAGGCGGTAGTGCCTACGCGCTCTCGACTCGGCTGAGTTCTTCAAGCGCGGCGAGCTCCTCGTCGCTCATGTACGCACGCGCGCGCCAGCTTCGGCGGTGGATCGGCGACGGGCCTCGCTCCCGCACGATGCTCGTGTGGGACGGCGTGATGTAGCCGACGTGGGACGCGAACCCGTAGTGCGGATAGAGCACGTCCATGCGCCGCATCAACCGGTCTCGCGTCACCTTGGCGATCACTGAGGCCGCAGCGATGGCCGCGCTCTTCGTGTCGCCGTCGACGATCGCGACGTGCTCAGGCGCAGCCTTGCCGAGCCGGAAGCCGTCTACCAGGCATGCTTCGGCCGGCGGCGTCAACGCCTCGAGCATCGCGCGAAGCCCGTCGAGGTTCGACCTGTGGAGCCCTCGGGAGTCGATCTCCTCCGCCGGAATTGCGCGCACGACAACCTTCTCGGCGCAAGACACGACGGCGTGAAAGAGCTCCTCGCGCTGGTCGCGTGTGAGTTGCTTGGAGTCGTTGAGATACGTGAACGGACGGGCGCGATGCTCGCGCAGGCAGTCGAGGTCGAGCAGCACCCCCGCCACGACCAGCGGCCCGGCCAGCGGCCCCCTCCCCGCTTCGTCGGTGCCCGCGACGAGCCGGGCGCCGAGCTTGCGGTCGTGCTTCAGCAGCTTGTGGCCGGTGCGCCGCACGACCGCCGAGGATAACCGCGGCCACGGCCGTCTTCGAATCGCGGGTGAACCGACTCTGTGCAAAAAGCGCACGACCCGCCATGGATTCCGATGCTCTAGGCGCGGCTCCGCCGCGCCGCCGCCACGCTCCTCCGAAGCAGCAACCCCGGGCCACCACCAATAAGGCACGCCCGACGAAGCCGGGCCTGCGGTCTGTCGTCGCCGGAAATGCTTGCCTTTCCGGCGAAAAGCGAAGCGAGCTAGCGCACTTCGGCGGGCTCGGCCGCTTCGGTCTCCTCGACGACCTCGTTCTCGGGCTCGGATCCCACCGCCGGCTCGGCCTCGGCCTGCGGCTCCGTCTCCTTCTTGTCGAGGTCGGCCGGCTCGGTCGCCGCCGGCGCTTCCTCGGTCGCGGCGAGCTTCTTCGCGCCCTTCTGGTCCTGCCGGATCTCGCGGATGCGGGCGCGCTTGCCGACGCGGCCGCGCAGGTAGTAGAGCTTCGCGCGGTTCACGTCGCCGACGGCGGCGACGTCGATCTTCTCGATCTTGGGCGAGTGGAGCGGGAACGTCCGTTCCACGCCGACGCCGAACGACTGCTTCCGGACCGTAAACGTCTCGCGCACTCCGGATCCCTGCCGCTTGATCACGACCCCCTCAAACACCTGGAGGCGCCGGCGCTCCCCTTCGATCACCTGGAAATGGACGCGGACCGTGTCGCCGGCCTTGAACTTCGGGAGACCACTGCGCAGCTGGGCGCGCTCGAGTTGCTCGATGATCTTGCTCATAGAGAGAAGCCCCCGGGGGGAGGCGGAATCGTAGCGAACCTTTCCCGTTCCCGGCTCCCGCCGCGCCCCGGCTCAGGTGCCCGAGCCCGCGCAAGCGCCGCCGAGCGCGCGGAACGGCCCGCGCGGGCACGGCAGGAGCGTGGCGCCCGCGCGCACGGCGGCGATGACCTCGCGGAACGCCTCGACGACGAGTCGCGGCTTCTCGTACTGGATGTAGTGGCCCGTGCTCGCGACGACGTGGACGGTGTTCGTCGAGCGCGTCTGAGGCAAAGTCGGCCGCACGATCGACTCGAGCACCGCGACCGGCGTGCCACCGAAGGTGGCGCCGCGCAGCTCGGCCGCGTCGCGGACGTCGATGGTCTCGGGGCCGGCGGAGACGACACCCCGCGAGGCCAGCTGTTCGGGATCCGGGGAGTCGACGAAGACGAGGCCTGCGGTCGCGGCCCGATGCCGCGCGGCGTACAGCATCACGTCGACGCCGCCGAGCGAATGGCCGCCCAGGACGTACGGCGCAGGAATGCCGGCCGCGACGAGGAGCGTGTGCAGCTCCTCCGCGATCCTTCCGACCGTCCCCTTGACCGCCGCCGGCCTCGGATCGCTTAGGCCGATCCCCGCACGGTCGTAGGCGCAGACGCGCGTCTCCCGTGAAAGCTCGCGGAGGACCGGCTCCCAGGTCTCGGTCCCGTTGGCCAGACCGGCGTCGAGGACGACGACCGGGGACCCGCTGCCGCGGCACCCGAGCCAGAGGCGGTAGCCGCCGACGTCGATCTTCCGCCCACGCGCCAGCCTCAGACTCTCGTCGACGCCGCTTCGGTTGCCGGCGCGGTCGACTGCGGTCACCGTGACGTTCCGGGCCTGGCCGACCCAGGCAGATGTCGTGTCCGCCGAGACGCGGCGGAGCTTGCCGCCGACCGAGATCTCGTAATGGTGGAGGCCGCTGCCCGAGTCGGTGCTCGGCGTCCAGCGCGCGATCCTGCTCGTCACTTGGACGCGCGGCCGGCGCGGTCGCGCGCGGTCCGTCCACCAGAGCTCGAGGCGAGCCGTCGACGCGGTCACGGCCGCGACGCGGACGGTGAGCGCGCCGGGCACGGAGAAGAGCTCCCCCGTCGTCAGCGCCGCACGGCCCGGTGCCGCGGCATCGGCGAGCAGGATGGGGTGCTCGTAGCGTTCACGCGTCCCCGGCGGGGCGTCGGTCCGAACCAGGACCCCTGGCACGAGCTCGTGCCACGCCGGCGCCCACGGCGCCGCGAACCCGTGCTGCGCGCGGTACTCGAACCAGAAGTCGCCCCTCGCGGTTGGAACGACGAGTGCGTGCGGCAGCATCGACGAAGCCTCGATCGCCGCGACGTCGACGACTGTCGCAGCGTCGCGGCCCGGCCGAGCGAGCGCAGTCACCCAATCGAGGCGCGCCTTCTCGTACGCGTTGAAATCGCCCGTGCCCCACCCCATCGCGTCGTATCGGTCGCCGTACTCGAAGTACCTGCACGGCCCCGTATCGCATTCGCGGGAGCTGGCGTGCCCGAGCCCCCAGGTGTGGCCGAGCTCGTGCGCGAGCACCTTGTAATGCAGCCGGCCGTTGATCAGGACCTCGAAGCCGAGCGCGACGCCGCCGAACGAGCACAGTCCCTGCGGCTGGACGACCGCATAGCGGCTGAACTTCGACAGGTCGAAGCCCGCGGCGGCAGCGGCCGCCTTCGCGTCCTCCGCGACCCGCGCCGGATTACACGCTTCGCCCGCCGACGGGACCCGCAGCCACGGGGTCGTCACCGTCGAGAGCCACGCCTTGCCGTACGAGGTCCGCCGGACCCATTCGTCCGTCTCGTGCGCGACGCCTTCGACCTCGGCGACCGAGAACGGCTGAGGCCCCCAGGTCGCGGGCAGGATCAGGACGCGCTGCTCGCCGAGCGTTGGGAACGCCACCGCCGACTGCGCGCACGTCAACGAAGCCGCGACGGCGGCGAACGTGACGAGCGCCCGCCTCATCGCTGGGTATTACGAACTCGGACTGGTTTTGTTAGGGGAAGCCGATCCGCGTCGGCGGCCAGTACACGAAGAACACCTTCCCGATGATGTTCTTCCGCGGAACCGTCCCCCAGACCCGCGAGTCGCACGACGACGCGCGGTTGTCACCCATCATGAAGTAGCGGTTCTTGCCGATCTTGACCTTCGCGTGTGACATGAAGTCGCGCCGGCCGGGCGCGAGGTAGCTCTCCTTCAGCCGCTTGCCGTTGATGTAGACGTAGCCCCGCTTCTCCTCCCAGGTATCCCCGGGAGCGCCGATGATCCGCTTGACGAAGACGCCGCCCGCCCCGCATTTTGCGCGCGCGATGTCCGGCACGTCGAAGACGACGATGTCGCCCGGCTTCGGGTCCTGGAAGTGGTAGATGAAGCGGTTGGCGAGCACGCGGTCGGAGAACCGCGCCAGGCAACCGGACGCGTTCCGCGCGCAGTGCAACGTCGGCTCCATCGATGACGACGGAATCCGGTACGGGTTCACGATCCACGCCTTGATCGCGAGGACGATCACGATCGCTCCACCGATCGTGAAGATCCAGTCGATGACGGTGCGCCACGGCTGCGGCACACCCATCCGCTCGAGCGGGTTTCTCACCGAAGCGACCGCGTCCGGCTCTGCTCGCGTCGCCAATCCTCGATCCTCTTGTGGTCGCCGGAGAGGAGCACGTCCGGGACGTTCCAGCCGCGGAAGTCCGCGGGCCGCGTGTAGTGCGGGTACTCGAGGCCGCCTTCGAGCGCGTCCGAGAACGACTCCCACTCGCCTGAGCCCTCGCTGAGCGCCCCGGGCAGGCGACGCGCGACCGCATCGAGCACGAGCATCGCCGGGAGGTCGCCGTTCGAGAGGACGTACGGCCCGACGGAGAGCGCATCGGAAGCGAGGTGCTGCACGATCCGTTCGTCGAATCCTTCGAAGCGCGCGGAGAGCAGCGTGAGCTGCTCTTCCTGCGCCAGCTCTTCGACGACGCTCTGCGTGAGCTGGCGCCCCTGCGGCGTCAGCGTGATCACGCGGTGGTCGGGAACGCCACCGTAGACGGCGTCCAGCGCGGCGGCGACGACGTCGACGCGCAGCACCATCCCCGCGCCGCCGCCGTACGGCTCGTCGTCGATCTGGCGCGCGCGGAGCGGCGTGAAGTCGCGGTAGTTGAACAGCCGCAGCTCGAGCTCGCCGCCGAGCACGGCCGCGAGGGGGCGCTGCTCGGTCAGCCACGAGTACGCATGCGGAACGAGTGTGAAGATGTCGAGACGCACGGGCGGCAACGTTAGTTGTCTCCGTCGAACCCGAGCGCCACCACGACGCGGCGCTCGTGGATGTCGACGTCGCGGACGCACGCGTCCACGAGCGGCAGAAGGGCGCCGCTGTCCAGCTCGAGCACCGCGTTCGCCGGAAGATCTTCGACTGCGGCGACGCGTCCGAGCTGCACGCCGTCCTCGCGCACGACGTCGCAGCCGACGAGGTCGGCGACGTAGTAGTGGTCCGGCGCCGGGTCCGGCAGCGCGTCGCGCTCGACCTCGAGCAGAGCTCCCCGCGGAACCTCGCGGTCCAGCCGGATCACCGGTCGTCCGCCCGCGCGCTTCGACTCCACGATCTCGGCCTCGTCGCCGCCCGCGTACAACCGCGCACCTCGCACGAAGCGCGACGGATCGTCACTTGCGTCCTCGACGAAGAACGCGCCGACGAGCCCGTGCGGCTTCCCGACGCGACCGACGGACACGCGCCCGCTCATCCGCCGAAGAACGAACGAGCCTCGGCACGAGACGGGACGCGGAGGAGGTTCTCGTCGGCGAACTCGTCCGCCTGCGGGTGACCCGACGCGCGGACCGCCGCCGCCGCGCGCTCGACGTCGTACTCGGTGCGGCGGAAGGTCACGCTGTCCGGCTCGAGCAGCGTCCAGTATGCGCCCGGCGCATCCTCGTACGGCATGCCGACGCTGCCGGCGCTGATCCATTCCCGGTTGCCCACCTTGCGCCGCCACTGCATGTGCACGTGGCCCGAGACGATCCGCGACTCGGCCACGCCGTCGCTCCACTCGGCGAGCTCGTGCTCTGGAGTCCACTCATGGAGCGGTGCTTCGACATCGCGCGGGTTGGCGTGGACGTAGAGCGTGTCGTCCGCGCTCCACGAGAAGGGCCGCGACTCGAGCCATGCGATCTGCTCCGGGTCGAGTCGCTCGGCGACCCAGTCGCGTCTCGCCTCCGCGTCCGGAGGCCAGCTCGACGAGAACAGATCGGCGTTGCCGAGGATGAACTCGGCGTTCGGCGCCGAGCGCGCGAGGTCGACCGTCTCGCGCGGGAGGGGCCCGGATGCGAGGTCGCCGCCGAACAGCACGACGTCGACTTCGGCGGCTACCTCCCCGAGCACCGCCTCGAGCGCGTGCACGTTGCCGTGCACGTCGTACAACGCCGCGACCCGCACCGTCAGTCGGCGATCTCGAGCAGCATGCGCTTCCGCTCGCTGCCGGAGTGCGCGCGAACGAGCTGGCGCAGCGCCCGCGCGATGCGCCCCTGGCGGCCGATCACCTTGCCGACGTCGTCCTTCGCGACGTGCAGCCGCAGCACGACGGCGTCGTCGCGCTCCTCGCGCTCCACGCGGACGGCGTCCGGATCGTCGACGAGCCGGCGCGCCAGGTCCTCGAGCAGGTCCTGCACCGCGACGTTAGCGAATGCCGCGGATCTTCAGCAGCCGGCCGACGGACTCGGTCGGCTGGGCGCCCTTGGCGAGCCAGTCCCTGACCTTGTCCTCGTTCAGCTCGATCGTCGACGGTTCCGTCTGCGGGTTGTAGCGACCGACGATCTCGATGAACCGCCCGTCGCGCGGTGAGCGCGAGTCGGCCACGACGACGCGAAAGATCGGGTTCTTCTTCGACCCGACCCGCGTCAGGCGCATCTTCACTGCCAAGTTCTCTACCTCCGTGACTTCTTCTTCTTGCGCTTGCTCTTGGACTTGCGGGTCATGCTCGGACGGGGCGCGGTGCCTGGTACGCCACCGTTCGTCTGCAGCTGCGCCAGCGAGGGCATCTTGCCGCCGCGCATCTGCTTCATCATCTTCTCCATCTCCTTGCGCGCGACGAGCAGCTGGTTGACAGCCTGCACATCGCTGCCGCTGCCGCGCGCGATGCGCTGCCGGCGCCGCCCGTCGATCGAGTGCGGGTACGCGCGCTCGAACGGCGTCATCGAGAGAACGATCGCCTCGACGCGCTTGAGCTGCTCGTCGTTGACGTCGACGCCCTGCAGCTGCTTGCCGAGACCGGGAATCAGCTTCAGGACGCCCTGCAGCGGCCCCATCCGGCGCAGCATCTTCTGAGCCTTGAGGAAGTCGTCGAACGTGAAGCGTCCCTCACGGAGCCGCTTCTCCATCTCCTCCTGCTCGTCTTCCTCGACTGCGGCCTCGGCGCGCTCGATCAGCGTCAGCACGTCGCCCATCCCGAGGATCCGCGACGCCATCCGGTCCGGGTGGAACCACTCGAGCTGGTCGAGCTTCTCCCCGGTGGACGCGAGCTTGATCGGCTTGCCGGTGACGGCCTTGACGGAGAGCGCGGCGCCGCCACGCGCATCGCCGTCGAGCTTCGTCAGGACGACGCCGTCGAACTGCACGCGCTCCTGGAACGCCTGCGCGACACGCACCGCTTCCTGGCCGGTCATCGCGTCGAGGACGAGCAGGACGTTGTGGGGCTTCGCAGCGGCGCGAACGCGCGCGAGCTCCTCCATCAGCGACTCCTCGACCACCTGGCGCCCGGCCGTGTCGACGATGACAACGTCGCGCAGCTCGGTCGCAGCGCGCTCGATCCCCTCCTTCGTCGCCTTCACCGGGTCCTGACGCTCGGCCGAATAGACGGGGACCTCGAGCTGACGGCCGAGCTGCTCGAGTTGCTCGACCGCGGCTGGCCGTTGGAGATCCGCCGCCACCAGCGCCGGCTGCTTCCCTTCCTTCCGCAGCAGCAGCGCGAGCTTTCCGGCCGCCGTCGTCTTGCCGGCGCCGTTGAGCCCCGCGAGCAGGATCACCGTCGGGCCGCGACCTGCGTAGGCGATCCGCGACACGTTCGAGCCGAGGAGCGCGGTCAGCTCCTCGTGGACGATCTTCACGACCTGCTGGCCGGGCGTGAGGCTCACGCCGACCTCCTCCCCGACCGCGCGCTCGCGCACCTTCGCGACGAAGTCCTTGACGACCTCGAAGTTGACGTCCGCCTCGAGCAGGGCAAGCCGGATCTCGCGCGTGGCGCGCGCGACCGACTCCTCGTCGAGCCTGCCTTTCTTCCGGAGGTCGCCGAGCGCGCCCTGGAGGCGCTCTGACAGCGTGTCGAACACGAGCGGCCCAGTGTAGCGGCCTAGGTTTTTCGCATCGTCCTTCCTAGACTCGCGACATGGCCTCGCCCCCCGACACGCTGGTCCGGAAAACCGTCACGGTCCTGTTCTGCGACGTCACCGGCTCCACCAGCCTCGGCGAGCAGGTCGATCCCGAGACGATGCGCGGGGTCATGTTGCGGTACTTCGACGAGATGCGCGCCGTCCTCGAGCATCACGGCGGGACAGTTGAGAAGTTCATCGGCGACGCCGTCGTGGCTGTCTTCGGCGTGCCGACGCTGCACGAGGACGACGCACTACGCGCGCTCCGTGCGGCAGACGAGATGCGGACACGCCTTTCGAAGCTCAACGAGGAGCTGATGCAGCGCTGGGGCGTTCGCCTCGAGATGCGTATCGGCGTCAACACCGGCGAGGTGGTGGTGGGTGATCCGAGCACCGGCCAGACCGTCGCCACCGGTGACAGCGTCAACGTCGCCGCCCGTCTCCAGCAGGCCGCAGGCCCGGGCGAGATCCTCCTCGGCCGCGAGACGTACCGGCTCGTCCGCGGCCAGATCCGCGCGGGGCCGCTCGAGGCGTTCACGCTCAAGGGCAAGGCGCATCCCGTCGCACCGTGGCGGCTCGAGCACGTGCTGGCAACGACGCACGGGACGCTGCGCCGGTTGACCACGCCGTTGATCGGGCGCGACCAGGAGCTCGAGTTCGTTCAGCAGATCTACGAGCGAACCGTCAGCGAGGAGAGCTGTCGACTCGTGACCGTCTTCGGCGCGGCCGGCCTCGGGAAGACGCGACTCGCGGAAGAGGTCGGCGCGAAGCTCCTTGGCGCCCGTGTCGTGTCCGGACGCTGTCTCCCGTACGGGCACGGGATCACCTTCTGGCCGATCGTCGACATCATCCGGCAGGTCGCCGCAATCGTCGACGACGACTCGCCAGCCGACGTTCGGCGAAAGGTCGCGGCACTCCTCCCGCCGGGCGACTCGTCACTCGTCTCCGAACGGATCGCGGGCGTCATGGGGCTCGATGCGGAAATCGGTCAGGTGGAGGAGGTCTTCTGGGCGGTCCGAAAGCTCTTCGAATCACTTGCGCGCTCGCGGCCACTCGTCCTCGTCCTCGAGGACATCCACTGGGCAGAGCCGACGCTCCTCGATCTGCTCGAGTACCTCGTCGGCTGGTCGACCGGCGTGCCGATGATGCTGCTCTGCCTTGCGCGGCCGGAGCTCGTCGAGATCCGTACAGCCTGGGGCTCGCCGGGGCCGAACGTCGACTCGCTCGTGCTCGAGCCGCTCGCGCCGTCGGAGGTGGATTCGCTGCTGTCGAACCTGATCGGCAACGGCGACCTCGACGAGCGTGTATCCGTCCGTATCGTCGATGCGGCCGAAGGGAACCCGCTCTTCGTCGAGGAGATGCTCCGGATGCTGATCGACGAGGGGATCCTCGTCGCACAGGGAGGCGCGTGGGTGGCGCAGGAGCTCGACAAGGTCGTCGTGCCGCCGACGATCAGCGCGGTGCTCGCGTCGCGGCTCGACCGTCTCGAGCCCGAGGAGCGGTTGCTCGCGCAGTGCGCATCGGTGATCGGTAAGCAGTTCTGGTGGGGAGCCGTCGCTGCGCTAGCGCCGCCCGAGCTCCGGCCGGACGTCGCACGCTGGCTTCAGTCGCTCGTCCGCAAGCACCTCGTCGTCCCGGATGAGACCGCCGGCCTCGTCGGCGAAGATGCGTTCCGCTTCGGCCACATCCTCATTCGCGACGCGGCATATACGTCGCTTCCGAAGAGCCTCCGGTCTGAGCTTCACGAGCGCTTCGCGGACTGGCTCGAGCACAAGGCGGGCGACCGTCTGCCGGAGTACGACGAGATCCTCGGATACCACCTGGAGCAGGCGTACGCGACGCGTCTCGAGCTCGGGCCCGAAGATGCGCGCGTGCGGGTCCTCGGTATTCGCGCGGGGACGGTGCTCGCGCGCGGAGGGATGCGCGCGCTGGCGCGAACCGACATCACGGCGGCGCGTAACCTCCTCGAGCGTGCGGGTCGGCTGCTGCCGAGGCACGATCGTACGCGCCTCGAGCTTTTGTGCGCGCTCGGAAGCGCGCTGATCCGCTGCGGCGACTTCAACGCGGCGGACGCCGTTCTCGAGGAGGCGGCGACGTGTGGGCGCGCCGCCGGCGACCGCACGCTCGAGCTACGCGCGCTGATCGAACAGAGCCACCTCGCACTGTTCATGCACGCTACCCGAGCTCCCGACCACGTCGAGGCAGTCGTGCAGCTCCTCCCGGAGCTCGAGGAGCTCGGTGACGATCTGAATCTCGCGAACGCGTGGTGGGTGCTGAGCGAGGTTCACGTGGATGCATGCCGATGGAGCGCGCGTGCGGAGGCGCTCGAGCTCGCGCGTGCGCACGCGACGAAGGCCGGTGACCGCCAGCTCGAGTCGTGGCTGATCAGCCACCTCGCGCAGGCGCTCCTGTACGGGTCGACCCCTGTCGACGAGGCAATCGAACGGTGCGAGGATCTCCTTGCGGAAGCGCGCGAGGATCGCGCGCTGGAGGCTGCGATGCTGAGCACGCTGGGGCCGCTTTATGCCATGCGCGGGGACTTCGACGAAGGCCGCGGAGCGTCTTCGCGCGCCGCGGCGATCGACGACGAGCTCGGGCTCCGCCTGCGCCGCGCGGTGCGTTCGCTCGCGCGCGCGGAGGTCGAGTCCCTGAGCGGCGATCCCGAAGCCGCGGAGCGCGAGCTCCGGTGGGGCTATGAGACGGCCGAGGCGATCGGAGCACCGGGCGTGGTCGTGACGGTGGGCGCGTTCCTCGCCGATGTGCTCGTCGGCCTCGGGCGCCTCGACGAGGCACTCGAGCTCACGCGGCGCGTCGAGCGAGAGGCGGGCGAAGACGACATCGTCACGCAGGTGATGTGGCGGTGCGCGCGCGCACGTGCGCGCGCGCTCCGCGGCGAGGTCCAGACCGCGCTCGAGCTCGCCCGGGAGACCGACCGTCTCGCGGAGCTCACCGACTTTCCGAACCTGCAGGTCACTGCGCTGCTCGCGCTCGCGCGCGTGCTCTCCGATTCAGGCGACTACCGCGGCGCGGGAGCGGTCGCATCGCGGGCGACCGAGATTTCCGAGCGAAAGGGCAACCGCGTCGCCGCCGCACGCGCGGCCACGCTCGTCGCCGGCCTCGTCCCGTAGCGACCGGGGGCCGGCTCGCGTAAGGTCGTCGCACTGCGACCGAGAGGAGATCAGATGCCCCCGAGTCCGTCGGCCCCAGGCCCATGGCGCGGAAAAGGCAGCACCTTGCACGAAGCGGTTCAGGACGCCGCGAACAAAGCGAAAGACGAACACGGGGCCGGCGAGTACACAGTGGACGAGATCAAGGTCGACATCGTGAACCCGATCCGCGAGTACCGCGTCGTTCTCCGCGCGTAGGTTGTCCGACGGTACGGCGCGCGACCCCTGCAGCGTCGCACTGGCCGACGTTATTGTCCGGCGTCCCAACTGAGAGGAGGCTCGATGACCTCGCAAGGCGGCGAGAGCGGCTATATCTTCCTCGACGTCCGCGCGGAATCCCTTCAGGAAGCGCTGGAGAAGGCAGCGGAGGAGGCGAAGAACCAACACGGACCGGGCTGGTTCGGGCTGGTCGACGTCCGCTTCAACGTCGAGAACCCGATTCGCGACTACCGGATCGTGCTGTCGACGTAGCGCGGCCGGCACCGTCGAGACGATGGATCCCTTCTAACCTGGTGAACCGAGGAGGTTGAGCATGAACGTCGCGAAAGTCGTCACGGTCATCGGCAACTCGCCCGAGAGCTTCGCCAAGGCGGCCGATGCAGCCGTGCAGGAGGCGTCGAAGACACTGCGCGGCATCACCGGCGCCGACGTGATCTCGATGTCGGCAACCGTCGAAGACGGCCGGATCACGGCCTACAAGACGACTGTGAACATCGCGTTCGCAGTCGAGCGGACCGACTGACTTTTCGCTCGAAGTCCTGCGGACTTCGAGCAACGATAGACCGCAGGCGCGGCTTCGCCGGGCGTGCATTGGGTGACGGTCCGCGGTTCTCGGCTTCGGACGCGGGTTGGCGCCGGCGCGGCGGAGCCGCGCCTTCTGCGGGACGGCGTGACTTCGTTTCAGGCGGTGGAGTGCTCGCGCGCGATCAGCGCTCTTGCAAATTCGCGCGCATCGAATGGACGGAGGTCCTCGAGCTTTTCGCCGACGCCGATCAGCTTGACCGGGAGGCCGAGCTCGTACGCGATCGGGATCGCAACGCCGCCCTTTGCGCTGCCGTCGAGCTTCGTCAGCGCAACTCCGCTCACCCCGACGGCGTCCTTGAAAAGGCGCGCCTGCTGGACCGCGTTCTGGCCGCTCGTCGCGTCGACGACGAGCAGCGTCTCGTGGGGCGCGCCTTCGACACGTGACGCAATCACCCGTCGAACCTTCGCCAGCTCGTCCATCAGGTTCGTCTGCGTGTGCAGGCGGCCGGCCGTGTCGACCACGACGACGTCGCGGCCGTGGCGCCGTGCCTGCTCGATCGCGTCGTACGCAACCGCCGCCGGGTCCCCGCCGCGCTCCCCCTCCACGAACTCCGCGCCCGCTCGTTCGGCCCAGATCCCGAGCTGCTCCTCGGCTGCGGCGCGGAACGTATCGGCCGCGGCCACGACGACGCTGTGCCCGTGGTCGCGAAGCCGCGAGGCGAGCTTTCCGATCGTCGTCGTCTTCCCCGTCCCGTTCACGCCCACGACGAGAACGACGGCCGGTTCGCCGTGGACGCCGAGCGTCGCCGGCTCGCCGAGCAGCGTCTCGACCTCTTCCGTCAGCGCACCGGTCAGCTCGGCCGCATCGCCGCGTTCCTCGAGCCGGCGAACGAGCTCGGCCGTCGCGGGCACGCCGACGTCGCCGGCGATCAGCGCCTCCTCGAGCCGCTCCCACGAAGCCGTGTCGCCCGGATCGAACGCCGCGGACGCGATCTCGGCCGTCAGCGCCTGCCGCGAACGCGACAGCGAGTCGCGCAGGCGGCCGAACACCCCGCGCCGCTCATCGTCCGGCTCGGGCGCCGCGCCATCCTCGCCGAGCAGCTCCGCCCACGTCCTCGCCACAGCGGCGAAAGCTAGCGCGGGCGCGAGTGGCTAGGCGCTCACGGCCGCGGCGTCCGCTTGCGGCAGGCGGCGTGACACGACCTGCGACACACCGTCGTCCCCCATCGTCACGCCGTACAGCACGTCGGCGGCTTCCATCGTGCGCTTCTGGTGCGTGACGACGATGAACTGCGCGCGATCCGAGTATTTCCGCAACAGCGCCACGAAGCGCCCGATGTTGGCATCGTCGAGCGCCGCCTCGACTTCGTCGAGCAGGTAGAAGGGGCACGGCCGCGCGAGGAACAGGGAGAACAGAAACGCGATCGCGCCCAGCGCTTTCTCACCGCCCGAGAGGAGCGACAGCCTCGTGACCCTCTTCCCCGCCGGGCGCAGCTCGATCTCGATTCCCGGGTTCCGATCTTCGTCGTCCTCATCCGGCTCGGTCGGCGCGAGCCTGCCTTCGCCGCCTGGAAAGAGCGTCGCAGCGACCTCCTCGAAGTTCCGTCGGACGGCGGCGAACGTGTCTGAGAACCGATGCTCGACGGTCTCCGCCAGCTCGGCCCGCAGCCGCTCGAGCTCTGCGAGCGACGCCTCGAGGTCCTCCCTCTGCGTAGACAGCTCCTCGAGGCGCGCCTTCTCGGCGTCGTACTCCTCCTTCGCGAACGGGTTCACCCGGCCGAGCGCCTCGCGGCGCCGTTCGAGCCGCTCCACCCTCGTCCGCAGCTCGTCCGGATCGTCGCCCTCGGCGGGCTCGCCCCCGGCTCGAGCGACTCGCCGCCGCCCCTCATCGGCTTCGGCGCCGAGGCGCGCGAGCTCGACGTCGAGTGCGTTCGCCGTTTGCGCATGCACCGCCTGCTCCCGCCGAACGTCCGCCTCGGCGGCGCCGACGCGGCGGAGCTCGGCGGCGAGCGAGCCCGCGGTCGTGCCACCCGCATCGATCCGCGCCCGCAGAGGCGCCTCGTGCCGCGACCCGTCCACGTCGACCGCGGCGAGCGCGCGTTCGGCCAGCGCGACCGCCCGCACGAGCACCGGGTCGGCCTCGCTCGAGTACGCCGCCTCGGGCACCGGTGCGGCAGCGCGGGCCTCGAGCTCCGAGACATCGGCCGCGAGGGCGCGGCGCCGCGTCTCGAGCTCCAGCCAGACCGCCTCGGCGGTCTCGCCCGCAAACCAGAGCTCACGCCGCTGCGGGTCGTAGCCGAAGCCCTCGGCGGTGACGGCAGGCACGGTGGACGAGAGCAGCTCCCCTTTGGCGACGACAGGGAACGACCGCACGACCTCGCGCGGGTCGCGCCCGACGAGGACGGTCAACGACCCGAGGCCCCGCTCGCGCGCGCGCTCGAGCAGCGCGAATCCCGACGCCGCGTCCGCGGCAACGAGCGCCGAAGCGCGCGGCCCGAGCGCGGCCGCCGTCGCCCGCTCGCGGCCCGGCGGCGCCTCCACGAGCGAGAGCGCGAGCCGCTGTCCTTCCTCGGCCAGGGCGCGCGCGGCAGGAGGCAGGCCCTCGCGCTCCGTGAGCACGCGCTCGAGCTGCACGAGCCGGTCGTGCGCAAGCCGCGCCTGCTCGCGCACAGCCTCCTGCGCGGCACGCACCCGCTCGTCCAGGCGCCGGCGCGGGTCGGCAACCTCGCGCCGAAGACGCGCGAGGAGCCCGTGAAGGTTCTCGCGCCGGAGCGCGAGGCGCTCGGACGCGCTGCGCAAGCGGTAGAGCTTCGCGGTGGCTTCGTCTCCGCGCGCCGCAGCGGCCCCGAGCTCGTCCTCGACCCGATGCCGCTCGCGCAACAACGCCGTGAGCCGCTCCTCGATCCGGCCGCGCACCAGCTCCGCCTCTTCGCGCCGGCGCGTCATCTCTCCCCTTCGCTCCTCGAGCGCCTGGAGGTCGAGCTCCGCGAGGCGGGCGCCCAACCTCCCGATCTCGACGGCGAGCTTCTCCGCGCGATCCGCTGCGGACGCCTGCAGCGCCAGCGGCCGCAGACGCTTGCGGACCTCCTCCTCGAGGTCACGCGCGCGCTCGACCTGCACCGCCACGCGCGCGAGCTTGAGCTCGGCGCGGTGCTTCCGCGCCTTGAACTTCCCGAGACCGGCCGCCTCCTCGAGCAGCGCCCGGCGTTCCTCGGGGCGGGAGGCAAGGATCTC
>Ga0126312_10000216_pt1 | contig 30517 bp, 39 predicted proteins | sample Plot104A_FD_92537 | JGI IMG/M metagenome (GOLD analysis project Ga0126312, IMG submission 92537) | Serpentine soil microbial communities from UC McLaughlin Reserve, CA, USA - Plot104A | ecosystem: Environmental > Terrestrial > Soil > Grasslands | place: USA: UC McLaughlin Reserve, Lake County... | reverse complement strand
GCAGGCAGCGGCTCGCGCAGCTGGGCGCGGATCGGCGTGGCCAGGTGCTGCACGTTCTGGACCTTCACGAGGCCTGGCCGCTCGGCTGTCGCCGTCCAGAGGCTGACAGGGTCGAGCGTGCGCTCGATCCGCGCGGCCACGATGCGCTGTTCCTCGCGGTCCTTTCCGCTCTGCAGCAGCTGCTCTCCGAGGTGGTCGTCGACGGCGGGGTCGGCGCTCCTGCGGGTGGTGCCGGCCAGCGCGACGGTCTGGGCGCGGGCGCCCTCCCGGCGCAGCAGCAGCTCTGGGCTGGCCCCCACGAAGGCGGCCTCCGGCGTGCCCACGCAGTAGCAGAAGCAGCTGGGGAAGACCTCGCGCAGCGCGCCCAGCAAGGGCGACGGATCGAGCCGCCGCGGCGCGTGCACGCGCACCTCGCGGGCCAACACCAGCTTCTGCAGCTCGCCTCCGCGGATGCGCTCGACCGCACGGCGCACCGCCTCTTCGTAGTGGGCCGGCGGCGCCGCGCTGGCCACCCGCGGGCGCTCCAGCGGGTCGGGGTCGATCAGCGGGATGGCTGCCGGGGCCAGCTGCTCCAGCCGCGCTCGAACGCGCCCCAGCACCGCCTCCGGCGTGTCGTCGCCGTCGACTCGCGAGCAGAGCGTGAGCCGCGCCTGGCCGCGATGGCGGGCGATCGAGAGCTCCGGCAGCACCAGGCGCAGCGGCGCGAACGAAGACCACTCCGGCCCCCGGCCACCGCCAGGCGCGAAGGCGAAGCCCCCCACGAACAGCGGCCCGCTCGCGGCGGGTGCGGCCTGACCGTCGGCGGGGTCCCCCGCGACCACGCGCCGCGCGAGCGAGCGGGCGCGCCGCGCGGCCTCGGCGAAGCGGCCCGGCCCGTCGCGCTCGATCGAGGCGGACTGCCCCAGGGCCGCAAGCGCGAAGCCGGCGCGATCGGGCTGCTCGAAGCAGGCGAAGGTGTCCTCCGGGCGCCGAGCCGCGAGCACGAGCGCGGAGGGATCGAGCTCCGCTCCCAGCGGCAAGGTCACGGCCGCGAACGCCGGCCCCCCGTCACGGCGAGCCAAGCCCGCGGCACGGCTCGCGCGGTCCGCCAGGGCGTCCCGGGCATCCGTACCGGGCGTGAACGGATCCAGGCCCGGGACGGCGTGCCCCAGCACGGCGGCTAGGTGGCGCCGCGGCCGCGGCTGACGGCGATTTCGCCGGTGCGGACCATCTCGATCAGGCCGAACGGGCGCACCATGTTCTCGAAGGCCTCGATCTTGTCGTCGGTGCCGGTGATCTCCACCGTCACCGAGCGCTTGGACACGTCCACGGTCTTGCCGCGGAAGATGTCGGTGAACTGCATGACCTGCGCCCGCACATCGCCGTCGGCGCAGGCGACCTTGAACAGCGCGAGCTCGCGCGCCACGGTGTCCTCGGGCTCCAGGTCGCGGATCTTGATCACGTTCACGAGCTTGTGCAGCTGCTTGGTGACCTGGTCGATCGGATGCGCCGCGCCGTCGACGGTGAGCGTGAAGCGCGACAGGCGGGTGTCGTCGGTCGGGCCGACGGCCAGTGAGTCGATGTTGAAGCCGCGGCGCGCGAACAGGCCCGCGATGCGCGCAAGCACGCCCGGCTTGTTCTCGGCGAGGATCGAGAGCACGTGCTTGCGGCCGGTCATGCGCCCACCGGCGACTCCCAGATCCTCGAGGTTCAGGACCTCCTTGGTGCCGGGCTCGCCCACGACTCAGCCCACCATGTCCCGCGCGGCCTGGCCGGCGGGGATCATCGGATAGCAGTTCTCTTCCTTGCTCACGTGCACATCGACCACCACCGGACCGTCCTCGGCGAGCGCCGTCTTCATGGCGTCCAGCAGCTCGCCCTTGTCGGTCACGCGCATTCCCAGGCCTCCGAAGGCGTCGGCCAGCTTGACCCAGTCGGGGCTCGCGCCCATCTCGACCGACTTGTAGCGGCGGTCCCAGAACAGCTCCTGCCACTGGCGGACCATGCCGAGGTAGCCGTTGTTCATGATGAACACCTTCACCGGGATGTCCTCGCTCACGCAGGTGGCGAGCTCCTGCACGTTCATGATCAGCGAGCCGTCGCCGGCCAGGCAGACCACGTCGCGCTCGGGCACCGCGACCTTGGCGCCCATCGCCGACGGCAGGCCGAAGCCCATGGTGCCGAGGCCGCCGGAGTTGATCCAGCGGCGCGGCTCGCGGAAGTGGTAGTACTGCGCCGCCCACATCTGGTGCTGGCCTACGTCGGAGGTGATGATGGCCTCGCCGCCGGTGGCCTGGTAGAGCGCCTCGACCATGTACTGCGGCTTGATCTCGGAGTCCTCGCTGTCCTCGTAGCGCAGCGGATGCTTCTCCTGCCAGCCCTTGATGCGCTGCCACCAGCCCTCCAGCCGCGCCGCGTCGGTGTCGAGCGCGCGGTACTCCGCGGTGAGCTTGGAGAGGATGCGCTTGGCGTCGCCGACGATCGGGATGTGTGCGGGCACGTTCTTCGATATCTCGGCCGGGTCGATGTCGATGTGGATGAACTTGGCCCGCGGCGCGAACTCGGAGAGCTTGCCGGTGATGCGGTCGTCAAAGCGCGCGCCGACCGCGAAGATCAGGTCGGCTTCGTCCATCGCGTAGTTCGCGGCGCGGGTGCCGTGCATGCCCAGCATGCCGAGCCACTGCTCGTGCGGAGCTGGGAAGGCCCCCAGCCCCATGAGCGTGCAGGTGACCGGGAAGCGATCCGAGAGCGCCAGCTCGGTGAGCTCCTTGGCAGCGTTCGCGTTGACCACGCCGCCGCCCGCGTAGATCACCGGCCGGCGCGCGTTGGCGAGCGCTTTTGCGGCCAGCCGAACCTGCTTGGCGTTGCCCTCCACAGTCGGCTGATAGCCCGGCAGCGAGACGCGGTCGAGGTCGACCGGCTCGTAGGGGATGTCGGCGCGCGAGAGGTCCTGTGGCACGTCCAGCACCACCGGCCCCGGGCGGCCCGTGCGCGCGATGTGAAAGGCCTCGTGCATGCCCTCGGGGATGTCGCGCGGGTCCTGGATCATGATCGAGTGCTTGACGATCGGCATCGTGATGCCGGTGACGTCGGCCTCCTGGAAGCCGTCGGTGCCGATCAGCTCGGTCCGCACCTGACCGGTGATGAACACCGTTGGGACCGAGTCCATGACGGCGTCGGCGATTGCGGTGACCAGGTTGGTGGCCCCGGGCCCGCTCGTGGCGAGGGCCACGCCGACCTTGCCGGAGGCCTTGGCGTAGCCCTCCGCCGCGTGCCCCGCGCCCTGCTCGTGGCGGCACTGGATGTGCCTCACGCCGGCGTCGTAGAGGGCGTCGTAGGTGGGCAGGTTGGCCCCGCCGGGGATGCCGAAAACGTGCTCGACCCCCTCCGCCTTCAGGCATTCCATGATGGCGTCGACCGCGCGCACTAGGCGAGCGAGTGTAGAGCACCCCCGGCGCAGCCGGCCAGGCCGGCTGCTTGGCGGACATCAGTGGCTTTTCGCGCTCAGACCGGGCTTTGGGCCGGAAAATCGAGGTCACGGCCACAGCTGTTGCATACCTGCTGGTGCAAAGGAACGACGTGTCCGCACTCCGGGCAGGACCGCCGCGGCTCCCGCCCCTCGAAGCGGTAGAGCACGGCCGCGAGCGTGCCCAGCCCCGGCAACACCAGCCCGACCAGGAACCAGATCCAGAACGAGCTGCCCTTGATCTTGCCCACCGCTCCGGCCGACAGGCCGAAGAACACCAGGATCACGACGATCTCCATCTACAACAGCCGGTTGACCGCCCACAGCACGGCGATCACGGCCACCACGGCGACCACGGACCAGACGACGAACGACACGAAGCCGAGCACCACCTTGAAGAGCAGGTAGGCGAACAGCAGCAGCACGCCGGCCGCCGCGAGCTTGCCCGACGCCTCCCTCACTCGGCGCCCCGCGCGGCCGCCGTGTCCTCGGTCAGCCCTTCACCAAGCTGCGGCGGATGGCCGAGCTGGCCGAGCTCCGCGGAGGCGCGGCCGAACAACAACCCGACCGTCCAATCCGCCATCAGCCGCAGGCGCCGCCCCGGCCCGGGCATCATCGCGAGGTGATAGGTGCGAGCGGCGAACCAGGCGGGGAAGCCGCGCAGCTTGACCCCGAGCATGGTGGCGACCGCCTTGTGCTGGCCCATGTCCACGAACACGCCGAGCGTGCGGTAGCGGAACGGCCGCGGCCGCTTTCCATTGAGCGTGGCCGCGACATTGTCGGCCACCACCTTGCCTTGGCGCAGCGCGTGCTGGCAGGTGGGCGGGCAGGGTGCACGCCCTTTCTTGGCCGGGTCCGGCACGGCAGCGGCGTCGCCGATGGCCCAGACGTTGTCGTGGCCCGGCACGTGCATCGTGCGGTCGGCCTGGATGCGCCCCCGCGTCAGGGGAAGGCCGAGCTCCCCAACCACCCGCGGCGGCTTCACGCCGGCGGTCCAGGCGACCGTGCGCGTGGGGATGCGCTCGCCGGTGGAGAGCGTGGCGGCGTCTTCCTCCACGGCGTCGAGCCTGGTGCCGGTGCGGATCTCCATGCCGCGTCCGCGCAGCTCCTGCGTGGCGAACTCCGCCAGGCTCGGCGGGATCTCCGGCATGATCCGCTCCTCCGCCTCCACGAGAATCCAGCGCGTGCCGTCGAGGCGGCAGCGCGGATAGCTGTCGATGGTGTCGGCCACGTAGTCCTGCAGCTCGGCGATCCCCTCCACGCCCGCGTAGCCGGCGCCTACGAAGACAAAGCTCAGGTACTGGCGGCGCAGCTCGGGATCGTCCAACGACTCCGCCACCTCGAGGCTCCAGAGCGCCCGGTTGCGCAGGGCGATCGCGTCGGCCAGGTTCTTGAAGCCGAAGGCGTGGTCGGCCAGGCCGGGCACCGGCAGCACCCGAGAGACGGAGCCAAGCGAGACGATCAGCTGGTCATAGCGAAGGGTCTCCTCGCGGCCGTCGGGCGTGCGCATGTGCAGCTCGTTCAGGCCCGGGTCGGCGCCGGTGACGGTGGCCAGGCGGATATCGGTCCATTCGAGCTCCTCGCGCACGGGCACCACCACGTGCCTGGGCTCGAGCGTGCCGGCCGCCGCCCCCGGAAGCAGCGGGGTGTAGAGCAGGAAGTTCGTGTCGGCCACCAGCGTGATGCGCGCGCTGTGTCGCGGCAGCCGCCGCTCCAGCCTGCGTGCCGCATACAGGCCGCCGAAGCCCCCGCCGGCGACGACGACGTTGAAGCTCACGTGCTGCTGTGCCCGGCCGCCGCGCGGGCGGCGTCGAGGGCAGGCCGCATGGCTGCGGGCAGCCGCCGGCGCACGCGCCAGGGCGAACCCGCAAAGGCATGGTTGGCGACGGTGGCGAAGCCGGTTTCGTCGGTGCGCAGGGCAAGCAGGAGGTGCGAGATCCGGTCGGAGGGCGGCAGCTCCGGCTCGGGCACGCGCACGCAGAAGCAGTGCACCCGCCGGCCGCCCGGCGCCACGAGCAGGGCGCCCGCCTCTCCCACCAGCCAGACTCCCAGCGAGCCGGGTTCAAGCGCGAGCCCGCTCCGGCGCTGGAGGTCCCGCTCGCGGTGGCCGAGCAGGTCGCCCAGCAGGCCCTGCGCCGCCGGTTCGCTGCCCTCGTTGCGCGGGCCCTTCGGGCGCACGACGCTGGCCCCGCGGAAGGCGTACAGCTCCGGGATGATCCAGGCGTGGGCCAGGCAAGCGAGCGCCACCGGCGCGGTCAGCGGCTCCAGCGCCAGCATGACCGCGCCGGCAGCGAGGAAGGGCACGGTGTAGAGCACGGTCCATGCATGCCAGAGGCGGCCGTAGCGGGTGAGCCAGCGCGCGTCGGTGCGCGCGCGCCACGGGACTGCCGCGAGCTCTGGAAGGGCGTCGGCGGTCAAGCGGCTCCTAGCCGCCGGCGATGGGGCGGCGCATGACCACGAGGTCTGCCCCGCGCGGGAGCTCGCGCACGTGGTTGGCCTTGCCGGGCCCTTCCGGGACGGTGCCGATGTAGCCCTGGCCGAGCTGGCCGCGGAACTCCTCCACGGCGGCTGCGAAGGCCGCGTCGTCCTTGGCCGTCCACTCCGCGAGCGTCGTGTGCCCGGTGGAGTCCATCCTGATCAGTCGCGACATGCGAGCCTCCTGGTTCGGATCCTCGACCCAGGATACGCCCCGCGAGCCCTGCGACTAGACGCCGATGCGCTCCCGGATCATCCGCTGCACCTCGGCGCCGTCGGCCCGGCCCTCGGTCTCGCGCATGACGGCGCCCATGATCGCGCCGATGGCCTTCCGGTTTCCCTGCCGGACCTTCTCGACCGCATCGGCCTGCTGCTCGAGCGCGCGTTCGACGACCTGCTCGAGCTCGTCGCCGCCGGCGCTGGAGAGCCCCTTGCGCTCAACGATCTGCTGCGGGTCACCGCCCTCGGCGATCAGCACCGCGAGCACCTCGCGCGCCGCGGCGGCCGATATCGCGCGACGCTCCACCAGCGCCACCAGGCGGGCCAGCGCCGCCGGCTCGAGGCTGGTCTCGGAAGGCTCGGAACCACCGAGTGCGCGCGGCACCTCGTTCACTACCCAGTTCGCCAGCGGCCTTGCCTCGTCGGCGCCGTCGGCCGCCCGCTCGAACAGGTCGCCCAGCCCGGCGCGGAAGGCCAGCAGGCGGGCGTTGTCCGGGGCCAGCGCGAAGTCGCGCTCGAGCCGCTCGGCACGCGCCGCCGGCAGCTCGGGGATGGCGGCCCGGGCGCGCCCGAGCATCTTCTCGGTCGGTGCCAGCGGTACCAGGTCCGGCTCGGGGAAGTAGCGGTAGTCATGCGCCTCCTCCTTCGAGCGCAGCGAGCTGATCGCGCCGCTGCGCGGGTCGAAGTGGAGCGTCTCCTGCACCACCTCCCCACCGTCGGCGAGGATCGCCTCCTGGCGCTCCAGCTCGGCGTCGATGCCGCGCTCGAGAAAGCGGAACGAGTTCATGTTCTTGAGCTCGGTCTTGGTGCCGAGGGTGGCGCTGCCCGCCGGGCGGATAGACACGTTGGCGTCCATCCGCAGCGAGCCCTCCTCCATGTTCACGTCGGACACGCCCATCGCCCGCAGGGTGGCCTGCAGAAGCCGGCCGAATGCCGCGGCCTCGGCGGCCGAGCGCAGGTCCGGCTCGGTCACGATCTCAACGAGCGGTGTACCACCGCGGTTGAAGTCGACCACGCTGGCCTCGGCGCCGTGGATGCGGCCGGAGCTCCCAGCGTGCACCAGCTTCGCGGCGTCCTCCTCCAGGTGGACGCGGTGTATGCGCACGTCGCCCAGCCGGCCGTCGCGCGCGAGCGGGACGTCGTACTGTGAGATCTGGTAGCCCTTCGGCAGGTCCGGATAGAAGTAGTTCTTGCGGTGGAAGATCGAGCGCGGGGCGATGTCGCAGCCCAATGCCAGGCCGATCATGAGCCCGTAATGGACCGCCTCGGCGTTCACGGTGGGCAGCGTCCCGGGATGGCCCAGGCAGACCGGGCAGGTGCGCGTGTTGGGCTGCTCTCCGAACCCGAGGGCGCAGCTGCAGAACATCTTCGTGCGCGTGTCGAGCTGCACGTGGATCTCGATCCCGATAACCGGCTCGAACTCACGCGTGGCGCTCATGACCCTCTCGGCACCCCCTCGAAGCCGAGCGCCAGCTCCAGGGCGTAGGCCGCGTCGAGGATCCGGTTCTCACCGAAGGCCGGCCCCGCCAGCTGCAGCCCCACGGGAAGGCCGTCCGAGAGGCCGCACGGAATCGAGATCGCGGGCAGCCCGGCCAGCGGCATCGGCACGGTGAAGTAGTCGGACAGGTACATCGCGAGCGGGTCGGCGGTGCGTTCGCCGAGCTTGAACGCGACGGTAGGCGAGGTCGGCGTCACGATCAGGTCGACCCGCTCGAAGGCGGCGCGGAAGTCGTCCGCGATCAGAGTGCGCACCTTCTGCGCGCTGCCATAGTAGGCCTCGTAGTAGCCCGACGAGAGGGCGTAGGTGCCCAGCATGACGCGCCGCTTGACCTCGTCGCCGAAGCCGTCGTGGCGGGTCTCCTCATAGAGCGACAGCAGGTCGCCGTCGCCTGAGCGCGGCCCATAGCGGACGCCGTCGTAGCGCGCCAGGTTGGCGCTTGCCTCCGCGGGCGCGATCACGTAGTAGGCCGACAGCCCGTGCCCGGCATGAGGCAGCTGCACCTCCGTCGGAGACCCGCCGAGCTCCTCGATGCGGTCGACTGCCCGCCGGCAGACGGCGGCCACGCCGGCGTCGAGGCCCTCCTCGTCGAGGCCCCAGACGCCCACCCGCAGCCCGTCCAGGCGCTCGGAGCCCGGCAGCTCGACCTGCTCCGGGAAGGCGAGCGACGTCGAATCGCACGCGTCGCGCCCGACCAGGTGCCGGAACAGCAGTGCCGAGTCGGTGACGTCGCGGGTGAGCGGCCCGCACTGGTCGAGCGACGAGGCGAAGGCGATCATGCCGTAGCGCGAGACCGCGCCGTAGGTGGGCTTCAGGCCCACAAGCCCGCACAGCGCGGCCGGCTGGCGAATCGAGCCGCCGGTGTCGGTGCCGATCGCCCACGGCGCCGTGCCGGCGGCGACCGCCGCCGCCGAGCCGCCGCTGGAGCCGCCGGGCACGCGCCGGGGGTCCCAGGGGTTCTTGACGGGTCCGAAGCCGGAGTTCTCGTTCGAGGAGCCCATCGCGAACTCGTCCTGGTTGGTCTTGCCGAGCACGGGCGCGCCGGCGCGCACCAGCTTCTCGACTGCCGTGGCGGTGTACGGCGGCCTGTAGCCCTCGAGTATCCGGGAGCCCGCCGAGCTCGGCACGCCCTCGACGCAGAAGAGGTCCTTCACCGCCACGGGCACCCCTCCCAGCGGAGCGCCGGCGGGCGTGTCCGGCGCCTTCTCGGCCACCCAGAGATAGGAGCCGTGCTCGTCGGCGGCAGCACGCTCGCGGTAGGCGTCGAACAGCTCGCCGGGCGACAGCTCGCGCGCGCGCACCCGCTCGCCGGCCTGCGCCGCCGTGAGCGCGAGCAGCTCGGCGCTCATCCCTGTCCGGGGCTCGGCACCCGGAAGCCGCCGTCGCCCGCGTCGGGCGCCTGCTCGAGCGCGCGCCCGCGCGGAAGGCCCTCCCGCGGCTCGTCCTCGCGCAGCACGTTCTCGAGCGCCACCACATGGGTGGTCGGCTCGACGCCCTCGAGGTCGAGCTCGTTGATGTTCTCTACGTGCTCGAGGATCGCGGACAGCTCGCTGCTCATCCGCTCCACCTCCTGCTCGCTCAGCCGCAGCCGGGCGAGCCGGGCCACGTGCAGCACCTGCTGGCGGTCGATCATCGCGCGCCGATTCTAGGCATTGACCCTTCCCGGGCCGGGACCGGGACGCACGAGGGAACCCTCATGGCATGGAGCCCACAGGAACCCGGGCCACGACGAGGGGCATCGGAATCGACCGCTTCGAGGACGGCAAGATCGTCGAGTCGTGGAACAGCTGGGACACGCTCGGGATGATGCAGAACATCGGGGCGATCCCCGAGCCGCAGGCCGCCCAGACGTAGCGTCGCTAGCCGCCGAAGGCGGCCGTGTCGATCACGCGGCGCTCGTGGGTGCCCACGCCGATCGTCCGGTCGCCTTCGCGCACCTCGACGTCGAAGCGCAGCTTGCGCTCGCCGATCACCTCGCTCAGGATGGCGTGCACCGTGCAGCGGGCCCCCTCCGCCGCCGCGGCCACGTGCTTGACGCAGACCTCGAAGCCCACTGTGGCCTTGCCGTCGCCCAGCTGCTTGTAAGCGAGGATGGAGGCGGTGCGCTCCATCATCCCGATCATCCCCGGAGTCGACAGCACCCCGGCTCCGATCGTGCCGCCCAGGTCGGTGAGCAGTGGCCCGGCCACCTCGAAGTCGTCGCTTCGCTCGAGCCCCGGCTCCAGGGAGCTCACGCCGGCGTCTTCTCCTGCTGCCTCAGCGAGCCCGCGCAGGAGAACGCGATCAGCCCGAGCACGACGAGCGCCAGCGGAGCGCCGGCCTTTACCGTGGTGCTGGGGTCGAAGCCCGGCTCCTGGATCATGCGGTAGGCCACGAGCAGGGCGGTCAGCGCCGCCGCCAGCCCCGCCAGGCCGGCGGGCGGGACTGCGCCCCTCGAGCTGCGCGCGGAAGCCGCCGCGAAGGCCGCCAGCACGCCCAGCGCTGCCGTGGCCAGCAACGCAACCAGGATGATCCGGTCGACCGCTCCGCTCAGCTGCCAGGCGTTCTTCTCCTGGCCCTCGGCCACGGTCTTCGCGTCCTCCTGAACCTCGCGCTCGACCTCCCCGCCCTGGGCGCCCTGCGGCTGGGAAAGCCCCTGCAGTCGCCGCGCCTCGTCGCCTGTGGTGGTGCTGTACCAATCGGCCGCCGTGACGAACAGCAGCGCGAGCGCCGCGACGAACGCCACCCAGTCCCATCCGCGCAGGCGCGCGAAGGTCACGGGCGCGGCGCGGGTATCGCCTCGATCTCCTGCGGCGGCGGGGCCGGCCGGCCGGTGAGATCGGTATGGCGGCCGCCCTCCGACAGCCGCTCGTCGCGCATGGCGAAGGCGCTACCGACGGCGATGGCCGCCGCGCCCGCCAGCGCGAGCCACAAGCCCGGCTCCCTGCCGTCCGCGTCGCCGGGCAGGTTGACCGTCCTCACCAGCACGAGCAGCAGGGCGAACACGCCGAGCAGGCAAACGAGCGAGTCCGTCGCGATCGGCAGGGCGGGCGAGCGCTGGGCGGCGGTCACCACGACTAGGGCGAGCGCGCACAGGGCGACGAGCGCGAGGATCACGTCGATGGCTGCGAAGGACTCCCAACCGGTGGCGTCGGCGGAGCCGGTGGCGTAGAAGGGCAGGAACAGCGCCACCAGCAGGCCGATCGCGCCAAGGGCAATCACCCATTCGCCGCTGCGTAGGCGTCTCAGGTCCATGCGATTGGAGCCTAGCTGCGGGTGGTCGCCGGAGGGCGCGCGCCGAGCTGGCGGCGTGCGGCCAGCACGGTGTTGGACAGCAGCATCGCGCGGGTCATGGGTCCGACGCCGCCGGGCACCGGCGTGATGGCCCCGGCCACCTGCTCGACCGCATCGAAATCGACGTCGCCGACGAGGGCGCCGTCGGTGCGGTTCGTGCCCACGTCGATCACCACCGCGCCCGCGCGCACCATCTCGGCCGTGACCAGCCGCCGCGAGCCGGCGGCGGCCACCAGCACGTCGGCCTCGCGGCAGACCGCCGCCAGGTCGCGCGTGTGCGAGTGGCAGTGGGTGACTGTGGCGTTGGCCGCCAGCAGCAGCTGCGCCAGCGGCTTGCCTACCAGGATCGAGCGTCCCAACACCACTGCGCGCGCTCCGTCGAGCTCCGCACCCGCCTCGGCCAACAGCTCCATCACGCCGGCGGGCGTGCAGGGCACGAGCCCCTCGCGGTCCTGGAAGAGCAGGCCGGCGTTCGCCGGGGTGAGCCCGTCCACGTCCTTGCGGGGGTCGATCCCCGAGATCAACGGGTCCTGGTGGAGGTGACCGGGGAGCGGCAGCTGGAGCAGGATCCCGTGCACGCGCTCGTCGCCGTTTAGCGAGCGCAGCAGCTCGAACAGGTCCTCCTGCGACACGTCCCCGCCCGGCTCGTGGTGGAACGACTCGATGCCGACTTCGGCGCAGTCCTCGCGCTTCATCCGCACGTACGTGGCCGAGGCGGGGTCGTCGCCCACGAGCACCGTGGCGAGCCCGGGCCTGACCGGCAGCGACTCGACGTCGGCGGCCACGCGCTCGCGCACTCTCGCGGCCACCGCCTTGCCGTCGATGATCATCGCTTCTTCAGGGGCGCGTAGTCGGCCATCAGCTTGCGCTCCGAGCCTTCGGCGGCGAAGCGCACCACTACCAGCCCCCCGGGCTCGATGCCGGTGACCACGCCGTCGCCGAAGTTGGCGTGCACCACGTCGTCGCCGAGCGTGAACGAGACGCCGGGCGCGGGCTCCGCGCGCGCCCCCGGCGGCCCGCCCTGGTCCCAGCGGGCGGCCGCGGCGGGGCCCGTGGGCTCGTCGACGTCGCGATCGGTCAGCTCGACCGGTACCTCTTCGATGAAGCGGCTGGGCAGGTTCCACTCGCGGCTGCCGAACAGTGCTCGTGTGCGCGCGTAGGTGAGGTAGAGCTCGCGCCGCGCGCGGGTCATGCCCACGTAGCAGAGCCTGCGCTCCTCCTCGAGGTCGCCCGCCTCGATCGCGCGCATGTGCGGGAACACCCCGTCCTCGCAGCCGATCACGAACACCACCGGGAACTCCAGGCCCTTGGCGTTGTGCAGGGTCATCAGCGTGACGATGCCCTGCTCGTCCTGGAGGGCGTCCTGCTCGGAGAACAATGCCACCTGCTGGAGGAATTCCTCGACCGACGGCTGCTCCGCCGTGGCGTCGTACTCGCGTGCCACGCCGACCAGCTCCTCGAGGTTCTCGAGGCGGCCCTGCGCCTCGATCGTGCGCTCGGCGCGGAGGGCCTCCAGGTAGCCGGTCTCGTCGAGCGCCTCCTGCATCAGGTCGCCCACCGAGGCGCCGCCGTCGACGCGCTCGCGCAGGCGCAGCATCACCGACATGAAGCGATCGACCGACTTGACCGCCGCAGCGGCCAGCCCGGGGATGGCGCCGGGGGCGGCAGCAACCTCCCAGACGGATTCCCCCAGCGTGTTCGCGTGGTTGAGAATGCGTGCCTGCGAGGTCGCGCCGATGCCCCGTCGCGGCGAGTTGACCACGCGCGCGAAGCAGACCACGTCCTGGGGGTTCACGAGCAGGGTCAGGTAGGCCAGCGCGTCCTTGACCTCGGCGCGGTCGTAGAAGCGGGTGCCGCCGATGACCTGGTAGCCGACCCCGTAGCGCACGAGCATGTCCTCGAGCACTCGGCTCTGGGCATTGGTGCGGTAGAAGATCGCGATCTCGTCGCGCGACGCGCCCTCCTCCACCAGGCGCTCGACCTCCGAGACCACGAAGCGGGCCTCGGCGTGCTCGTCCTCGAGCTCGCGCACGTGCACCGGCTCGCCGTCGCCGAGGTCGCTCCAGAGCCGCTTGGCCTTGCGCGCGCGGTTGTGCTCGATCACCGAGTTGGCAGCCGACAGGATCGTCTGCGTGGAGCGGTAGTTCTGCTCCAGCTTGACCACGTGGGCGTCGGGGTAGTCGCCCTCGAAATCGAGGATGTTTCGGATGTCGGCGCCTCTGAAGCGGTAGATCGACTGATCGTCGTCCCCCACGACCGAGAGGTTGCGGTGCTCCTCGGCCAGCAGCTGCAGCCAGCGGTACTGGGCGCGGTTGGTGTCCTGGTACTCGTCCACCAGCACGTGCCGGAAGGAGCGCCGGTAGCGGTCACGCACCTCGGGGAACAGCTCGAGCAGGTTCACGCAGCGGAAGAGCAGGTCGTCGAAGTCCATGGCGTTGTTGGCGTGCGCACGTTGCTCATAGACGTCGTAGACGTCGGCTGCCGTCTGCTCGAAGAAGGAGCCCACCTTGAGGCGGTAGGCCTCGGCGTCCAGCAGCTGGTTCTTCGCGTCGGAGATCTGGCGCTGGATGCCGCGCGGCGCGAAGCGCTTGGGGTCCACGCCGAGCTCGTCGATGCACTGCTTCACCAGGCGCAGCGAGTCGGCGGAGTCGTAGATCGTGAAGCCGCGCGTGTAGTTCAGGCGCTGGGCGTCCGAGCGCAGCATCCGCGCGCAGGCCGAGTGGAAGGTCATCACCCACATCGCGCGGGCCCGGTTGCCCACCAGCAACTCCACTCGCTCGCGCATCTCCCCCGCCGCCTTGTTCGTGAAGGTGATGGCCAGGATCTCGCTGGGCCGCGCCTGGCGCGTGCCCACGAGATAGGCGATCCGGTGGGTGAGCACGCGGGTCTTGCCCGAGCCGGCACCGGCGAGGATCAACAGCGGCCCCTCCTCGTGCAGCACGGCTTCGCGCTGAGGCTCGTTCAGACCCTCCAGCAGGGCCTCCGGGGCTGCGACCGTGCTCACCGCCCTGAGGATAGGCCCGCGCGCGGCCCGATCAGAGGTCGCGCCGGGCGAACGCCGCGCGTGCCGCGATCCCGACGAGCAGCAGATAGGCGAGCGCCCACAACCACAACAGCGCTCCGCCGCTCTGGGCTCCTCCGAACGGCCCCAGCCGCACGATCACCCCGGTCAGCCCGCCGGCCTCGGAGGTCAGGTCTGCGAGGCCCGCCTGGTAGAGGGCCTCGAACGGGAGCAGCCACGACGTCACGTCGGCGACCGTGTTCAGCGCGTCCACCTCCAGCGTCTCGCCGATCTGACCGAGCAGCCCGGCCGCCAACCCGGCGCCGAACACCATGAACACGGCGATCCCGTTTGCCGTCGAGGCCAGGAAGATCGAGCCGAGCAGCGAGAGGCCCGCTATCAACACCACCCCCAACGCCAGCCCGGCGCCGGGTGAGATCAAGCTGTCGGGCCACCAGCCGCCCGCTGCCCCCGTGATCAGCACCGATGCCGCGTAGACCGCGAGCACGTAGCCGCCGCACACCAGCGCGGCCGCTGCGAAGCGCCCCGCGAGCAGCGCGTCGCGGCCCACCGGCCTGACCACCAGCGGCTGCAGCAGGCCGTTCTCGGCGTCGCCGCGCACCGCGCCAAGGGTGAGGAAGGCGGCCAGCGCGGCGCCCAGGAAGAGCGTGGTGAACATCGCCAGCCCCAGCAGGGTGGAGCCGGTGAGCACCGTGTCGTCGACGGCCACACCCGCCCCGAGCCTCCCGATCTCGTCGAAGGCCACTTTCGTGCCGAGCGCGTAGAGCGCCAGAAACGCTCCGGTGAGCACGAGCACGACGAGAAACACCCGCCGGCGCAGGCACTCGCGCAGCCCGTAGCCGGCGATCACGGCGGCGTCCATCATTACGCGCCGACCGCCTCCAGGTAGGCGTCCTCGAGGGTCGACGCCAGCAGCCGGACCCCGTACACGCGCTCGCCCGCCTCCACGAGCCCGGCCACGATCCCCGGCACGTCCTCTCGGCCCGCTTCGGGGAAGGTCCGCGAACCGTCCGCCGTGTCCACCTGCACGCCGCGCGGCCGGCTCAGCTCCGCCGGGGTGCCCTGCGCCACGATCCGCCCGTCCAGCAGGATCGCCACCCGGTCGCAGACGAGCTCGACCTCGCTGAGCAGATGGGAGTTGAGCAGCACGGCCACCTCGCGCCGGCGCAGCTCCCGCAGCAGGTCGCGCACGATCCTGCGGCCGGCCGGGTCCAGGGCGCTGGTGGGCTCGTCCAGCAGCAACAGGCGCGGCGAGCCCACCAGCGCCTGCGCGATCCCCAGCCGCTGCTGCATGCCCTTCGACATGGCGTCGACCCTCATGCTGCGAGCCTCGGCGAGTCCGACCAGCTCGAGCAGCTCGGCTTGCTCCGCCGAGCCGCCCCCCGAGCCCGACAGGCGCTGGTGCAGCGCGATCAGCTCCTCGCCCCGCAGCCAGCCGGGGAAGCGAAACAGCTCCGCCAGGTAGCCGATTGCCGCGCGCGCGGGGGCCGAGCCGGCCGGGCAGCCGTCCACCGAAGCCCGGCCGGCGCTCGGGCGCACGAGCCCGCAGGCGATCTTGGTGAGCGTGGACTTGCCCGCGCCGTTAGGCCCCAGCAGGCCCATAAGCTCGCCGGGAGCGACGCTCAAATCGACGCCGCGGAGGGCGAGGGTCTGCGCGTAGCGCTTCTCGAGCGCCCTGCACGCGAAGGCGTCCGGCACTCGGCGCAGTGTAAGAAGGGCCCATGCCGCTGCTCGACGAGGTGCGCGCGAGCTGCGCCGAGATCGCGCCGTCGGCGCGCTCGGTGCAGATCGACGTTGAGCGGCTCGGCGACGTTCGCCCGGGACCGCCACCGGTGCTGGACCCGCAGGCCCACTACCTCGAGGGCCCGCGCGATGAGGTGGTGAGCTATCTGGTCACCCTCGACGCGATCAACTTCGGGTCGGGCTGGTTCCCGACGCTGCGAAAGCGGGCCGGATGCTCCGGCTACTTCACGGTGGCCGCGGCCCTCGCCGACCACTTCCGCCAGCACGGGCCCTGGAGCGCGGCCGAATTGGGCGAGCTCGACGCCAGCGAGCTGGGCGCCGTGCTCGGCCAGGAGCCCCGCCACGAGCTCATGGCCCTCTACGCGCGGGCGCTGCGCGACCTGGGCGCCTTCCTGGGCGAGCGCACGCCGACGGAGCTCGTCGACGGCTGCGGCGGCTCCGCCGAGCGGCTGGCGGAGTCGCTGGCCGCGGGCATGCCGTTCTTCAACGATCGCGGCTTCTACAAGCGCGCCCAGATCACCGCGAACGACCTGGCGCTCGCCGGCGTGGCCGCGTTCGACGACCTCGACCGGCTCACCATCTTCGCCGACAACGTCGTGCCGCACGTGCTGCGGATGGACGGCGTGCTGAGCTACTCCGCCGAGCTGGCGGCGCGCATCGACGCCGGTGAGCCACTGCCGCCGGGCCAGGAGGAGCGCGAGATCCGCGCCTGCGCGCTGCACGCCTGCGAGCAGATCGCCGGGGGGCTCGGTGTGCCGCCCCGCATCCTCGACGTGTGGCTTTGGAACCGCGGCCGGGAGCCGCGCTACAAGGCCGTGCCGCGGCACCGCACCCGCAGCGTGTTCTATTAGCCGCCTGCTGAGTCCGGGCCGTCGCGGCGGTGCAGCGGACGCACCTCGGCGCCCCCCGGCTTGCGCCCTGTCTGATCGGCCACCAGCTCCTCGATCTCCGTGAGCCTGTTCGCGAGGCCCCTGATGGCGTCGGCGACGGGGTCCGGCAGGTGAGCCCAGTCGGCGTCGGGGCCGCTGGGACGCTCTCCCTCGACCCTCACGGGATGGCCGGGGTTGCCCACCACGGTGGCCCCGGCGGGAACGTCGTGGATGACCACCGAGTTGGCTCCGATCTTCACCCGGTCGCCCACCTCGATCGCGCCCAGGAGCTTCGCGCCGGAGCCGATCACCACCTCGCTGCCGACGCTGGGATGGCGCTTGCCGCGCCGGAAGCCGGTGCCGCCCAGCGTCACTCCCTGGTAGACGGTCACGTTGTCGCCGAGCTCGGCGGTCTCCCCGATCACCACCCCGTTGCCGTGGTCGATGAAGAGCGCCCGGCCGACACTGGCGGCGGGGTGTATCTCCACACCGGTCGCCACCTTGGTGGCGTTGGCCAGCGCGCGTGGCAGCAGTGGCACCCCCGCCTCGTACAGGGCATGCGAGATACGGTGCGCCAGCAGCGCCTGGACGCCACCGTAGGTGAGCAGGATCTCCGTGCGCCCCACGTTCCGTGCCGCCGGGTCGCGCTCCTGGGCGGCAGTCAGGTCCTCCCGCAGCTCGCGGGTCACGCGAGCGAATGTGCCGAGCCCGAGCATCAGGGCGCGAAGAAGGGGGTGCTCACGTAGCGCTCTCCGGAGTCCGGCATCACGATCGCGATTCGCTTGCCCCGAAACTCGGCACGTGACCCCACCTGAATCGCCGCCTTCAGCGCGGCGCCGCAGGAGATGCCAACCAGCACGCCCTCGCGCCGCGCGCAGAGCCTGGCCGCCTCGATCGCGTCGTTGTCGGCCACGGGCACCACCTCGTCGATGACATCGCGATTGAGCACTGCGGGCAGGAAGCCGGCGCCGATCCCCTGAATCTTGTGTGGGCCCGGGAGTCCGCCGGAGATGACCGGCGACGCGCTCGGCTCCACCGCCACGACGTGCAGGTCCGGGTTGCGCTCCTTGAGCCGCTCGCCTGCCCCGGTGATCGTCCCTCCCGTGCCCACGCCGGCCACGAGCGCATCGACGCGCCCGTCCATGTCGCGCCAGATCTCCTCCGCGGTCGTCCGCCGGTGGATCTCGGGGTTCGCCGGGTTTGAGAACTGGTCCGGAATGAAGCAGTCGCCGCGCTCCTTCGCGATCCGCCGGGCCGACTCCACGGCCTCGTCCATGCCGCCCATCGACTCCACCATCGAGACCTCCGCGCCGTACAGCCGCAGCAGCGACTCCCGTTCGCGGCTCATGCCCTGCGGCATGGTGAGCACCAGCTCATAGCCGCGCACGGCGCAGACGAACGCGAGCGCGATGCCGGTGTTGCCGGAGGTCGCCTCGACGATCGTGGTGCGCCCCGGCTCGATGCGCCCCTCAGCCTCGGCGGCCTCGATCATCGCGACGCCAATCCGGTCCTTGACGCTGCCGGCCGGATTGTAGACCTCGAGCTTGCCGAGCAGCTCCGCCTCGCAGCGCGGCGCCAAGCGGGTGAGGGCGATCATCGGCGTGTTGCCGACGAGCTCGCCGACGTTGGCGGGCAGCGCCCGCGGCGCTGGGGAGACGCTCACGTCACGAGGGTAACGCGGGCGCCTCCCGTGAAACCGCGCTAGTGGCGCTTGGCGTACTCCCCGATCTCGCCGAAGTCCACCATCACGCATGCCTCGTCGCCAACCACCTCGGCGTCGTGGCCGGGCGGGATCGCGACGGCGTCGCCGGGGCCGATCTCCTGCTCGGAGCCGTCGTCCATGTAGACCTTCATCGAGCCCGACAGCACATAGCCCAGGTGCGAAACCTGGCAGGAGTCGGTGCCCGCGATCGGCTTGACGTTCTCCGACCACTTCCAGCCCGGCTCGAACGTGCCGCGGCCAATCGTGTGACCGGCAAGGTTGACTACTTCCGCTTGCCCCTTTCCCTCGAAGGGGCGGGTCTCATCTGGAGAGTCGAAGCTCTTCGACTCGACGGATGCCATGCTGGCCCTCCTTGCTCGCATTGATGTGCGGGCCGATCCTACTCTCGGCAATGACGCCTGGCACGGCGGCGCCCAAGCTCGGCGGCCCTGTTGCTTGGCCAAGCCGGCTTGGCGCCGGCGATACATCTCGGATTTCGCGACCCGACGCTGGGTCTCCGGGCTCGAAATTTCGACGACCGGGTTAGCCGCCGCTGATCACCCGGCCCTCCCCCCGTACGAAACGCGGGATCGGCTGGGGGATCGGAAAGCCGAGCTCGTCGAACTCGAGCGGGCGAGCGCGGTTCTCCGCCGCGCCTATGCCCCGCCTCATCTGACGTTGCCGTAGCTCGTAGCGCTCGGCACCGTCGCTCGCGTTCAGGGCGTCCTCGACGGCATTTCGCCACTGACCCATCTGCGCCTCTGTAGCCATGTCCGAGTCCTCAGCCCACGGACGCGAGACGAGGGGCGCGGGTGTCGCGCGCTTGCTCCGCTGAGTCCCGCAGCGAGAACGCAAGCAGCCAGAGGGCCGCCTTCGCATCCTCGGGCAGTTTGACGTCTTCGATCGCATGCTCGACGGCGGCGAACGACTCGCCTGCCTCCATCAACCCGGTAACGGTGTCCCGATAGCGGGCCAGAGTCGGCTGGACATTGGTGTCGCTCATGGCGGACTCCTCCTGTTGGTCCCGTCGCATGCCGCAGTTTGCGAACAGCGAGCGGTCCCCGTCTGGAGCGCGCCATTATCACAGCGAGACCCTGCGTTGTCAGGCAAGTTCCCGCAGTTTGCGCAGAGAAATTCTCCTCGACGCCCGAGCGTCGCAAGCCCCGAAACGATGGACCTGCTGCAGTCCGTGGCCCTCCTCACCCATTGCTACGACGACCGCTCGGGGATTCGCGCACGTTGCGGCCGGTTCGGACAAAACCGGACCGGCACTCTCCCCAAGGGGGGTAGCGTGGCAATGCACGAGCCCGAGGGTCCTCTCGCTCCCTTCCGCCCTTTGGTTGCCGCTCTGGAGGGGTGCGAGAGAGTCGAGCCGTAATGTTTCCCGGCCGGTTTCACCTTTCCGTCGAGCAGTTGGGCACGACGTTGAGCTTGCGCCTACTCGGCGAGTTCGATCTCGCGGCTGTCGGCCGTGTCGAAAACGCGCTCGACCGAATCTTCCAGGCTCCAACGACAAGACAGGTCATCTTCGACTTGCGGCGGCTCACCTTTCTCGATGCTGCGGGCCTGGGGACGATCCTCAAAGCGGATCAGCGAGCGCGTGCCAGATCCTTCGACCTCGTGGTTGTCAGGCCGCGCGGGCACGCCAATCGCATCTTCACGCTCACCCGCGCCGGAAAGGAGCTCAGCATGGTCGATGAGCCAGGGGTCCTGGCGTAAGAAGCCCTTACTCAGCAACCCGCTCGACCTTCAACGCGAGCTAGCTGGCACGTCGACGTCCGAGCCTCGGTCGAGCCTAGAGCGAAGGTCGTGGCGGACCACCGGCTCAGGAGGGGCTAAGGCGCTTTAACCGCCCAAGTGCCGTACGAGAGGGCCTCGCCCGGGCCACTCGAGAAGACCACCGCCCCGTACCGCGAACTTCCGGGGTCCGCAAAGGTGACCGGGTTGAACACAGCACGCAAAGTGCCACTGAAGTTGTTCTCGTACACGCAGAGGTGTCCCGGGGCCGCTTCCGGTGAAGCTGCGCTTCCAGGGCAGTCCGCCGTGGCCGCATCCCCAATATTTCGGTAATGCGCCGTCGGGGCGGAAGCCAGCGGGAACGAAAACGTAATCGAATCGTACGCCCGGGCGGTTTGACCACTGTCTGTGTCACGCGTCGCGTACACGCCGCGCAACGTCTTGCCGGAAGGGAGCGTCTCAAGCAACGGCCCCGCCTCTCCCTTATCCCCCTTATCGCCCTTGTCCCCCTTGGGGCCTTGCGGTCCCTGGGGACCTGCCGGCAATTGCCCCGACTTGAAGTCGCGAGACAGCAAGGAGCCATTCTTCACGTCGGAGGTCGTCAGCGACGAGTTCTTGACGTCCTTACCGGTCAGCGAAGAGTCCTTGATGCTCTTGCCGGTGATCAGCTTCGCGGCGGCCTCCCGCGCTGGAGCGCGACGGAAGAGCCGCCCAGCGCGACGAACAGCGCCATCAGCGAGACGACGAACGCCGGAGACGGCTTTCGAGTGCGGAGCTTGAACAGCAAGGCGAGTCCTTCCAGATTCGGGTGAGCGACGGGACCGCAATCCCTCGCCCTACCTCGGCGAGCAGACCCCGAGTTCTCACTTCGCCGCCCGGGCCATAGACGGAAGTTCGACGCGGCGTCAGCCGCAATCGTGCGCCTATCGAGACGCGGACTCCTGCTCCTGGACCCTGGAGAGGAAGTGGCGCAGGTGGTCGGCTACCGTCCGCTTGGCGAGCCCGAGGGGGAACACGGGAGCGAGCAACCAGCCCTTGACGCCCCTGAGGTGGCGAACTCCGATTAGCTCTACCCGGCTGCCGCCATTTGCCGGCGTTGCCCTGATCTCCCATGTGCTCCCCGGCTTGAAGATATTCGAGTGGGTGACCACGCCCCTGACCGCGCCGGGCTCTGACCAGTCATAGCGCAGGCGCTCCCAGACGTACCCGATCGGCCACGGGTTGCCTTCGGTGACCTCGGCGAACGTCTCCCCCCTCTCGTGGACGTGAAGGTGCTCGAGGTGCACGTCAGGCCACATCTCGGCCCGCCGCTCAGAGAAGTCCCGCGCCGCCTCGAGCACCCGCTCCGGGGCGACCGCAGCCTCCTCGACGACATGAACCGTTGGCACGACCCGATCCTAGCCCGCAGTGCGGCCGATTCGGATCGCGAACGTCGAGTGGGACTGTGACGGTCGCAGTCGGGTTACTGGCGCAGTCCCACGGCTCCAAGGGCCTCCGCACTGCTGGGGAAGCTATGGAAGCGAGTGATCTTTCCGCTCCGCATCCCGCATACCCAACCGGCGCTTGCCTCCAGCGCCATTCCGTCCCGGGCGACGAGCCGCGTGCGCCCAAGCACCAAGACCGTGTCGCCCAAGTCCCTGAATTCTTCGGCCTCGACAGCGAACTGCTCCCATGCTGCATCGATGTCCTTGAAGAAAGCTCTGATGCCCTCCGGTCCGCTGTAGACGGTGCCCTCTGGGCCGCCGACGACGGCCGGTCGCAACTCGATGTCCACGTCGGCGGCGTCGATCACCGCTTCGGTGTCGCCCGCTCGGTAGGCCGCGAACATCGACCGCACCACCTCGACGTTCTCCTGCGACATCGCCTACTCCGGCACGCCCGCGGCTTCGAGAGCCGCGGACCGCTCTAGGTAGCTCACGCTCTTGATGCACCGACCGGCTTCGAAGGTCAGGAGGTGGGCAACCGGGATGTCGACCTTCACGCCGCTGCCCCGGCCCAACGCGTGGGTATGCAAGAACGCAACCACGGCGTCACCGGCGTCGAAGAAGTCCTCCGGGTCGTGCCTGAACTGCTCCCACTCCTCGGCGAGCGAGGCCAGGTACCTGCGGATTCCGGCGTGACCCTGAACTGGCTGTCCCCCCAGCGAAGACAGGTGCGGATGCCACTCGACGCGCGGGTGGCACTCCGCGATCACGGCCTCCACGTCTCCGCGGTTGCGAGCGTCGTACAACCGCCGCGCCGCCTGCACGTTCTGCTGCGACATCCCTAATCCGGCAAGCCAACGGGCCTCAACGGCGCCACGCTCAATGTAAGGAAAGGGTTCACCATCGCGCCTTGCCGTCTCGCAACTTGACGGCCTGCCACATCGTCTACTCGACCGGGACGCCGCCGAGTATGCCGCAGAGTCGAAAACACGTCACGCCTCGCCCGCCTCGCGCTTCCAGAGAGTGGCCGTCCGCTTCCATTCCCACCTGAACCTGCCGGCTCGTGGCCGGCCTCGCTCCGTCGAAAGCGATGACCCGCTTTGCGAGCGGGGTTGCGGGGGGTCGGACCCTCGCCTAGGGATACTCAGGGGCGATGTCGCAGGAGAACCTGGAGATCGTGCGCCGCTGGCTCGAAGCCATTAGCGGCGGCAGCGAGGATTTCGACCGTGCCCTCGCGTTGGTCCATCGCGACATCGTGTTCGTCCCGCCAGGGGATCAACCGCCGTACAGGGGCACCGAGAGCTTGCGACGCTGGATGGAGCCAGACGCGTTTCAGGAGCAGGTGGTCAAAGCATTTGAACCGGTTCTCGTCACGGACAGGACGATCCTGGGAAGACAACTCGTAATGGCCCAAGGGGCGACCAGCGGGATCGAGTTGGACGTCATCACTTGGTCCGTTTGGACCTTTGACGAGGACGGTCTGATAACGCGGATCGAGATCTACCTGGACCGCGAGGAAGACAAAGCCCGCGAAGCCGCCGGGCTGTCGGAGTAGGCAATGTCGCAGGAGAACCTGGACTTCGTGCGCTCGCTCTACGCGGCCTGGGAGCGCGGCGACCGCAGCTCTATCGAGTGGGCTGATCCGGAGATCGAGTTTGTGATCGCCGACAGGCCCGCACCCGGCAGCTGGACGGGGCTGGCCGGGATGGCAGGGGCTTTCGTGATCTCCTGAGCGGCTGGGAGGAGTGGCGACCTCAGGGGGACGAGTACCGCGAGCTCGACCGCGAGCGCGTTCTCGTACTCGATCACTTCAGCGGGCGCGGCAAGGTGAGCGGACTGGAGGTCAGCCAGATGCGGACCGAAGGAGCGGCCCTGTTCCACCTCCGCGAGGGCAAGGTGATCAGGCTCGTCCTCTACTGGGACCGCGAGCGCGCCCTCGACTCGGTGGGGCTGCGGGAGTACGTGATCTCGCAGGAGAGCGTGCAGTTCGTGCGACAGCCAGTGGCTGTGGTTCCCCCACTCGTTTCGAGCGGGCTTCGTCTCCTACGCCCGGCAGGTCGAACTGATCGCCCTCTGAGTGGGCACTTGCACTTCGTGCCCGAAGAGCTCATCGACTCGGCGTGGCCCCACGATGGTGTGGTGCGCCCACGGCGATGCCCCTGGCCTGATGCATCTCACTTTCCAGCGTGCGCCGTTCGAAGCAGGCTTGATGTTCTGGCTTGGGCGGAAGAGTTCCTGGGTCGACTGCGGCCGCGGCGTTTGTATCGGAAAGCGAAGTTCTATCGATGGCTTAGATTTGCTCCGGATAGGCATCGTGTTGTTCGAGGGGGAACCGCAACCAGGACAGCATCTCGCGCAGCTGGTGGTAGGCCGCTAGGCGCTCAGAGTCGTCGTTGATGGATTCGGCCTCTGCAACGGGTGCCCATAAACGGTGAACCATTGTCGGGCCGATCTCGAGCAAGCCTCCGCTGCCTGCGGTGGCCCAGCGCGAAAGTATGTAGCGGGCTAGAGCACCGACTGGAATCCCGGTGTCACGCGACAGCCCACTGAGCGTTTGGAGTGGGTCGAGAAGACAGTGCGCCGCGACATCTGCCTTGAGGTTGGCGTCAGAGTCGTCAGCATTCCAAGGGCCGGTCCAGGCCTTGAGCTCAACAATGGGTGCGTCGCGGTCGCTCATTGCAAGGCCAGCTGTTTGATCGTGAGGCGTGTGAGAACGCCGTGACAGGAAGAGAACGTTGCGACTCCAATTTGATCTGCACCCTCCTTCGCGTGTCGACAGACTCGGTCTGTCTCAGCGCGGATCGTTGCGAAGGGAATACCACCAACATCATGCTGGGCTGGATCGCAGTGGTGGCGACAGAAGAACATCGCTACGCGATCAAGATCAAGCGTTAGGTCATCCTCGGCGATCAGCTCGGTGAGGGTGTCTCGCATCTCCCACCAGCGCGTGTCTTTGGTAATCGCGCATGTGGCGGGCTCGATGCAATCAAGAGGACAGCGGCCAGGCGCATGGCTAAGAAGAATCCGTCCGTCTGGACTCTGCTGCGCATAAGGAAGATCCGGCAAATTGATGGGCGCCCGCTCGACGGCTACCTTTAGCCCGGTTAGCTCCTCAATTCGATCGATCACCCAGTCAGCGAGGATATGGGGAGCTATCGGAGCAGGAATCCAAATGTCCTCTGCCCAGCTGTCCGGATCCGCCCACACCCGCGCAGCGAAGCGTCGCCAGTCGCTGACTTCGAGACGCACAGCCGGCTGGGCTCCCGCGAGCTTGGCCACCTGGCAGGTACTCGCACGATCGACAACTACGATCTCCTCAAGCTCGATACTTCCAGAGTCAATCGCCTGAAGCAGCTTCTTGACGTAGTGAGCCCCATACGCTCCCCCGCCTGCAATCACGTATCGCACGGCGGCGATCCTAACGCCATGCCAACCATCCGGCGGGTCTATCCGGTGGGCAGTCGGGCAACGCGCTGAGAGTGGTGCCGACCACTTCTGCTTTCCATGCAACGGAGCACTCGGGGCACCGCTGCTGCGTGTTCGCATCGCTAAGCAGATAAGGCCTGACGTGACTGCTGCTTTCGCGCAATGTTTCGCCCCGCCTCATTCAGCAGGTGATGCTCAGCTGGCTGTGCTGTTTGGAACCACGCGCGGCGAGGGTGCGTATAGCCGGCTGCAGACAGGCTGAGGTCGGGACCCCCGCGCGGGCGGTTTTAGGCGGTCACCCAGCGGTTCAAAACCGCTCTAGCACGCGGAATCCGGCTGTAGCAGGCCCCGCTTTAGATGTAGTACATCTGCGTGCCGGCGGCCTGCGCCTCGCGCTCGGCGATCTCGGCGATAGTCGTGTTCGACAGCACCGCCTTCGCCGCGTCGACAGCCTCGAGCCAGACCGGCCCGTTGGCGGCGGCCTCCGCCCCCAGCTCACCCTCGAGCAGCTCCACGACCTCGAGGACCGTCACCTCGGCGGGCGGCCGGGCGAAGCTGTAGCCGCCCTTGACGCCGCGCTGGCTCTGAAGGATGCCGGCGCGCCGCAGGGCCGCGAACAGGCCCTCGAGGAACTGGCTCGGGATGTCTCGCGCCCGGGCGATCTCGCCGATTGGGACGGGAGCGGCGCCGCCGCGGCGGGCGAGCTCCGCCAGCGCGCGCACCGCGTAGGGCGACTTGCTCGTGATCACCAGCACGAGGGCTGGACTCTAGGGTAAGCGCGTGACGCTGCTGCGCCGCCTGGATCCGTTGGGCCCCGCACTGCTTCTGATGGCGGCGATCTTCTTTTTCTCCGCCCAGCCCGACCTCAACTCCGGCCTCGGGCTGATCGATCTGATCGGGCGGAAGGTCATCCACTTCGCGCAGTACGCGCTGCTGGGGTTCCTTTGGTGGCGGGCGCTGCGCGGCCGCCTCTCCGCCGGCACGGCGGCACTCGCGGCGTTTCTCATCACGAGCGTGTACGCGATCAGCGACGAGCTGCATCAGACCTTCGTGCACGGGCGTCACGGCAGCCCAGTCGACTGGGCGATCGACTCGGCGGGTGCGGCACTCGTGTGCGCGCGACTTGCCCGCGAGCGCAATCGCGGGCAGGCTCGTCGCTGATGCTGCGCCGCCTCCCCATCGAGTCGAGCCGCCCGCTGGAACTGTTCGGGCTGGTGCGGGTGGTGCTCGCCGTGATCACCCTGACCATGCTGTTCGCGCTGGGGCTGCCGTACGACGGCAGGGCGGCAGCGGTGGTCGGCGGGCTGCTGATCCCGTGGAGCCTCGTGATCGTGGTACTCGCACGGCGGCGTCCCGGCCTTCCTCTGCACCCGGTCGTGCCGGTGATCGACTTCGCCGCGCTGGCCGTCGTCGAGTTGGTGGCGCCGGACACATATGCCGCCGTGCGCTTCGCCGCGCTCTTCCTGATCGCCGTCCACGCCCACTTCCAGGGCGAGCGACGCGGCCTGGCGCTGGCGCTGGCGGGCGTGGCGATCCTCGTGGTGCCGTCGGCCCTCCGCCACGGGGGACCGGCGACCAACGACGACCTCGCCTTCTACGAGACGGTGTTCGGCCTGGCTGCGTGCGCCACGGCTTTCATGGTCGGGCGGCTGCGCACCGCCGAGTCGGCCTCGCGGCTGCGCGCCCGCGGCCTCTCGCGGCGCACGCTTCAGGCCGAGAGCGAAGTACGCCGGAAGGTCGCGGAGTCGATCCACGACGGCCCGGTGCAGGAGCTGATCGGGCTGGACATGGTGCTGGTTGCGGCACACCGAGCGGCCGAGGATGGCGACAGCGAGCGTGCCGGTGAGCTGATCGATGAGGCTCACGGCCTGGCCGAGCGCAACATCCAAGCGCTGCGCGACGAGATGGTGGACCTCGGCCCGTACGCATTCGAGGAGCTCGCCTTCGAGACCGCCGTGGAGAATTGCCTGCCGGCATGGAAGCGGCGCTACGGCTTCGAGGTCGGCTTGGCCCTCGAGCGGCTTGACCTGGCACCCGAGTGCGCGGGCGGGCTGTTTCGGATCACCCAGGAGGCCGTGGTCAACGCCGGGCGCCACGCGGACGCGGACAGCGTCTCGATCTCGCTGCGCAGGGTAGGCGGCGACGTGGAGCTGCGTGTTAGCGACAACGGAGGCGGCTTCGACGGCGAGGGGGATCCACTGGAGGCCGCGGAGCCCGGGCACCTTGGCCTGGCGAGCATGCGCGAGCGCGCCGAGCTGCTCGGCGGCCGCCTCAACATCGCGACCTCCCGGCGAGGGACCAGGGTGCTCGTGCGCGCGCCCCTCGCGAGCGTGGCGGCGCGCTAGATCCAGCCGCGCTCGGTGGCGATCAGCACCGCCTGGGCGCGGTCGACCGCAGCGAGCTTCGCGTAGGTGTTGTGGAGATGCGTGCGCACCGTGCTCGTCGACAGCTCGAGCTCGTGCGCGATCTGCTTGTAGACCTTGCCCTCGGCCAGCCGCTTGAGCACCTCGACCTCGCGGTTCGAGAGCGGGCAGGGATCGACGTTGCGCTTGGCCTGGCCGTTGCCCTGCGGCAGCTCATACATGACGGCGCGCAGCTGCTCGGCGCTCAGCCCGCAGGCCTTGGCCGCCTCGAGCAGCCGCTTCGGGTGCACCGGCTGGGCGTGTCCGTAGTGGGCCAGCATGTCGGCCAGGCGCACCATCCCGGCCTCCTCGTCCTCGGGCGAGTCCGAGTGGTGGCGCTCGATCGCGGTCGCCAACCGGTTCGGCAGGCTCCAGCGGCGGGCGAGCACGCCGCCCACCAGCGCGTGGTCCACGCCAAGCTCCAGGCGCTCGCGGTGGATGCGGTCCTCGGGCGTGCGCGCCTGGCCGTGGATCTGGCTCGGATAGCCGGGGTAGGCATGGGTCAGCACGAGCTTGCCGATGTCGTGAAGCAACGCCGAGCAGAGCAGTTCGTCGCGGTCCTCGTAGTCCAGCTCGCGCGCCAGGCGGTCGGCGGCGGCCTGGGTGGCCACGGCGTGGAGGCGAAAGCGCTCCGGCATCAAATCCCAGCCGGGCGTGCGCTCGAAGAAATCGAAGGTCGCGGTGCGCGATGCGAGCGTCTCGACACCCTCGGGAGTGAGCACCTCGACCGCGTCGGGGATCGCGGCGATCTTGCCGCGCTTGCGCCGGGCCGCGCGGTTTGCGATCCGCAGCACCGTGATCACCAGCGAGACGTCGGACTCGACCGCCGCCACCACCTCGCCCACCGAAGACTGGTCCTCGCGAACCACGCGCAGCACGCGGTTGCGCGACTCGGCGAGCGCGGGGAAGGCCTCGAGCGCCTCGAAGGCGGCCGTGAGGCGCCGGCCGTGGCCCTCATTGTGCCTGCGTTCGAGGGTATCCGGCCTCCGTGCGGATGTGGTCATGGCGGCTTCCACGGGGGTCACCCCCGCTATCGGCAGGGTTCGTACAAATGTTGAGGCTGAGTGGGCTAGCCGCCGGCCCGTTTCAAGGCCGCGTCGATGCGTGCGAGCGCCTCGTCGCGGCCCAGCGCGGCCACGGACTCGAAGATGCCCGGTGAGACGGTCGTACCCGTGATGGCCACCCGGATCGGCTGGAACACCTCCTTCGGCTTCACGCCCAGCCGCTCGACCACCCGCCTCAGCCCGGCCTCCACCGACTCCACCCCGAATGGCTCGGCGGCCTCGATCGCCTCGCGGGCGGCCTTGAGCCGCTGCGGCGCCCCGTCACCCATCACCTTGCCCCAGGCCTTCTCGTCATAGCCCGCGGGACGCTCCACGAGGAAGCCCGCCAGCGGCCAGAAGTCGGCAAGCGTCTGCATCTTCTCCTGGGAGATCTCCACGGCCTCGCGCGGCACCTCTCGTCCGTACAGCTGCTGGATGCGACGCTGCAGCTCCTGCGGCGGGAGCTCGCGCAGATAGCGCCCGTTCATCCAGCGCAGCTTCTGCTCGTCGAAAACCGCGGGATTGCGCGACACCCGCTCCAGGGAGAAGTTCCGCACCAGCTGCTCGGTGGTGAGGAAGGTGGTGGTCTCGTCGAGGCCCCAGCCGAGCAGCGCGATGTAGTTGCGCACGGCCTCCGCGAGGTAGCCGCCGTCGCGCAGCTCCTGCACCGAGGCCGCGCCATGGCGCTTCGAGAGCTTCTTGCCGTCCGGGCCGTGCAGCAGCGGCAGGTGCGCGTACACCGGGGGCTCGGCGCCGAGCGCCATCAGGATCATCACCTGGCGGGGCGTGTTGGAGAGGTGGTCCTCGCCGCGGACCACGGTGGTCACCCCCATGTCGAGGTCGTCCACGGCCACAGCGAGGTTGTAGAGCGGGCTGCCGTCCGAGCGGGCAATGACGAAGTCGTCGATGGCGCGGTGCGGGAATCTCACCTGGCCCCGGATCAGGTCCGAGACCGTGGTTTCTCCCTCGTCGGGCACGCGCAGGCGCACCGCGCCCTCGGCCTGGTAGGCGTGGCCGGCGGCCACGAGCTCCTCGATGCGCTCGCGGTGGCGCTCCCCGCGCTCCGCCTGCGAGTACGGCCCCTCGTCCCAATCCAGCTCCAGCCAGCGCATGGCCTCGAGGATCTGCTGCACGTTCTCGGGAGTCGAGCGCTCGCGATCGGTGTCCTCGATGCGCAGCACCAGCGAGCCGCCCCCCCGGCGGGCCAGCAGCCAGTTGTACAGTGCCGTCCGCGCTCCGCCGATGTGAAGGGCCCCGGTCGGAGACGGAGCGAATCGAACCCTCATGCCCACGCCTCGATGCTAATCGGCGCCCACGTGTCCACGGCGGGCGGGCTCGTGAGCGCGCACCAGCGCGGCGTGGAGCGCGGCTGCGAGGCGATTCAGGTGTTCAACCAGTCGCCTCGGCAGTGGCGCCCCACACGCTGGAGGCAGCCCGACATCGAGGCGTTCCTCGAGCTGATGGGTACCGGCCCGATCCGCTCGGTCACGATCCACGCCGTCTACCTGATCAACCCCGCCACGAAGGACAGGGAGATGCGCAACAAGTCGGCCGCCTCACTGGTGCACGCGCTGTCGATGGGCGACTCGATCCGGGCCGATGGCGTGGTGCTGCATGCAGGCTCGACCGTCGGCGAGCCGCACGACCAGGCGCTCCCGCGGGTGGGCGAGATGCTCAGGCACGCGCTCGACGAGACGGACTCCTGCCCGCTGCTGCTGGAGGACACGGCTGGGGCCGGCAACACGCTCGGGCGCTCCTTCGAGGAGCTTGCCGAGCTGATCGAGCTGGGCGGCAGGCACGACCGCATCGGCGTCTGCCTCGACTCCTGCCACATGCTGGCCTCGGGCTTCGACATCGCGACCGCCGACAAGCTCGAGGCTGTCATCGACCGTTGCGTGGAGGTCGTCGGCAGCCGGCGCGTGCGCTGCCTGCACGTGAACGACTCGCAGACGCCGCTCGGCTCGAACCGCGACCGCCACGCGATTCCCGGCGAGGGCGAGCTGGGCGCCCGCGGCTGCGGGGCCTTCCTCTCGGAGCCGCGCTTCGAGGGACTGCCGGCGCTGTTTGAGGGCCCGGGCACGTCGGGCAAGGCCCCGGACAAGGTCGACGTCGACCGCCTCAAGGAGCTGAGGCGCAACGGCCTGCGCTCGCGCAGGCGAAGGAATCGCGCTGGAGCGCGTCCCTGAGAAGTTCCACTAGAGCGCGTCCCTGAGAAGTTCCACTAGAGCGCGTCCCTGAG
>Ga0126312_10000215_pt1 | contig 30525 bp, 31 predicted proteins | sample Plot104A_FD_92537 | JGI IMG/M metagenome (GOLD analysis project Ga0126312, IMG submission 92537) | Serpentine soil microbial communities from UC McLaughlin Reserve, CA, USA - Plot104A | ecosystem: Environmental > Terrestrial > Soil > Grasslands | place: USA: UC McLaughlin Reserve, Lake County... | reverse complement strand
CAACCTCGCCAAGATCGCCGCCCTGACCGCCTAACCGGCCGCCAGCGGCCAACCACGGTGGCCGAACACCCACACCCCGGATCCGGCCAACAGCGGCCAACCCACTTCTTCAGGTCTTAGTAGCTAGCTGGCCCGAGGCAGCGACCGTTCGTTTGTCGACGCTCGACTGGTGATCGTTCGACCACGCCAGCCCGATCGTTCGACGGTGCTCAAGCCGGCGGGCGCGTCATCGCCAGCACGTCCAGGGCCGAATCCAGTTGCTCTTCGGTGAGCTTCCCGTCGGCTACGAAGCCGGACTCGAGAACAACCTCGCGGATCGTCTTGCCCCCCTTGAGCGCCCTCTTGGCGACGGCCGCAGCATTTTCATAGCCGATATAGCGGTTCAAGGCGGTCACAATGGCCGGTGACGACTCGGCCAGCCGTCGACAGTGCCCGATGTCAGCCTGGATACCGCTGACACAGCGATCCGCGAGCAGCCGGGACACGTTAGCCAGCAGCCGGATGGATTCGAGCAGATTTCGGGCCATCATCGGCAGCATGACATTGAGCTCGAAGTTTCCGGAGGAGCCGGCAAAGGCGACAGCCGCATCATTTCCGATCACCTGAGAACAAACCATCGTGGTTGCCTCACAGATGACCGGATTGACCTTGCCGGGCATGATCGATGAGCCCGGCTGGAGATCCGGCAGAGCGATCTCGCCCAGACCGGCTGTCGGACCGGAACCCATCCAGCGCAGGTCGTTGGCGATCTTGTACAGGCTGACTGCGATCGTCCGCAACACGCCGGACGCTTCAACGAGTCCATCTCGGGCCCCCTGCGCCTCGAAGTGATTGCGGGCCTCTGTCAGAGGCAGTCCGGTCTGATCGGCGATCATCGATATAACCGATGCGGCAAAGCCGGCCGGTGTGTTGATTCCCGTTCCGACAGCGGTGCCGCCGAGCGGAAGCTCGGCAACCCGAGGAACTGTCGCCCAAATCCGCTCGATGCCGAGGTGTACCTGAGCGGCGTACCCGCCGAACTCCTGGCCCAGCGTTACCGGAGTCGCATCCATCAAGTGAGTGCGGCCACTCTTGACCACCTCCGCGAACTCATCCGCCTTGGCGGCCAACGTCATCTCGAGGTGCCGCAGGGAGGGCACCAATGTGTTGATCATGCTCTGCGTCGCAGCGATGTGAATTGCGCTCGGAAAGACATCGTTGCTGGACTGGGAGGCATTCACATGATCATTTGGATGTACCGGGGCTCCGAGCGCCCTTTCGGCGAGCGAGGCGATGACCTCGTTGGCGTTCATGTTCGACGACGTGCCAGAGCCGGTCTGGAAGACATCGATCGGAAACTGGGCGTCATGCTTACCAGCAGCCACTTCTTCGGCTGCCGACACGATGGCCGCGGCCTGGTCGGCCTCGAGCACCCCCAACTTGGCATTGACCCGGGCGGCGGCGCCCTTGATCAATCCGAGGGCTGCGATCAGCGCTGAGTCAATCGGCATACCTGAGACCGGGAAGTTCTCAACTGCGCGCTGTGTCTGCGCCTGGTACAAGGCATGGGCAGGCACCCGGACTTCGCCCATGGTGTCACGTTCGATGCGGTACTCCGCCATGCGCCTCATTCTGGCCCAAGCAGATTGGTGCCGAACCGGCCGGGCGCAGCGTGTAGATCACATAGCCGAAGCTGCGCTTCTCTCGCTGCACCTCAATGCGGTAGGCCTGGACAGCCTGGCCAAGCGCCCGCAGGGTGGCCTCGAGAGTTGGTGTCGCGCCCTGGCACCAGATGGCAAGTAAACCTCCCGGCGTCAGTTGCCGCAACGCTGAGGACAGTATCGGCGGCGCGTACAGCGGCGCGTTCTGCGGATGGATCAGAAAATCCGGGCCATTGTCGACATCGAGCAGGATCGCATCCCAAGGTCCACTAGGCCCAGCGGGTCCTGAGCATAGTGGAGAACCCCGGAACACGTCGGCAATGTCGGCGACGTATAAGCGCACCCGGGGGTCCGCCGTGACCTGCTGCAGAACCTCTGTTAGGCCGCACTGGGCCCACTCGACCAGGCAACCTTCTAGTTCGACGATGTCGAGCCGGTCGACCGGGTTGCTGAGCACTGCGGCAGCCGTGTAGCCGAGACCGAGGCCACCAAGCAGGACGCGACGCGCTCCTGCGGCTAATCCGCCAAGCTTCCGTTCGCTGCTGGTCTCCATGGAGTCAATCGCAAAGGTGCCGCTGATGATCAATTCGTCGACGTCGCTTGGTGCTGGGCGGCGCCGCAGCACAACCTCACCCCGGGCGGACCTGGCCCGAGCGATAGTCCTCACCGGCTCCACGGCGCCATCCTAGGAATCTGGGAAGATGAATTGGTGGCACGCACACGAAGGGCTGCAACCACCGGGGATCTGATCCGCTCGCTCGCGCTGATCCTGATCCCGCTGGTCGTGCTCACCGTGCTGTTCACGAACCTGCCACGTGATCATCCGGTGACGGTCGTGGATCCCCAGCCTGTGCTGGCCGAGGCCCGCAAGGAGGCCCCCTATGCCGTCCTGGCGCCCGCTAGCCTGCCTGAAGAGTGGCGGCCGACAACGGTGGACTGGCTGCGAACCGGTGAGCCGTACCTAAACGACCAGCCTTCGGTCCGCAACCTGTGGCGGCTCGGCTATCTCAATCCCGACGGCGTCTACATTGCTGTGATCCAGGGCGACCTACAGCCCAACGATCTCGTTTCGACCGAGACTCGGGATGGAGAGCCGGACGGGCAGAGCACCATAACGGGACAGATCTGGGAGCGACGGGTCAGCCCAGATGATCGCACTCGAGCTTTGGTCCGTAGCGAGTCCTCGGTGACCACCATCGTGGCGGGGGATACGTCGTACGCCGGGCTGGAGGCGTTCGCCGCGACGCTGACGACCTCCTAAGTAGTGGCGTCGGATCCGTTGCGGCCGGCATTCTGCCGCGCGGCCGCTATCCGAGCGCGAGCACCGTCCAACCACTCCTGGCAGATAGCGGCGAGTTGCTCGCCGCGTTCCCACAATGCCAGCGATTCCTCCAACGGTGCTCCGCCAGATTCAAGCCGCTGAACGATAGAGATCAACTCGTCTCTCGCCTGCTCGTAGCTCAGCTGGTCACGATCGGTCGTCATCGCGCTTGCGCTCGCTCGCCTAGCATCGCTAACTGATCAGGCGTAACGGCGGTGACCGAGGTCAGTGCCTGGCCGTCCAGCAGCCGGGCCGTCAGCTCGTCACCCACCGATATCCGGGCGATCGAGGTTACCGCGCGGCCGGCGGTGTCGACCAAGATCGAATATCCTCGCTCCAGCGTGGCGTGCGGTGACAGGGCTCGTACTTGGGCCAGCCGGTGAATTACCATGGTCGACTCCTTCTCGATCCGTTCGACGATCGCCCGCCTCGCCCGGTCCCGCAGGGTCTGCAGCTGCTCGGATCGGAGCGCAAAGCTTGCTGTCGGATCGGCCAGCACAGGTCGGGAGCGGAGAGCGGTCAGCCGTTCCTGTTCGGAGCTCAGCCGGTTGAGTATCGACTGGTCGAGCTGGCGCCGGAGCAGGGCAAGCTGAGCCAGCTCGTGGGCGGCCTCAGGCACTACCCGCTTGGCGGCGTCGGTGGGAGTGGAGGCACGCAGGTCGGCGACCAGATCGAGGATGGGATTGTCAGACTCGTGTCCGATGGCGCTGACCACAGGGGTCCGGCATGCGAAGACAGTACGGACCAGGCCTTCGTCGGAGAATGGCAACAGGTCCTCGAGTGATCCACCTCCGCGGGCGATGATGATCACTTCGGCGTGCGGGTTTGCATCGAGTTCCCGTACGGCATCCATCAATTGGGCTGCGGCTTGCGGACCCTGGACCAAAGCGTGCCGGGTGAGAATCCGCACGGCGGGCCAGCGACGGCGGGCGTTCTCGACTACATCGCGTTCAGCGGCGCTGCCCGCGCCTGTGATCAGGCCGATACCGCGGGGGAGAAGGGGCAATCTGTGTTTACGGGCAGGATCGAACAGTCCTTCCGCCTGTAACAGCCGCTTGGTCTGTTCGAGCTGAGCAAGCAGGCGGCCTTCGCCCACTGGTGTGATGGCATCGCAGTAGAAGGTGAACTGGCCTCGCGCCTCGTAGAAGGCGGGTTTAAGCCGGGCCACCACGGTGGCGTTCTCTTTCAGCGGGCCGGCGGAATCCAGCGTTGTCGCCGAAGTGCGGACACTTGCCGACACCTGTGCCAGCCGGTCGCGAAAGGTGAGGAAGATGCTTGATGTGCCGGCCCGGCGGTTGATCTCGATTAGCTGCGCTTCCACCCAGACTGGTCCCAGCCGGTCGATCCACTGCCGGACGAGCGACAGCACCCGGCCGAGCGGTATCGGATGCTCCGGCGAGGACTCCAGCGCCATAATCGGGAGCTTACGATGCTCGCTTGCCTGTGAGATGGGACATCCTGCGCTGCCAACCTACACTTGGGTCCCGTGCCTGGGACTCCCACCTCAACTGCACCTGAAGACCTGACGGACAAGCGTGTCGTCGTCGCCGCGCCGCGTGGCTATTGCGCCGGGGTAGATCGAGCGGTCATCACCGTCGAGAAAGCACTCGATCGATACGGCTCACCGGTCTATGTCCGAAAGCAGATTGTGCACAACCGTCACGTTGTCGAGGATCTCGAGCAGCGTGGCGCGGTCTTCGTCGAAGAGCTGGGCGACGTGCCGTCGGGCGCGACGGTGGTGTTCTCGGCGCATGGCGTATCCCCAGTAGTGCGGGCCGAAGCCAAGGCGCGCCGCCTCAAGGTCATCGATGCAACCTGCCCGCTGGTCACCAAGGTGCACCAGGAGGCAAAGCGGTTCGCCCGGGAGGGCAGCGAGATCCTGCTCATCGGGCATGCAAGCCACGAAGAGGTTGAAGGGACCAGCGGCGAGGCCCCAGACCACATCACGGTCGTTGAGTCGCCCGACCAGGTCGCCGATCTCGAGGTAGGTGATACGTCTCGAGTGGCCTGGTTGAGCCAGACCACGCTCAGTGTCGACGAGACACTGGAGACTGTAACCCGGCTGCGGAGCAGGTTTCCGCTGCTGTTGGATCCACCCAGTGACGACATATGCTATGCCACCCAGAACCGGCAGCTGGCCGTCAAGCAGATCGCCCGTCACAGCGATCTGGTAATCGTGGTCGGCAGCGCCAATTCCTCCAATTCTGTCCGGCTGGTGGAGGTTGCACTCGAGGCCGGGGCGAAGGCTGCTCACCGGGTGGACAACGAGGGTGAGATCGATCCGGCCTGGTTGGACGGGGTCGCCTCCATCGGTGTGACCAGCGGTGCTTCAGTGCCAGACGATCTTGTCCAGGGGGTGCTCGGATTTCTGGAACGCCGGGGCTTTCCTCCCGCGACCGAGGAGCGCCTGACCGAGGAATCGCTGGCCTTTGCGCTGCCGCCTGAGTTGCGGAAGGATCTGTCGGGCAGCCGCCGCCCAAGGACCGGCTGAAATAGCTGACAAACCCGCGACGGTCGACGCATACATCGCAGCTCAACCGGTCGCGGTTCGGGCGGTGCTGGCGGAACTGCGAGACCGGATAATTGGACTGCTTGCCGCTCAGAGGTCGTGACGGCCTGAGCCGTTACGATGTGGCGGTCTCCTCATCGGCTGGATCATCGCGATGGTGAGCGTCAGCATCCACGAGGTCGATCAAGTTCGGATCCGCTCGAACCAGCTCTGTGCTTTCCGGAATCCCGACGCGTCGGCGCCGTGGCCCACGCCCGACCATCGGTTCTACTCGAACGGCATCCTCAACCAGCTCGCCAGCCGAAATCTGCCGGACCGGATCATCCACCGATGACAAGGCGGCCAGGTCGCGGACGCTGACCTGGAGGTCGCGAAACCTCCGGGCACGAACCAGAACCGTGCCCTCAACGGTGGCGATGGTCTCGTTGTAGGCATTGACCGAGGTGCGCAGCGCGCGACCGAGCTTGTCGAGGCGATTGCCCATCAACCCAAGCTTTTCGTGCAGCTCGCGGCCTAGCTTGAAGACCTCAGCGGCGCTTTCGGCCAGGGCTGCCTGCCGCCAGCCGTACGCAACGGCACGAAGGAGAGCGATCAATGTGGTCGGTGTTGCCAAGACGACATCTCGGCTCGCCGCATAGTCGTACAGATCCGGAATCAGCTCAAGCGCGGCAGCAAAGAACGCCTCACTCGGCAAGAACAGCACCACAAACTCCGGCGTGTCAGCCGCCTTCCAGTACTGCTTAGCCGACAGCTGATCAATGTGATTCCGTACGTTCCGCGCATAGCTGGCCAGATGCCCAGCCTTGACTGCCTCGTCCTCGGTTTCCTGGGCGTCCAGGAAACCGGTCAGCGGCACTTTGGCGTCGACGAACAGATACTTGCCGCCAGCGAGGTTCACCCGCATGTCTGGCCGCATTCTGCGATCATCCGCCTGCGCTGTCAGCTGCAGGTCGAAGTCGCACCGCTGGACCATGCCGGCGATCTCGGCGGCCCGCTTCAGCTGGGTCTCGCCCCAGGCGCCACGGGTCTGAGGCTTGCGGAGCGCGGTCACCAGGGTCGCGGTCTCGCGTCGCAAACTCTCGCCAGTCTCCTGCACCGCCCGAACTTGAGAACGTAGGTCGGTGGTCATCGCCACCCGCTCTTTCTCGACCTCGGTCAGCCGCTTGTCGAAGCGCTCCAGGCCTTCTCGGACCGGGGTCATGAGGTGTTCGGTGGCTTTGAGTCGAAGCTCAGCCTGAGCGTCCGCCGCTCGAGCCTGCCGATCAAGGGTTTCGCTGGACAAGATCTTGAACTGGTCGAGCATTTCGTGGCGGTCCGCGGCGATCTCCTTGGCCCGCTCGAGCGCCGCGTCCCGTTCCGCTACCGCTTTGGCAACCGCAGCTGAAACGTCCGCGGCTTCGGCCTGCGCAGCAGCTGCCTCGGCCCTGGCGTTCGCGGTCTCGGTATTCGCCTCGGCTACGTTTGCCCGGAAGTGCGCAGACTCCTGCCGAGCCTGCGCGGTTTCGGATCGAGCTTGGGCGGCCTCACCGCGTGCCTGAGCGAGCAACGCCTCGATATGGGCACTCTCCGACTCCTTTCGGGAGCGAGCGATCAGCAAGCTGGCCAGTATGCCAAGGAGGAGGCCCAGCAGCAGCCCGACGATCGACGCCGTGATCGTCAACCCATCCATGTCCGACATCGTGCAGTGCGCTGCTGACAAAAGCTGGTAGCCGCGCCCAGCGCCGCAGCCCGTGATCACGACGATGTCCCGCTACGGTGGAAAGGTGGGCTCGGCAAATGATCATGTTCATGATCTTGTTGACTTCGTGCGGGCTTCCCCGTCGTCGTATCACGCAACGGCTGAGATTGCCCGTCGGCTGACCGACACGGGCTTCGCAGGCCAGGCAGATACCGACGCCTGGGACTCATCGCCCGGCGGGCATTTCCTGATTAGGGATGGCGCGTTGATTGCTTGGCGGATACCCGATGGGGCGAATGCGTTGACGCCGTTTAGGATGATCTGCTCGCACACCGACTCACCGACTTTCAAACTCAAGCCGAATCCGGACCTGCGAAGTGCCGGTTACGCACAGTTGGGCGTTGAGATCTACGGTGGTCCATTGCTCAATTCCTGGCTGGATCGGGAACTGGGCATCGCGGGGCGGGTGGTGACCGACGGCGACGTCCGGTTGGTGAGCTCCGCCGCAGTGGCGCGGATTCCACAGCTCGCACTCCATCTTGATCGTGGGGTGAACGAGGAGGGGCTCAAGCTGGACCGGCAGCGCCACACTGCGCCAATCTGGGCAACCTATGATCGGGAACGCAGCGTCCTCGAGCACATCGGACAGCGGCCGGTTGCTCGGCTCCTGAAATCCTTGGCTTTGATCTGATCATCTTTGACACGGCCGCGCCGGTGATCTTTGGTTCCGACCTGGAATTCCTAGCCTCGGGACGGCTGGACAACCTGGTCAGCGTCCACGCAGGCTTATCCGCGTTGATCAATATCGCTGATGCTCAGGCGATCTCGATGCTGGCCGCATTCGATCATGAAGAGATCGGCAGTGAGTCTCGGTCGGGCGCCTCCGGGCCGCTGCTTGTCGAGGTGGTCGAGCGGATCTCCCGAAGCCTCGGTGCCAACGATGATCAGCAACATCGTGCGCTGGCCGGTAGTGCCTGCCTGTCCGCCGACTCGGGGCATGCCGTCCATCCGAACTATTCGGAGAAGCACGACCCGGCCAACCGGCCGCTGTTGAACGGCGGGCCGCTGCTGAAGATCAACTCCAATCAGCGGTACGCGACCGATGCGACCGGAGCAGCTTTGTGGCGACGGGCATGCCGGGAAGCCGGGGTGATGATTCAGGAGTTCGTGTCGAACAACACGGTTCCGTGCGGATCGACCATCGGCCCGTTGACGGCCACCCGGCTCGGCGTTCGAACCATCGACGTGGGCGTGCCGCTGCTATCGATGCATTCGGCACGTGAGCTTTCCGGCGTTGAGGATCCGGCATCACTCGCGGCGGCCATGGAAGCGTTCCTCGCTCTCGATGTGACGCCTTAGGCTGGTCCGTCGTGGCTTTGTCGATCGGCATCGTTGGGCTGCCCAACGCCGGCAAGTCCACGTTGTTCAACGCTCTCACCCGCAATTCCGTCCTCGCGGCGAACTATCCGTTCGCCACGATCGAGCCGAATATTGGCGTGGTAGGCGTACCTGATCCCAGGTTGGCGACGTTGGCCCGGATCTCTCGATCCGAACGCATCTTGCCTGCGACCGTGACCTTCGTCGACATTGCAGGAATCGTTCGAGGTGCCAGCAAAGGCGAGGGCATGGGGAATGCCTTTCTAGCCCACATCCGAGAGGCAGACGCGATCTGCCAGGTGACCCGGCTGTTCTCCGATCCCGATGTGACCCATGTCGGCGGTGAGGTGGATCCGGGTGACGACATCGACACGATCAATACCGAATTGATCTTGGCGGATCTGCAGACGATCGAGAGAGCGCTACCCCGGCTGGAGAAGGAAGCCCGTGCCAACAAGGGCAGGGCCGAGGCCTTGGCGGCCGTTCAACAGGCGCAAGAGGTGCTGGACGACGGCCAAACCGTTTTCGCCGCCGGCTTGGACCGGGGGCCGCTGAAGGATCTTTTCCTGCTGACTGCCAAGCCGTTTCTGTACGTGTTCAACTGCGATTCGAATGATCTGTTGAATTCCTCGCTTCGGTCAGATCTGGCTGACCTTGTGGCGCCCGCGGAGGCGATCTTCCTCGATGCAAAGATCGAGTCCGAGCTGGTCGAGATGGACCCCGATGAGGCTCGCGAGTTTCTTGCTGAGATGGGAATCGCCGAGCCGGGCCTTGACGTGCTGGCCCGGGTCGGTTTCGACACTTTGGGCCTGCAAACGTTCCTCACCTCTGGTCCCAAAGAGTCCCGTGCTTGGACGATCCGGAAGGGTGCGACCGCGCCTGAGGCGGCGGGCGTGATACACACCGACTTTCAGCAGGGTTTCATCAAGGCCGAAGTGGTCTCCTTCGATGATCTTGTTGCGGCGGGCTCCATGGCCAACGCTCGCGCCAAGGGGAAGATCCGCCTCGAAGGAAAGGACTATGTCATGAGCGATGGGGACGTTGTTGAATTCCGGTTTGCTCTATCTGCCGGACATAAATGACTCTGACGAGGTAACGACTTACTCCGCCGATTCGCCGGTCTTGATTGCAACCATCGTGACCACCAGAGCGCGGAGCAACCAGCCGTGGAAGCGTCGATCAGCCCGAGGTGCGAGGGTAAGCCCGGTCGGTATCGGTCCTGAGGCGAGTTTCTTGAGATTTTCGCCACGTACGTCATAGATCCGTAGCTGCCCACCAGTGCGGAGCACTCTGGCTTGCTCCGCGAGAGCGCCCCTGGAATCAGCCCAGTGGTGCGCACTGAAGGTGGAGACGACGAGGTCGAAGCTCGCTGGCAGGAACGGCAAATCCTCGGCGAATCCGGTCTGGACACGAGCTCGATCAGCCACACCGGCAGCGTGGAGATTGGCACGACTCAAGGTGACCATGTCCTCTGAGGGATCCACTCCAACGAGCCGCAGGTCCGGACGACTCTGGGCCAGCGCGATCAATAGCCGACCTGGACCGGTGCCGACATCGAGCACCTCGCTCTTCTCGGCAAGCTCTGTCGTCGCATCCGTCGCAACGGCCCGATAGACACGCGGCATCAGCCGTCGCGACATCCTGTCATAGTGCCTTGCGCGGTCTCCTCGGATAACCGGATCAGAGGCGCCCGAGTGATGCACAACTCCTCCTAAAGCTCTAGATAGCAACAATCAGCATGAGGCATGTCACTCTCACCGACGGTTGGCCTAGAAAACATCGGATGGCTCGGCAACCTTGGCGATGGGACTCGCCGCTCTGCTTCGGGGATGCACAGCGGCGAGCCCTCGGCGAAACTACTTCGGTAGCTGCGCGACGTGGTCGTGCGCCTCCTGGTCGTGGCAGATGTCATCAGTAGTAGTCGCGGATGTGCTGCTGTCGCCCGCCGAACAGGGCGTCCCAGTCAAGATCTTGCTCAACATTGCCGCCGCGAAGATGGCCGGCGGATCGAAGGTTGGCACATGACTGGGCGCCGGCGAAGAGTAGTGCTACCCCTTGGGGGGTGAAGGTCCGGTCTGCCTGATCAACTGGGAAACACCGCCCGGATCCGTCAACAACCTCGAGCCGATACGACCTGTTGTTCTCGGTCAGGAAATCTCCCGCCACCGAAAAATTCAGCTGCACGCTCATGCCCGGGGGATACTGCAGCGCAGTCAGCGCTGCCGAGACGTCCAAGACCTTCAGCATGTAGGGGGACGAACGCGCCACGCGCCATTCCAGCCCTGGAAGGAATAGCCGAACAAGATCGTCCCCAGAGGTGTCGATCCGGATGGTCGGGGTCACACTGACAAAGCTGCCCAAAGCCGAGAGCAGAGCCCGATAGCCGTCAGCCGTGGTCGCCAAGAGGTCGGCCACCTCAATTGTGGCCTGCTCACCATAACCCTGGCCCCGGCTCCATGAGGTAAAGCCACACACGGATCCGGTTTCGTCGAGGGCGAGAGTGACACCGGTGAAGCTTCCGATGAACTTCTCACCCGTCGCAGTAAACGCCGAGCCTCGCCTTGTCAAGGGCCCGTTCTGCGCGCGGGCCCAGGCATCGTAGATGCTCCGGACCGAATCGAAGTCCGCTGCGCTCGCTCGACGCGTCCGTACAGTGCCTGGCCTCGGGACGGCGGCCAGCCCTTGAGTGCGCACTTCAACGGCCAGGTAGTCGGTGATCAGCTCGTAGCCGAACCGGCGATAGATGCCAGCAGCAGTCGGAAAAAGGCCGGAGATCGTGGCCCCGCGCGCCTTGGCATGCCGCAATGTCTCGGTGAATAAAGGTGTGAGCAAGCCCTGGCCCCGATATTCAGCCGCCACCGTTACTCCGGCTATGCCACAAGTGGGCAGCGGAACGCCGCTGAACCAGGAGTCGAACTCCCGATCCGCCATCCGTGCCGCCAGCAGGTCGGAATCGAAGACGCCAAACCAGGCCCAGCCCGGCATATCGACCGACGGCGGCTGGGTCGGCGGAGTGTCCGGAACTCCGAAGGCTTCAAATCCCAACTGACGAACCTGCTGGGCGTCATTGGCAGTCAACTTGCGTACGGTCCAGCTCACCGGAGCATTCTTTCGACAACGGCCCCGCCGCTACTGCGGCAGGGCCGTCAAGAGACGATCATGGGGTGCACATGGATGCCATGGCGACCAGCTTGCGTCGCAGTGAAGCCGAGACCCGGGCAGCGCGGCTGAAACTTGCCGGAACCCTGGTTGAGCTTGATCTGACCGACCCCACGGCAGAGACCTTCACCTCCAGGGTCACGATCCGCTTCTCAAGCCGTAGCCCCGACAGCTTCCTGGATTTCAAGGGTCATGAGCTCTTGGCGGCCACGTTGAACGGCGTTCCGCTGGATTCGACGTGCTGGAGGGCCGGTCGGATTACGTTGAGCGAGCTGCAGGCCAGCAACACCGTCGTCGTGGAGGGAAGGATGGGCTACTCCTCCGACGGCGAAGGCCTGCATCGTCACATCGATCCGCAAGATCAGCGGATCTACCTCTACGCCATGTCCTTCCTCGATGCCGCGCCCCGGTGGTTTGCCTGCTTCGACCAGCCAGACCTGAAATCCAGCTACGAGCTTCGCGTTCGCGTGCCAACCGACTGGATGGTGATCGGCAACGGCCCGGCGGAGCGGGTGGGCCGCGACTGGTGGCGGATTGTGCAGAAGAATCCGCTATCGACCTACTTCGTCACCTTGGTGGCTGGGCCATACGCCTCGGTCCTCGACGAGCACGAGGGCATCGGGCTCGGAATCCACGCTCGCGCGTCGCTCTCCGACCAGCTGTCGTCCCAAGCCGCAGACGTGATCACAGTGACCAAGCAATCTCTCGATTATTACCACCGGGTTTTCGGGCGCCGCTATCCCTTTGGCGAGTATCACCAAGCCTTTGTGCCCGACTTCAATGCCGGTGCAATGGAAAACCCTGGCTGCGTGACCCTTCGCGACACCTTCCTCTATCGAGGGCGTGCCACCCAAGCAGACCGGGCCCGTCGCGCCGGCATCATCGCTCACGAGATGGCGCACATGTGGTTTGGCGACTTGGTGACGATGCGTTGGTGGGACGACCTTTGGTTGAACGAATCGTTCGCGGAGTACATGGCCCACCGTTGCTGCACCGAAGCCACCGACTATCCATTGTGGACCGAGTTTGGCGTCATCCGGAAGGACTGGGGATCGGTCGCTGATCAATCACCCTCGACCCACCCGGTGGCGGGCGAGGCGGCTGATGCCGCCTCCGCACTGCAGAACTTCGATGGGATTTCCTACGCCAAAGGCGCGGCAGTTCTCAGGCAACTGGTCACCTACTTGGGCGAGTCGGTCTTTCTCAGCGGATTGGACGACTACTTCGACCGTTATGGCTTCGCCAACGCGGATTTGCAGGATCTCCTGAACTGCTGGTCCAGGTCCGCGGTGATGGACCTGAAGTCCTGGGCTAAATCGTGGCTGTTGACCACCGGGATGGACACGTTGGATGTCACCGGGGTTGCCCCGCACGTGATGATCGGCAAGGCGGCTGATCAAGCCGGTACGGCAAAACGCACTCATGCCATAGGCGTGGGCGCCGTCGATCCTGTCGGCAGAACCACCGAAGTGGCGGCGATACACGTCGGTGACCTGCCTGTCCCGGTGACCGTCCCGGCCGAGACCGTGCTCGTCATTCCAGATCTCCTCGACGCCAGCTGGGCCAAGATCAGGTTCGGGCCGGGCGGCTGGTCGAAAGTCGCGGCCGTACTGCCATTGCTCGACGCGGAACAGCCATCGGTTGTCGTGTACAACGCCATCCGCGACGCTGTCCGCGATGTCACGCTCGACCCCGCGGCCGCCTTGGACTTGCTGTGTGCTGCTCTGTCGTCGCCGCAGCCCGATGTGATTTTGTCCTCGCTTGGTGCCTTCGCCGCCGATCAGCTCGCCGGCGCCTATTGTCCGGTGCCGAGTCGCCAGGAGCGGCTTGCCCGGATTCATCAGACGGCGTGGTCGGCGATGGCGCGATGTCAACCTGGTTCGGATCATCAGCTCACGGCATTTCGGCTGGTGGTACGGACCGCGGTCGATGTGAACCTTCTTCACCGCTGGTATCGCGATGATCGATTGCCAGCGGGGGTCGAGCTGGATCCCGAAGTTCGGTGGGAGATCGTGGAGCGAGCGGCCATCCTGATCGACGACAACGGCGGCCTGATTGCCGATGCACTTGACCGTGATCACAGCTCGGCAGCACAGGTGCATGCCGCCCGCGCTCGGGCCGCATTGCCAAAAGGCGAGGCTAAGGAGACGGCGTGGAGCTTCTTGATGCGTCCCTCGGCCGTCACCGCGTATGAGGTCTATGCAACGGCAGAAGGCTTCTTTCAGCCGAGCCAATCGGCGCTGACCGAACCGTTCGTACGGCGTTACTTCACCGAAATCGGCAATACCGCTCAGTTCCGTACCGGCTGGGCCCTCGCCGAGGTGGCCGCTCGGGCGTTCCCATGGACTTTTCCCACCCCGATCACCGTGGATTACGCCGAGCAGGCCTTGGCCGCCGAGCTGGCGGCTCCGCTGCGCCGCGCGTTGGTAGACGGCACCGACCGGTTACGCCGCGCGCTCCGATCACTTCGCGCCTTTTGAAGAGCCCAGGCCGCCGGGGCACCGAATAAGGTTGGGCGCGTGACTGAGACGGCACGTGAACTGGGCACGGCAGCTCGCCGGATGATGCTGGTGCACGCACATCCCGACGACGAAACCATCAACAACGGGGTAACGATGGCCAAGTACGTTGCCGAGGGCGCCGAGGTGTGCCTGGTGACCTGCACTCTTGGTGAGGAGGGTGAGGTACTTGTTGACGAACTCAGCCACCTCGCCGCAGATCAGGGTGACGAGCTTGGCCAGCACCGGCTGGGTGAGCTGAAGCAGGCGATGGATCTCCTAGGGGTCACCGACTTCGTTCGGCTCGGCGGTGACGGTCGTTTCCGCGACTCTGGTATGGCCTACAGCGAGCGGGGCTACGCCATCGCTCGTTCGGAGCTGCGGGAGGGCATCTTTTGGACAACTGATCTCCTTGAGGCGGCGAACGAGCTGGTCCCACTGATCCGGCAGCGCCGTCCTCATGTCCTGATCACCTACAACGAGATCGGCGGCTATGGCCACCCCGATCACATCCAGGCCCATCGGGTCGCAATGTATGGCTACCTGCTGGCCGGGGTCCCCTCCTACCGCCCCGATCTTGGCAAGAGCTGGCCAGTACCTCGGGTGCTATGGACAACGATGAGCCGTACCCGCATGTTGGAGGGTCTTCGACGCCTTCGCGAAGCCGGGGACACCGAGACGTTCAAGGACTTCGACCCGGAGGGCCCGCTACTGTCGCTCATGTCTGCCGATGAGGAGATCGCTGCGGCGATCGACGGCGGTTTGCACGTCGGACAGAAGCTCGATGCCATGCGGGCTCACGCCACTCAAATCGCAGCCGATGGGCCCTTCTTCGCCGGTGTTGACGTCTTGGGCGACCAGATGTGGGCACATGAGTTCTACCGTCTAGCGGCCGGCGTACCGTTTCCGAGCCCGAACGGGTGGGCAGACGACCTTTTCGACGGGCTGAACTAACCGGTGAGCTCCGCTCTGGAGGCCGACGAGGGCGCAGTTGGGTCTGGCGACGCCCTGCGCCATGTGATGTCGGCCTTTATTGCTGGCGTCACCATCGTGTCGACCATCTGGGAAGGTGTCGCGCACGCCATGACTGCAACGGCATTCAGCTCGGTGTCTTTGGAACCGCCGCTGGTTCTGGTATGCGTCAGCCGGAAGAGCCGGTTCCACGCCGCGGTGCTTGGCGCCGGCCGGTGGGCCGTCTCGCTGCTGCGCTCTGACCAGGAGCAGATCGCCAGGCATTTTGCCAATCGAGGGCGGGACTTGAAAACTCAATTCAACCAGGTCGCCCATCGGCCGGCTCCGGCTTCTGGGGCCCCGCTGATCGACGGCGCCCATGCATGGCTGGACTGCGAAACATTGGCGACCTACGAGGGCGGTGATCACACGATCGTCGTCGGTCACGTTGTCCGCGCCAGTCGAGAAGCCCCGTCGGGCTGGCCGTTAGCGTACTATCGGGGCTCGTATCTGGACCCCATTGGAACGTGAGGCCAGTCTGGTGAGTACCCGAACGCCCGAGCACGACGACACCCTGGTTGTCGCGCGAACGGCGTCCCAGCCAGAGGCTCCGGCCAAGCGACCACGACTCGGACATGTGGCTGCCATCGTGGTTGGCTCGCTGCTGGTCATTGCCGGTGCGATCTACTTGATCGGTTACCTAATGGCCGGTGACAACGTTCCGAAGAAGGCGGTTGTCTCCGAAGTCGCGGTTGGCGGACTCACCCCTGACGCGGCGGTTGAGAAGCTGAGCAGCGAGCTGGGACCGAAGGCTGCCGAACCCATTCCAGTGACCGCGAGCGGAAAGTCGGCGCAGGTGAAGCCGCCCGACGCCGGCCTCCAGATTGACTACGAGCAGAGCATCGCCGCTGCAGGTGGCGGGCGAAGCCTCGACCCGCGGCACATCCTGAACGTGCTGACCGGCGGCTCCTCGACGGAGGCGGTTGTCGTCGTCGATCGAGCCAAGCTGTCCAAGGCCACCGACAGCCTGGCCGCCAAATGGGATAGCAAGGCGGCTGACGCGAAGCTCAAGTACTCCGGAGCAACGATCAAGCGGACGCCCGCTCGAACCGGCTTCAACCTTCAGCGAGCTGAGGCTGCGACTGCAATCCGTGGCGCTTTCTTGATCGCCACGGCGCCGGTGCCGCTCCCGGCCAAGATCACCGAGCCGAAGATCACGACCGAAGAGGTCGACAAGGTCATCAAGGAGTTCGCCAAGCCTGCCGTATCAGCTCCGGTCCGTGTCATGGCTGGCGACTCAGGGACGTTCTCGGTGTCACCGGCCATGATCGGCAACTCGATCACATTCCAACCAAAGGACGGTGGGCTGGCGCCGAAGCTCGACTCAAAGGCTTTGCGCAAGAACGCTTCGAGTGCAATCGCCACCCTCAGTTTCACCAAGCCAAAGGATGCGACGGTGCGGCTGGTGAATGGCAGGCCCAAGGTGATTCCGGCCGTCAACGGAATAAAGGTGATGGCCGAGGAGCTTGCCACGGCGGTGGAGCCCGCGCTGACCAGGGCGGGTGCGGACCGTACCGTGTCGGTCAAGCTAACCCCAGCGAAAGCAGAATTCACTACGCAGGATGCGAAGAACCTAGGCATTCAGCAGGTGACTGGTCAGTTCACTACCTACTTCCCCTACTTGCCATATCGCAACGTCAACATCGGGCGCGCCGCGGAATTGATCAACGGCACGCTGCTCAAGCCGGGTGAGATCTTCTCGCTGAACGGCATCATCGGTGAGCGGACGAAGGCCAATGGCTTCACCGAGGGCTACATCATTGAGGGCGGCAAGTTCCGCAAGGAACTGGGTGGTGGCGTCTCGCAATCGGCTACTACGACCTTCAACGCGATGTTCTTCGCCGGGCTGAGGGACATCGAGCACCAGCCGCACAGCCTGTTCATCGATCGGTATCCGCCGGGTCGCGAGGCAACTGTTGCCTGGCCAGGCCTGGACTTGAAGTTCCAGAACGACACCAGATACGGCGTACTCGTGCAGGCGTGGCGCGTTCCGGGATCTGCAAGCCGGCAGGGTTCGATCACCGTGCGGATGTGGTCGACAAAGGTCTACGACAAGGTCGTCGCCACCAAGCCAGTCAAGTCGAACTTCACCACCGGCCGCGATATCAAGGACGACTCGAAGGATTGCGAGCCGATGGAGCCGGTTCAAGGCTTTGACGTCGATTACCAGCGGCTGTTCTATCAGAGCGGCACGATCGTCAAGCGGGAAAGCTTTCACTGGCGATACAAACCAACCGACAAAGTGACCTGCGTAGCAGAGAAAAAGAGTTGAGATCCGTCCATACGTCCACGTCAGGGTGCTGCCAGGTAGCGGTAGCGGTGATGCAGTCTAAATCCAAGCCTCGCGCATGTCGCCAGCGCTTCCGGGTCGGTACCTCTCACCCCGAGGTAGACATGTCGGGCCCCTTGTCGAGCACCCCAATGACCAAGCGCGATCATGATCTTGGTCGCGAAACCGTGCCGGCGATGATCAGGATCGGTCCAGACTGCGGAGAGACCGAGCCAAGTGCCGCTGATATGGCCGCGTCCGATAGCAATTAGCCTCGTCTCACTTACAGCGACGCCGGCGAAAGCTGCCGGCGGGTTTCCTGCCAAGATCATCTTCAGGATTTCGGACGCGACGTCGTTCGGGCGGCTGCGCTGGTAGGCCTCCAGCCATTGCCAGGTGAGGACCTCGGCGATTGTCACGCTGGGATCCGGTAGCGACTCACCAAGGAAAGTGCCTAACCGGCAGACGAGGACGTCGGTTTCGAGGTGCACATCCACCCAACCAAGTTGTCGCAGCTCCGCCTCGATGCCGGATCCCGAAATGACCTGCGCCCATGGTTCGATGCCCTGAGCCCTGCTGAACTCAACTATTCGGCCGGCAGCATCGGCGATCGGCATGCCCGGATCGCCGACGGCCAGGCAGGAATTCGCCCGAGCTGTGAACCCGCCGCCAGCCCGCAGCGTCCACTCGCCCAGCGGTTCATTCCATGCAAGCCAGCTCGGCAGCGCATAACGCTCCAATTGTTCGGCGGCTGTCCGAAGCGGGTCCGGACCCCCAGCCGCAGCCGGTGCGCGCCGAGCTGTGATGATCTCGCCGGAAGGTACGAGGACTACCTCGCCCCGTGAAGTGGAAAGCAAGAGGCCCTCCGGGTTGAGCCGTTCCACCCAGCCGATGACGTCGGTCGCCGAACCGTCGGGTAATCGCCGCCGAACGACCCAGCGTTCGCCGACCAGGGCCTGGGCCAGGACGTCCACTGGCTGGGGTTTTTCACGCATTGACGCTCGCGGCGAGATACTAGGACATGAGCGGAACCGTTGGCGCCGGCGCCGCATTTCGTCAGCCGAGGAGTGACACCAGTGACGTACGTGATCGCGCAGCCTTGCGTGGATCTGAAGGACCGTGGATGCGTCGAGGAGTGCCCGGTCGACTGCATCTACGAGGGCAAGCGGATGCTCTACATCCATCCCGATGAGTGCGTGGACTGTGGGGCGTGCGAGCCGGTCTGCCCGGTCGAGGCAATTTTCTACGAGGACGACACACCCGAGGAGTGGAAGGACTACTACACGGCGAACGTCGACTTCTTCGCTGACATCGGTTCGCCGGGCGGCGCTGCGAAGGTTGGCGTGATCGACAAGGATCACCCACTGGTTGCGGCGCTTCCGCCGCAAGAGCACGACGAGTGAGCCTGGCGCCGCCCAGAGAACGCAGGCCGGGCCTTGCAGCCCGACGAAGCCTCGCCGCCGACCTGCCCGACTTCCCGTGGGACACCCTGGCGGACGCCAAAGCCGTTGCTCAGGCCCACCCAGACGGAATCGTCGATCTCTCCATGGGAACGCCAGTCGACCCTACCCCGGAGATCGCCAAGCGGGCTCTGAGTGGCGCGTCCGACAGCCCCGGCTACCCCCTCACCTCGGGCACCAAACGGCTTCGGGAAGCGATTGTGTCGTACCTCGCGCGACGCTGGGGAGCCGACAGGCTCGAGGAGCGCGACACCCTGCCGGTGATCGGCACCAAGGAGCTGGTGGCCTGGCTACCCACCTTGCTGGATTTAGGTCCGGACGATCTTGTGGTCTATCCCACCACGGCGTACCCCACCTATCTGGTCGGTGCTCGGATCGCCGGCTGTCGGTCGATTGCCTGTGACGATCCCGATGAGCTAGGCGATGAAAAGCCGGCCCTGATCTGGCTGAACTCGCCGTGCAATCCGACCGGCGCAATTCTGTCGCGGGAGGTGATGGCTGGCCGGGTCGCCTGGGCTCGGGATCGCGGTGCTCTGATCGTTTCGGACGAGTGTTATGGCGAGTTCGGCTGGGATACCGAGCCGGTTTCGGTGCTGCATCCGTCGGTCAACCTCGGCAGCTATGATGGCCTGCTTGCTGTCCACTCACTGTCCAAGCGCTCGAATCTGGCGGGTTACCGTGCCGGATTCGTCTCTGGTGATTCGCGGCTCGTTGCAGAACTGCTGGCGATTCGCAAGCACGCCGGCATGATCGTTCCCGGCCCGGTTCAGCAAGTCATGATCGACTTGTTGGACGATCAAGACCACGTCGAGGTGCAGCGTCGGCGATACCTGGCACGCCGGACTCGACTGCGTCCGGCAATCGAGCGGGCCGGTTTCGTCATCGAGCACTCCGAAGGCGCGATCTATCTGTGGGCTACCCGCGGCGAGGATTGCTGGTCCAGCGTCGACGTCCTTGCTCGGCAAGGGATCCTAGTGACACCCGGCGACTTTTACGGGCCCGATGGGAATCAACACATTCGGGTCGCGCTAACGGCGTCGGACGAGCGGGTCGCAGCGGCGGCCGCCCGGCTCAGCGGACCGTAATCTCAGCCCGAGTCTCCTTGAGGGCTGGACGTGCCCTCATCCACTCGGGCAGGTTGACTGCATCGGTCTCCCACTGACGGTCTCCGACCCTGATGGCAATGACGCCAAATCGCGAGGAATTGGCCAGGGCATGGCACGCGTAGGCCCAGGCCAGTTCGCTGCTTTGGGTATTGATAACAATCATGTTGTCGTGGGTCTCCTCGGAGACCTTCCCCAAGGTTCGTTCCAGGGAAGACACGAGCGCCACGGCGTTACCCTGATTGCCTTCTCGTTCCAGACAGCTGAAGCCGGCCCGGGAGTGGCCCGTCAGCGCGCTGGCCAGTACGCGAGCATCCGACTCATGATCACGATAGGCGTCCGGATAGCTGCTGTTCTGGACCCTCTGGGCCACCTGGGTGATGTCGCCGGTCTTCCAGTTGTCAATCTTGATTAGGGCGTCGTAGAACTTGCCTGTTGCGTAGTAGGGATCGAGCAATTGCTCGGCCGTGCCCCAACCTTGTGACGGCCGCTGTTGGAACAGGCCGACTGAGTCGAGGTCACCGTAGGTGAGGTTTCGGACGCCGGTCTCCTGGTAGGCGGTGGCCAGCGCGATCGACGCTGCCCGTGGTGGTAGTCCCCGCTTGACCGACAGCCCAACAATGATCGACGCATACCGAGCCTGCTCAAGGTCAATCGAAACAGAGCTGGCGTTTGCCGTGGCGACGCAGCGCTGCTGACCCGGAACCGGCGACAGCAACCCGCGGCTGCGCAGGAAAAGGAAGCCTCCAATCGCAATCGCGATGATGATCACCAGCGACAGCACCAGACATCCTGCTGCCCGCGCCTTTTGCAATGCCATTGGCTAGTTCGCGTGCAACGCTTCGTTCAGGGTCACCGGTTTGCCGAGTCGCGGCCGAACCTCGATCGCGCCGGTGACCGAGTTGCGAATAAAGAGCAGGCTGTGCTGACCGGACAGTTCGAGGGCCTTCACAACCTGGCCGCTGGGGAGCGTAACTTTCGTCGTTGCGGTGACGTAGAGGCCAGCTTCGACGACACAGTCGTCACCGAGCGCAATTCCAATTCCGGCATTGGCACCAAGTAGGCACCGCTCTCCGACGGAGATCACTTTGGTGCCGCCGCCAGAGAGTGTGCCCATGATCGAGGCGCCGCCGCCGATGTCGGAGTTGTTGCCGACCACCACGCCGGCCGAGATCCGGCCCTCCACCATCGAGGTGCCGAGGGTTCCGGCATTGAAGTTGACGAACCCCTCATGCATCACCGTTGTGCCTTCGGCGAGGTGGGCGCCGAGCCGGACCCGGTCACCGTCGGCAATCCGCACGCCGGTCGGCAGCACGTAGTCGACCATCCGAGGGAACTTGTCGACACCGTAAACCTGTACCTGACCGTATGCCGCACGGAGCCGGCCGCGCACGGTTTCGAAACCGTTAACAGCGCATGGACCACGGGAGGTCCAGACGACGTTGGCCAACGCTGCGAACACCCCGTCAAGGTTGATGCTGCGCGGCGTCACCAAGCGATGGCTCAGCAGATGGAGCCTCAGATACGCGTCCGGCGGATCAGCGGGCGGGACGTTCAGATCGATCTCGACTCGGCGTACTTCGGTATGGACCTCTCGGAGTTCGTCGAATCCTGATGCCCCGACGAGGTCCGCGGGCGGCTCACTCTCCTCCGGATGGCCCAGCACCGGTTCGGGAAAATACGTGTCGAGCACCTGGCCCGACTCATGAACGGAAACCAGGCCCCATCCCCAGGCCGGCCGTGCGGTCGCGCTGTCGATCATGCGTGGAAGCCTAGTTGGACCTGGCTATGTGCAGTTCTTCTCGGTTGAATGGGAAGCGCAGCAATCGCATCAAGCTCTGCCATCCCAACACCGCCCTCGGTGACGAGCTACACCGGACGAGTATGGTGCCCAGCGTGCCGACGCTAGACCTCGAGGAAGATCCGATCACGCTGTTGCGGGCACTGATCGACATTGAATCGGTCAGCGGCCACGAGACGGAGATTGCCAATGCCATCGAGGCCGCACTCCGCCCGTACCAGCATCTTGCCGTTGTCCGGGATGGCAATGTCATCATCGCCCGGACCGACCTTGGCCGGACCAGCCGAGTCGTCATCGCTGGCCACCTTGACACAGTTCCAATCGCAGACAACCTGCCCTCCCGAGTGACCGGCCAGGGACCAGATATGCGCGTGTGGGGACGTGGGGCGTGCGACATGAAGGGCGGGGTCGCGGTCCAGTTGTCGGCCGCTGCTGCGCTCAGGGAACCGGCTCGAGATGTGACCTGGATCTTCTATGACTGCGAGGAGGTTGAAGCGAGCCGCAACGGACTGGCTCGGATAGCCCGTGATCGTCCCGATTACCTGGCCGGTGACTTTGCTGTGCTCTGCGAGCCCTCGAATTCGGGTGTTGAGGGTGGCTGTCAGGGCACCATGCGCATCGAGGTTCGGTTGACTGGGGTCGCAGCCCACTCGGCCCGGGCCTGGATGGGCCACAACGCAATTCACGACGCTGCGGGTGTGCTGCAACGGCTTGCCGATTACCTGCCCGCCGAGGTAGAGGTCGACGGCCTGCGTTACCGCGAGGGGCTGAACGCAGTTCGGATCAGCGGCGGAATGGCCGGCAACATCATCCCGAATCGGTGCGACATCGAGATCAATTACCGCTTTGCGCCCGACAAGTCTGCCAAAGATGCCGAGGCCGAGGTTCGACGGGTGCTCGCGGGATTTCCGGTCGAGGTTACTGACGTCGCGGCTGGGGCTCGACCCGGCCTGGACCTGCCAGCAGCCAAGGAGTTCGTGGCTGCTGTTGGTGGCGAACCCAGTGCGAAGTTCGGCTGGACCGATGTCGCGAGGTTCAGCGAGATGGGTATACCGGCGGTCAACTTCGGTCCTGGCAACCCCAGTAAGGCTCACGCCGACGATGAGTTCTGTCCGGCCGCCGAGGTCATCGCTTGCCAAGACGCGTTGGTGCGTTGGCTGGCCTAGGGTTGCCCTGTGACTGATCCGGTACCGGAGGAGCGGCGCGTCGAAGGCGCCATCGTCCGCGGCGGTGCCCAGCGCGAATCGACGACGACCGACCAGCGGCTGCTGGAGAGCCGCGGAGCCAGTGATTGGGTGCACACCGATCCATGGCGGGTGCTCCGGATCCAGTCTGAGTTCGTGGACGGCTTCGGCACCCTGGCCAAGCTCGGGCCGGCCGTCAGCGTCTTCGGTTCGGCCCGGATCAACGGCGACGATTCGATCTATGCGACGACTGAGGAACTCGCCGCGAAACTGGTCCACGCGGGTTTAGCAGTCATCACCGGTGGTGGACCCGGAGTCATGGAAGCGGCCAACAAGGGCGCTGCTGAGGCGGGCGGTGTATCGGTTGGACTCGGCATCGAGCTTCCTTTCGAGTCTGGCCTCAACCCCTATGTCAACCTGGGCATCAATTTCCGCTACTTCTTCGCTCGTAAGACGATGTTCGTCAAGTACGCCCAGGGCTTTGTCGTGATGCCAGGAGGCTTCGGCACATTTGACGAGCTCTTCGAGGCGCTGACGCTGGTGCAGACTCGCAAGGTCACCTCCTTTCCAGTGGTCCTGGTCGGCACTACCTACTGGCAAGGCCTCCTGAACTGGTTGCGCGGTCAACCAGCCGCGTGTGGCTGCATCTCCACGACCGACCTGGATTTGCTTCACGTGACCGACGATCTCGACGAGGTCGTGGCACGAATGAAATCCCAACTGGTGTCAGCCGAGCCCGCCAGACGTCCGGAATGATCGCCTATTTGCTTGGCCATACATGACAGCATCGACCGCATGGAGTGGTTCATCGCGGTCCTCGCGATTGTTGTGCTCGGCGTGGCGGCGATCGTGGCCGCTGGCGGGATGGGGGAGATGAACCGGGAGCCAGTCCGCGACACCTATCGACAGGATCTACCCGATCGCCCGCTCACGGCCAGCGACCTGGCCGGCCTTCGGTTCGGAGTCACGCTGCGCGGCTATTCCATGGCCCAGGTCGACGACATCTTGGATCGACTGACCACCGAGATCGCCGAGCGTGATGCCCGGATTGCCGAGCTGAGTTGTTCACTGCGTTCCCAGGCCACCGCGGCCCCAGACCTGCCCCGTGGCCGAGCCGACGAGCTCGGACCGTCCGAATGATGCTGCAGGTAGCAAATGAAACTCATGCGGAGCCGGCGCGGGTCTGGCAGGTGCTGATCGACTGGGCAGGGCAGTCGCAGTGGATTCCGCTCACCACCGTTGAAGTTCTTGGTGATCAGTCACAGGGGGCTGGTGTGCGGGCCGTCGCACTGTCTGGGTTTCGACTTGGCCGGCTGCCGATCGGGTTGCTCGACAACTTCGAAGTAACCGGTTGGACTCCGCGGAGAGAGCTTGTGGTCCAGCACCTGGGCCCGTACTTCACCGGACAAGGCGTGTTCCGGCTCGAGGCCTCGAACAACGGCACCCGGGTGACCGCGATCGAAGACTTCTCAGTCCCTGGTGGGAAGCCGGTCGAAGCATTGGTACGGCTCGCTCTGCCATTGCTACGGATCGGCTTTCGCCGCAGCCTTCGCGGCCTTGCCGAAATCGCCGAATCGTGACTGACCCGACCAACGGGGCCAGCGTGGGACCCGACGGTCGGCTGCGCTGCCCATGGGCGCTTTCGGCCCCGGAGTACCTGGACTATCACGACACGGAGTGGGGTCAGCCGGTTACTAGCGTGGCAGGGCTCTACGAGCGAATGACACTGGAGGCGTTTCAGTCAGGGTTGTCTTGGATCACAATCCTGCGCAAGCGAGAGAACTTTCGAACCGCGTTCGCCGGCTTCCTACCGCAACAGGTGGCAGCCTTTGACGAAGCCGATGTAGAGCGGCTGATGTCCGACGCGGGCATCATCCGGAACTTGTCCAAGATAAGGGCTGCCATTTCCAACGCGCGGATCGTTGCGGACTGGGGCCAGGGCTTCGCCGATGTGATCTGGAGCCACCACGACCGGAGCCGAAGCCGACCGCAAACCCTGAAGGACGTACCGGCCAGTTCACCGGCGTCGATCGCGCTGTCCAAGCAGTTGAGAACCCGCGGGATTCGGTTCTTGGGACCCGCCACGTCGTACGCCATGATGCAGGCCGCTGGAGTTGTCGATGATCACCTCGCGAAGTGCTTCGTGCTCATGCCCCCAAGCCACTCCCGAGGCGGGTAATACGGAATAATTGGCTCAGACAAGCCGAATTACAGAGAGGTGGGCGATGGCTGCAATGAAGCCGCGGACCGGTGACGGCCCGATGGAGGTCACCAAGGAGGGCCGTGGGATCGTCATGCGGGTTCCGCTCGAAGGCGGCGGCCGGCTTGTCGTGGAACTGAACGCCGTCGAGGCTGCCGAACTCGCTGGTGCGCTGAAAGGGGTTGTTCGCTGAGCTGACCCCGCTCCCTGGCGTCCGCAGACCGAGAAATTTCGAGACTGCGGACGCTTTGTTATAAAGACCTTCCCGCTGGTTGGTTGCTCGCCAGCAATATTTCGGTCTGATCACGCAAGTCATCTGAGCAGGGCGTAGACATGGACCGCGGCGCTGCAACTGCAACCCGACCGTGCTCGTATCGTGCTCGTATCGGCGTATCGCTCGGTGTGAACTGCACTCATGGGGACGAGGCTCGGGAGAGCCCCGAGTATCCAGCCCTAAGGAGTGCTGAGATGTCTGTTTCCCACAAGTTGCGCAGCACTGCCATCGCGCTCGCGGTGGCAGGAGCGACGGTTACTGGTGCTGTCGTCACTACCCCTCTGGCGACGGCGGCTAGCTGCGCCGTCACCTGGGGCTCGCTGCCGGAGAGCTCCGCGTCGATGACCACACGGCAGATCCGGCACGCGCGCGCAGGAGAACACACTTGCTATGACCGGCTGGTCGTTGACCTCAACGGCTATGGCACGGCCGCAACCGGCTATGACGTCCGCTACGTCGATCAGGTCACTCGAGACGGTTCTGGGCAGCTGGCGCCGCTGCGCGGCGGCGCCAAAATTCAAATCGTGATCAAGGCACCCGCGTACGATCCCAGCGGACAGCTGGTCTGGGACTTTGACAACCCGAATGAGGTCGTTGACGTCACCGGCTTCTCGACCTTCCGTCAGGTGGCTTTTGCGGGCAGCTTCGAGGGCCAGACCACCATTGGGCTCGGCGTGCGGGCTCGGCTGCCGATGCGAGTCTTCGTCCTTGATGGTCCTAAGACCGGCCAGCGAGTGGTCATCGACGTGGCGCATTCCTGGTAGCTCGGCTCGCGCGATCGCGCTATTCGGCCGTTGTCTTCCTCGCTTGCTCGCCGGCTTTGCCTGCTCGACTCGCTCGTGCAGACATCGGCGCGCGATCTGCCGACGACGCTCGCCGAGCGGCTGTTAGCTCGGCTCGCGCAATCGCGGCGTGGCGGTAGTTCTGCTCGCGCCGTGTCTCCGCACAACGCGGCGGATTCAGGCGCATTCGCCAATTCGGGGGAATTTCTGCGGATTTCTGCGGAAAGATGTTCGACGCAGAGGGCGCTTTAGGAAGCGATCGCGGGCGTAGCTAAGAATTAAGAATGGCGTTGACCTGGTCGTCGCTGAGCTGGCGAAAGTCGTGGTAAGCAGCCCCGACCGCGTAGAACGGCTCAGGCGTAGACGGGCACACAACCAGGTCAGCTACCTCACCGACGGAGCGGACCGCCGAACGGGCCGCGACCGGGATTGCGACGATGATCCTGGCCGGGGCCTTGGATCGCAGCGCAGCCACCGCTGCGCGCATAGTGGATCCAGTCGCCAGGCCGTCGTCGACGACGACCACGTCCGCATTGGCTATCTCGGGTGCATCGGCATCGAAGGTCTCTCGCCGGCGCTGCAGCTCGGCCAGCTCACGGTTGTGTACCGCTTCGAACGAAGCCTCGCTGATACCAAGATCACGAATCACATCGACGTTTCGGTACATCGCGACGTCAGTCCCGATCATGGCCAGTGCACCCATCGCCAGCTCGCTGTGACCCGGCACTCCCAATTTGCGCACCAAGATCACCCCGAGTGGTGCAGACAGCCGTGAGGCGACCTCGGCCGCCACGGGAACTCCACCTCGGGGGAGCGCCAGCACGACCGGAGGCGCGGTCCAGGGATGGGCGCCGAGCTCATCGGCGAGGGCGCGCCCGGCGTCGGTCCGGTCGGCGTACTGTCTCAGCTGCCATGCACCTCGATGGCGCGGCGGTAGACGTCAATGGTCTCGCCGGCGATCTTGGCCCAGTCGAACTCTTCGATGCAGCGCTTGCGCCCGGCACTACCGAACTCCCGCGCCTTTTCCGGATCGGACGTCAGCTGGTTGATCTTAATTGCGAGCCCGTCCTCGAAAGCAGACACCGCAGCCGGATCGCCGGCCCGCGCCGGGTCGTACGGCACCAGGTAACCGGTTTCACCATCCACTACGACTTCTGGAATTCCTCCTACTGCCGATGCGACAACCGCGGTCTCGCACGCCATCGCCTCCAGATTGACGATGCCGAGCGGTTCGTACACCGACGGGCAGGCGAAGACAGTCGCATGCGAGAGGACCTGGCGCACATGGTTGCGCGGGACCATCTCCTCGATCCATAAGACGTGGCCACGGGTGGACTTGAGGTGGGCGAAGGCTTCGTTGAATTCCTGGGCTATTTCAGGCGTATCAGGGGCTCCTGCCAGCAGAACCACCTGAGTTTCGGGGTCGAGTTTTTCCGCTGCCCGGACAAGGTGTACCAGGCCCTTCTGCCGGGTGATCCGACCCACGAACACCACCGTGGGACGGCCAAGCTCAATACCCATGCTGGTCACGATGTCGGTTTCCGGATCAGGCGAGAACTCCGCGGTGTCGATACCGTTCCGAACAACGTGCACCTTGTCCGGATCAAGGTCTGTGTAGGAATCCAGGGTGTCCCGCCGCATGCCGGCACTGACAGCGATGACGGCATCTGCCGCCTCGAACGCGGTCTGCTCGGTCCACGACGACAGCCGGTAACCGCCACCGAGCTGCTCGGCTTTCCACGGCCGATGCGGCTCCAGCGAATGTGCGGTGACCACGTGTGGAATGTCATACAGCAGCCTGGCGAGGTGCCCGGCGAGGTTGGCGTACCAGGTGTGCGAGTGCACGAGATGCACCTCAGGTATGGCCGCCACCATGGAGAGGTCAGCGCCGAAGACGCGAAGGGCGGCATTGGCGCCGGCTGGGTAATTCTCCTGATGCGCCGTCGCGCCCTCCCGGGCCTCGCCCATGCACTGCACGTCAACATCGATGAACTTGCGCAGTTGCGGAACCAGCTGGGCGACGTGGACGCCGGCGCCGCCGTAGATCGAGGGCGGGTACTCGCGGGTGAGCAGGGAAATCCTGAGCTGGCCAACGGAGTCAGGCGCCATAGCCCGCATCGTGTCACAGCCGTTGAATGCTGCAAAGGCCTCGGTTCCCGAGCCTCTTGTCGACGGCAGCCCGCAGACCCTAAGTTCGACTCATGGCCGCTCGTCACAAAGCTCATCCCAAGGTCTTGTCGATCGTGTTGGCTGGTGGCGAGGGGAAACGGTTGATGCCGTTGACCGGGGATCGAGCCAAACCCGCAGTGCCATTCGGTGGCACCTATCGCTTGATCGACTTCGTGCTCTCCAACCTCGCCAACGCGGGCATGCGACAGATCGCTGTTCTCACTCAGTACAAGTCGCATTCGCTGGACCGGCACATCTCGCTGACCTGGCGAATGTCGACGTTGCTGGGCAACTACGTGACTCCGGTGCCCGCTCAGCAGAGGCTAGGTCCCCGGTGGTACCAGGGCAGTGCTGATGCCATTTATCAGTCGATGAATCTGATCGTGGACGAGGATCCGGACTATGTTGTGGTGTTCGGGGCGGACAACATCTACCGGATGGATGTCGAGCAGATGCTCGATGCACATATCGACGGTGGCCTGGGTGCCACTGTCGCCGGGATTCGCGTGCCGCGCAGTCAGGCGACCGCCTTCGGGGTGATCGATGCGGGTTCGGACAACAAGGTCAAGGAGTTTCTGGAGAAGCCCGCCGATCCACCTGGCCTGCCGGATGACCCGGAGAGGTCCTTCGCCTCAATGGGCAACTACATCTTCACCACCGGTGCCTTGATCGACGCGCTGACTGCCGATGCCGAGGCGGACGACTCGCGCCATGACATGGGCGGCGACATCATCCCCGGGTTCGTCGGTAAGGGTGATGCCCAGGTCTACGACTTCACCAAGAACGACGTGCCCGGGTCGACTGACCGGGACAAGTCCTACTGGCGCGACGTCGGCACCATCGACGCCTACCACGAGGCACACATCGACTTGGTGTCGGTGGACCCGGTTTTCAACCTCTACAACGCCGAGTGGCCGATCTGGACCTACCCGGCGCAGATGCCCGGCGCCAAGTTCACGCTTCGAGGTTCGGCACACGACTCGATCGTCAGCCCGGGTTGCATCGTCTCGGGCGGGTCAATCGAGCGCTCTGTGCTATCACCCAACATCCGGGTGCGCGAGAATGCCGAAGTGACCGAGTCGGTGATCCTGGCGAACGCGATCATCGGCCGCGGCGCTGTCATCCGGCGGGCGATCTTGGACAAGAACGTGGTCGTGTCAGACAAGGCTCAGATAGGAGTGAGCGCGGCGGACGATCGGGCCCGGGGTTTCACCGTTTCGGAGGGCGGCATCACAGTCGTTGGCAAGGGCGCGACTGTCAACCCTTGACTGCCACCAGCAGCCCGTCCCCTACCGGGAGCAACGCCGACACCAGCTGATCGTTCTCCCTGACGTCGGTGACGGCGGCCCGAATGGCATCGGTCTGCTCATCAAACTGTTCCGGGTCGGCGGTCCGGTCATGCCATAGCGCGTTGTCCATGGCCAGCATCCCGCCTCGTCTCAGTAGCCGCAGCCCCTGGGCGACATAGTCGGGATACTCCGTCTTGTCCGCGTCGATGAAGACCAGGTCGTACGCGCCGTCGCTCAACCGAGGCAGCACACTTAACGCTGGGCCACTGATTAATCGAAATCGTTGGGTCGGTATTCCTATGGACGTAAATGCCCGGCGTGCCGCGTGTTGGTGTTCGGGCTCGATATCAACGCTTGTCAAGACGCCATCGGGTTGCATACCGGCAAACAGGGCAAGACCCGATACCCCGGATCCGGTGCCGATTTCAACCACGGCTTTCGCCGAAATGGCGCGGGCCAGCAGGGTAAGCGCGGTGGCACTCCCACGACCGATCGGCGCTACACCAAGCTGGGAGGCTTCCTGCCGGGCAGCCGTGGCCGGGGCAGATTCCTCATGAAAGTCCTCCGCGAAGACCCAGCTCGCCGGCTTCGGCGCAGACTTGGCTGACGTCTTCCCGGTTGAGGCGGCCACGCGCGCCAGCCTATCGACAGCCCTCACCCATACGATGGCGACATGAGCCACACCGTGGTCGCCGAGCTCGTCGCGGCCGTGATGAAGGTTGAGGTTGAGGTCGGCACCCGGGTGAAGGCCGAAGATCCTGTCGTGATCTTGGAATCGATGAAGATGGAGATTCCGGTGCT
>Ga0126312_10000214_pt1 | contig 30527 bp, 33 predicted proteins | sample Plot104A_FD_92537 | JGI IMG/M metagenome (GOLD analysis project Ga0126312, IMG submission 92537) | Serpentine soil microbial communities from UC McLaughlin Reserve, CA, USA - Plot104A | ecosystem: Environmental > Terrestrial > Soil > Grasslands | place: USA: UC McLaughlin Reserve, Lake County... | reverse complement strand
TGTATTGAATTTGCTGTCATCAGAGTTTCTTAGTGACGTAGACTTTACAGCTTTTGTTGTCACCATGACCTACCCTGTTTTAGATTTGTTGTTAATTATACCGTTTGCTATAATACTTGTAAGCCTACGCAAAGACTATCAACACTCAATCCCTTGGTTTCTTTTTTCTCTATCATTATTAGTAAATGCAATAGCTGATGATGGATATGTAAATGACTTTGTAAATGGAAACTCACAAAATCTGTGGGTATGGAACCTATTTTATGTTACAGACTTTATTATTATGGCAGGTGCATTATTTTGGTACCATAAATTCCACATTTCAAATGAAATAAAAAATGCAAGAATGAAACAATAACAAGAAGTAGGATCTCAGATTCATTCCCTAGTTAGTTATTATAATTTTATTATGACTTTGTTATGATGATTCCCCATATTTTTTTCTGTCATTATGCGGTTCTAATTCGCTCGCCGCTGGCTTCATTTATACACAGAGGTATATACATACATTTGACTCAAAGTGGTATTTGAACCCACGACCTCGGATAAGTAGCTCATCTCATCTAGTCTATTTCCATTCATATGCAGTTATTTTGAACTTTTTGGACTCAGGGTCAAATTCTGATTCAAGTGCCATAATCAAATTATTCATCCAAGCTAACTTTTGTGAATTTGAAAATCCTGTTACGATGATTAATCCTTTAACTCTTCCGCCTTCAACCACTTTGCCCTTTCCATGAGCCCACCACATGAATTGGTCACCACCTTCAGCTGTCATCATCGAACCTTGGTTGCTTTGGTCAACTATGCCATGGGGATAGTGAGTCATAGTGCCTGAGCCTATATTCTTGCCGCTTGGAAATCTTCCTATACCGCTTATTTCAGATGCAAAGCTCACTTCCATGGCTACTCCCTCTACTGGGTGAACCTTTGTTACTTTGAAGCCTGTTACATTACCACTCTCTTCAAAGAGTTTTTCTGCCAACATGGTACTGAGCCATATTTCACCGGCTAATATAAGGTGTTTGCAATCATCAGCAGTTTCCAAACCGGGTTTTGTCAGATAATGACTAAAAAATGAACTCAATTCAATGCTGTAGTTATGTAACAGAAAGAAATGGACCGAGTGGGATTTGAACCACCCACGACCTCAGCTCGTTAGCAGCTAGTGGCTCTCTCTATTTGAGGATGAATAATGACATTTGTTACCTCTTCTTGTGGATGATTCTATACTTGGTATTGTGTTGTAGGTTAGGCAGCAGGTGAAGATGGGCTTACTCCTTTGCCAAAATATGCTTTCACATGTGGTCTGTAGAGGTAATAGAGGATTATTCCACTGATGATAATGTTAATGATTGAGGCTATATTGCCAGCAGCAATAGCTATAACATTCAATACGATGCTTATTATTGACAGGACTACAGTAATGGTCCAAGCCCATCCTCGACCTTTTAGTAACCCATAGGCTACAACAAATGAAACAATAGCTATAGCAACAAGTATCCCTCCAATTGGAATAAGTGCAATAGCGCTAAAAAGCATGATAATTCCACCGATGATGTTGAGAATTGCGATTATCGTTACTCCAGTAGGACGGGACTTAGGGCTACTTTGCATGCTCTAGCTATAATGCTATTTTGCTTTTTAACCCACAATGTGAAAAGTTTCTGCTCAAACATAGCAGAGAAGATATCGGGCAAATAAAGATACGACATTGCGAGACATTCTAGCGACAATTGTTAAAATCAAGCTCAAATCAATGCCATAGTTCGATATCAGGAAAAGATGGACCGAGTGGGATTTGAACCACCCACGACCTCAGCTGCAGCAATTTTAAGATAGCTCTTTATTGTCTCCTACCCAAAGAGCAGAGATATTAAAAGAGAAGTATACTGCTCAAATCCCGCCCGGTCCGCTTTCCTAACCAATATCTTCACTGCATCTCTAGGCGCATCTTGGAGCGACTTATTCCTACCAAGTGTCTCTTCATAGCAGGATTAATTCCTCCTCCTCCAAATTCTTCTCCTTGACCGTTAATTCTTATGATTCTTTGACTGGTGTCAATCATTTTCTTTATGGCTACCTCTACAGAATCCTATTTTTATTATGGCGATTACTATACATATATGTCAACAAATGCGTTTGTTCCAAAGGTAAAGCCAGAAGATGTAATATCTTTTGGTGATGCTATTTTTGCATTTGCAATAACCCTTATGACATTATCAATAGATATACCTGATTTACCCCCCAACTTAACAGAATCACAATTATTAAGCAGGCTTTATAATATGTATCCGCAAGTCGAGACATATATTATCAGTTTTGCTGTCATTTCAATCTTCTGGGTTTCATATCATCAGGTCTTCAATTTTATTAAAGAATCTCATATTTCAATGGTTTACCTGAACTTACTATTCCTTCTACTTATAACATTCTTGTCAATCACTACCTCTCTTGTAATAAATTATGGTACATATCAAATTCCATATGTCATTTACTGTATTGTTGTAATTATGACAAGCTCTTTACTTGCTGTCATATGGTGGTATGCAACAAAAAATTATAGATTGGTTGACAAAAACATCCATCCACTCTTCATAAGAGGGATCATGGTAAATCTTATTTTGGTTCCTTTCGTTTTTGCTATTTCTATCCTTGTTTCCTTCTTTGATCTGAATATTGCTCAATATTTATGGTTGATTATTGCACCACTAAATATTGCTGTTAAACGGAAATATAGGCACTAGAAAATTAATGGTAAGACCAAACTGATGCGCACCATACCAGCGAAAGATGCAGAAGATAGCTAAAGGCAGCCTAGCGCTGAAACGGTGGGATGCACACACTCATTTACCATAGAATGCGTAAACAATCAATTAGAAAAACTACTTAAAGCACACAAGGTAATTCGAACTCTTGCTTTAAGGCAAAATGGCAAGATGGTTTGAATTAGCAGAGATGTCAGACTCAAAGCTAGAAAAGACTTCTACTTCACGCCAGAGGTTGAGACCACGGCTATTGAGAATACACTTTATCAAGGTATAACGTTTGAATATGAAGGACTCGACTGATTCGTGGCATTAGCATTGCTGCTGGGTTTTGTCCGACATCTGCTAAAAATGAGCTCAATCTAATACCGCGGTTCCATAGCAGGAAGAAATGGACCGAGTGGGATTTGAACCACCCACGACCTCAGGATTCTAGTCCTGAAATTGCTAAGTGCTTATCGCATTGGAACCATTAATTGGTTCAGGAGGGTCTTTTCGATATGCCACCTTTAGCCAAACCGGCGTGATTATGGTAGTCAGCGCTACCATGATAATGACTGTGGTGTAAATGTCGTTGGTCAGTGCACCTGAAGAGACGCCCACACCGGCAACGATCAAACCTACCTCTCCCCGGGAGATCATCCCTATTCCAACTTTCATTGCTTTTCCCTTATTCTTCAAGAATATCATTGCAGGCAATCCGCACCCTGCGAGCTTTGTTCCGATTGCAACTGCCACTATTATGCCGGCAAGATACAGCACGTTGATATTGATGCCGCGAAGGTCTACCTGTGCGCCTATGATTGCAAAGAACAGCGGAGCGAAGATTATCTCTAGCTTTGAAACATAGTCCTCCATCTGCTTTATGACCCGAGTGCTGGCAACAGCCATGCCCACCGCAAAAGCCCCGACTATGGGCGAAAGACCGACAGCAGCTGCAATGCCGGCTGCTGCGAAAAAAGAAGCAGTGGTTATGCCTTCCACGCTACCTTTTGACTTCCACAGCCTTTCCACATGCAACACCTTTGGAATAATGAAGACGGTAGCTATGAGAAGCCCAGCGAATATTCCAAGAATCTTTAGAATGAGGAGTGTGATGTCTATAATATTTGGAGTTAGATTTCCAGTTTGCACCATTGTAGTTACCACAGAGAGCACTGCTATTGCAAGGATGTCGTCGACAATAGCTGCGCCTAGAATTAGCCTAGCTTCTGGTGCATGCATCCTCCCAAGCTCGGTCAAAACCTGAATGGATATTGCAATGCTTGTTGCGGTCAGTGCTGTTGCGATAAGAGTTGCCTGCAGAGCCTCTACGCCAAATGCAGTAAACACATAATATCCTACAAAGAAGGGCACGATGACACCGATAGAACCAACCGTGAATGCTGCAGCGCCGCCCTTTAGGAACTCTCGCGGCGTGATGTGCAAGCCGGCTACGAACAGGATGACGATTGCGGCGATTTCGCCAACATGCCTGACTGTTTCATCAATGCTAACTAGCGGCTCTCCTTCAAAGAGGAACAGTCCGCCCAATGCGAATGGACCAACGATAATGCCTGCAAGAAGTTCACCTAGCACTATTGGCAGCTTTATCCTATAGAATAGCTCTGCCATTAGCTTGGCTGCAAAGAGCAGAATGCCAAGTGAGATTATAACATGGATGAAGTCTACAGCCAAATGACATCAGATGTTTGTAAAGCTTCAATGCGTCATATATTGTTTTTAAACAAGCCAATTCGTGCCACCGCTGATAACAGTGCAGTCCTAGGCTTTACATTTTAGCTTACTCCTATTGCGAAAGAGGAGCATAAAATAAGAAAAGCAAAAACGACAAATCTAATAGCTTCTCGACTTAGTTATATCAGAACATCAAGAAAGGAGTGAAATGACATGCCTCCTGATATGAAATTGGCTTGAATCACAATAGCTCCATTGATGTTCTGCTGTATACAAAGCCTAAATAATTCGATCATATAATTAGCCTATGAATAAGAAGACTATAATCATTCTAATCATAATTGCTGCAATTGTAATTCCAGTCGGCATCTATATAGCATCTCCATTATTCATAAATACTACCGTTAATGAACCTCTTCCAACTAGTGGTCTTACTGACCTACAGAAATTCCAAGAATTTATGTCAATGAACAACGAACAGGAAAGAGTAGAAAAAGGACAGCAGATGACCACAGAAGAAAAGAATGCTATATTGAGAGGTGCCGCTCAGACTAACGGCAGTACTGTTAATCAGAATATGACGGAGGCAGAAATTACTTTAGGATACCCATCTTTGCTCATAGGTGAATTCGTCGGGGTTAACGACGGAATACATAATGCTGAAGGCCGGGTAAAGGTGATTCGTTTAGATGATGGCAGCATGATCTTGCGACTTGAGAATTTCAAGGCTACAAATGGGCCTGACTTGTATGTCTACCTGGCAACTGATAACGGCGCATCCGATTTTGTGAACCTTGGCAGGCTCAAGGGCAATATTGGAAACCAGAATTATGACATACCAGAGAGTACAGACTTTTCAAGATATGATACTGCGCTTATCTGGTGTAAAGCATTTTCAGTGCTGTTTGGCAGTGCAAAACTTGAGCAGCAGTAACTTTTGATATTCTTCAGGGGCCTATTTTATAGAAGTTGGAAAAGATCTGGATTAGATTTGGAAATATCTTCTAATACTAAAAATGTGATTTGCTATTTGTGATAGAAACATGAGCGAGGAATCTAAAATCATATCAAAGACTAACGAAGTATGGAAGCAAGAGTTAACAAAAGAGCAGTATGAGGTCTGTAGGCTAAAAGGTACGGAATATCCGTTTACAGGGAAGTATTGGAATTGTAAAGAAGACGGCACTTACCGCTGTGTTTGTTGTGGTGGTGAACTATTTGATTCTGAAACGAAGTTTGATTCTGGCACTGGCTGGCCAAGTTTCTGGGCTCCTGCTAAGATACAGAACTTGAAATTTGTATTAGACGAAAGCGATGGAATGCGAAGAATCGAGGTCCAATGCAACAACTGTGGGGCACATTTAGGCCATGTCTTTGATGATGGTCCTCATCCAACAGGAAAAAGATATTGTATCAATTCTGTGTCATTGGAATTTGAAAGAAGGAAGCATGTTGATCAGATGCATAACGATGATCCGTAAGGAAGAAGCAAGGGGGAGAATCGAAGTTGAAATTGAAACAGATTGGACTACAACTTTGCACATGCACTTGGATAGAAATAATGACAGGTGCTGGGGTGGCGTTATACCTTGTCCTAGCCATGCATAACTATGTTCTTGCTGCCTTAGCAGCTGGATTATTTGCCCCTCTGATTGCATTCCATTTTGTAATTACCCTGATTTCTAGGAGAGGTGGCCTGATCAGCATTGAAGGGATTCGAAGAACAAATGAAAAACTAGAGAGTAAAATGGCTATGTGAGGGAGTTGAAAGGCTTTGATGGAATTCGGGCTGCTTTCTGTCCCCGGCGCTTGCTGATTGTTGCCTGGATAATTCTCCGCGATAAAGTGGCTTCTTAAAACAGGGTGTCGTCGGCTTTTTGAACAAGCTTGACTTTTTACACAAAGCCTCACCTTGAAAACCTGTTTTACTTAGCTAAGAAGCATGAGCACCATGGGATGGTGCTTGTTTCCCTTCTTTTGCTTGCGTGATATCTATGTCGCCTGCCTCGCCTATTTCGGTGCTCTCTTTTTCTACTTGGATAGTTGGAAAATAAAAATCAAATTTTTCCTTTAGCAGCTTGGTTGCCTTCTGTAAAATGTCATCAGTTTTAGATAAATCGTCTATATGTATATGCGTCGAAAAAATGTTTACAGCCGGCATTACGCTCCAAGCATTTATGTGATGAACGTTCTTTACCCCGGTATTACTTGCAAAGAACTTTTTACTTCCTCCAAATTCACATCTTTTGGCGCTGTTTCTGACAAGATCTTGAGCGAGTCTCTGACGATGCCTATTGACGCATAAATGAGAACTATGCCAAATGCCATACCAAGTATCGGGTCTATAGCCATAGAAGAGTTATAGCAGATCTTGAACGATTGGAGGTATTTCTTTTATTTGCATAACCCGACGATTGTTCAATGGCAAACAAGACAGTGCTGATTCTTGTGGCTGCCGCCGTGGCGATTATCGTTGCTGGAACTGCAGTTGCAACTCCTTCTTTTACGCAACAAACCCCAGCAGGGCAGAACAATACCACGACAAGCCTACAAAATATTTCAAGCGCTGTACCGGGCTCTGTGCTCAAGCTGTCAAGCGCAAGCGTGCTCATAGACATACCGCTGATGAAGGGGTACGAGGATGGAAATGACATATTCTTCATAGGGACTGATGTGTCAGACAAAGATCTTGCAGCTCAGCTGACTAATATGACAGGATTCAAGGTGAACCACGCTCCATTGCTTGCCCAGACGCCGCAAGACGCGCGCGGCCAGGTGTACGTATTTGAAAACGGAGTTGAAGGGAATGGGCCGCTAGGATTCCAGCTTCCGGTGACAAATGCAAAGCCGGAAGACGAAGGGTACAGCCCGCTCCAGCAGATCAACCTTGTCAGGTGGACAGACGAGTCAGCTGCAACAGAACTCAAATCAGTTGAAGAAGTAATGGAACATGAAGGGATGGGACATCTTGCCATCAACCAGACAGGCATGATAGCAAACCACCCCGCGATAAAATGGAACGGAGGCTCACTTACAATAAGGGAAGACAGGGACAGCATCAACGATGACTCGCCGTACGTGGGCGGGCAGGTGACGGAGATCAACACTGAAAACATGACTGTCACGTTCGTAGCGCACAGGGGATGGGGGCCCGACGGCAAGACGATCTACTACATCGTGACCGACGCGACGCCGGAAATGCCGGGCACCATGATGGGCGTGCCGTTCGTCGCGGCAGACGAAAGGCTGGCGGCGACTCCGGTTGCGGTTGACCTGTTCCAGTTCATGAACGGGATCAACGGAACTGGCCCTATGGGATTTCAGGCAGGAATCGGTGGTGCAAACCCTGATGATACAAACTATAGCCCAATGTGGAAGATAAGCTTCATTACGTGGAAGGACCATGCTCAGGCGCGTATAGTGGAGACCAGGGCAGACATCAACAGGATGCTAACAGACGGATCGATAACGCTCGAGCCTGCAATGGGAGGCAAGCACGTAGTCAACTGCCCGTTCTTTGACCAGCAGGCGGTGTTTGAACATATGAGCAAATAGTCAAACATCTTCCCTTTTTCTATTAAAGGAAAACTTGAACGGTTCAACGCTAATTTTATTATCGGCAAGAGCACACATCCTGGCATGACGCAAATGGCCACGCTCCAGATAGCCACATTTGGAAGCGAGGGTCAGGAAGGCATTGCCGCAGGCATTAGGAACTTTCCTGTTCACAAGCTGGTTCTCCTCTGCTATAGCTCTGACAAGCAAAAGGCGGACGATTTTTCAAGAAAGCTCCGGACAGTCCTCGGGATGCCGGTTATGATAAGCGTCGTCACCCGCGAAAACGTCATCAGAGACACGATGGAAAGGGTCGGCGAGATCCTGAACATACACAAAAGCGAGTTCCAGCAGGTTCTTATGAATGTGAGCTGCGGCGACAAGCTGATCGGCTGCGCAGCACTGTCTGCGGCGTTCATCAACGGGATCAAGGCGTTTGGGATGGACTCGTCCGGCGCTCCGCTCCTTATGCCTGTGCTCAAACTGAGCTACAGCGAGATAATATCTGAAGCCAAGATAAAGATACTAAAGGCGATCCAAGGCGTCGGCGGAACTATAGAAAGCCTTGAGCAGCTGGAGCAGGCGTCCGGCTATGGCAAGCCGCTGCTCAGCTACCACGTGATGGGCTCCCGCGACTCTAAGGGGCTTGCAGATCTGGGCCTGCTTGAAGTGGAAAAGGGCGACAGGGGCAAGATATCTGCCAAGCTAACTACACTTGGCAAGCTGCTTGTGACAAGCAGCGCGATAAATGCTGCCCAAGTCAGTGGCTAGGCAGCGTTAGCCATCGTAAATTGAACAAATCTTTTATCTCATTGTGCCTTAACACTGGTAATGGAACCAATAATGCTAGGAATCATCTCATTTGACATGGCAGTCGGCATGATCTTGGGCATGGCCGCCAGCCCGCTCATGATGAAGGGGATAAAAAGAATCAGGCAAAAGAGAAAGCTTGACAGGATGCTGCACGAGATAGCCGAGATCAGAAACAACGGTAATTTGGGAGCAATACCTTAACAAGTAATTACGTTTCGATTTTGGTGCATTGCAAGATGCAGTCAGACCTGGGATAATAGTATTATATGCAACAAACAGCATGTGATTCAAATTCTGCTGTTCCAACAGCTAAGAGAAGCTAGGCTACACCTATGGATCAGTTATCCAAAATGCCAGCAAACTAGCTAACTAGCCTGATTAGAACGTGAAAAAGCATAAAAAGTCAACCAAATCATCAGCAAATTATGCGCTGGTTCAAAAAGTCTGAATCAAACCAACCAGCACAAAAGTCTAAGGATTTGAACCCACGACCTCGGAGCAAATCAAGAAGGGTTAGATAGTCTCCTTAACAATTTTTGATAGCTCCTATTCATTTTTGAAATTTCAAAAATGTTGCTAAAAGTTAATCACAACAAGTGAGTAAGTTTTAGGCGTATTCTTTAGATCATGATAGTTCGGAGGGACGGCAGAATTCATTATGTCAATATCAACAATCCAGCAACCTCTATCAGCACTCTTGCAGCAGGCAGACCAAATGCAGAAATTAGTCGAATTGGCTTAGCAAAAGGTAGAACTTAAGAATGCTGTATAGGTGAAAGCAGCATTAAGGAGCATTGCAAAAATTGTCAGTAATACTGATATTCATTATGAACGGAAAATACATCCGTTACAATTCAACTGACCGGAGTCGAGGTTATTTAGTACAGGCAACTTCGTACGTTTTGGAGCAGTACAATAAATAGAATTTGGAGTCATAGCTTCGTTAATGCTCTTTTTCAACATTTCCATTTCATATGATGATCCTAGTGCGTCAATCCAGAGCGCTTTTACATAAACTGTTACATAGTGGAAGAAAAGCATCCCACACCTCACACACACACTGATGTTCGCATCTTACGAAATCGTGAAATATCTGTTCCTTTCTCCACCATTTGCTCTGGACTTTAATCATAGCTGAATGATTGATTGCATGTGAGCAATAAAGTCTGGGAGGCGATCAGGAATACATACATCTTCGAACATATCAGCCGCTTCTTCTTCACCCCGATCGCCCTAGCTCCAGAAAAGCCTTATTATCTTGCAGAAAAATTGTGCTGGGAAGTAAAATGGGTGAATCTGTCGTACCGGCTCCAGATATGATTTCATGCGCAATGAGTGCGGCATGGCTTTTGCCTCACTCGTTGAGTATCTAACGCATTGCAATCGATATTACCCGAAAGCTGCGGGAACGTCACAATCACTTTCACTTGAGGAGGAGGGAAGATAGAGATAAGCAGCATCGATAGCTTCTATTATTTTGGAATTTCTCGGTTCAGTGCTGTTTTCAAGCCCGGCATACGAACGAACATGTTCTCATTCTGTCTCAGCATTTTTGACAATATGGAGTATCTTGCTTTCGATAATGCCTGCAGCATCGGAGCCTGTGTCGAATGAGAGGAGAAGGTAGAAACCATCATGACTACCAGAAGACACGGCGATAGTCGCGCGAATTAGCTTCTCATAGACACCGATAGCATAGCGAAGCCTGCCTATCTTTGACTGAAACGTCTCCCGCAAAAGTGCGCGCGTTACTGCCTCCAGTGCATATTGTGTGGTCTCCTCCTTTGTCATTAACGGAACAAGATCTGGACGATACGACGATGCTAGCATAACGCCAAGATGATTTGCGATTCCTGCAAACCTGATTGATGAATCCCCGCCAAGTATGTTTTCGCACAATTTCCGTAATTTTTTCTCCTTGTCTCGCTTCCGTGGATTTACCAAAGCAATCCTCTGCCTGTTCTAATAGCGTGCGCATTTATTTCTGTTATCTCCAAGCCTGCCACCTGCTTCCAGCCTTGGGAAATCGCATCAAGTAGCCGCATCTGATCCGACAAAAAGACTACAATCGATCAGGGTCGCAAAATAATCCTTCTTAACAGATTGGTCGAAACAATAGATAAATTCAGACACCGGTGAAAAATCGGGTGAAAACCGACTGCCTGCTGAATTTGGGTCATGGCGTGTTGAATTAGGGTGATGCTACAATTTTGTGAGTGGATAAACCAAGAATGACAATTTCATCAAGATTACAAGCAAACCTTTTCATGTGATAAAATATGACCATGATTGACGCAAGACACTTGGTAATCAGAACAAAATCGATATTCCAGCCACGAGAGTCAGCGGGAGGCAGCCATGAACATCACCCGCGTTCTGCTTCTCGTCATCCTCGTCGTCGTCTTGGCGCAGCACGCGAGCATCATCATGTCGTCGGGAGGTAGTTCTGACGGAGGGCACCATGGCACAGGTTGACTGGTACATCGAAGGAGCCGAGTTCAGCAATTGCAACTGTGACTACGCCTGTCCTTGTCAGTTCGAGTCACGCCGCCCCACGCACGGAGACTGTCGCGGCTTCGCGGCCGTTCGCATCGATAAGGGCCACTTTGGAGACGTGGCGCTCGATGGCCTCGGCGCAGCCCTCCTCTACGCATGGCCGGGACCGATCTACGAGGGCAACGGCGAGTGTCAGGCCGTCATCGATGAGCGGGCCGACGGCAAGCAACGAGACGCTCTTGCTACCGTCCTGTACGGTGGCGAGACCAACGAGGGGGCGACCCATTGGTGGGTCTATCGGATGATGTCAAGCACCGTCCATCCCCCGCTTTTCAAACACATCGAGTTTGACGTGAATATCGAGCGCCGAAAAGCACGCATCGTGATCCCCGACGTGCTCGAGTCCACCGCCCGTCCGATCCGAAGCCCTGCGACAGGGGCTGAGCATCGCGTCCGCATCAACCTCCCGAATGGGATCGAGTTCGACCTCGCGGAGATCGGCAGTGGTACCACCAAGACGATGGCCTCAATCGCCCTCGACCTCAAGGACACCTACTGTCATTTCACTGTTCTGCGCCAGTCGGGCAAGGGGGTGGTCCGCTCACGATAGAATCCAACCGTGTCCACACCGGGGATCTTACACTCCCCCCGTTATCGAGTTTTGTCTTAGGCGGGGCATTAAAGGTAGCATACGACATAGCTTTATACCTTAATTTTAGAAACATCAAGCCAACTTAGCGAGGAAAAGGTCAACTAGCTGTTATAACCTTGCATCTTTATCCAGCAGCTATCTATCCTTGCCCTTTGCAAGCCATGCAAATGATGCACTCTCAATATGTCGTTGATCGCTTTCCAAATCACGTCCCTTTAAGTAAGTTACCAGAACCGAATATCAAAAGGCTTAAAGTCTTGCTCTTTGACAATCAGGACATATATGCCCTACTATATGATACAGGGTGCATACAATCCAGAAGGAATGTCAGCCTTAGTCAAGAGCCCACAAAACAGAATTGCGGCAGTCAAGCCTGCAATCGAGAAATTGGGCGGAACGCTGAAGGAAGCCTATTTCAGCTTTGGCGACGAATATGATTTTGTAATCATTGCAGAGATGCCTGATAATGTGAGCGCAGTAGCAATCTCGATGGCATTTGGCGCTGGTGGTGCACTGAAGGCTACAAAAACAACGCCGCTTCTTACGGCTACCGAAACATTGGATGCAATGAAGAAAGCGTCCGGAGCTGAATACACACCTCCGATGGCGCGATAGACATCTATCTATCTAAATTTTCAATCCCTATAGTACATTCCTTGTTTTTCCACTGGTTGAAAGACACACCATCTCTGCATCTTTTTGAAAATGAAAAGATCCCAGCGAATCTGCATCAAAGTCACCTGTTGGAATATCGTAGAATCCGTATCGAATATTGGCTTGAATTTCTGCGCAATGCTTGCTTGATCCGAATTCGCATCAACTCTACGATCAGCATATCTCGCTTATGAGACAAATCGGTTAACACTCTCTCAAGCTGCAGGCCGGCTTGGAATGTACTCGCGGTGCGGAAAAAGGATGTCCTTCAGCTGTAATCCCTATGATACTTTGGTATCCATGCAATTAACTGGAAGGTAATTGAGGTTATAGTCACAGGTTCATCATCCAAGTTGACCAGATGTACCATAATAGCTCCATCATCGATTCTGGAAGGAAGATAGGATAGTATAGCATTCACGAGCCTAGCATTAGTAACGACAGATGACGCTCTTCCTGTAGAAGACAGGAATTCGAAGATCTGTTAAAATTCTAAGTTGTTGACACTAAGAGCCTTTCTTCGATCATGTCTAGAGCCCTTCGAACATAAGCATTCGTGATAAGCGAAGGCATATCCAGCTTCACGTCTTTAGACAGGGAATCATTGAGCTGCTGAAGCATCCTTAATCGTTTTTCTGTATCATGCTCTTGCCTGATGTCAGAAATGCGATTTAGTAATACCTGTGATTTGTTGTTCATACTACTAACTATGCCAAAGATGGCATAAAAGTCCGTATGGTTCTATCCTATAGAACTCCAATACATATTGCTTCGATCTTATCTTGACTATAGGAGTAGGTTTATTTTTAAAGATGAAGGTTGCCATTCTATGGGCGTTCGTTTTAGGAGCGACTATGTTGAAATTCCATGTGATGACGGTTCTACAGAGCATGTCTTAAGAAGAGTTGAAGATAGGCGCGCAAAAATTCGCTCAACCCCGCTTGATAGCATAGTTTAAACTCTAATAGGGATCCCAGCCCCATAATATGATGCATATATACAATTGTGAGATAGCTATATGTTAGTAAAGGTAAACAATATCACGGGAAATAGGGTTAGAGTTACAAAGCTAGACATAGACAACTTTGGTTCAGTTATTCCTTTGAGGGAGTTAGAGCTTAGATTACCGAAAGATGATGATTCCGTTAGTCAGACATTAAGGCACTCAGTATATGCTATCCTTTTTACTGCTAATGATAGTGAAGATGACGGTAGTACAATAATCTTAGCAAGAGGTATGACAACAGAGGAACTGAATGAAGAAAAGGAAAGAACGGTACGAGCTGTACAGGGCCAGACAGAGGATACAAAATAAATGGATATGGACAGATGATGAATCTTTTACAGGTAGTGCAACAATTAATACATAAACCTTTAAGGCTGATTGCATAGAATATTATAAAAAGTGAGGATTATCCAAGAGAACTGGAGCAAGAACTAAAAAATCTAAGACAGTTGCCTATCCTCCTTGTAAATGGCGATGTAGATAATGGGATCAAGGCCGGCTTTGATAGCTGATTTCAAAAGATGTTCCCAAGAAGTAGTTCTGTCCTTATCGAGGGAGAAGCTCACTTTGCTGTTGAACAAGCACCTAATCAAGTAAGCGACACAATCCGCTCCTGGTGGATATGCCTCCTGATAATAAAATTGGCTTGAATCATAATAGCTCCATTCAAAGGTGGACATGACTGTCATTTTTCAATGCTCCGCCGACCAAGGTAACGCATCCGACATCATTTTGTACTTGCAAGTCGCAAGCATGGTCTAACATTGGCATGCAGACCGATGCACCCATACTAAGAGCAATCCTTCAGACAAAATAGTAATAGGAATTATTATTGATTCGAGTCAAAAGCGCAAGGAAGAATGGAAGAAAATAGGCATAAAAAAGGAGGTTTCATGCTACCACATGTTTTTTCACAAATAGCAGCTGCCTCCTCCCCTCTTTTGATAGTACTTCTGATGGTACTCCTCTGCCTTGTAAAAGGTAGTGGCAGGTACTATTTCGGTCACAATCCTATTGCCAAACCTTCCAGATTTTTCGAGTTCTTCTATTGATCTTCTTGCAGATAATTCCTGCTCTGGAGTATGATAGAAAATCACAGAACGATACTGTGAGCCGACATCTGGTCCTTGTCTATTCCTTGTTGTTGGATTATGTATTGACCAGAACACGTTTAGAAGTTCCTCATAAGTTACCTCCTCTGGATCATAGTGCAGTTGGATTGCTTCAGCATGTCCAGTCAAATCAGTGCAGACATCTCTGTATGTTGGGTTTGACCATCGACCGCCAGTATAGCCAACCATCGTTGACTTGACACCCTTTATCTTCCTAAAGGATTCGTCAACTCCCCAAAAGCAGCCAGCTGCAAAGGTTGCTAGCTGAAGAGTTTTGATTTTATTTTCACTCATGATAATGTATCTGGTAGCAATTTTTGAATTAATACTTTTTTCCAGATCTATACCAAGTTCATTCAGATTAATAATACAGCACTCTTTTTCTACTTAGATAGTTGGAAAATAGAAATCAAATTTTTCCTTTAGCAGCTTGGTTGCCTTCTGTAAAATGTCATCAGTTTTAGATAAATCGTCTATATGTATATGCGTCGAAAAAATGTTTACAGCCGGCATTACGCTCCAAGCATGTATGTGATGAACGCAACAATAGAAGCAAACACTCCCGCTGCCACCATTGCAAGTGAAATATTATAAGGCTGGAGATAGGATATGTGATTATTTCAATTCCAGCGATTGATAAAAGCCAAACAATAAATCTAATAATCTCGCGCTTCAATTACTTACAAGCATCAAGAAATGAGCGAAATGGCTATGCCCTATCATTTTAGTTTAGTGCATAGACACGGTACTTCTAGCGAGTGCCGGGCATGCAGAAACCCGATCCCTTCAGATCAAGACTTCCACACTATTGTTGTTAGATGGGAGCAGGAATTTAACGAGTTAAATTTTTGCCAAGCATGCTATGATAATCACATTCAAAAGTATTTTAAATCCAGAGATTCCACTATGTCAACCGAGCAACCAGGATTATTGGAATTTCTATCAAAACTTGATGCTTGACGCTTGACTGTTTTTCTATATATAGTAATTCGGATTATTCATCTTTGATCGTATTTTTGTAGCATTGAAATAACAACTAGTGTCTAATGGAGCCTTACTAAGGCTAATTCAAATCTTATTGTTGGAGAAAGAATCTGAATATCAAAAGAGTGGCTGCCGCTGCGACTAGCAGTCCAATTATTTTCCTTATGTAATCATGGTTAAGCTTGAAAGTTCCCTATAAGTCAATTCGTTTTGTATAGAAATATGTCCTTAGTTCATTCCATCCTGCTTCCCCAGATAGTCTAGAAATTCTTGCCGCCAGGCTTCGGGAAGGGCTTTGATATGAACTGCACGCCGAACTGTTGCCATGTCACCTTTGCCAGTTACCAGCTGGACAACATCTTTAACTGTGACATTATTCGCATCTCTGCTAATAAGCTTGATTGCATCTCCTTCTCCAACTTCTCCTTCCTTTAGAACTCTAAAATAGATCCCGGTGAGTTTGCTTTCCATAAATTGCCTAACAATGTCCATACGCCCAAACTTTACTCCAAGTTTGTAGCAGGGCATCCTAGGCTGCGTAGCCACTACCTCGCTAGAACCAATTTGAAACACATCGCCTACGTTAACTTGATGTTCAAGCAATCCTTCTGTTGTGAAGTTCTCTCCAAACATTCCCCACGGTAGTTTCATGTTTGGTAGTCGCTTTTTCCAGTAATCATAATGCTCCGCGGGATAGGCATACACAGCCTTGTCAGGTCCACCATGAACAGTCAGATCTGCCTGCCTGTCACCGTCGAGGTTAAGTCTCCTTAGCTTTATCCGCCCCTTTACAGGTTCTTTGAATATCCCGGTAGTCACTGCTTGCCCGTGGAAGTTCACAGTCCGTGGCAGTCCCACGTTGAGTGAAATGATCTTAGCCACGTTGAAATTAAGAGCTCAACTACAATATATGTATAAGATTGAAAGGACTGGACTACCAGCTATAATATACACTCGTGTATTCGCGGAAGAATCCGGCTTGCTTTTGCAAAATATATTATGCAGTCGACATCCATTTTTCGATCTTCAATCATAATTCGCAACCATTTTGCTAGAAGCAAATGAACCTGAAGGAGGATTAAGAATTTCAGTATTATACTTCTTTTTTCAATTTTTAGTCATTGGTAAGAGTCAGCATGTTACAACAAATGAATGATTTGTTTCTAGCGAAGATTAACTATGTCTGCTGTAGAAATGATTGGAAGTAATTTGGAAAAATGTATTTTAACGATGGTAAGGGGATCGACATATGGAGGGACTCAATGAAAGTTAAATCGTCGGCTCCGTCCCTGACGCATCGCGCTGCGTCCATGAGGACGAGGAGCAGCAGCCATAGAAAATATTCTTCAATTTCCTTGGCTCTTAAAAAATTTCTTTCAAGGAGCAAGATCTCTGGCATTTCAATTGGGACTGAATATGCTAGCTTGGCTGAAGGCACTGACAGAATCTTGGCAGACTGCATTAGATGTCCCATAGATATTCCACCGTTTCAGAGATCCACAGTTGATGGTTTCGCCGTTTTGTCAAGCGATACAAAGAAAGCGACAAGAGACCGCCACCACCATAATCATGATGCTACGCTCAACGTGATAGGCGAAATTGGTGCTGGCAAAATTTCGCGGACAAGAATTAGCTCCGGCAAAGCAGTTGCAATCGCAACCGGTGCGAAGATTCCAAGGGGCGCAGACTCTGTGATAATGATAGAAGACGTTATAGTAGAAGAGGGCAATAATAAAGGAAGCAAAATTCGCATCTCACGCAGGATAGACAGAGGTAGCAATATCACGCCAAGAGGAAATGATCTAAGGAAGGGACAAATTCTTTTTAAAAAAGGAACATGGCTTACTGCTGCGGATATCGGGCTAATTGCATCTGTCGGGATATCAAGGATACTTGTGTATAAAAAGGTCAAAGTTGCTGTACTTTCAACTGGCAACGAGCTGGCTGAACCCGGGTCGAAACTTGGCAGTGCTTCGATATTTGATAGCAACAGGTTCATGCTCTCTAGCATGATAAGGAAGTATGGCGGGGAGCCAGTTGACTTGGGAATATGTAGAGACGAAAAGTCTCTTATCCACACAAAAATAATGAAGGCACTAAAGAAGTTTGATGTGATTCTCATATCTGGCGGCTCTTCAGTAGGCGAAAAGGACTATGTTCCTAGACTAATAAATGAAGTTGGAAAGCCTGGAATCATTGTAAGCGGGATTGCAATGAAGCCGGGTTCTCCAACATCTCTAGGCATAGCTAACGGAAAGCCCGTAATCGTGCTTCCGGGCTTTCCTGTCTCTGCGTTTGTTGCCTTTTACACTTTTGGGCGAGCATTGCTTTACAACATCGTAAAGACGGACGGTCCTCCTGTTGCTAGGCAGGTTGCAAAGCTGACTTCGAACGTCAAATTACATAAAGGAATGACCACGTTTGTTAGAGTTAGAATCTTCAGGCGCCATGATGATGACGGATGCTTTTTTGCTGAACCAGTGTCTGCCGCTGGCGCTAGCTTGCTTTCAACATTGGCTTATTCTGATGGGATAGTAGTAGCGAAGTATAACCGCAAGGAGCTCCAAAGAGAGAATGGTGATATCATGTTGCGCAAAGGACAGGAAGTAGAAGTGATTCTACTAAGAGATGTGCATCATCGTCAGGAAGAGGCGGCCTGAATAATAGTGTCAAAATTAAAAGAAGATAATAACAGAAATAATAATTTCAACAAATCTCTTGTTGACGGCTTTGGAAGAGTTGCACGAAAATTAAGGCTCTCTGTGACTGACAGGTGTAATATGCAGTGCATCTATTGCATGCCAAGAGACGAACAGGGTAATAATAAAACCGAATCTAGAAGCGATAATAATAGTAGTAGTGCCATTGGGAAGAGATGGTTTGCTAAGGATGAGGTCTTGAGCTATGAAGAATTCTTACGTATATCACATATAATGGCTCAGTTGGGCATTGAGAAAATAAGAATCACAGGCGGCGAGCCACTGCTCAGGCCAAGAGTGCAGGACTTGATTGCAGGGTTGTCAAAGATAAATGGAATTAAATCGATAAGCATGACTACTAATGGCCTTTTCCTTGGCGAAAAGGCAGATCTTCTAAAAAAGAGTGGACTTCAAAGCGTAAACATAAGCCTTGATACATTCAAGGCCGGGCGCTTTAAGGCAATGTGTGGAGTAGATGGTCTGCACAAAGTCCTAAATTCAATTCGCGCGGCAGAAAGGGCGGGGCTCAAGGTAAAGATAAACACAGTGGTTGTGAGGGGATGGAACGACGATGAAGTCATAGATTTTGCAAACTTTGCCCGCGAGAAAGGACATGTTGTTCGCTTCATCGAATTCATGCCTCTGGATGGATCTGGAATTTGGGCTCCAGATCTTGTTGTAAGCAAGGGCGAAATTATTGCCAGAATAAGAAATAGCATTGGCGATATTATTAAAGAAGCATCAGGACTTATTGACGGCGCTGATGATGGCGCTAGACTAACTGGCGCTGAATCGGTAGCACCAGCGAAGATCTACTCGTTTGCTGATGGAAAGGGGACTTTAGGATTTATTCCTTCGATGACGGAGCCATTTTGCGCACAATGTGATAGAGTAAGGATAACTTCTGATGGAAGGCTTCTTACTTGTCTATTTGAGAATCCCGGTTATGACATCAGGAGTCTCCTGCGAAACGGAAAGAAGACTGATCAAGAGATTGCGGATTACATTTTGGAATCTATCCGGAAGAAGCCAGAAGGAATAGTACGTATCATACGACTTAAGGCGTTAAAACCAACTCTGAATTTGATGCATACAATAGGAGGATGAGAGACAGATGAGAGATATTTTGAGTGGCGTTGAAGAAGAAGAAGACGAAGAAGAATTGGAGCATATTCATCATCATCATAATAATAATCATCATTCGCAATATGTAACCTTGAAAGTCAAATCATTTGCAATTCTAAGAGAGATAATAGGCAGGCATGAAATGACATTGCAACTGCCAAGAAATAATCAGGGAGCAACAACTGTTGCTGATTTGAGGAAAAAGATCATCAAACTCTATCCTGAAATTTCGGCACAAAGGATCCCAATGGGAATTGCCGTTAACGCCAAGATGGTGGCGGCAGCAGATGACAAATCAATCATAATAAATGATTTTGACGAGATAGCGCTTTTGCCGCCTATCAGCGGTGGTTAGAGTGTGTGTATGTGGCAGAGAGGCGGGTGGGGCTTTCCTAAATGATTTCCATTATATCTGAGCATCCAATCGATGTTGAAAGGTTGCTAGCAAGCGTCAAGGATGACTCTGCGGGTGCAACTGTTCTCTTTTTGGGCACAGTCAGAGACCATAACAATGGCTACGCGCATGCTATAACTGCAATTTATTATGAGGCATACATCAGGATGGCAGAAGAGGCCATGGCCAAAATTGAAATAGAAGCTGTCAAGAGATGGAATTTGAAAAAGTTTGCTGCCGTGCACAGAATTGGCAATTTAAAGGTAGGAGAGGTTAGCGTCGCTGTTGCCGCATCCTCTGGGCACCGAGCTGAAGCCTTTGAAGCAGCAAGGTGTGCTATCGACAGAATTAAGAAAGAAGTTCCGATATGGAAAAAAGAGATTATTGCAGGCCACAAAGGCGGAGGAGAAGGCTGGGCGGCGGGCACGCCACTGATGGGGCCCGGTGGCGAGAGGAGTTGAGAGACAAAAAACATGGAAGAAGGGAGCGGCGGTAGCGGCGGGATGTTCGATGTTGGAGACAAGCCAGATACGCTCAGAATTGCAACCGCACGAGCAGTGGTTAAAGTAAGCCCTGAAACAATAATTTTGATCAAGGAAGGAAAGTCTCCAAAGGGAAACATAGTGGACGCAGCGAGAATCTCTGCGACGATGGGAGCCAAGCGTACTTGGGATTTACTGCCTTATTGCCATCCTATACCAATAGATCACATCAAGGTCGATGTTTTGATCAAAACAGAAACTATAGAGGTAGAAGTTGAGGTAAAAACTACCTGGAAGACAGGCGTGGAGATGGAGTCGCTAACCGGCGCGACTATTGCAGCGCTTACAATCTATGACATGCTAAAGCCGGTGGATGATACGCTAACGATAGAATCAGCCAGGCTTTTGGCAAAGAGTGGAGGAATGAAAGACTTTTTCAACGAAGAAAAGAAGTACGACAGCAACAACGACCAGCTTAAGAAGAAGTCATCGGAGGCAGTTGTAATAGTCGTAAGCGATTCAGTGTCAAAAGGAGAGCGATCGGACAGATCAGGCAACCTTGCAGTTGAGAGGCTAAAGAGTAGCGGATTTGAAGTCATAGACTACAAAGTAATTGCTGATGATGCAAGCCAAATAGAATCTTCGTTAAAAACCGCATGTGACAAATTAAAAGTGGACCTTATAGTGACATGTGGAGGTACAGGCCTTGGACCACGCGACATCACTCCTGAAGCGACTGAGAGGGTCTTGGAAAAGAGAGTAGCAGGAATTTCTGAAGCACTGCGCGTATACGGGCAAAGGAGGACGCCCTTATCTATGCTATCTAGAGGAACCGCTGGCGTTCGGGGCAAAACAGTCATCGTGAATCTCCCAGGAAGTGTAAAGGCAGTGTCAGAGTCACTTGACGCGCTCATTCCAGGCATATTGCACGCATCAAAGATGCTTAGAGGCCATGGGCATTAGCGACGGAATTACCGCCCTTGTTTATGTTGCACCGTTGTTCTTTGCAATAAGTTTCATTTATTCAAGTGTTGGATTTGGTGGGGGCAGCAGTTATATCGCCATTCTTGTGCTTCTTGGAATAAGCCTATTTGCTGTTCCGCCGATAGCGCAGATTCTTAACATAATAGTAGCTGGCGTCGCAATGATAAGTTTTGCAAATGCTAAACACCTTTCACTAAAATTCTCTCTGCCATTCTTGTCGTCTGTACCTTTTGCATTTTTCGCTGGATCAATTGTTCTTCCAGAGCAGCACCTCGCCCTAGTCTTTGTCCTAGCACTATTTGCCGCATCAGCCGCTCTGTTTCTCTCCGGAATAAAGGGCAGCAGGAGGCTTAAAAAATCGCAAGAAAATACCACAGAGGCTAAGGGATCGACGCTATGGGATACTCGGAAACTAATATTAATTGGAATTCCAACTGGAGCTGTCTTGGGGATAGTTGCTGGACTTGTAGGCATAGGAGGCGGGATATGGCTCTCACCTTTGCTGATCCTTACTGGAATGGCCGATCCAAAACGCGCTGCCGCAACTTCCAGTTTCTTCATAGTGGCAAACTCTGTTAGCGGGTTCCTTGGACAATCTGTAAACAAATCCATTGACTTTGCATTTCTGTTGCCTCTGGCATTGGTGGTGCTGGCAGGTGGGCTGATTGGGTCTAGGTTAGGTGCAATAAGATTTGATCATGAAAAAATCCGGATCATAGTTGGCGCAATAGTGGCCGTGGCAGGAGTTAACCTGGTAATCAAGTTCTTATTTGCTTGATTGAAAAAAAGAAAAAATTATTGATAATGCAAAAAAATGACGATAAGTCACCTTTTCTCTCTTTCTTTTGATTTTGGTTACGATCATGATCATGCTTCTACATTTTCCTCTACTGAATGATAGCCTGTTGCTCCATTTGGGTAATTGTCCCTAATTTCCGCAGTTTGCACATTCCCAGCTTTATCTGTTGCCCTGACAACTATGTTGTATTTTCCCTTGTTTTGTGGAATCCACTCTAAAGCCCAAAGAACCCAAGAATTGCTTGAAAGGGGGTCTTTGATGCTTGCAGTTTGCCATGTGTTTCCACCGTCTACGCTGACTTCAACCTTTGATATTCCCCTATCGCCTGCGAAAGCTATGCCTGCTATCGGGCTTTTCTTTCCTACCATTACAGAGTTGTTCAATGATGATAGATCTTCAGCAAGCCTGTTTCGTAGTGCGTCCCCCGGAAAGACGATTTTTGAATGCGTTTGATATTTGGCATTGTTTGCCCAGCCTCTTCTCTGCCAAAATCCCATGTAGATGTTGTCTACTAGCTCAATGTCAGTAATCCACTTTGCGTTCATCATTCCATACAATCCCGGGACAATTGCTCTTACTGGAAATCCATGCTCTGGTGGTAATGGAGTGCCGTTCATCTCGTATGCAAGGATGGTCCCGTCCATTAGGCCCCTGTCAAGTGATATTCCAACATCATAACCATCGTAGCACCTAAACACAACGTAAATCGCTTCAGGCAACACCTGAGTTTTTTCAAGTATGCTTTTCAGTGGGACACCCTTCCAATGTGCGGTGCTAATGAGATCGCCATCAATCTTGTCGCTTATGCATTCCAGCGTGGCGTATTCACTGACAGAAGGCATGGCCTTTAGTTCATCATAAGTAAACTGCATCGGACCATTTTTCACAAGACCGCGTACATTGAGCCTCCAGCTATTTGCGTCTACAGATGGTACGATGACGTTTGTATCTATTCTGTAAAATTTGTCATTTGGAGTCAATTCTGATGCCACAAATGGAGCCAGGGCCTGTTGGGCAAATATGCTGCCCGGGGGAATATTAGAAGGAAGAGGCGGCATAGGTGTTTTCGAGATAGATAATGGCATCGAGGACTCTTTATGGAATACAAAATCTCTGGCCAAGAAAAAGACAGCAGCTGCTGCAGCCGTACCGGCAGCCATTGAAATAAATTGTCTTCTACTTATTTTCGGGACAGCTGGCTGAGGAGCAGCAGCAGCGGTCGTGGCTGGTATATCAGATTTCTTTCCTTTTGCTTTTTCCTCCTTCCCATCTGTATCTGCGCTGGAGGCCACTGTGTGAGGGGAATCAATTCTTCTTCTTCTTTTTGCAATATTATCTCCCCTCTGAAAAAGATAAGATAGCGTGCATCCATATGCCACGTTTGGCAGAAGAAGGAAGAGGAGTGCATACTGGATCTCTGACGAACCTGTCAGCAGTTCATTTAGCTGCAAGAGAAATGCACTTATCGCAGCCATCACAACATATGGGATAAAAGAAAGTTGCAACAGGTTCACAGCCGGGCCTTTGCTGGCTAGTCTGGTGTATATTTTATGTAGCAGCACGGCAAGGCCACCGTAAAGAACCAAGTTGACAATAATTGCCATAGTAAATGCAGAGTATTTTGCCAGCGAGCCAAACGTCTCAACAGAAAACGACTCCACCTGCCCGGGGGTAAGCGAGAACAGCGTCTGAGAAGCAAGTTCAGGTACGAATAGCCCTCCTGCAACTACCCTAAAAACCGCAGCTACTAGTAGAGCAACGCCTCCAGCGATGAGGCCGAGTATAAAGTTTCGTACATTTTTGCTCTTCATCTACTGTTAGCCACTCTTCTCCACATCCTCATCGTCATCATCTCACTCTTCTTGCATGAATGATATCTTTTTGTGTCACTTCATTCATGTGCTCTCTCACCCTTGAGTTCAATAACAGAAGATAATGCCTCCTTTGTCAAAGAGTCGGAAACAACAAAAACTACTACCACCACCACACAGAACTTTGACAGAGAGAAGAATTAAAGCATTTTTCCAGATCAACAGCAGGCAAGAGAGTTGCAAAAATAATAATGATAATAATAATGCAACCTACCTAGTTCATGACTTCTTAAAAACCATGAATACGAAATTGAAATATGAGGTCCATTAATAAGAAGACCAAGGATGATGAACGCTTGTGGATCAGGTTCAGAAGAAGTCTACTGTAGGAAAAGTAGTTTCCTTATGGCGATACCCTGTAAAGTCCATGTTGGGAGAGGAGCTCAATTCTTCGTACGTGACAGACCGCGGCCTCTTAGGGGATCGCGTGTATGCTCTGATAGACCATCAAACCGGCAAGGTGGCTAGTGCCAAGAACCCTGTAAAATGGGGAAGGCTCTTCGATTTTCATGCTGCTTTTATAGACTCACTGCAACAAGCCGTTGCGGGCGAGGACATTCCACCCGTCCGAATTACCTTACCAGATGGTAGTCAGATTTTCTCAGGACATGACGATGCTAATAACACTTTGTCAAGAGTTTTTGGTCGAGAGGTTAGCGTCATGAAGGCGGGTTTGGAGAAGCCAAGCTACGAGGAGTACTGGCCGGATATTGAGGGCCTAGCACAAAGAGAGATGGTGACCGACGAGGCCATGCCTCCCCAAACTTTCTTTGATGTTGCTGTAATCCATCTCTTGACGACTTCTACAATCAACCGTCTCCGGGAACTCTATCCAGCAGGGCGCTTTGAGGTTCGACGGTTTAGGCCAAACATAGTGGTAGAGTCAGCAGCGGTGCCAGAAGAGAAGGACTTTATCGAGAATTTATGGGTTGGCAAGAAGGTGACGATCGGCGAAGGAATTGTGCTTAGGGTCATTGCACCTTGTACGAGGTGTGTGATGACGACTCTGCCGCAAGGGGATCTTCCCAAGGATTTAGGTATCTTGCGCACAGTCGCAAAGTACAACCAGGTGCACGCAGGAGTCTATGCATCAGTGCATAGGCAGGGAACAATTCATCGCGGAGACCTAGTGCAACTACTACCAGAAGATTAGATTAGGTTAGGTTAGATTTAGAGTGAGAGGGAGATAGCACCGCCATGGGACTGCCGTTTGCAAAAACAAAGAGAAATAGTCAAACAAAACTATTCACTTATCTTCTTTTTTCTCTTTCTTGATAAATAATTAAATAGTGGCATCCTATCCGACGGTAAGCTGCCCACTTGCGTAGTTAGAATTAGGCTTTTCGGAAGGAAAATTCTGATATCGATTCTGGTTCTCGGGCTGGCGGATGTAGTGAAGCAGCTTTCGGTACGGCACTGTCGACTTATTTGGCGGGTGTTGGCAGAAATCTCATTATTCATAAAATCACCCCTAAAGTTTACAGTGCCTGCTGCAGAATAGTTCCAGAATAAGTAGGAGTGGACCGGGTGAGATTTGAACCAACCACGACCTCAGAGCAATGCCAAATCTGGACATTTTTTTCATGTTCAAAACTATAGCTGTCAACAGCTGTCGTTTGCTATGCTGATGCTGATCCATCATCAAGAGTGAGCTGCTGTATTACTACTACCAGCAGCAGTAGGTGGTGCAGAAGGTATTGCTCCAATCTGCTGCATCAATTCCATCATGTCTACGCTCGCCCGCTGTTCTACGATCTTGCCATCCCTGAGAGTTATAAAATCCCTCCCACCAAAAGATACTTTCTTGCCAGTCGGTAGTACACCCTGGAACTCTCCTTTGTGAGTGCCAGTATTAATGACACGGATTGCGACTTTATCTCCTTCTGCAACCATCTCTTCGATTTTAGCGCTAAGATCTGGAAATGCGCTCCAGAAGGAAGCGAAGAATTGCTTGGTTCTATTCCAATCCATAGAGGGGTGCATTCCTGAAAACTGGAAGGACTGATTAGTGCTCGATACTAATTGTCCCAATCTTTCCGTATCTTGTAGATTGAAAGCCTCAATGTACTGACGAACCACCTGTTTGTTTTTTTGTTCTTCTGCAGATCCCGATTGATTGAGTATTGGTTGTGTGCATATTGAGTATTCTTTGAAGTTTTATGATAGAAGAGGCAAGGGACATTGATGTAACAAAAGGAGGAAGGCAAATGCCATCCCACGGAGCTCACGCATCTTAGCACGAAGGACAAGCCTACCTTTCTGCACCCCACGATTTTTTTACATTTGTAAATTACAGCCTTCATCTATGATATCTTGGGTATATTAGGTATGTTCAAAGCTTCTCCTTGACACTACTACGACCAGCGCTGACGCGTTCTTGGCTCAGCTTTTGTTGAAGTCAACCAAGAGATCAAATAGCCCATCCAATACTGTATGTTTTCTTTGCGTAGACGAACCTCCAAGGCTGGCCATTTATAACCTGATATGGCCCATCTTGCGGCTTCAAATAGGCTCATCAATTCCTCATCTGCTAATTCTTCGCCGGTCATGGCCATTGGAGACCACCTGTTCAGAATTAGGCTGTTTATGGATAGATAGAGGTTCTCCCCATCGTTGTTGTTAATGATGACGCTAATTCCAATACTTTTTGATTTTTGCAATTGTTTTTGCTTGGATGCATATATACTCACACTAGCATAGTATCAAGGTGCTGATAACCATGGTAGTTATTTCCTACTATGTCAGTAAGATATACCACACCGAGTTCGTTGCGCCTTACCATGTATGGTATGAAAAACTTGCTAAGTAAGTTATCACTACCATCATTAAATAGCTGATGTTGTATAGTGAAGTATATGACCAAAACCAAACAATCACAAGAGAATTACAGTAGGAAAGATTCTGTTTCTGTAGATCATGAGAAAAACAAAGACAAAATGGCAATACGTTCGGCATCGCGAATTGTAAACAGCATCAGAACTATGGAAGGCGAAGGCATTGTAGTAAATAGATCCTTGCCAAAAGAGAGGGAATTAGATCCATTCTTGCTTCTAGACGAATTTGGCCCAATAGATCTCGCCCCGGGACAAGCGGGAGGAGTACCTGATCATCCGCATAGAGGATTTGAAACAGTGACATACATGCTTGATGGAAGATTCGAGCACAAGGATTCACAGGGACATTCTGGCAAGCTGAGCCCCGGCGATGTGCAATGGATGACTGCTGGAGCCGGCATAGTACACTCGGAAATGCCAGAGAAAGAATTTGTGCGCACTGGTGGGCGGCTCCATGGCTTCCAGCTGTGGGTCAACCTGCCAAAGCGCGACAAGATGATAAACCCGCGCTACCAGGAGATTCCCGCCTCAAAGATTCCAGTAGCTAAAACCAAAGATGGTCAAGTTGCTGTAAGGATCATCGCGGGAGAAGCTTTGGGCAAAAAGGCGGTAATCGATACAAGGACACCCATAATGTACCTGCACTTCACGCTCCAGCCCAACAGTGAAATAGTACAGCATGTCCCGAATGATTACAATGCATTCGCGTATGTAGTAAACGGCACAGGTAACTTTGGAAAGAATGAGCGGTCTGCACAGAGAGGACAGATGGTGATATTTGCCAGAGATGGGGAAGAAGTATCTATCAGAACGCCTGCCAATGCGACATCTCCACTTGATGTACTACTATTGGCCGGCGTGCCGTTAAACGAACCGATTGCACAATACGGACCATTTGTAATGAGCACGCCAAAGGAGATATACCAAGCAATAGAGGACTATAGAAGCGGCAAGATGGGCAGGATCAACTTCTAAACTCTCCTTTTTCTTTAGGTTAGTCCGCGCTTACTAGGGCAGATAATTATCACCTACTAAGTAAGAAATCTCTCATGCCACTCTTTAAAACGGATTCTTGCGAAAAGACTCTGTGGCTCAGCGATTGTTATCGGCTGGTTAGTCGCTATTTATATAGTACCGAAAAGAGTTTACCAGCTAAATTTGGTTACACCAACAAGACACTAGTAACCACTGACATGGCTTTGATTGGATTCCTGAAGACAAGCGAAAAGCCGTAGCCGCTGTCGTTCAAGAGTTTTTTAAACATAAAAGCAATGATTGGCAATTGCAGCAGCGGCAATTATGCTGTAAGCCAGTGGAGCTCCAAATGCGACTACGAGTGGGCTAGTAAAGTATGTGGGACCGATCAACCAGAGCAGAGGGTTATCCTCATGATGCAACGAGTCTACAAGCACGTGCGACAAGCTGCCAATCGCTGCAGAAATAATAAAATATATTTATCCAGCTTTGCGCTGGCAAAAATCCACTTATGCCTATCTTCTCCAGCTTGGCATGTGCGAGCAATTTTACAAGGACGACTGTGAGGACAATGTCTACGCTCAGCGCGCCTATGAGGGAATATGCAGCACCAGCCTGTCAGGATACAAAATCCCAACAACTGATAAAAGAGTACTTCGAGATCAGGCACCATCGCACCCATAGTAAGAGCGGCAAAATTCAGTGCCTTGAATTTCGTTTTGGATGGCCATGCAAACGCAACGTGGAGTGGAGTAATCGGCACTGTTTTAACCAATATACTCAAGGAGGCTTCATAAAAAGAAAATGGATGAAAAAAGTTTGGGAAGATCATCAGCTGACGTACGCCCGCTCTGCATGCTGCGTAATGTCGAGGCCGATATCCTCTTCATCTTCCTTGACCTTGAGGCCTATCGTGGCGTCTATCATCTTCATGATGACCACCGTGCCGCCAAAACCAAGCGCGGCTGCGACTGCGATGCCCAGCCCTTGAATTGCCAGCTGCACTGGGTTCCCGTACAGGAGGCCCTCCGGCCCGGCCGGGTTTATCAGGGTGCTTGCGACTATACCTATCGCCAGCGCGCCCACCATGCCAGTTACGCCGTGCACTGAGCTGACGTCTAGTGCGTCGTCTATCTTCCAGTGCTCCTTGAAGAGCAGGATGGCATAGTACGAGGCAAAGCCCAGCACTATGCCCAGAAAGAACGAGTTCTGCGCGCTGATAAAGCCTGAAGCAGGTGTGACGCCTGCAAGGCCAGCGATGGCGCCGTTAATCGCTGCAGTCGTGGACGGCTTGCCCGAGCGCTTCCATGAAAGCGCGATCCAGACCAGGGCTGAGGTTGATGCTGCGATGTGCGTCACCAGCAGCGTGTTGGCGGCAAGCGAGCCGGACGCAAGGGCGCTCCCGGCGTTAAAGCCAAACCACCCTATCCAGAGCAGAGTTGCGCCAATGACTGCAAGGGGTATATTGTGCGGCACCATGATCTCGGGTCCGAAATTCTTCCTGCGGCCGAGTACCAGAGCAGCGGCAAGCGAGGCGAGGCCAGCGCTCGTATGGATAACGATGCCTCCGGCAAAGTCAAACACGCCCAACTCTGCAAGCCATCCCCTCCCCCAGATCCAGTGCGCAAGCGGGTAGTAGATGAGCAGGCTCCATGCCACGATAAAGACTACAAACGCGCTCCACTTGACCCTCTCGGCAAAGGCGCCGGTGATAAGCAGAGGAGTAATGACAGCGAACATCATCTGAAATGTTGCGAACGTCACGCCCGGCACCGTCGGCGCGTAGTCGATAGAGTCGTTGAACGGGACGTTGTGGTAGAACAGCCAGTCAAGGCCGCCGATAAATCCGTTCTGCGAAGGAGCGAATACGAGCGTGAACCCGAGGACGAACCACAGTATTGAAAGGATTGCAAGCCCGGAAAAAGTCTGCATGATTACTGACAGCGAGTTTTTGCCCCTGATGAGCCCTGCTTCAAAAAACCCCAACGCCGGCGTCATCAGCATGACAAGGCCGGTGGAAATGAGCATCCATGTAGTATCGCCAGTGTCGATCGGCATTTCCGTCTTCTACTTGCATGAACCATAATATAAAAAGACTACTCAATTGTGATATTAGCTTAATATTCGATTTTTTGTGATACACTTCTACTCAAGTGCTGCCTTCAAGCTGTCTGCGATATGGTCGACGTCTGCCTCTGTCACGTGAGGATGCACTGGCAGCGACATGACGTGGTCTGTGCACCATTCCGTCGCCGACAGCTTTGTGCCCGGCGCCACCTGCATGTAGTAGGGCGTCCTGTGCACCGGCGGGTTGTAATAGATAGTCGCGCCGACGTTGTCCTTTACCAGTTTTTCCTTGATCCTGTCTCGGTTGCCGTCAAAAGCCACGGTGTAGAGGTACCAATTGAACTTCTTGTCGGCGGTTTCCTGCGGCAGCCTAAAGCCACCCTTTTTTGCAAGAGAGAAGAGTATCTTGGACAGCAGCTCAGCGTTGCGCCTCCTGATCTCGAGCATCTTGTTCAATTTTTGCATCTGCACCTTGGCGACTGCCGCGCTCAGCTCCGGCAGGCGCAGGTTCAGGCCCAGAATTCTGGTGTCATAGCCCTCTACCATGCCGTGGTTCCTTATCGTCTTGATCCTGTCTGCC